>ERZ777305.2531-NODE-2531-length-15227-cov-7.549697_pt1 | contig 15227 bp, 14 predicted proteins | sample MGYA00374965_ERZ777305 | MGnify/ENA primary metagenome ERZ777305 (study PRJEB29328, sample SAMD00013331) | mouse gut metagenome | study: EMG produced TPA metagenomics assembly of the Metagenome analysis of fecal microbiota from mouse which was promoted... | reverse complement strand
TCTGTCCCACATCAAAGCTCTTTGTCATTACCCTATGCGATATCTTATAAATGACACACAGGGATTATCAGTACGGGAGAGAAGTTATGCACTGCATCCAGCAACGCATATTGACTTCTTGATTATAAACCGTGTCACAAAAGAGCCGCTTTTAGCGATTGAGACAGACGGATATAGTTACCACAATGAAAAAACCGAACAATTTCAAAGAGACCGTATGAAAGACAAAATTCTTGAAATATACGGTCTGCAATTACTTCGACTTTCAACAGTCGGATATGGAGAGGAAACCAAGATTGTCGATGCACTGAACAAACAAGTAAAACAAGTAACATTATAGGCATAGTAACACAAGACATTGATTATGAAAAAGTTCGGAGGCACAAGATATAATTCACAGCGGGATGGATCAACGTGGTTCACCTTAGGGCTTGTTGCCGCGTGTTGCGTAGTGCCCTGTTTCTTAGATGACGGTATATTGCCGACAATTATTTGTCTTGTGATGTTGGCGTTTATATTGGTGACTTTTCTCAGTATTTATTACCGGATTGACGGTGATAAGCTAGTTGTGTATACTTTCTTTATTCCCACTGCCTACCCAATTGACAAGATTAAGGATATCAAACCTACCAAGAGCGTATTATCATCTCCGGCAACTTCGTTGACTCAACGCATGGCAATCACTTTTACCGACCGGAAGATTCTGAAAAGCTCTATTCCGCTTATCATCTCACCAGTGCGTCAGAAAGAGTTTATCCGACAACTGCTCTCCATAAATACTAATATTAAGATTTGACATAGGTAAAGCACGGCAGAGGTGAATTTAACAGCAGTTATTATTATTGCTCAACATATCATATAATAAACATTTCTACCAACTTTGCACTATCATAAGATATGTTGAGTATGGTAAGGAAGTCATTGGATATAGAAATATATCGGCTCAAATCAAATGAAAATATAGCAAAATTCGGCTCAAATTGAGCCGATAATCCAATAAATTTTAGTAATTTTGAGCCGATAAAACTGTCTGACATGACTCAAGAGATTGAAATTCTTCAGTTCCTTCAATACAATCCGGAAGCTTCAAGAGCAGAAATCGGCTCAGCATTGACTAATGCTCCAAGTCCGGCAACACTCAAACGCCTTATTGCCGATGGTGTCTCCAAAGGACACATAGAAGTAGTCGGTCGAGGACCCGCCACGCGCTATAGGCTCACTCCCCAGGCTCATGTCACTATGGAACCGAATCTCGAAACATACTTCGACAAGGATGTGGATGAGCGTCAGGTGCAGGAATCGTTCAATTTTGAACTTATCAATGAAATTCTTCCCAAGGTGGATTTATTCACCCAGGAAGAGTTACGAAAGCTTGATGATGCTCAGCAATTGTTCCGTCAGCATCTGTCGGAAATGTCAGAGTTGGAATACCGCAAAGAGATGGAGCGACTCGGCATTGATCTATCGTGGAAATCCTCTCAGATAGAAGGCAACACATACTCTTTGCTGGAGACAGAGCGATTGCTGAAAGAGAAACAGACGGCAACCGGAAAGACAAAAGAAGAGGCAGTAATGCTCCTTAATCACAAGGATGCACTCGACTTCATTCTTGATATGCCGGGCTATCTTAAAGATCTGACTGTTGCCCGTATCGAAGAAATTCATGCGTTGCTTACAAAAGAATTAGGCGTTGAGAGAAACATCCGTCACCGCCGTGTGGGTATAACCGGAACAAACTACACTCCGCTTGACAATGAGTTCCAGATCCGCGAGGCACTTGAAGATACCGTGCGGCTCATCAACGGCAAAAACAATATCTTCGAGAAAGCCCTGCTTGCGCTCGTGTTGCTCAGCTACATTCAGGCATTCACCGACGGCAACAAGCGCACGGCCCGCATAGTGAGCAACGGTATTCTCATCGCCAACGGTTACTGTCCCATTTCGTTCCGCACAGTAGATTCAATCGACTACAAAAAAGCGATGCTGATGTTCTATGAGCAGAACAATATCGCAGCCTTCAAGCGCATCTTCATCGACCAATTCCTCTTCGCCGTCAAAACCTATTTTTAAAGTCCAAAATTAATATTTTCACCGCACCTTATATTTATTTTCATCATGGCAAGGGAATCTGATTTAGATAGAGTGCTTTTCTACTCCGAACATGATCTGGCAACTTCTTTTGAAGTAGATAAAATCTTAAATCGACTTAAGTCTATAAATCCGTATGGTGATTTAACAGACCTAAACGATGTTATGGAGCTATGGAACATTCACCAATACTCTAAAAAGGAGCTTTTATTGTAACGTATCTGCGAGTAGTCGTTCATGCGATTCTGGATTGCAAATTCATCGACAACCTAAATCCGTTATCATTACATATCCTCCAAAGTCAATAGCTTTGTCTCGACGTCATATTTCATGAGGAGGCAAGACTTGATGCGCTCTACTTTCTCCATAAATGCCTTATGGTTGTAGTTGCGTCGCTGGCGTTTAGCTTCGGCAACCACAGCTGTCTTGTCATCGACCTTAATGCCGACTATATCTATTTCGTTGGCCTCCTTGCCCTTTTTGCGTTCCCACCACGAGCCGATGTTCATATACTCGTGACTTTCCATCATTTTGAGCCGGAAATATTTTTCAAGAATACGACCGGAATATGTCGGATAATCCGAAATGACAATTTCACGAAGGCGGTCATAATTGCCCATTTCGACCAGTGTCTGATTACGGTCAAAATAGTTGAACCAGAATTTCAGAAAATTGTCGGTTATCTCATATTGCACGTTCTGAGAACGTGGCTTCGACATTATAGGACGTACCCGCTTGATAAGCGAATAATCCTCAATCAACCGTTTGAGATGGCCGGCCACAGTCACACCGCCCAATGCGCTTTCAATCGCGCCCTGGGTGTTTGTTCCGGATGCAATACAGCTAAGCACTGAGAAATATAGCCCATAATCCTTGCCGAATTCTTCAATCAGCAGGTTGCGCCCTTCATCTATAAACGGAGAGTTCTCTCTGACTACATAGTTGAACATCCCGTCAATAGACAAATCGGTATCCTCGCACAACAGTTCAATGTATTTCGGCACACCTCCGGTAATGCAGTAGAAAGCGAGCAGTTCATCATTGGTGTAGTCCGGACGGAAATCACGCATAATCTCCTTTATGATCTCCGTTCCGAAGCCGGACAGACGTATGGTAGCATCCGCTCTGCCAAACAACGGTTCATGGTAACTTTCAAAAATTCTGTGCATCATTGAGTAGACCGAACCCATCAGCAGAAGATTCACATGCGTATCGTTGCGGTATGTATCCCAGATATTCTGCATATCGCTGAATACCGAGGGATTTATATTGAAAAATTCCTGAAACTCATCAATAATCAGATTAAACTTACGGGTCTTAGCCAGCTCCATCATAATCTGGAACAGCGACTTGAAAGTTTTGATCTCCGATGGCACATAGCAGTTGAGAGCAGTTGATATAAGTCCGGCAAACTCTTCGCACAAGGCGGCCTCGTTTTTACGACTGACAAAAAGATATACCGTAGGATACTCCCCCTGCGTAGCCCGCAGAGCGAGCGATGTCTTACCGATGCGACGCCGACCGGTTATCACTGTCATTCTCGACCGGGATTCAAAGGCTCGTCCTCGTATCCGCTTTAATTCTTCGATCTCCTTAGTACGATTATAGAACTTCATATTTTATTACCGCAGTAATTATTACCACGGTGACAAAGTTATAAATAATCTTTGAATTGATCAAATTAAATTAGGATATTTCCCTGAAAATCGCCACCTTTCCTCTAAAGCCTATTCACCATGTATGAGGTAAATTTCCTATAAATGTCGAAGCAAATGGATTGTGGGTACATGGTTAATAGGTTTTAGAGGAAAGGTACAAAACAAGACATCGGCACAACAACAGCTGAAACGGCAGCCACAGTCGCAACCCAATCCGCAGCCAAAGCAGCCTGATCCGATAGTCATACCGCCATTGCCGGATATGGTATGTGGAGTAAAGATTGACAGACTGCGGCAACAAGCCTATCAGGAGGGCAAGTTTATCAGCATCGGAATCTGCGACCCCGGAGGCGTCGTACCAATCAACCGTCGAAGTGCAAATCAAGCGAGACCCGACCGATGACAACAACTACCGCCTTCACCTCGGAGGTAAGAGAGCGTTCCAGTGGTTCAAGGAAAAGTGGCAATCACTGAAACAGACAGTCAAAAGAGGTTTCGGAATCAGATGATGCAAAGGGAGCCACAGGCTAATCACTTGTGGCTCCGTTATATTGTGAAATCGAATTAAAAACAATTTATATTGGATTAAATCCATCCGGAACAGTAGCGTTGTTGATTTTCCATTCGTTATCGGACTTAACCAGAGTAAAGGCTGTAGAACCTTTGTGTCCCATATCTGACCAATTGACAATTACTGTATTGTCGGCATCGGGAACTATCGATATAACACGTGAAGGTGTTCCATCACCATCTTGCATGCCTGACCTTAAAAGCCATGTTGCGTAACCTTTGGAGTCTGAATCATTGGCTTTCTCCAAACGCTGAATAAAACCGGCAGTACAAATATCTTTAATATCGAAATTTGGGTCTTTAGCAGTGTCAAACACCAAATTCTCATATAATTGTTTGATTTTAGCTTCAATTATGGAGAACTGATTGATAAAAGATTTTTCTCTGCCCCTTATAAATATCGCACCAGGCTCTTTGAAGGTTATCGGAAGGAAAATCTGGAAAATTTTCTTTAAGTGAGGAATATAGTATTTAACGCGGAATTTAGGCAACGCATTTACAAGCCTTAGTGCCTCTTGATTGACTGCCTCGTTTTTGCTCCGCCCTCGGAAAATTGTCGGATCGCTAATTGAGCCGTCAGGATGAACGGTAAATTTAACCAATACTCTTTCTCTGCCCTTGAATCCTTCGGGAATACGGATATTCTCCTCAATCCATTCTTTGAGCTTTCCGTTGCCTCCGGGGAACTCGCAGCGAGCGTCATCGCAAACCCAGATTTCTCGCGCGTCCGCTTTTATTTGAGCAAGACGTTCAGGCGATACGGTTAAAAATAAGGAGCGATTTCCATACTCGTCGTCTTTTACCTCTACCTTTTGAATCGAGTCGACCGGTAACATATCAAGGGATGCTCCCCGAATCCATTCATTATTAAAATAGATGAATTCGGTGTTTGTGTCCCGTTTAGTAAGAGGAAATTGAATTTCTCGGACAATTGTGTCGTTCTCGCAGTAATTCTGCGCGAATACAATGCACGAATGAACTATAATCAAGGAAATTAAAAATATTTTCTTCATATATAGAATGAGAGATTTTATTTACCAAAATATCGTGAATCGGGCGAACCCTTTCCGACCGCAAAGTTAGCAAGGGTAAACGGATTTTGTCTTAACAAATGTATAGACCGCCATCTTATTTGATGTTTGTTCCCGGATTTTTTGCCAGTTCCCGTCTGATACGGCTGAAATGGTTGGGAGTAATCAACAGGAAGGAGGACAAATCTTTCAAAGAGACGGTTTCGACGATTTGAGGATATTGTTCACACAATTCCACATATCGCTGACGAGGCGACTTGCGATATTGATTAAGCAAGCGCATGAATACCATATTGAACAGCGATTTGTATTCGTCGAGCAGCGTGGGGGAAAGATATTCCCTGAAAGCCTTTAACGGCACACGCAGTATCTCGCAATCAGTCCCGGCAATCACAGACATCTGGGAGGGTTCTCCGTGTAATGAAGACTGGAAATCTGTAATAAACTGACCCGGGAAGGCAAAATTTATCACCGCCTCATTTCCTGAATCATTAAGAGTAGTTAATTTGAAATAGCCTGACACCACAAGAGCTGCATAACGTGCGATTGTTCCTTGCTGGACAAAACGCTCTTCCTTCTTATAATGGCACGGCGTTCCATTCTCGCGGCAAAAATCAGTGGCTGCCGTGAGATCCACAAAGTCGATATATGAGTTGAACTGTGCCATATCCTAACACAAAATTAGCGATTTTTTCTCATTGACTAGCTATTCAGAGCCTCAAATCTTTGGAAACTCAAAGAAAAAGAATCGCATTAAATATAACTAACGACCCTTAAAAATCCCAAAATCGAGTTTCCCATTTTCGATTTATCCAACTAATTAGTACACCATCAAATCAGCAATGTGGAACCATAGCAGTATCTTGTCGGTTTTAGTGCGCCGGCTGACAGCCTTTACAAACGAATAAACCCAGAATCCGATAAGAGGAAGGTAATGTAAAAGAATATGGCTGCGGCTGCCAATAACATAAATCCAGGTGCGAAATAGTCGGCAAAGATTCTCCCATCTGTCTGACTATATCAGCTGTCGCTAATTAAAATCAATAACCTCAGTTATTTAAAATCAATGACCTCTATAGTATCGACGGGCTTCTGATCAGTTACCTGTTCCGCATTCTGGAACAGACTGTTGATTTCTTCCGGAGTCAGATCCGATATAGCGCACCGGCCCCCGGAAATCCGCTGGTTGACTCTGGGCGCGAACATGTATTTGCCATTTATCTCCACCGCTACATGCTTGCCGATGCTCGATTCGGTGAATTCCGCCCATTTCAGAGCGTCGGACTCATCGAAGGACCACTGCACACTCAGCATTCCGGAACTTGTATCAATGTCTACCGACGCCTTGTGTACCTCGGCGACAAACTCCGGCTCTATACGCATTATTCCTATTGTGATCTGCAGACCCTCCATGCGTCCACAGAACCATTTGTAGCCATTAGGAAGCGGATACTTACCGATTGCAGTGGATACCGCCTTATACAGGCTACCGTCATCGTCACACGGCGACGCCATGAGAATACCGCTTACTACGTCTTCGGATATATCAAGTTCAGACACGACTTTGCCGAAATTGTCCGTCGGTGTTGAACCAAGTTCCACCACGGCTCCCGCCGTCACTTTCCAATCGACACGATACGGGCATGACGGTTCTACCTCAAGTCGGTCGATATACTCTCCGAACTTACGGGCATAAACTTCATAGTCGACGGCTCCGGTCGCTTCTGCCATCTGTTCAAACTGACGGTTGAGGATTTCCTCCGCTTCATCCCGAGGTATGATCTGAGGACCGAGGCCGAGCGAAGCCTTCGCACCCGCCACAAAAGAGGCTGAGTCAATCGGATCTTTCTCGACAGAAGTCAGGTTCATCGATAATGCAATCATCCGTCCCTGGTCGTACGCCGTTGCAGGGGGTATGGTATATGCTTCGAGAATATCGGCCATTCCGGTTGCGAAAGCCTGACGGTTCTCGACACAACTTGTTCCGGGTTTCAGCCCGTTGATATACTGTTGCAGTCCGGGCTGATAACCTTTCATTATCCCGTATGATGTAAAGAACTCGCATTCGATTTCTTTGTCAAGATCCGATGCTCTCTTGTCATCATCTCCATGTCGGTTCAGAAAATATCTTGCGGCAATGGTGTCGGCAGGGAGGTTGATTTTGCCCTCTCCTACCTTACGGAGTCCTGAAATGATACAGGGGAACGGCGGCAATTCCTCCTTCTTTTTATGGTGCATTCCGTCAGTCATGAATACAGCCTCCATCGCGCCGAGAGAATATGACACCATATAAGAGGAGTCGTTCACAAGTCTCGGATTGCCTATGTTTTCTTCGAGGCCGCGGATAAATTCCCTGAAATCCTGTTCGCTCTGCATTATGTCGTTTTTTCCTGCCATGCTGGCGAGAGTATACTGATGGCCGCAGGCATACGAAAGAGAGTCTATCCTTTCGGATGCAACGGCAAAGCCCGCGTCTGCTAACAGAGTCAGTATTAAGGTGGTGATCAGTTTCATATTCATAAAATCATCTGATTATTTCAATCACATCGTTACTTATAAGTTTCTCAGTGTCCGACTCATTTCTAAGCGATAAGAAACCGTTGGTCAATATTCCGGCGGCATATAGCAACTCCCCGTCAATCTCTACCGTCCCTTTCTTGCCGCTTAATTTTATATGATATAAGCCATCCTTCTCCTCTATACCCGATTCCATGTTATTTTCAAACTGACTGACTTTCATCTTCAGCTCTTTCAATTCCGGACACATTTTTTGAAGCTCGTCGGGCAAGGCCATAGATGCCGGTATTTTCCCGGATTTCAATGGGACACCGATAAAATTAAAATACGGGATATAGCCGAATTGCGTCTCTATCAGATGTTTCGGAGTATATGTCATATCAATGGCTCCAATCATAAGTGGTTTAGTTTCCGTTTCCCATTCTGCATCCCTGGTAATATCCATGCCCTGTTCTTTCGTGAACATTCTGATGTATGCGTTCAGCAGCGTTTCTCTGACTTCCGCCATGTTCAAAATCGAGTCCGGCCGACAGTCGACATCCAATTGGATTCTCATAACCACAGCAGCCACAAAATCGTTAAGTGTTTCTGTTTTATCCGGCAATTGACCGACGGATGACGGGTCGGAACATTCAATGCTGAAATCCTCCAGTCTGTTGGTCGTTTTTATTACGAATCCTTTATTGTTCTTTCCCTCGACAATAATTTCAGGGAGCAATTTTGTCTGCGAAACCAGCGAATCATTCTCATGGTACATTATCGTTTGCGCCGTAGTTCGATACATGATAGTATCGCTCTCAGTTAATTGAGGCATAATGATTATCTTCTTTGCCCCACAAATGAAGCACGCCGTCAGCAGGCAGATATAAAATACTATAGTTCTCATAATAAATCGACTGGTAATTTAAATGTTATTGGAAGTGTCAGACAGGCGTTGACCTTCTTGCCATTCATAGTGCCCGGTTTGCGGACTCAGACAATACCTGCAACAGAGCGGACAGCCATGAAAAGCCACAAGCGTAGTCACGCCGTCACCATCGGTTAAAAGACGGTGACGTGCCACGCCAATTATCTTAGCACGTTGCTTCTCAAAGAGTCGATTGTCTGCCATACGCAAATGTACGAAAAAATCGTGGGACTTTCACACTGGCAGTATAAAAAAATCAAGGCAGGTGCCTTGATTCCCGTCCCTTCCTGCGTGTTCTAAGTCACATTTTTATTAATTCGGAGGAAAAATTCTAAAAATAAACAATATGGACAGAACCGAACAGTTGCCGGCCTTGATGTCCACAAAGACGTAACCGATGATGATTTGATCATGTCGCTCAATCCCGATACAAGAAAGATGGAGTGGGTGTCAATAGCGAACCTCCAATGCTATGACTTCGTGGGGGAATTGGTGCGATTCTCCAACAAGTCGCTTGATTGCGCCGTTACGTCTGAGCACAGAATGGTGTATCTCAATAAAAGTGACGGGCGAATCAAATATTGTCCGGCATCTGAATATACAAAAGGCAAGGGGCATTTTATCGAGGTGCGGAATATGATGCACAGGAAAAGGAATGGTTTGAAATTGAGGGCAGGAAGATTCGTTTTGACGATTATTGTGCCTTCATGGGGTATTACTTATCTTATGGTTGCTTGCAGTGCGGAACAGGGGTGACTATCGCGCAACAGGCAGGTCGCTTTGCTTTCTACGATATAGTCGATACAATTGCAAAAATGGGATACAATATCACCTTTACTCCTGATGTGATAAATATCTATAATTCCGCTTTAAATCGCTATCTCTCGCAGTTTGGTACTTGCCCGAAGATGATATTTGTTTCCTCTCTCAACGCCGTTTTCATAGAAGGAGATTTCAGAATAGCTGACTTCAATGTCGGCTTTGTTCTGTGCACTTGCGGCTATCGCCGCAAGGCATGCGAAGAGGATTGTGACTGGTTGTCTCATATTGTTTATTTTCTTAGTGTTATCGAGAACAGGAGCTGACGGCCACGGATCTGTCGCTGGCTCTTGAAGGATGAGAGTTGCGAGTATGTGGTGTAGCTGTAGCTTCGTTTGTTGAGTATGTTGGTGAGCGACGTGGCTAACTCGATCTTCTTATTGAGCTGAAAGGTCAGTTTGGTGTCGAGCATCACCACATCCTTATAGTTATGTTCGGTCAGTTCGTTGCGGTAATGCTCGCCGCTCACAGTCCATTGCCATTTGCGGTGTGGAATGAATGTCAGGCTCAGTTCGTTCTCCATCGTTGAGAGCCACGATTCGCTCTGTCCGTTCATCGTCAGGCGACTGTCGGAATAGTCTATGCGGTAATCGAAGCTGAACCAGCGGCATGGATTGCCGTTGATTTTGCCGCCGACACTCCATCCGGTGCTGACCGAACTGACCGATTGCTGCTGTGAAAGCAGATGCGACTCATTGCGGCTGAACGAGCCGTTCATATTGCAGCTCCCGCGCATGAAGTCGAGGGTCTTGCCGATGTTGCCCATCGCCATAAGCATTTTGCCGTCGTTCCTGGCGTCGGCATAGCTATAGACCACATAGTCGCCATAAAGCTGCTGTGCCATAGTATATGGGATGCGACTCCACGAGTGCATCACCCTACCGTTGGCAAACAGCCCGTGGCGGGTGTGCTTGTAGCTGACGCTTGCCGACACGTTCTGCGATGAAGAGTTGTAGAAATTATCCACACCCGATTTCAGAGTCCGGTAGTTTGTCATTATGAGTCCGGGGTGGATAAGGTTGAGATTCATCGGCGAGCGCCCCAGACCTCCGCGCAATGTGCCTGAAAAGCGGTTGTTCGGCTTCCAGTTGAAGCTGAGCGAGGGGGAAAAATAGACCTCATCACGGTTTGCAATAGCCTTGTTGAAGTTATAATGGGCATAGCTTACGGGCAGGTTGAGCGAAAGGTTCACCCTGCGCACCCAGTATTCAAACTTCGGTGTCGCATATACGGTGAGATAGTTTGTGTTGACCACGTTTTCAGTCAGACCGGGAAGCTCTTCCGGCAAGTCCGGCAGCTGCGAGTCCATCGAGCGCAGATACCCCTTTATGCCACCTTCGAGGCTCAGCGTCACGCTTTTTATATTGAAGGCGTATGCCGCGCTCTCGTGGGTATAGAAAGCCTGGTCGGAGATATGTGCCGGAACTGCTCACGCCTCTCTTCTCTCATGTCGAGATTGAGCGTCTGCGGCAGTGATTCCCATTCGTTCACGCTCTGGAATGTCACAAGATGTTTCCCCCTGAAGCGCTTTATCATCTTGAACCTGTTGCTGACATAGTAATCCGGCAGATCAGCGGACTGTCCGTTGGGTATCCGGTTGTGGCGAGGCTTACATCGTTCCAGTCGATATTTGTCTGGAGCGTGTTGTTGATGAAAGCCGTCTTTTGATTAAGCTCATAGATGAACTTGCCGCTCAGCGAGTGGGTATGTTCCGTGCCGGTTCGGTTCTCTGTGATTATGCGGTTCCCTTCGTCGAGAAAATATGTCGTGATATTCGAGGCATCTGCGGTCGCTCGGTTGAAAGAGTAGTCTATGTTTGCCTTGAACTCGCCGTTTTTCAGTTTCCACAGGCTGTTGGTCGATACGAGGAAGGAGCGGTTGAACAGCGTCCGTCTGTCGCTCAGTGACGGCACTCCGGGCAGACCGACACCTACGTACTGGCTGAGTCCGGTCTGCCTGCGGTCGGCGAAGAAATCGGTGCTTGACGATGAAAGGTTCTCGCCCGTGTTGTTGGTGCGCAGGGTGGTAATATTCTGAAATCCCGGCATCACGGCCATTGCGAACAGTTCTCCGTCCCATATCGCGCCTTCGGGTTGCCATGACCAGCCGCCTCCCGCGTCGCCGTGGAAAGTCCATGTCGCTTTAGCCTTGTTCTTTAATTTGAGGTTGATTGCCGCCTTGTCGGAAAATGAGATACCTGACAGCACCTGCATCGGCTGATGATTCTCCATTACCTCGACCGCGCCTACATCCTCATGGCTTATGCCGTTGGTTGCTATGCCGTATTTGCCGCTGAGAAGGTCGGAGCCCTAGATATAGAATTTGTTGATATCCTCTCCCTGATACTGTATCTTGCCGTTGTTTGTCACATCTATTCCCGGCATACGCTTCAATACATCACCAATCGAGCGGTCCTGCTGCTGGGCGAAGCTCCCTACATTATAGGTAATTGTATCGCCCTGCTCCCGTATGCGGTCGGCCTTTACAGTCACCTCTTTAAGCAAGGTTGTACCCGGCTCCATATAGACGGTCAACGGAAAATCCACGCTGTCAAGTGGAAAAGACTGCTTAGCAAAACTCATCATGGTAACTTCCAGTCGGCAACCGGTTACCGACGGCATTGTCATGGAGAAGCCTCCGTCCGATTTTGACGAGGCGAATTTCTTTATCTTGCCGTCCGCTCCCTTGACAATGACCGAAGCCCCGACAAGTGGCTCATCGTTCTCTTTGTCAATGACCTTGCCGGTCACATTGACCTGAGCCACAGCAATCGCCGCAACAGCCACAAAAATCAGATATGTGAAAAGCCGTTTCATTCGTGGTAATCGGTTTCGATAAAGTCGATATTTTCCTTGTATTCTGTCTGTTTTATATTGACTTTCCCTCCGGTCATGGCATTTATCTGGGCGGCACGGTTGCGATTCCCATAATCCTTCATACGCAGCACGGCTTTACGTGTGGACTTGAAAATCTTATCGGGGTCCTCGTAAGGGTCTCCGAGCGGTTCGTCGCATTGCTGAATCCCTTTAATAGTGAATCCATATTCGCCACCGGCTGTAATAGCCTCCATTATAAGTCCGGGGAGACCGCACAACTGCCACGGTCCGTCCTGTGCCGGAATTTCCGGAGTAAACCACGCGTACCATTTCCGCCCATGATAATCGGCAATGGCAAGTTGACACTCATAATCCAGCACCATCTTAGTAGAGTCCACAAGCTCCCATTGCAAATCATCCATCTCCACCGTATAACGATAACGGTCGCCCATCTGCGAGTCCCAGACTGCTATGGACTGTATGTTGAAGTCCTTCAGGTTCTTATAACGGCTTCCACAGTTAATCCCCATTTTTTCACGATGCTCAAACCATGTCTCTCCTCGACCGGCGTTCATGTCCGCGATAGCTTTCTCCATAGCCGCATTATTAGCATGTTCAAGCATAATCTTACCCTGCGGATCATTTTCAAGAGAATCAATACGATTGGTCTGCGGGTCAAAATAGAATGACAGACCTTGTCCTATTCTTAACACAAAATCCTTATTATTAGTGATGGTGTCACCTGTATTTGTGTTGATGGTTTTCGACATCGATTCATACTCCGCTTTGAGGAAAGCGCGTGGTGACTCAGCAAACGCCATGAATGCGGAGATTGAACAAAATAGATATGTGAGTAATATTTTCATAATCTAAGATAATTAACAGATACTATTTTTCTTCTAATTCGTTAGCAATCCATAAAACCCATTCGTCAATATTATCAGAAAGAGATGTAGGATAATCGACTGGTATTATTACATCAGGAGCTATACCGGTTTTATCGATGCCGTGATTGGGCAATCTGCACGATCTGGCAGTTGGTATGAAAATCGGATATCCACTATTGGGCAATGCCGATTCCCTGATTGATGAGCAATCAAGACAACCACCCGTATTTTCTTTGCCAAAAATTACAGTCCTATCGGAAATCGCCTTTGCCTGTATCAGTAACTCTTCGGTTGCTGATCCATTATTTGCATCTATAATGAATGCCACTTTATGAGGCTTTTTCCCTATATATGCCGGAACTTCGATCTCAATATCCTTATTGTCAGTTAGAAGCACATATTGTTCATGTGTCTTGTTATATTTATCGAGTATCATTCTTGCTTCAGGAAATTCATCAACCAGATTCCGTAAGAATTCGATATTGTTTTCCGACATTCTGAACTCTACACTTTTGGTGGTGCCGGGATGGTCAAACAGCAACGGCAACAACGGATGCCAGAGACGTTCATCGCCCCCTCCGTTAGAGCGTAAATCAATGATTAGATTTTCGCAATCTGACGAATTATAATCTCGGATAACATTTTCAATAAATTCCAGTGAAACGGTCTCATTATCAAATTCCGGAAATCTCATCAGATAAGTTTTAGAAGTAGCTGCCTTTGAGACAGGCTCCGGTAAGTACGGATTTATCATATCGTATTGTTGATATTTCCTTCGGTCAGACATATATTTGCCAGTCTCGCGAAAACTTCCCATATCTATACCAAGATGTCCGTCGTCAAACCACGAGTATAGAAATAAGGCGGCATCATATCCTGGCCGGCCCTTTATCTCTATTCCATGTCTAAGAGTTGATATAATTGAGTCATATTCCTGTCGTGTTACATCGTTCACATACGTATCGAAACCGGCATAACTGGTTTCTAATTCCTTGACTGCAAAATTGAAATCCTCAATATTTTGATCCACTGTAAAAAGTGTATTGGATTGCGCCCAAAGATCAGCTCCTTTGACAATAACCGAAGCCCCGACAAGGGGCTCATTGTTCTCCTTGTCAATGACCTTACCGGTAACGTTGACCTGCGCCACGGCAACCGCCGCAACCGACACACAAAGCAGATATGCGACAAAGCGGTTCATAGGTTGTGTGGATAATTCGTTTCCTCGTTATCGCCATGCACTACTCTTGGCTTGCTGTCTTCAGGTGTAGCTTTAGGCCCGACTCCGTAGGCAGCATTCATTTTTGCGCCGAAATTAGAGTGCTCATATTTCCACCAGTTGTTGAAAAACTTGTCTCGGATCACGGTGGTACGCCCTCGTCGGTCGTCATAGGTGAAAATACCGATCTCTGAGTTAGGATTCTGCGTCAGTCCATCAGCCTCAAAATGATACTCACCGTTATTGTCGTATGCCTCAAGAATCAGACCGGGAAGTCCGCAAAGTTTCCACGGACCTTCCTGTATAGGTATTTCAGGTGCGAACCACGCCGTCCATTTTCGTCCTCGGTAATCAGTAACAGCCCTGAAACACTGATAGCCGATGACCTCTTTCGATTCATCCGAATAGAATTTGCTCTGAATTTTGTTGGCAAGCAGAATGAAAGGTACATCACGTTCAACAACAATACCATCACTCCGCATAGATTTCTTATGGTAATTGTAGCTGACCTTGATTTCTGCCCGGGGATAATCCTGATTCTTCTTTTTTGCACTCGCACCAAGAAAGAGACAAAGAAGAACTGATACTATGATAAGTCGGTTTGTTTCCATTGCCATATATTGTTCTCCACTGACTCCAATGGAGAGATTGTTTATAAAAGAAACGTGAGCCAACTATGCCACGTCTTGATTTGAAGGTCGTAGGAAACCATTAG
>ERZ777305.2527-NODE-2527-length-15274-cov-2.762534_pt1 | contig 15274 bp, 11 predicted proteins | sample MGYA00374965_ERZ777305 | MGnify/ENA primary metagenome ERZ777305 (study PRJEB29328, sample SAMD00013331) | mouse gut metagenome | study: EMG produced TPA metagenomics assembly of the Metagenome analysis of fecal microbiota from mouse which was promoted... | reverse complement strand
TCTTTTCCTACATCTCCGTTTTGTGATGAAGCATATCTTTTCTCGTCGTCTTTATTATCTGATATTACTATTCCTGTATTTATATTTCCTCCTACATAGTAGAAGTCTTTTGGTATTGGTATGGTGTTATTTTGTCCATCACTTACTGCATATACATTAGCTGTCCTTTTAACATCTGATACTTTCTTTAATTCTGGTACTTCATATGTAGCAGATGTTTCGCCGATACCACCCACTTGGCATTGCTACCCTTTCTCCTGCATTAGTTTGGGGGGTATTTTCTGGGTAATTCCCTTCTCCATTCATGTATGCATCTATTTCATCTAATAAATTTGCTTCGTTTTCTCCTACTTGCTTATATTTATTTCCTGCTATACCTGCATTTTTTAGTATTCCATTTTCTCCTAGTGTGAAATGAATTGTTACACCTGCCAAGATTAGTAATAGGATTATTGTTATTATTAGGGCGATTAGGGTGATGCCCATGCGCGACCTGTCGGTCGCAGTGAATAATGAATAGTGAATATTGAATAATGAATAATTTTTGTTTGGGTCTTTCCCTGTAGGGGCACCCTGTTGATTGTAATGAATAATGAATGGTGAATAGTGAATAATTCCTGTTCACCATTACACGCTCTTAAATTATTGCTCTCTCTCTCTCTCTCTCTCTCTCTCTCTCTTACAGCCTCTAACATTTTAACATTTTTGTTCATTTATTTTTTCTCCTTTTTTTATTTATTATATATTAATCATTTTATTTTTTTAATATTTTTCTTTAATTTATCCATACAAGTAATTAGTGCGAAGGAAGAAATGTTTTAAAATACTTTCTAAGTAACTTTAGTTACAAGGAGCAATGTGAGAGTGACCAATAGAAAATGTTAAAATACGAAAGTATTTTTTACATTTTCATTGGGGAATTGCGACTGGTTAGAAATATTTTAAAACATTTGCTTCCTGGGAGCGAATTATAATACTCTTATTTGATACATTCTTCGAAGAACGTAAAAATTATATATATGCCTTTTCTTTTTATATTTTATTTATTATATATTAACCATTTTTCTATTTCAATATTTTTAAGTTTTTTCTTCACGTTGTGTTATAATTGTGCAGTTTTAAAACAAAAAAATGATTACACTATGCAATCATTTTTTTGTTTTAAATTTAATCTTATTATTCTTCGCCTTTTAATCTTTCTGCTCTATCTGCTGCAATTAGTGAATCTATCATCTCATCTAAATTTCCATTTAAAAAATCTTCCATTTGATATATGCTTAATCCTATTCTATGATCTGTTATACGTCCCTGTGGATAGTTATATGTTCTTATCTTTTCAGATCTATCTCCACTTCCTACTTGGCTTTTTCTTTCGTTTGCAAGTTCTGAATCTCTTTTTTGCTTTTCTATCTCATATAACCTTGAACGTAATAATTTCATTGCATATTCCCTATTTTGTGTTTGTGAACGTTCTGTTTGACATTCAGCAACAATTCCTGTTGGAACATGTATTAATCTAACTGCTGATGATGTTTTGTTTACGTGCTGTCCTCCTGCTCCAGAGGCTCTAAATACTTCCATTTTTATGTCTGCTGGGTTAACGTCTATTTCTACATCTTCTACTACTGGTAATACTGCAACTGTTGAGGTTGATGTATGTATTCTTCCACTTGATTCTGTATCTGGAACTCTTTGTACTCTATGAACTCCACTTTCGAACTTCAATCTTGAATATACTCCTTTTCCTGTAAGCATAAAAGATATTTCTTTGTAACCTCCAAGTCCTGTTTCATTTTCATTTAATACTTCTAATTTCCAATGTTTTGTTTCTGCATACATTGAATACATTCTAAATAGAGTTCCTGCAAATAATGCTGCTTCTTCTCCGCCTGCTCCTGCTCTTATTTCGCATATTATGTTTTTGTCATCATCTGGATCTTTTGGTATTAATAGTATTTTTAATTCTTCCTCTAAAATTGGTAGTTTTTCTTTTTTTTCTAGCATTTCCATTTCAGCTAAATCTCTTATTTCTTTATCTGCATCATTCATCATTTCACGAGCTTCTTCTAATGCTTTTAAATTTGCTTTATATTCTCTATATTTTTCTACGATTGGTGTCATGTCTGAATGTTCCTTCATTAATTTTTGCCATTCATTTGTTTTTGATATAACTTCTGGATCACTTATTTTTTTAGTTAACTCATCAAATCGCTTTTCAACATCTTCTAATTTTTGAAACATTTTTGTCTCTCCTTATATTAAAATTCTGTTATATTATACTATAATTTAACATTGTTTTCAACATAAAAAAAAATTTCTCTTTATATTATAACTTTTCCTTGTACACTAATAAATTTTTATGATATAATTTCATAACCGTTTAAGATTTTGTCATTATAAGAAAAATAAAAATGAATGCTATAGTAAAACGGCAAAACTTTTTCCTGCAACTTGAAAATACTGCTTTCAAGATAGGGGCACCTGTCTTGATTGTAAGCTCTGGGTATACTTCAACGATCAAGGCTCAAACACAAGAACCATGGTTGATAACTCAGCTTAAGACAATACCTAGAAGAAATCGGAGTAAATCCCCAGATTCTCTAATCATGGAAACGTCTTTAAAGAGGCTATATGAAAAAATTGATTGCACTTCATATAGGTTGTATCTTACACCAGAGTGCCATTCTCTGGAAGATGCATCAGCAGAATTCTCTGAACTTCTGGAAAATCAAATCTTCAAAACTTCTGAAAATGTTTTTTTGGTTGGACATTCTAAAGGAGGATTACTTTTTACACATTCTATTTCAGAACACTTAAAAACAAGTACCAATCTCGTTCTTGTTGCTCCCACATATGGATGCATAATGGGAGATGAAATGGCTTTTATCCGCACTTTAGAACGTCACATTTCATCTAATCCATTTCAAAGTGTGGATAAGCTACTTTTTGAAGTAGCTATGAAATCGATAGGCTCTAGAAGACCTGTTGACCACGATATGTCTATTGGGTCGGATTTTGTGAACACATTAGATTTTAGGGCATTAAAGAACCATAATGTACTACTGATAGCAGCTAGATGCCCTGAACAAAAGCTGTGCCATCCAGTTGATGCCTTTTTTAGGCATTATGGTAAGTATATTGGATTGAATCTTGTAGGCGATGGAATGGTAAGCTATTATAATCAAATGTTACCAGTGGCATATTACGATTCTGTTAAAAAAATCAGTTCCATTCAAGCTACACATCCAAGGGCTTTTTCAGTAGCACTTCCAATTATAATAAATTTTATACTAAATACTCTTAAGTAAAATTTATTACAATAATTATCACATCTTTTTATTCTCAAATTACCCAGCTTGAAATTCAAGCTGGGTAGTGTCTTTTATATGCTTTTTTCTAAATAACTTGTATAATTAGATAATATTTCTAAAAAGTTGTCTAAAATATTCTTTTTTTGAACTTCATTTTTTATTATTATATTTGCACTTGCTATTTGTTTATCGTTTATTGTTACATTTATACTTCCTATCGTTTGATTTACATTTGTTGGAGCTTGTAAATATTCTTCACATTGTAAGGACGTATTTAATTTATATATTTCTTCTTTTTGAATTGGTAATTCTTCATTTGAGATATTAGCTAGTTCAAATTGTGGTATTATATTTTTTGATTTATTTATTTTTATTTTATTACAATCTTTTTGCAAGAATTTTTCAAATTCTTCTTCTATCTTTTCTTTTATATTAACATATTCATAATTTGCAAATGCATATTCAATTAGTTTTATACTATCTTCAGTTCTTATTTTTTTTGTATCTGCTCCTAATACTACACATATTATTTGATGTCCGTTCCTTGTAGTAGATGTTACTAAGCATCTTAAAGCATTATTGGTAAACCCTGTTTTTACCCCATTTACTCCTTCTAAATTTCCTAATAATTCGTTTGTATTTGAAATTGTTCTTGGTACTCCATTTATATTTATGCTTGTTGATTTTGTATTTACAATTGTAGCAAATTTTTTATTTTGCAATGCATAATCTGTAATTCTTGCAAGCTCATACGCTGTTGTGTAGTGTTCATTAGAATCCAGCCCATGTGGAGTTACGAAATTAGTAGTAGTTAAATTTAGTTCATTTGCTTTTTTATTCATTAGAGCAGCAAATCCTTCTATGTCTCCTCCCACATGCTCTGCTAGTGCTACTGCTGCATCATTTCCAGAGCATAACATTAACCCATATAGTAAATCGTTTACAGTTATTTTATCGTTTTCATTTATTTTTAACCTTGATCCTCCGAGTTTTAGCTGCTTTTTTAGATATTGTAACTGTTTCATTCAAGTTTGAATTTTCTAATACAACTATTGCTGTCATTATTTTAGTTGTTGATGCCATTGCTCTTTTCTCGTTTTCCTTTTTTCCCCATATTATTGTTTTAGATGTTCTATCATAAATAACTGCTGCTCTTGAATTTATTGTTAATTCTTTTTTATTTTGTATAGATGTTGGTTTTGATTCTAATCCACTATTTTCTATTTCTTCATCTATATCATCTGCAAAAACATTAATATTTGTTGAAATTAAAGTAAAAATTAAAATAAAAGATACTATTATTTTTTTCATAAAAAATCACCTTTTTAATTTTATTTAAAAAGGTGTATTTTAATTCATTTTTTTATAATGTATTTCGAAAATTATTCATTATTAACTATTCATTATTCAATATTCACTAATATTTATAGTGCTTTTCCTCCTCTATATTGCTCATTTAGTGTATTTTCTGCATCATCTATTTTCTCTTCTATTGTTTCTCCACTAGCTTTTTCATATTCTATCATGAAGGCTTCGTAACTTACTTTACATCTTTTAGCTGCTTTTTGAATTAATATATTTATACTTTCTTTATCATTATAAGGGTCATCATCAATATTTTCTAATACTGTTTTGTCTTTATCTTTTAACTCATCATTTGCCCTTTTTATATTATCATCCACTGTTGAATTTTTTGTTTTATCTATATAATTTCTTACTTTTAAATTTGTTGATTTTTCATTTGTATCTTCCAAACTTACTGGTACACTTGTATATTCATTAGTTTCGGGAGCTCTTCTATAATAGTTTACTTCTGGTATTCCATATTGCCCAATATCAATTGTAAATCCTTCATTTTGATTTTGTTCATTTGCGCCACCTTTTATTTGCATTATTGACAATACTTTATTCTTACTTACACTTGATCCATCTTTATTTACTTCTACTACATCTTGTTTCGGGTTTGTACCTTGTGTTTGAGCAATCGATTCTAGTTGAATTTCTTCTTCATTTTCATCAATTCCTACAAATTCCATTTTTGTTGTTGATGTTCTTTTTATTAATACTCTTTTAATATTTTTTTGTTTCACTTCTGGTACTAATTCTTTTATTGTTTTGTCTGGAGTTATTTTTTTGTTTACATCTATTTCAGCAATATATCTAGGCTCATTTTTTTCATCTTGTTCGTTTGATTGATTTTTAGGTTCTCTTACTTTTTTCGTTCTTGCTTTATTGGCTTTTTGTATTTTTAATTCTTCTAATTTATTTAAAGACATTGGCATAATATTTCTTAGTTGTAGTAATATTTCTTTTTCGTTAATTAGCATTTTAAATTTATCTTGTATAATTATTCTGTTTTCTTTATCAATTATTGCAAATTTTTCCCCATTTGTATTTAATTCCATCACATCTTTTCCATCCACTTGTTTTTTTACTAAATACAAATCTATTTTTTTTTCATTCTTTTTTTCTGCATCATTTTTTGAAATTACAATTTCGCCATAATATAATACATCAATAATTTCTTGATTTTCTTCTAAGTCTTGTAGTAAGTTTTCTTTTTCTGTTCTTAATTTTTCTAATATCTTATCCATTATATCTCCTTTTTTAAAGAATGGGTATGCAATGCATTACCCATTAAATTCTATACATATAGTGTTTATTTTTTACTCTACTAATTTTAATCCATATTAAAAGACATTTCAAAATCTGTTCCATCTTTTAATCTTACATTAAATGTTTTTTGTATTGAACTCACTTCATCTTTAGGATTTTCTAATATAACATTATAAGTATATACATTTCCTTTAGCTTCAAATTCTGAATATGTTACTTCGCTTTTTCCTAAAAAGTTTTGTTTTGCATATTGTTCAAATTGACTTTGCCCTTTAAAGTAATTATCTTTAAATCCATCTGATAAGAAACTATATGCAACTGTATAATTTTCATCATTTATTGCTTTTACAAATTTATCTATGTTTAATGCTGTTTTTTGTTGTTGGTTAGATTTGTTGTATTTTTCAATATACTCTGGTAAATCTATTGTATATGTATCTAGAAAAAGTGTATATTGCATTATAGCAGTTTGTCTAAATATATAGTATTTTCCGTTAGAATCTATACAAACATATTGTTCATAATCATCATTGTTAGTATGTTGATATTTTGTAATTTGTAATTTTTCTATTACTTCTTTGTTGTTCGTAATATATTGTTTATAATTTTCTAAACTTCCAAATCTTTTTTTTGCATAATCTTTATCTAAGGAATTATATGCTTTTTCAACATTTTTTAGAGCATTATTCTTATATGTGTTAAAATAAGTTCTTGCAATATATTCATCTGTTATATTTTTATAATTGTATGTATTGTTGCTATTTTTAGTAATGGCTTCATCTGAAATTTTTTCTAATAAAGTATTATTATCATAATTATATTTTTCTACATATAACATTGGTATTATTGAAAATGTCATATTTTCCGAATCTGTTTTTATTGCAATTTTAGTTTCAACATTTCCAACACTAATCTCAAGAATAAATACATTTATACTTGCTGACTTTTCTGAAATTAGCATTTTATTAATTATTGGATTATAACTTTTAAATTTTGCTCCTTCTTGTTTTACCATTTCTTTAGAAGTATATTCCTTAAATTCGTTCGAATTTTCTAACATATTTGATATTGCCAAATATGATTCTTCAAACATTTCTTGTTTTATACTTGCTAACTCATTTGCATCTGTTACTTGATACATTAAGTGTTTATCTCCATTAATTCCTTCTAAGTGTGAAAAATATGAATTTAATATGCTTTCTACTGCAAAATATTTATTTTTATTATCTACTAGTTGTAGTTTTTCTTCTGCTTCGTAATTTATTTGTTCTTCAAATTCTATACCATAACCTGAATCTGTTCCTCCATTTTTTATTTTTGATAAAACAATTAATATTACTATAATTATTATTGCAATTAATATTGCTAATAATATTAATATTTTTTGTATTGTTTTCAATATGTTACCCTTACATTGGAACTCTTAATATCTTTGTTATTTTATTAATACTATGTCCTGATGTTGATGGTGCTGGATTACTTACTGACCAAGGTCCTCCGCAATTATATACAACTGCTTTGCCATTTCTTACTTCTCCAGAATAAATTTCGACATGGTGATTATCTCCTCCATAATATACTAATATATCTCCTGCTTGTGCATCGTTTATTGAACCTATTACTTGGAATCCCCATGGATTTCTATTAAATGTTGCTGAATCTTTTTGATGTCCACTAAATTCTTGTAAACCTGCTCTATATAATACCCAAGAAACATATGCTGAACAATCTATAGTTCTTCCACTTAATATTCCATTTGGTATACTTAATCCAACTTGTTTATATTTATATCCATTATTTTCTATATATATGTGTGCTGCTTTAGCTTCTTCTATAATTGTTCCTCCTCCTAAAGTACTTGGAGCATATCTTGATAATTCATTTTTTGCTTGTTCTGTGGTAAATAAAACATGTGCACCATCATTTTTTATTAAATCTAATGTGCTCCACCATGAATCTGCTGAAGCTGCAGCAGGTGTACAAAAGTATACTGCACATCCTGTTTGATCTCCGTTTGCAATTACATAATCTACTGCATCTCTTACACTTTGTGTTGGTACAGCAGCATCGTACATTCCATTTCTTACTGGCTGAAATTGATTTGTTTGGAATACTACATCTCTTATTGTATTTGGAAATTGTGAAGATAGAACTCTATTTAAAATAACGCTTGCAACATTTCTTTGTTGTTCTTGTGTTCCTCCGCCTATTTCTGCTGTTACTATTTTACACAATATTTCATATTCTTCTGGAGATACTCCTAATTCTCCATATGTTGGATTACCAGATGATGTAGTATCTTGAAATTCACTAGACTCAAATATGCTTAAATCAAAGTTTCCAAGGTCATTTCCTGTTTTGTACTTGTATATTGCATTTTTTAAGTATTCTGATTGAGTTTGAGCAAATGAACTATTTTCTAATAACCCATACAACCATTGTTCTTTTTGTAATATATCGCTAATTGGTGTTACCCATAATGTATCACTTCCAACATAAAGGTATTTTACAACACTTCCATATGGTACATATTCTAGTAATGTTGTATCTACTATACTAGAATCATACCTTCCCATTCTATTTTTCCATAATCCCATAAATCTAGCGGTTTTAAGATTTACTCTTGAAGGCTCACTTTCCCAGTTTTGCTCTACAACTTTAGTTTCTGTTAATGTTTGCTGATTTGTTTTCCATGTACCTGTATCTCCTGATGGTTCTGCTTCATCTGGAGCTGTAGACGTTGTGGTTGTTGTAGATGTTGTAGTTTTAAGGTTATAATCTGTATATTGATTTACCATCCAAGTTTCTGCTTTAGTTACATTTGCTGTAATAGCATCTTCTATTGTTATTATTTGACTTTGACTACTTTGAGGAGTTGTACTACTTCTTGGAACTGGACTAGATGGGTTGAGAATTCCTGACATTATTACACCTGGACCCACATCCATCCATTTTTTATTTTCCGTATATGTATCTGTTACAGTTGTTGTTGTTATTGTTTCATTATCAAATATAGTTATGTCTATGTTACTGTATTTGGTAACTAACTCTGATACTGCTTTAATATATTCTCCACTTCCTGTAACTTGCAATAAATCAAATAAAAACTCAAATGGCATTCCATATTTAGAAACCATACTTCTATATGGAATTTTTACTTCTATATATTTAAGGGTTGTCCCATCACTTCTTTGTACTATATATGGTTTTGCAACTATTAAATTCCAATTTTCGTCTATAGAATACACTCTTAATAAACTTCTTGTATCATCAGTTACATTTCCATCATTTACTTCTTGTACTTGATTTCTAAAATAATTTAAACCTATATATTGTAATTCTTCTATTTGTACAGCATTTTGGCTAACTGCATTGTTAAGTGATATTGTAGATTCTGTTGTTTGGGTTGGATTTGTTATTTGATTATTATTAGCAGTTGCTTGGTTGTTATTAGTAGTATTTTGAGCATTGTTATTGTTGTTCGTTGCTGCTCCTGTTGGACTTATTGTAATTACTCCTATTTTATTTTTATAACTTGCATCAAATATATGCTCTGTTTTTCCTGTATTTAGTTCAAAATTACCTGATGCGTGAACATGTCCTGCAAACATAGCTTTTAATGAGTTAGAATTGTATAACACATCTAAATATCTACTTGGAGGGTTTGTGTATCCACTACTTGAAGATGCACTACTCCAATAATAAACTTGATCATTATGATTTTGTTTAGACCAAGCTTGCATTCCAGAAGCATTTGTTTTTGATTCTACTGGAACATGTGTAAAAAATAATGAATTTTGTGTTTGGTTTAAATAGCTTTCTAGTGTACTAATATTTCCATCTGATATAACATTGTTAGAGTAGTTTTGTCCAACAAGATTTATATTATCTCCATCTCTTCCTATTGTTAATTTTTTTATATCTCCGCTTCCTTTAATATTTCCTGCATCTTGCCTGTTTTCCGTTACATTTAAAAACATTTCTGTTAAATAATCGTGATCTGCTGCTAAAAACATTACTTTTGTATTTGTAAGTCGGTTAATAAGATTTTTTACATATGTAATATTTTCTGAACTATAGTTATCTATTATATCTCCACCAAATACTATTGCATCGAAATTGTTATTATTTAAGCAATCTATAATATTAGGTAGAACATTCTCTGAATGATTAAATGCTATTCTTCTTGATTCAAAAGTTAATCCATGACTACTATACCAATTATTATTTATTTGAGATGTTTGAACCTCTTCAGGTAGCATTACATGTAAATCTGAAATCCAAGCAATTTTATATTCGCTATTAATTCCATCCATAGTTACATTTACATTTTCTGCACTTAATCCATAAGATTGTGTATCTATAGTAGTTCCTGGTGTTGTTTGTGTTGAATCTGGTGGTTGTGTTGGTGTTTGGCTTGGAGTTTGAACTGGAGTTTGAGTACTCACTGATTCTAATGCTTGAGTATCTACAAATGCTCTTTTTATTTTTATTATACCATCTGCAACTTGTTTTCCATCTTTTTCAGGAACATTATCTATGTGTGGTATTTCCGAAGCCATTGAGGCCTTTAAATAATCATATAAATATTCTAATGCTTGTGTTTCGTCAAGCCCTAGTCCTAATTGCTCTATTGTTAAATCGTTATCATCTAAAACCTTTTTTATTGTGGCTATTGCTGCTTCATCATTAAAATAGACTCCATCATCATCAATATTACAGTATTGATTTATTAAATCTGTTGTTAATTCTGACATTTCATTTGAAGTAAATAAGTTTTCAACCCAGTCTATTAATACCATTACAACACCTATTGCTACAGTAATTAATATAATTTTTATTATTACTGGTATTGCAGCAGCAAGTGCTTGCATTGCTTTCATTCTAAGTTGCTTCGTTGCTTCTTTTAATACTTGTTTTCCTGCTTGTTTTGCTTGATTTTTTGCTGCTTGTTTTACTTGTTCACCCATTGATGGTTTTTCTAGGTTTTTTTGTTCTTCTTCGTTCATCGATTCACCTCTTTTATTGTAATAAGTTTATTGTCATTTTCATTTTTAAATTTTCTTCATTGTTATTTGTTTCATTTGTTATAGTATTTTGATTTTTGCTTTTTTCCTCATATGTATCTTTATCTAAAATAATATCTTCAAATACAATTTTTTCTATTTGTTTTTCATTAGAATATATTTTATTAAATTTAATACTTAATGCTGTTTCAAACCCGCTTCTTACTTCAAGCTTACTTTCTACTACTTCATAAACAAATGAATTGTACCTTCCATCAATTTCATTTAATAAATATATAGAACTTGTATTTTGCTTTGTGTCTAATAAAATTGTTTTATTTGTTTCATTTTTAACTTCGAAATTGTATACTTCATATTCTTTAAATATATCTTTTGTTTTTGCTGTTATTGTTATATTATTTTTAGTTGATTCTTTGTTTATTTCTTTTCTAGCAATATAACCATTTATATTTAGTTTTTGAGTTCCATCTTCTTTTGTTACTATAGTATAATAATCTGTAATTGAATCTACATTACTTCCTGTTGATAAGATATCTTCTTGAATATTTACTTGATATGTATATAATTTTTTTTCTACTTTCCAACTTTGTATATAATGTTCTTTTGGAGTTTTAAAAAATTTGTTTATATAATATTCTTTAAAATAGTTTATATTGTTATAAAATACAACTTCTTTACATTCATTAGATAAAATTTCGTATGCATTATCTACATCTCCATTATTACAATACTCTATGAATTCATCTATTAATTTACTGTTTTCTTGTTGTTTTTCTTCTTCTACATTATTTCCGTGAAATTATAGTAGTTCCTGGGTTATATAAATTAGTTTGTAAGTTTGCTAAATTTTGTGCATTTTTCATATCTTCTTCATTTTGTTTTTTTGCATTGTTATTTAATAATTGTATTACCAACAAAGTAAGGATAATAGCGATAATTCCCGCTAGTATCTTATACCTTTGTTCATATATAAAACTTCTTAAGTTACTATCTTTAATTATCATACTATTATCCTCCTAGTTGTTACATATTCCTATACATTTCGTTACCTTTAAATATTCTTTTTGCTGTAGCAGTTTTTTCTTGTGGTGTTAAGTTTCCACCTAACATACCTTCTATTCTCTTTATTTCTAGTTCCCTTGCTTCTTTATTATTGAATGCTTTTTGAGAAATGAATGCGCTTGATTGAACAATATTTTGAACTTCATCCCTTTTGAACATTTTATTTCCATTACTATCTTTTGCTTGCTCTAATTTAAGTGCATTTTTAATTTGTTTGTTATCTGTTATTCCACATTGCCTATATTCTTTAAATGCTGTTCTAACATCTTCTTTAGACATATGTTTTAAATCTTTAGATGTTTTTATTTGATCATTATAATATTCTTCAAATTCCTCACTTCTTAAGTATGCTTTATCTGCTCTTGCATTTTGTGCAGCTCTTTGACTTCCATATATTGCTGTATCTATTGTTCCAGAAATAGAACGTTTAGGCATTGCCTTTCCACCTGTGTTTTCAAATAAAGCTCCACCTAATCCTGCACCTCCTGCTATTCCTGCTGTTAATACTCCAAGGCCTTTTTCTGCATCTCCCATTGTTCCTGCAATACCTGCTGTTACTGTTCCTACTACTAATGCTCCTGTTCCCATAGCAGCTGCCTTTAATGCTCCCCTTCCTGCTGTATATATAAGTTGCGGTGCTGCTTCTTTTGCTACGGATATAGCTTTTCCTGCTCCTACCATAGCTTTTCCTGCTACCTGATTTAGTTTTCCTGGTGCTGCTTTTATTGCTCCTACTCCTGATTGAATTGCTCCTGCTCCTGCTCCAACAATAGTTCTTCCTGCTGAACGTGCTAAATCTCCAGGATGTGCTAATCTACGTACTCCTCTTATGGTTCTAGCTGCTCCACGTTTTGCTGCTCTTTTTGCTCTTCCTGCTCCAGTAGCTATTAAATCTGTAGCTGTAGGATTTCCTTCTGCAATTCTCCTTGCTCTTTCTAATTCTTTTTGTGTCATATTTCTATTTGGACTTCCATCTGTATTAGGATTTCCTTGCTCTTGCTGAGTTCCATCTTGTTGACCATTTTGTTGTTGCTCTTGTTGTTCTTGCCTTGGTTGTCCTTGTCTTCCTTGTTCTTCTTCATTTCCATTTGGTTGAGTTTGTTCTTGTTGACCATTTTGCTGTTCTAACCTTCTTCTTTCTTGTTCTTCAGCTGTTAAATCCTGTTCTTGCTGTCTTCTTTCTTCTTCTGAATTTCCATTTTGTTGTTCTCCAGATTCTGCAGCAGCTCCTGCTCCCATTGCTGCAGCTTCTGCTGTTGATCTACTTACTGAATCACCCTTTTCAAATGCTTGAAACACATTATTTGAACCATTATCTCTTCCTGTTCTTTCTAAATTCCCTTTAGTTCTTATTTTATTTTGCCCACCTTTTCCTGGTTTTGGCATAAAAGAGTTTAGTGCTTTATTAGCAACTGCAGATACTCCTGCTGCTCCTGCAAGTGAACCGATTGTTCCTCCACTCGCTTTATCGAATCCAAACATTTTCTTAATAAGCTTTTCAGCTGCTATTATGAACCCAAAACATACAATTGCATACAAAATATTTTTAGATGCAAGTTCTATTGCGGAGCCTAATAATAACTTGTACAGTAGTAAATGCATTGGCTGAGTTAAACAGTTAAATAAATATTCTCTAAACCATATATTAAAAGCTTGTGCCTTTCCATCTGATACTTTATCTATTGGGTATGTTAATGTTACAAACGGTGCAATTATTGTTAAGAATGCCATATTTACAACCCTTTTTAAATATGTCCATGTGAATCTTACAGAAAAGATTAATAACATTATATATAATACTGTAAATGCAACTTTTTCTTGTAAGTCAACATGTTGCATCATAAATCTTACATATCCAATTAAATTGGTAGAAAAAGAATAACTAGTACCTCCTGATGCAGAAATATTTACAGTTCCTGTTGTTTCCCCTCCTAATACTCCAACTAGTGCCTCTGTTGCGGTTAATAAAAATGCCATTATATAGTGCATTACAAATAACAAGCACATTGCTATTAACCAATCCATCATCATTTTTTTGTATTTTGCTTTATCTGCTGCAAGACTTGTTATTAACATTCGTATTCCTAAATAAACTATAACTGTTAATAAACCTACAATTGCTATTGTTCTTAATGCTTTATACCAACTTGCAATTGTTTCTTGTAATTGTGCTGCAGTAGATCTATCGTCTGATGGATGTTCTGGGTCTAAAAAGTTTACATCTAATGCTGGTACTTTTCCTGAAAAAATCTCTTCTGGGCTATATTTTATTATAGGAATATTTACCTCATCTTTTCCCCAAAATGCACCATCTATTTTTGAGGAATCTACTGTTATAGTGGGGGCTCCAGATACTGTTGGAGCTAGAGCCTGCCCTTCACTTATAGATTTCATAAATGTATCTGTTTCTCCTAATATTGCCCATTCAAGTAAATGTTCTATAGCATCTGCTATTATTCCAATTAATCCCATAAATGGACTAAATATTGTTCCTACAGTATCTGCTTGTACAGGTTTAGGAATTGTAAAATTAAACATTATTAACATAACTATTACTAATAGTATCTTTTGTGTAATATTCTTTTTAGCAAACCTTTTCATGTTTTCCCCTTTCTATTGAAGTGCTTGTCTTTTTTTATTGTTTACTATATTGTTTAAGTTTGTTTCAACGAATTCAAATTCTTTGGCAGTTGGTGTTATTTGTAAAATTGCAGTATCTTGTCCAACTTTTAATAATCCTTCTCCTTTTAAGCATGTTACTAAAAATCCTGCTTCTCCTTCGCTTAGTTTAAATACTTCTTTTAAATATGCTATTTCTGATTTATCTTGTGCTAAGAATAATTTTGTATCTGATGATGTTAAAACGGCTTGTGCTTCTTGTTTTTCATAGAAATCTTGGAATCTTTGAGAAATAATTGCAAGTGATACATTTCTTTTTCTGGCACGTCTTGCCATTGTATTTAAAAAGTCTACAGCTTCTGGATATGGTAATAACATCCATGCTTCATCAACTATAACTCTTTTTTTGCTTGCTTTTGTTCTATCTTCACTATTTTTCTTAACATATTTTTCCCAAATCCATGAAAGTAATATTTGCTGTGCAAGTGGTCTTGCAAACCTTTCTTCTAATTGAGATATATCTAGGTTTATAAATGGTGCTCCATCTAATAATTCAAATGTTGATTGTCCATCAAAATATGCCATTTGTCCATCATATTCTCTAACATATTGTTTCATAACTTTAATTAAGTAACTATA
>ERZ777305.2526-NODE-2526-length-15277-cov-2.187098_pt1 | contig 15277 bp, 15 predicted proteins | sample MGYA00374965_ERZ777305 | MGnify/ENA primary metagenome ERZ777305 (study PRJEB29328, sample SAMD00013331) | mouse gut metagenome | study: EMG produced TPA metagenomics assembly of the Metagenome analysis of fecal microbiota from mouse which was promoted... | reverse complement strand
GTATTGCCGGCATACGTATCGCCGCCCACCAGGTCGAGCATCCGCACCGGTGCCCCCTCCGTGAAGTCCACATCGGCGAGCTCCACCCAGAACACATTGGGATAGAGGGTGGATTCAAAGTAGTAAATCCCGTGCTTCTGGTCGGCGACCGTCCGCCAGCGGGTAGAGGAGATGTTGGGCTGGTCGGGCACGCTGATCCCCAACGGAACGGACACATTGCGTATCACGCCGAAAATCCCCGCCAACGCCTGCCGTCGGTCGGATGTCTGCGGCAGGACGCCCGCATAGAACGAGGCACGCACGAAACGGTCTGCGGCGCGGTTCGTACCGGGGAGGAACGTCAGCCCGCCTATGTTCTGCCAATAGTCGTCCAGGGCAAGCTGCTGCTCGAACACCGGCGAATTGGTCATTACCCGATAAGCGGGACTGTGGTGCACGACCAGCCGTCCGTCCACATATTCGAAAATGGCACTGTCGCCCGACGCATCCGACACCGAAAGGTGCAACGTCGCCATCCGGGAACCGTCGGGCATCGGGCCGGACACCACCTGGAACCGTCCGCTCTCCATCGCTTCCACCGCTTCGTCCACCGTGGCGCAGGTATCGAGCAGATATTGCACCCAAGCGGCGATCGACAAGCCCGGTGTCGTACCGTCCCACTCCGGATAGACCGACTCGGCCAGCCACAGCAGATTGGCCACGAATCCCGCTTCGTTCAACCCGTGGGTAGTGCACAGGTCGTAGGCCGAGGTCGCCACACTGCCGTAGCGCGAGGTCCACGTCAGGGGATTCTCGCCCACCGCACCGCTACGCTCCATCCCGCGCGGGAAAATCCACAGATTGCTTTTACTGTCCTCTTTCCAGTCCATGGAACGGGCCGTGAGTACCGTTCCGGCCGGGCCGACATACATCACACGCGTACAGGCCTCCGTCCTTGCAGGAAATGCCGCAACCAACGCTCCGGCAAAAAGCGCCGCACACAAAGTTCCGATTTTCATATCGCATTCGATTTACGTTTAATACATCAAGTCCCTTTCGGAAATGCACATTCCACGCCAAAATCGACGGGACGGTGCGCACCCGCTCCCTGTCCCGAAAGAAGTGGACGAAGACACCCATACCTCCCGCCACCCGCACCCACGATACGCAGAACCCCGCTTCATCGAAATACCGCAGGCATTAAAAGCAGACCGCACCTCATCCGGCAGTCACATTCCACTGCGCATCTACGTTGTTTTGGACACACAACCCACGGTTATGTTCCGGACTCGGCGGCAGGATAACCGACAGCAGGAACCCTTCTTCAGTGCAAAGCCACTCCTTATGAAGGATTCGCATTCATACACTGGAGCGATAGCGGAAAATCACCACCGCCAATACTTCTTTTACGCGGACCATGCGAGGAGATTTTCGCGTCCGTGCTGTATTCCGACGTCTCGGAACAGGTGGATTTACTCCGATAGGCTAAATACAGAGAACGGGGTCGCAATTGTTGCGACCCCGTTCTCTTCGATCTCAAATTTACTCCGGCAAATTGTATGGTTTCTTATTGTTTCGGGAGATAACTTCCAAACATATATATTAGTTATGAAAGGTATCGTCACTGGTTTGATCCAATTCGCATCGTGCGAAAATTACATATTCATAGCCCTCTGCGAATTGCAAATTCTCAATCAACGCACCTTTCCATTCATCCGAAACTTTGGCCTGTTCCGTTTTGACATAATACCAGTCAGACGCCCCCCAATAGGCACCTGTACCACCCGTCGGGGAACATTTGCCTCCGACAATCAACAGTTCGACATCCTCATTCGCAGCATATTTACACAACAACTCATCCGAGAGAAGATGGTGACAGTTGCAAGAATGCTTGCAGGCATCGTAAATAAGCGGTTCGTCGAGACATTGGTCACAAACGACCGATTCCGGTTGCCTTTTATTCTCTCACGCAACAATGGAGAAGAATACCAGCACGAAGATCAGCAGTTTTTTCATGGCACGTAAAATTAAGACCTCTTTCAAAGGTAACGATTCTTGGAACAATTTACAATCATAACCGTTTGATGACGCGACAGGAAAATATCCAACACCTACCCGTTGAACCATGCAGGGGCTCGCGGCTTCCCTGCAGTCGGCAATTCCTCATCGCACTCTGCCGGTAGCGTCCACTGCTCGCAGCTCTTATCGAAGAAACAGGCCGGTCACAAGAAAGCGGCACATCAAATACGTTTCCCAATGATTTTTTGATTCCGACCGTCCGTTCCACCAGAGTGCCGTAAATAACTATTTATACACTTGTAGTCGTACGATTGCCGCTCCGCGACCGCGACCGGCCACGGCCCCCTCTACGGGAGGAGCGCCGGAAAAGCAGGGATTAACTTCGCTGCGCTCGTTGATCCCCGCAGGGGGAAGCGCTGCAAAGCCGAACTCCCCGTAGGGGAGGTGCCTTAACAAACAGGAGCAACTCGCAAGTAAAATTGCTGTCGTCACTCGGGGCTGAAATCCCTCGGAAATGAACCTCTGCTGAAAGGAAAGCAGGGATTCGAACCCCCGGAGCCTTGCAGCTCAACGGTTTTCAAGACCGCCGCAATCGACCACTCTGCCATCTTTCCGAGGACAAAAATACAATCTCTTTTCGACTTATGCAAACCGCCACCGGACCGGCAAGATACCCTGTCCCGCCACAGCGACAACCACTTCGGACGCCTTCTGTCGACGGACACGCCCCCTGCGCAGCACGCCCTTCCCGGGGAAGGGAACGACGACCGGCACGGGCAGGGTCACTCCACGTACAGGACAAGTCCCTTCAAATACTCTCCTTCGGGATGATAGATGTTCACGGGATGGTCGGCCGGCTGTGTCAACTGATGGAGAATCCGGACGTTACGCCCCGCGACGGCAGCGGCAGTGAAGACCGTGGTGCGGAACAATTCGCGGCTTACCGCCTGCGAACAACTGAACGTAAAGAGAATCCCGCCGGGAGCTATCTGCGAGATGGCCCGCGCGTTGAGACGCATGTAGCCTTTCGTCGCATTGCCCAGCACCTTATGGTGTTTCGCAAAGGCCGGCGGATCGAGAATGACGAGGTCGAAACTGCGGTCCATCCCCTTCAGGTATTCGAACGCATCGACCGCTACCCCCTCGTGCGGGGCATCGTCGCCGAAATTGAGCGCCACGTTCCGTTCCGCAAGACGCACGGCGACCGCCGAACTGTCCACCGACACGACCCGCTCCGCCCCGCCCGCAAGCGCATAGACGGAGAATCCGCCGGTATAGCTGAAAGTATTGAGCACCGTACGGCCGCGGCTGTAACGCCTGACCAGTTCGCGGTTCTCGCGCTGGTCGAGGAAGAATCCCGTCTTCTGCCCCACGCCCCAATCGACGTAGAAGCGGTTGCCGTTCTCGGTAACGATACGTTCCGTAGGACCTTCGCCGCCATACAGGAAGCCGTCGCACGCCCCCGTATCGGCCTTGTAGGGCAACGTCTGCGCACTCTTGTCGTAGACGGCCGCAAGCGCTCCGCCGTAGACCGTCCGCAAGGCGTCGCATATCGCTCCGCGCGAGAGGTACATACCCACGCTGTGGGCCTGCACCACTGCCGTATCGCCGTAAATATCCACCACCAGCCCCGGCAATCCGTCGCCTTCGCCGTGTACGAGACGGTAACAATCGGTCTGCGGAGTGCCGACCAGTCCCACGGCCCGCCGCATCGCCAACGCGGCGCGCAGCTTCTCCAGCCACCACCCCTCGTCGATCTCCTCCCGGACGAAGGTAAGCACCCGTACCGTAATGGAACCGATCTGGTAATGGCCTCGGGCCAGGAACTCGCCCTCCCGCGAACACACGTCCACCACATCGCCCTCGGCAGGCTCGCCCTCCATCCGGTCGATAGCCCCCGAAAAGACCCACGGATGTTTGCGGCCGAGCGACTCCTCCTTGCCGCGTTTCAGGAATATTCTCGTCATTTGGGTTCTTTCATCAATCTGTTATATATCTCCAGACACACCCACGCGTCGGTGGCGGCATACCCCACCTGCGCTCCGGTAAGGCTGACCGCTTCCCAGTTGCTCAACCGCTGAGCCTTGGAGACCGAACTCCCCAGGACGATCGCCGCGAGCTTACGCACGCTCTTCTCGCCGATCCCCCATTCGCCCGCGATCCCCTGCAGGTCCACGAAGCCCTGGGGCCGGAACCACCGGAGTTTCTGCAATCCTTTGATGTCGTCGCGTACGGCCGCCCCCACTTTCAATACGTCGCCCCGCTCCAGTACGCAGGCCACCTCACGCACGAGCTTCATCTGCGAAAGGCGGAAAAGGAAACAACGGTCGGAGGAGGAGAGCTGCAAGAGCGCCGTCCGGTTCGACACACCCGCCCGGAACGAGGGACGTGTTTCTGTATCGAAACCGAGCGCCGGCTGCGTCATGAGATAGGCGCATGCCGCCACGGCTTTCTCCTCCGTGTCGACGATCTCGACCGTACCGGGGAAAGCGCACTTCGGCATTACCGCTATCTCTTCGTTCGTTATGCTGGGCTGGAAACAACTCATCGTACAAGCCGCGCACGGCCCCTGCAGGAGCGTGGCGATGCGCAAAGTTACCTATTAATCACGATTAATCCCTCCGGGCCGACCGAAATTTTACCCTCCCCGGCCAGCGAATCGACCGCAGCGGCCACCCGGTCGGGCGGCAAGGCGAACTTTCCGGCCAGCTCCCGCGCCCCGATCCCCTCCGGGGGAATCGCTTTCAGCACCTCTGCGGGAAGGTGCCGGTCTTCGGCATCCCGTTTCCGCCGGGCGAGGCAGATGTCGCACACGCCGCACGGCCGGGCATCCTGCTGTCCGAAATACTCCTGCAACACCACGCTCCTGCACCGCTCCGTATTGTCGACGTAGGCGAACACGGCCTCCAGCCTTTTGGCGGCCATCTCCTTACGCACGCGATAGGTAGCGGGCGAGATATAGACGTCGGTATCGGGCAACCGGTTATCGGACAGAAAAACCATGGGACTGCGGTTCTTGGGCACGAAACGGATCACATGCAGCCGCCACAGCGTTTTGAGGAGCTCCATCACGCGTTCCTCGGTGTATCCGGTATAGATGGCCATCTCCTGCACGTCCACCGGCCGAAAGCCCGTGAACACGCCCGTATAGAGTCGCAGGATGGTACGCAGGATGTTGTCCAGATCGCTCCGTTCGACCCGCAACGAATAGAGATCGTCGCGGCTGACACAGAACATCAGGCGGGCGGGATTCTCCTCATCGTCGGAGAAGACGAGATAACCGTTCTGCTGAAGGATCTTCAGCGCATTCTGCACGGTCCCTCGGAAAAGCCGGTTGCGGGCACAGAATTCGTACAGGTTCACCGCCATCGAACAAAATTTCCCTTCGCCTACGGCCACCCCCAGATAATTCATCAGCCGGCCGTATATATCTTTGATCTGTTCCACGGTGGGAAACTCCGACGAAAAGCGGCGCGTCTGGCGCTCCCGGTCGTCCGAGGCGACGATCAGCACAGCATAGGAGCGGCGGCCGTCCCTTCCGGCCCGCCCCGCCTCCTGGTAGTACTCCTCCAGCGAAGCCCCCAGCCCGTAATGCACCACGAAGCGGACGTCGGGCTTGTCGATCCCCATGCCGAACGCATTGGTCGCCACCATCACGCGGGTCTTCCCCGACGTCCAGTCGTTCTGCCGCAGAGCCCTCTCCCCGTGGGGGAGCCCCGCATGGTAATACTCGGCGAAGACCCCCTCCTCTTTCAGCTCGGCAGCCAGCAGCTCGGCGGCATCGCGCGTACGCACATAGACGATCCCGCTGCCGGGCACGCGATCCAGAATCCGCATCAACTGCCCCTTGCGGTCGTCCGTACAACGTACCGAGAACGAGAGGTTCGGACGGGCGTAGTCGCTGCGGATGACATGGGGCTCGCGGAACCGGAGCTTCTCCATGATGTCCTGCGCCACGCTGTCGGTGGCCGACGCCGTCAGCGCAAGGACCGGGACTCCCGGCAGAATCTCGCGCATGCGGGCGATCCGCAGGTAGGCGGGCCGGAAATCGTAACCCCACTGCGAAATGCAGTGGGCCTCGTCCACCGCGATCAGATTGACGTTCATCTTCGCCAGACGGGCCGCAAAGAGCTCGCCCGCCACCCGTTCGGGCGAAACGTAGAGGAACTTGACATCGCCGTAGACGCAGTTGTCGAGCGTGATGTCGATGTTGCGGGCGCTCATGCCCGAGTGGATGGCCACCGCCGAAATGCCGCGGCGGCGGAGCGAGTCGACCTGGTCCTTCATCAACGCCACCAGCGGCGTCACGACCACGCACACCCCCTCCATCAGCAGACCGGGCAGCTGATAGGTCAGCGACTTGCCGCCCCCGGTGGGCATCAGCGAAAGGGTATCGCGCCCCTCGAGCACGCAACGTATCGTCCCGGGCTGCGTGCCGCGCAGCGACTCGTACCCCCAATACCTGCGCAACGCCTCCGTTACCTGCTCCTGCGTGATCTCCTTCCCGTTCATCCCTGCAAAATTAAGCAGAAAGCGCCGCATATCATAATCGGCCCGACACGCCGCCGACCTTTACCCCCCCGCCCGGAGCCCCGATACGCTCCGCATCCTCCGAGTCGCCCCCGATCCGCTTCGCCCCGGCTTCTACCGCATCCGCCCGGCGGCATCCGTCCCGGGCTCCGGTTCCCTGCGAAGTCTTTCCGCACCAAGGCTTCTCCCTCACCGGACAGGTTCCGCCCCCGCCGCAGAAAGTCCCCCTGTAAACACGGTGCGGGACGGCGATCGCCGTCCCGCACCCAATTTCCGTCCCGACCGCCGGAGCGTGCCGGATCGCCTCCGGCACCGTCACTCGCCGCCCGAAGCCGACCGGATCTTCTCTTTCAGTTTCGTCAGCAGACCGCGCGTATGGCGCTCCACCTTCTCCGGGTAGATATCCTTGATCCGGATGAGGATGCCCGTCTCCTCCACCTCTCCGAAATCGGGATTGTGCACGGTGCTGAAGACCGTCATCGACGGCGAAAGGCTCATGTAGGAGTTGATCATCGGCGGGATGAACTCCTCCCGTTTGCGCAGCTCCTTCACCAGCGTCCGGTAATCCTCCTTGTAATCCGCCCCCGTAAAGATGCGCTCCATGGCGGGTACATCGATGTTCATCTCCACCGGATAGAGAGGCTCGAGCAGTGCGTCCCGATCGGGGAAATATTTCTGCAGAAAATACATCAAGGTGTTGCGGGCCTCCTTGTCGTAGTGGCCGTACATGGTCACCTTGCCGAAAAAGTACTGCTGCTGGGGATTCCCCACGATCAGCGCCCCCAGACCGTCCCAAAGGTTATCGAGCGCATACAGGCTCTTCGCATCGCGCGTACGCTGGTAACGCGGCTGTACGAACGAACGCCCCAGCTCGATGGTATGGGGCAGCACCTCCCGGCGGAACTTGTCGCTGAAACGGAAGTAGTGCTCCGTGGAGAGATGCTTCGGATAGGGCGAATCGCAGATGATGTAGCGGTAACCGCCCAGGATCTCCCTGGCCACCGGGTCCCACACCAGGAGTTGCGTATATCCGTCCGGCGCAAGGTCCTGTTCGTCTATATCCACCTCGCAACCCGTACCGCCGCCCGCCTGACGGAAAGCGAGCTCCCTCAGGCGCCCTATCTCCCGCATGACGGCGGGGGCCTCGGAGGCCTTGACCGTATAAATCAAGTTCCCCGCATTGTTGGTCGCACGCAGCAGGCGTTCTTCGGTCAGCTCTTTTTCGAGGAGCTCCCTCGGTACGGCTTCGATGATCTGTTCCATGATATCTCTTTATAACAACAAACGGACTCCGCTACCGGGCCCACCCCGCCGCGCCGTCCGTATTCCGACAAAACATCAGCGCCTCCCCAGCGCATATACAGCCCGCTTGACGTAATCGGCCGCCTGGCGCGGCGTCCGACCCTCCAGCAGGGAGGCATAGGGTATCGGCGTACCGATCACGATCTCGAAATCGCTGCCCGCCTGGCGGAACATCTCGTCCACCAGATAGAGCATCTCGATATTGGCCCGGATACCGAGCGCAGTACGCAGATTCGACAACCTGTAAAAGAAGTCGGAGAGCTTGCCGTTGAAATAGACCGGCACCACGTCGCGCCCGTAGGCGACCGCCTTCTTCACGAAGTTGGGTTTCCACTCCAGGTCGCGGACCACGCCCCGGTGGCGCCGCGAGCAAAGCCCCGCGGGAAAGGTAATGATGGGCAGGTCGGATGCGAAAGCGTCGTTGAACGCCTCCACGCTGCCGGCCCCCTGGCGGCCGTGTTTGTTCACCGGCACGAACAATCCCCGCAGGGGATCGAGGTGCATCAGCAAGTCGTTCACCACCACCCGCGCATCGCCGAAACGGGAAACCACCTCGTCGGCGAGCATCAATCCGTCGAGCCCCCCGAACGGATGGTTCGAGGCGAAAACGTATCGTCCATTCGGATCGAGCCGCTCCATGCCGACCGAATGGTAACGGACGTTCATGGCACCGAGCGCCGCACGGACGAACTCGACCCCCTCCAGATGGCCGTATCGGGCGAGGATGTCGTTCACCTCGCGCTCGTGGATGGTATGCCTGAGGTAGTCGACGACAAACCGCGGCATCCGGCGGGCGAGCCGGGGATTCTTCCCCTCCAGCACCTTATATACGTCTATCTCCTTCATCGCGGCGGTCGGTTCAGGCATGGCGTTTCAGCACGCTCCCGCGAAGGGTATCTTATCGATCCTGCGCTGGTGGCGTCCGCCCTCGAACTCCGCGCCGAGGTAGGCGTCCACGATGGCCACGGCAGTGGTATTGTCGATGAACCGGGCCGGCAACGAGCAGATGTTGGCATTGTTGTGCTTGCGGGCGAGCTCGGCCAATTCCGGGGTCCAGCAAAGGGCCGCACGGATACCCTGGTGTTTGTTGAGGGTCATCGAAATGCCGTTGCCGCTGCCGCAAAGCGCGATTCCCATGGGCAGTTCGCCCTTCTCCACGGCACAGGCAAGCGGATGGGCCGAATCGGGATAGTCGAAACTTTCGGCACTGGGAGCGCCGAAATCGTACACTTCAAACCCTTTGCTTTCAAGGTACCCCGTAAGAAATTCCTTCATTTCATATCCCGCATGGTCGGATGCGATGCCTATCTTTTTCGTTTCCATAATACGTTTATTTGTAGGGCTAAAGTTAAACAAAATTTACCAATGCGCACGCAGCAATTTGACCGCCACGGAAAAAATACGTAAAATTGTTAGGCGGATGCAACAAAACGCACCCCCGCTGCATCTATATAAACGAATCGCAGACCGTCGTTGACACTGGAAGAAATCATAGAGGGTTGCCGCCGTGGAGAAGCGGAGGCTCGCCGCGAACTGTATGTGCGCTACGGCAGTTCGATGTATGGCGTCCTCAAGCGTTATGTCTGCGACGCAGCCACGGCCGAAGACCTGCTCCACGACGGTTTCGTGACACTCTATACCCGCATGAGCGACTACCGGGGCGAAGGCCCTTTCGAGGGGTGGTGCCGGCGGATATTCGTCAATACCGCGATGTCCCACCTGCGTCGCCGCTCCCCGCTGAAGGATGCCGAGGATGTGGAGACGCCCCGCCTGCACGGTTCCGTACCGCCCACTGCCATCGACCGTCTTTCGCTCGAGGAGCTCAAGGCCTGCGTGGATACCCTGCCCGACGGCTACCGGACCGTCTTCAACCTCCATGCGGTGGAGGAGTACGGTTACGACGAAATCGCGCGGATGCTCGGCATCAGCGAGGCTACTGCCCGGTCGCAATACCTGCGGGCCCGGCAGAGGCTGGGCGAGGTGATCGTCCGAAGGCTCCGGCACGACCGGGAGACGGAAGGACACGGAACGACGATCGGGAGCGACCGGTTCCCGGTCCCGCATCGCGGACGAAAAAAAGGAAACGAATGAAAGAGATGACCGACGACAGAAAAGAACTGGATAGAAAAGTGGGCGACGCCCTGCGAAGCTACAGGGAAGAAGCGCCCGCCGAACTCTTCGCGCGGATCGAGCAGACGCTCGCCACCGGCGGGGCGGACCGGGGAGCGGCGGCGGGCAAGCGCAAACGCCTGCATCGCTCCCGGGGCTACGGCGTGGCCGCCGCCCTGCTGGCCGGGGTGCTGGTAACGGCGCTCTACCTCGGCCGCCCCACCGGCGTCCCCGAGGATGCAACAGCCCGGGTCACGTCTCCCTCCGTCACGGAAAAACCGCTCGTCCCCGCACCCGGTACAGCGGTCCGGGAGGCATGCACCGCCCCTGCGGAAGGTCCTGCCGGGGCGCCACGCTCCCGCAACGCACATCCGCAGAGAGAAGCCCTCGCAGCGAACGGCACACCCGCGGAGGCAACCGTCCGCCCCGACTCATCCGCCGGCAACGACCGAACGGACGCAAGCGAAGGGCAGCCGGACGGCCGGAAAGAGGAAACGGCACCGCGGCCCGCCACGCCAAGCGCAACGGCCACCGCACCGCACCCCGATCGCAGGCGGCCCTCCTACCGGCCGACCCCGCCCTACTCCGGCGACCGCCCCCATCGCATTCCTGCGGCCGACCGGGAGCGACACTTCGCACAGGCCTACCGCCGGACGAACGAACGGAACGAGCGATTCTCCGGATCGCTCTACGCAGGCAATTTCGGCACGTTGGACGGCCACACCGTAACGCACGATCCGGACCGGGTGGCCTCGGCGGGCATGCTCATCAAACAGGCTCCCGACGGGGGCATGACACTCCAGTCGGGGCTCCACGAGGAGAACGGCCGACCGATCCTCGCCCCCACCGAACCGGCGATGCAGGAGGTGCGCCTCCAGCACCGCATGCCGCTCACGGTGGGCGTGTCGCTCTCCGTTCCGCTGAACGAACGGCTCGCACTGGCCACGGGGCTCAGCTACTCCTACCTCCGCTCCTCCTCCGACCTCTCCTCCGCGACGGGCGACACCCACATCACGCGCGAACTCCACTACATCGGCATTCCCCTGGGACTCACCTATACCTTCTACCGTACCGGACGGTTCGGCTTCTACCTCCACGGCGGCGGAATGATCGAAAAAGGGGTGGCATGGCGCGAAACGCATGGATTCGCCAACGCGGGCGACAGCAGCCGGGAATCGACGCTTCGCAGCATCCGGGGCATACAACTCTCGGTCAGCGCCGCGGCGGGCTTAAGCTACGATATCGGCGACCGCATCGGACTCTATGCGGAGCCGGGCATCGGCTACTACTTCGGCCAGAAAGACCAACCGGCCAGCTACCGCACCGCCCACCCGACGAACTTTTCGCTCCGGGTAGGCATCCGGTTCGGCCTCTGATGCAGCCGAGCCGGAACCCGGACCCGGAAAAATAGTTTTTTTTGCCTGCCGTGCAACAAAATATTATATATTCGCGTCATTACAAAAACACATACCGGCCGGGCGGCCGCAACGACAGAAGATGAGAAACCCGACCCGACTCATAAGGATACTCCTGACCGCATGGACAGCGGCCGCGCTCCTGCTCGCATGCAATGCGGCGCCGGTCGAGTATTCGTCCGGAATCGTGTACAACGGCTTCGGCGAAGTCACGTGCATCACCTCCTACGGATATTTCGAGATAACGAGGGACGACGGCGCCCTCCTCCGCGTGACGGAGTACAACGGCACCAAGGAGATCGTGCAGGGCGAACGGGTCTACTTCAAATACAACATCCTCTCCGGCGACGCGGGCTACACGGGGCACGGCACGGCACAGGCGACCTACGACATCCGTCTGCTCGTCTTCAACAACCTCCATACGGCACCCATCATCCGGAAAAGCTTCCTGCAGGCCGACGACCCGCACCGGAGCGACAGCCTCGGCCACGACCTGATCCGCGTCGTTACGGCCGCCTTCTCGGGCAACTACATCAACATCGGCTTCGAGTATTTCCGCTATGAGCACGGAGTCGAGCACACGGTCAACCTCGTGTGGGACGACACGCGTCCGGCGACCGACTCCGTCTACCTCGAGCTGCGCCACAACGCCATGGGCGAGGTGGAAGGCAACGGGGCCTATGTGGTGAGCGCCACGGGGCTCTCCTCGTTCCGCATCGCCGACCTGGTACCCCCCGGACGACAGGAGATCGACATCCGGCTCAAATCCAACCTGGACCGCAAAGACGGCGTCGGGGAGTACATCGAAACGGACAAATACTACACAGGCACCTACGAACTCGGCTCCACGGCCAGAGACTACATCGTCGGTAGCGAACTCTATCCGCCCGAAAACACCTCTTCATCGACCAACCGTTAGGAAGCCGAGCAGGCCGATCCGGCCCGAAAGGCCGGCCGAACGCGGCCCCGCCCCCGACGAGGCGGGTGCGTCCCCCTCGGGAACCGACCTCCCGCGTCCCGATTCTTACCGAAGGTCTCCCCCTCGAAAACAGAGAAGAGGTCGTCCCCTGCCGACGGGACGACCTCTTTCGTATTCGCTCGTTCTTCACACCGCCCCTTTCCTGCAAGAAAGCGGACCGCCCTGCGGCCGAGGCTCTATTTCCGGCAGGAGCGCTGCGGGTCGTACGGCCCGCGACGGCACTCCCGGCACGACGGCAAAACCGCGGCATACTGCCCCGAAGGGAACCAGCCACGTGGGGCAACCGCATCTCAGAGGTTCTGCACACCGGGCTGCGACGCATCGCCGCACACCTCCCGCACGAACGAGAGGAGAACGCCGGCCACCTCCGCAGGCTCCTCCACGAACCCCATGTGTCCGGAGTTCTCAAGCCACACCGCACGGGCCTGCGGATGGCTGCGGATCACCTCGTCGGCCACCTCGGCCGTTACATACTCGTCGTACCGGCCGAAGAGCATCAACTGGGGGACGCCGCAGGCACGCATCGCATCGTTCAGGTCGCGCCGTCCGGCAAGCCCCCGCAGCACCGCCACGATGCCCGCATCCTCCGTCAGCGCGATCTGGTCGGCAAGCTCCTCCACCGCCCAGGCCAACCGCTCCCGGTTCTGCGGAGCGAATCCCACATGGGGAAAACTACGGGCGATCAACTCCTTCTTCCACCAGACGGATCTCCCGCAGGCGATCTTCCCGCTTCTTCTCCGAATCGGCGTTCGGCGTGGAGTGAAGCAACACGAGTCCCGCCAGCGTCTCCGGATATTTCCGCAACATCTCCAGCGCCACGTAACCGCCCATCGAGTGGCCGACTACCACGGCCCGCCCCACGCCGAGGGCCTCCATCGCGGCATGCACCGTATCGGCCATGAACTCCATGGTATGCACTTCGCCCTTCACCTCCGAAATACCGTGTCCCGGAGCAGCTCCGTAAAGCCGTCCCACACATCGAGCGACTCCAGATAGCCGTGCAACAGCACCACCGTGCAGTCGCCCCGCTGCGTATCGCTGACCCGGACCGCGCAACCGCCGGCCATCATGAAGTTCTCCTCCCTGCTCATTCCGTTTCCAAATTTATGTCCATCGGACTATTTGTCAGAGAAAAGCGAACAGAAACCCTGCTTGTTGAACTGGTAGTACATCTCGATGCAAGCACCAGCAGAAGTTCTCTCGCAAATTCGAGCGCTGCGGAGCCGTTGGCCGTCACCATCCCCTTATCGCTCACCGCCTGCGCGGAAACATATCCGTCGGCATTGGTATAGTTCTCGCCGCCCCAGAGTTTCAGTTGCTCCAAACCGTTGCCGGTATGTTTCACCGAATTGAGAAATCCGTGCTTCGCCATGAACGAAGCGCCGTTGCAGATCGCACCGACGACCCTGCCCTTTCCGACGGCCTGTCCGACAATCGGCACCACCCGTTCCGCGAGCGGCGTGCTCCAACCGAAACCGCCGATCAACACCAGCGCTGCATAGTCGTCGGGCAGCGTATCGAACGAATAATCGGGCAGCGTGCGGAAACCGCCGATCGACCTGACCGGTTCCATCGTCGGGGCGACGACCTTATTCACATACTTCGGGTTCTTTTTCAAGGCGAATTCATCGGAGGCGATCGCCTCCGAGAGATACACCGCCTCATGCGCGGCATAGTCCGGCAAAAGGATATACAGAATTTCGTTGCTCATCCGTCGTTATCGTTGTTATAATGTTTAATTCCACAAATAGATACCCCGCCGCAGGGTCGGGGCTGCCTCCTACGGTCGGAAGCGCAAAGTTTCATGCGGGTCGCGTTTGCGGGCCCCTCGGGACGTCCCGTGCGAACGGCACCCCGACCGATGCGGCGCAGAAGTTCGCCAGGCGGCAATCCGTCGAGGCGGTCCGACGGATGCACGCAACGTCCGATCCGCAGCACACCCCGGCAACATCCCCGCCGAAAAACCTTCACACGCCGTTACCGGTCGGGAGCCTCCCCGACCGGTAACGGCCACTCAGAAATTCTCCGTATCCAACACCCCGGCAAACACCCTGCGGGCGGGTCCCGTCAGCCGGACGTCGGCAAAGCCGCCGCCGGCAGCGAACGCCACGTTGAGCAATCCGCCGCGGGCCTGCACATCGAAGTTCCGCACCTGCGGGAACCGGGCCCGGGAAGCCGCTACGGCCACCGCCACGGCGCCCGTACCGCAGGCAAGGGTTTCATCCTCCACCCCGCGTTCATAGGTACGGACCTTCAACCGGCCTTCGCCCGTCACCTCGACGAAGTTGACGTTCACGCCCCCCGTCCCCGCAAAAGCGGGGAGGTGCCGGATGCGACGCCCCTCGCCCCGCACATCCACCCGCTCGGTATCCTCCACGAAACGGACGTAATGGGGCGACCCCGTATCGACGAACCACCCCCCTTCCGCCTCGGCCAACCCATGCGGCTCGGTCATGCCCAGGGCGATACGCCCTGCATCGCCTCCGCAGGAGAGTACCTCGGCCCGGTGCGGACCGTCCACCGCCACGAACGACATGCGCTCGCCGGCCGCCCCGACATGAAAGGCGAAAAGCGCGATACAGCGCCCGCCGTTGCCGCACATGGTAGCCTCCGGACCATCGGAGTTGAAATACCGCATGCGGAAATCCGCACCGCGCTCCTCTTCCAACAACATGAGCCCGTCGGCCCCTATCCCGAAACGCCGGTCGCACAGGGCCGCCACAAGGGCCGGCTGCGGCTCGAAGCGTTTCTCCCGATTGTCTATGATCACGAAGTCGTTGCCCGCGCCTTCGTATTTTCCGAACTCTATCCGCATAGGCACAAATGTACGATTATTCCCGCGTACGAAGGCTCCTTCCGTAAAAAATCCGTTCGGCCGCGGGGTCGCACCCGGCGACGATCGCAGCACCGAACGAAATAACCGCCACGCGGAGCGAAGAAATGC
>ERZ777305.2525-NODE-2525-length-15289-cov-2.942366_pt1 | contig 15289 bp, 14 predicted proteins | sample MGYA00374965_ERZ777305 | MGnify/ENA primary metagenome ERZ777305 (study PRJEB29328, sample SAMD00013331) | mouse gut metagenome | study: EMG produced TPA metagenomics assembly of the Metagenome analysis of fecal microbiota from mouse which was promoted... | reverse complement strand
CCCCCTACGGGAACTAAAATGTAATCTACCAAGGGCAGCTCCTTGACAATTTCCATTGCAATGGTTCCCTGTCCGGTAGCTACCGCCAGATCATCAAAAGGATGAATAAAGGTATATCCCTTCTCTTCTGCTAGAACCTTGGCATACTCGCAGGATTCATCGTATACATCACCATGCAATAAGACCTCAGCCCCATAACTCTTGGTCCGGTTCACTTTAATCAGCGGCGTGGTGGTAGGCATGACTATCACTGCTTTCACCCCGTAGGCCTTGGCTGCATAAGCTACTCCCTGGGCATGATTTCCCGCCGATGCGGTAATCAGTCCCCTGGCCCGCTCTTCCTCAGAAAGAGTGCTGATTTTATAATAGGCACCGCGGATCTTGTAAGCTCCCGTCATCTGCATATTTTCCGGCTTCAGATATACCTTGTTCCCGGTGTGTTCACTGAAATACTCGCTGTACAGCAGTTTGGTCTCAACGGCAACCTTCCTTACGACCTCGGATGCCTCCTCAAATTTCTCCAATGTAAGCATTTTTTTCTCCTCTTATGCCCCCTGATGGAACAGGGCGTTTACAAACTGATCCGCGTCAAATTTCTGCAGATCATCTATGCTCTCACCTACACCGATGTACTTCACCGGAATGCCCAGTTCTGACTGAATGGCCACTGCTATGCCCCCTTTGGCCGTCCCGTCCAGCTTGGTGAGAATAATACCGGTCAAATCCACCACCTGTTTAAACTGCCGGGCCTGCTCCAGGGCATTCTGTCCCGTGGTCCCGTCCAGCACTACCAGGGTTTCCCGATAAGCATCCGGGTACTCCCGATCAACGATGCGGTTGATTTTCCGCAGTTCTTCCATAAGGTTTTTCTTGTTGTGAAGGCGTCCCGCTGTATCACAGAGAAGTACATCTGCATGACGGGCCTTAGCCGCGCACACCGCATCGTAAACCACCGACGCCGGATCCGCCCCTTCGCAGCCACTGATAATATCCACGCCGGCCCGGCCGGCCCACTCGGTGAGCTGCTCCCCGGCAGCGGCCCGGAAGGTATCTGCAGCAGCCAGGATTACTTTCTTCCCCTGGTCTTTCAGCTTCCCCGCCAGCTTTCCTACGGAAGTGGTCTTTCCCACACCGTTGACCCCAATGACCAGAACCACGGATTTCTCTTCCTCAAAGCGGTAGGCTACCTCACCCACCTGCATCTGCTCCTTGATGCCGGAGATCAGAAGCTCTTTACACTGGGAGGGATCCTTTAGCTTCTGTTCTTTCACCTTAGCCTTCAGATTCTGGATAATGGCGTTGGTGGCATTGATGCCAATATCTCCCATGATCAGAATTTCCTCAATCTCTTCGTAAAAATCATCATCAATGGCAGAATATCCGCTGAAGATGCTGTCCATTCCGGCAACGATATTCGCTCTCGTCTTGGCAAGTCCGGAAACCAGCCGTCCAAAAAATCCTTTTTTCCCGTCAGGCATATTGTATCCCCCTATTTCAATTTTATTCCAGTTTTATTCCAGTTCCGCAGCTGCCCCGGCTGCTGCTGTATTTTATTCGTCCAATTCTTCCTCTATCAGATTTACCGATACCAGCGCCGAGACACCCTTTTCCTGCATGGTGATTCCGTACAGGCGGTCGGCAGCCTCCATGGTTCCCTTCCTATGTGTAATAATAATAAACTGTGTGTTCTTTGTCAACTTGTGAAGGTATTTTGCGAAGCGCCCCACATTGGAATCGTCCAGGGCCGCCTCGATCTCGTCCAGCAGGCAGAAAGGCGAGGGTTTCAGGTTCTGGATGGCGAAAAGCAGGGCGATGGCAGTCAAAGCTTTCTCACCGCCGGAAAGCTGCATCATATTCTGCAGTTTCTTCCCGGGGGGCTGGGCGATAATGCGGATTCCCGCCTCCAGGATATCCTCTTCCTCGCTCAATTCCAAGGTTCCCTTACCGCCTCCGAACAGTTCCTTAAAAGCTTTGTCAAATTCCACCCGGATACGCTCAAACTGTTCCCGGAACTGCCGGCGCATGCCCGCGTCCAGCTCCTTGATTATCTCCAGAAGGGTCTCTTCCGCCTTTACCAGATCGTTTCTCTGGTTATTCATAAACGTATAGCGCTCAGAAATATTTTTGTAATCCTCAATGGCATTTACATTTACGTCGCCCAGCCTGCGGATCTCGTCTTTCAGCTCCAGGATCTGCTTTTTCAAGCCTGTCAGATCGGTATAGGCTTCATTGCGCAGAGGAAGAGCCCCATTGTATGTGAGCTCATACTCTTCCCACATATAGTTGATCTGGACCTCGGAAGCCTCCTCCAGCTTCTCCCTCTGGCTGTTAAGCCGGAACACTTCTTTGTCCAGAAGGTTTCTGCGCTCGGAAAGTTCCTCCCGCCTGGTAAAAAATTCTTTCTGGCCTGCCAGCAGGGCTTCCCGTTTGGCAGAAAGTTCCCCTGCACGCTGTTCCAGGAAATTGCTGCGGGCTGTCAGCTGCTCCAGCTGCCCAACCAGAACCAGAATGCCCTCCTCCTTGGCCTTAATGTCCCGGTCTCCCTGCACAACGCCGGATTTCAGCTCTTCTTCTTCCATGCGGAACCGCTCCAGTTCCCGGTCAATGCGGGCAATGTTTTCATTTACAAACTCTGCTTTCTGGGTAATGGCAGCAGATCTGAGATGAATCTCTTCGCACTCCCGCACGCCGCTCTCTTCCAGGCTGCGCACTTCCTCCAGCTCTTTTTGCGCCTGGGCCGTATCCTCCTCATGGGCTTTCTCCAGCTCTTCCGAACGGGCAAGCTCTTTCCTTATAACCTCCCGGTTCTCCCGGATCTCGCCCAGCTGCTCCTCCAGCTGCTCCAGCTCCCTTTGAAGCCCTGCGTAGCCCTCGGCAATCTCCTTCAGGCGCTGTTCCGACTGGTTCACATTCAGCCGCGCCGTATTCTGAAGCAGAAACTGCTCCTGAAGCCTGGCATTCAAAGCTTCCGACTCTTCCCGGCAGCGGCGGCGCTCATCCTTGACCGCCTCCATCTGGCTGCGCGCTTCCTGCATTTCCGCCGCCAGGCGCTTCACATTTTCTTCCAGTTCTTCCAGTTCCCTGCGCCTTCCCAAAAGATTGCTGGAATTGCGGAAAGCTCCTCCGGTCATGGAGCCTCCCGGGCTTAAATACTCGCCCTCCAGGGTGACAATATGTATGGAGTGCCGGTATTTCCGGGCAATGCGGATCGCCGCGTCAATCTCCTGTACGACCAGCACGCGCCCCAGCAGATAGGAAACCACACCCTCATACTGCTTCTCGGCCTGGACCAGAGTACTGGCCAGCCCAATGGCTCCCGCCTCATCCAGGGCTTCCTTCCTTGGAAAATGATCCCGGCTCTCCACTCCGGTCAGGGGCAGGAATGTAGCTCGTCCCAGCTTGTTTTTCTTCAAATAGGCAATGAGCTCTTTGGCTGTAGCCTCATTGTCCGTGACAATATTCTGGATGTTGCCCCCAAGGGCCGTCTCCACGGCAGTCTCATACTTTTGATCTACCTTGATAATGTCCGCAACCACACCCAGAATCCCCGGCGTCTTCTCCTTTTTTTCCATGACTTTGCGGATGCTGCTTCCGTAACCGTCGTACCGCTCTGCCATATTACGCAGGGACTCAAGCCTTGACGCTTCCCGGTGGTAAGCCGTCTGTCCAATCTCCAGCTGTTCATTCAGTTTCCCCAAAGCCCTGCGGTATCCTTCCGCAGCCTCTTCTTTCTCCTGCTGGGATTGAGACAAATCCAAAATTTTCCCGCAGACCTGTTCCAGCTCCTCCTGATACTTCTGAAAAAGGGCTTTCTGCTCTGCCTCGCCGCTTTTCGCCTCCAAAAGCTTCTGATTCAGCTCCGCTCTGCGTATCTGTGCCTGCTCCTGCATGGCATCGTAGCGCTGCAGCCGCCCCTTGGTGGAGGCCCGCTCATTTAAAAGGCCGATAATATCATTTTTGCGCTGCTCCACCCGGCCGCTCAGAGCGTCCATCCGTTTCCGGACAGCGCCAAGGCGCTCCGCAGCCTCTCCCGAAATCCTGGAAATTTCCTTAAGCTGTCCGTCCAGCTGCTTCTGCTCCTCCGTCAGCTTCTTCCTGGTCTCTTTTTTTTCCAGCACATCCGTCCCGATAGCGGCCAGACGTCCCTGGAGATGCTCATCATTGGCCCTGACGGAATGGATCTGTTCTTTCAGAATCTCAATCTGCCCTTCCAGCTGCTGGCGGCTTAAGCCTGCCTGGGAAAAAGATTCCCGGGTCTCATCCAGATCCCGGTTCAGGCCCTCCAGCTCCTCCTCAATCTTAGCATGCTCCAGCTTGATATTTTCATAGGCAAAAGAAGCCTCTGAAAGCTCGGCCTGGGCTGTCTGCGCCTTCTTTTCCAGTTCTTCCAGCTCTCCCCTAAGGCGCGCAGTCTCCAGAAGAAACATATTCACATCGTAAACTTTTAATGTCTCTTTTTTCTTCAAATACTGCCTGGCCACCTCCGATTGGCGCTCCAGGGGCCCCAGCTGCTTCTCCAGCTCCGCCAGAATGTCGTTGATGCGCAGAATATTCTGCTTCTCTTCTTCCAGCTTCTTCTGGGCCGTATTCTTTCTTCTCTTAAATTTAACAATGCCCGTGGCCTCGTCAAAAAGTTCCCTGGATTCCTCCGGCCTGGAACTTAATATCTTATCAATCTGGCCCTGTCCGATGATGGAATAGCCCTCTTTGCCGATACCCGTATCATAAAAAAGCTCGTTGATGTCTTTGAGCCTGCAGGCCGTTCCGTTGATCAGATATTCGCTCTCCCCCGACCGGTACAGGCGGCGGGATACGGTCACTTCCTCGTAGTCAATGGCCAGCTGATGATCTGAATTATCCAGGGTAATAGCCACGCCTGCATAGCTCAAAGGCTTCCGGTTCTCCGTCCCCGCAAAGATTACATCCTGCATACTGCCGCCCCGGAGCTGCTTTACCCGCTGTTCTCCTAACACCCAGCGCACTGCGTCCGCCACATTGCTTTTGCCGCTGCCGTTTGGCCCTACAATGCCTGTAATTCCGTTGTGGAAATCAAATAGAATCTTATTGGCAAAGGACTTGAAGCCCTGCACCTCGATACTTTTTAAATACATGCTTTACTCCGTTATCCGTTCTTCCGTCTCCGAAGCAGCGCCTTATACGCCGCCTCCTGTTCTGCCGCCTTTTTCGTCCGGCCGCACCCCGTTCCGATTACGCATTCCCCCAGACAGGCGTTGACCGTAAAACTCTTATTGTGATCCGGTCCCTCCTCCTTCACCGTCACATAATGAAGCACTTCCTCCGATTCACTCTGAAGCGTTTCCTGCAGGATAGTCTTGCTATCAAAAAAGAGTTTCTTGTGTTCTATATCATTTAAAATAAACCTGCCCACAAATTCTTTTGCATTAGCAAAACCACCATCCAGGTAAATTGCACCCAAAAGAGCCTCCATGGCATCCGAAGTAATGGAATCCCGCTCCCTGCCTCCGGTCAGCTCCTCTCCCTTTCCCAGACGCAGCCATTTTCCCAGTCCCATTTTCCGGGCACAGAGCGCCAGGGTCTGCTCGCAGACAATGCTGGCCCTGGTGCGCGTAGCCTCGCCCTCCGGCATTCTGGGATAGGTCCGGTACAAAAACTCACTGGCAGCCAGCTCCAGAACCGCATCACCCAGAAACTCCAAACGCTCATTGTTTTGAAGACGATCCATGTGGCGCTCGTTGGCGTAGGAGCTGTGGCAAAGCGCCTGCTCCAGCAGTTTCCGGTCCCGGAAGCAATATCCAATCTGATCTTCCAGTTCTTTTAATCTCATGCCTGTTTCCCTTCCAGACAAACCGAAAGAGGCTGCCGTAAACAGCCCCTTCCCCATTGTCTCAGCCTACTGCGTTCTTAATCTGCTCGACTGCATCCCCGACAGAAACGATCTTCTCTGCCTCCTCCTGTGCAATCTCAATATCGAATTCCTCTTCAATGCCCATAATAATCTGAAATACATCCAGGGAATCCGCTCCGAGATCATCCACAAAGGTGGTGTCCATGGTAATTTCTTCCGCATCCACGTTCAGAACATCCGCAATAATACCTTTCAGCTTCTCGAATTCCACCGTCTCACCCCTCCTCTCTTATAATATTCTCTTTGATTTTATCATGAATCTGCTGCTCCTTAAATGTGACGCACTGCAAAATGGAATTTTTCACCTCCTGGGCCTTTGAACTTCCATGGGTCTTTACTACCAGACCCTTAAGTCCCAGAAGCGGCGCTCCGCCGTATTCCGTAGCGTCAAAGGATTTCAAAGTCTCTTTCAGGGCCGGTTTCACTAAAAGTCCGCCGATCTTGCTCCGCAGGGACGTTTTCATACCGTCTTTGATCTTGCTGACCAGAACAGCTCCCACACCCTCATAGAGCTTTAATATGACATTTCCTACAAAAGCTTCGCACACAATCACATCGGCCTGCCCGTGAGGAATCTCTCTGGCTTCAATGCTGCCGATAAAATTGATGTCTCTGCATTCTTTGAGGAGTGGAAAAGTCTCTTTTACCAGTGCATTTCCCTTTTCCTCCTCCGCGCCGATGTTGACAAGCGCCACTTTGGGATTGGAAACTCCCACTACATGTTCCATATAGATGGAACCCATTTTTGCAAACTGCACCAGATGGGAAGCCCGCGCATCCACATTGGCTCCGCAGTCAATCAAAAGGGCTACTCCCTTTGCTGTAGGAATCAGAGGTGCCAGAGGCGGACGTTCCACTCCCTTGATCCGTCCTACCAGAAGCTGGCCGCCTACCAGAACGGCTCCCGAGCTTCCCGCAGAGACAAAGGCGTCTGCCTTCCCTTCTTTTACCAGTTTTAAGCCTACCACAATCGATGAATCCTTTTTCTTCCGTATGGCAGCTACCGGCGGCTCCGCTGTCTCAATAACTTCCGAGGCTTCCACAACCTCGATCTGCTCTTCCCCATAGGAGTATGCCTTTAATTTCTCCCGGATGCGTTCCTCTTTTCCCACAAGAAATACTTTGATGTCTCTGCGCAGACCGACGGCCTCCACAGCGCCTTTGACAATCTCGTCCGGCGCGTTGTCTCCGCCCATCGCATCTACGGCAACCCGGATCATTTCCTGCATGAATTTTCCTCCTGCTCTCTCCTGGATCTCCGGACAGATATGCCCTCTAAAAAGATCCTATATCATCATACTAAATATTAATCCAGAAATCAACCTATTCTTTTCCAAAAAAACCTAAGCATCCCTTTTTCGCAAAAATCCTTCTTTTCCCCGCCAAAAAGGGCTTCCCGGTCTCCCGGAAAGCCCTCTTGCATCCACGATTAATCTACGGACACGATCTCTTTCTTGTTGTAAGAGCCACAAGCCTTGCAAACTCTGTGGGGCATCATCAGCGCGCCGCATTTGCTGCACTTCACCAGATTCATGGCGCCCATTTTCCAGTTTGCTCTTCTCTTATCTCTTCTTCCTCTGGAAGATTTATTTTTGGGACAAATAGACATCGGTTACACCTCCTCTAATTACAGTTCTTAAATATCTCGGCTATTACGGCCATTCTTGGATCCAATTCCACTGTATCACAGCCGCATTCGCCGTGATTGAGATTTGCCCCGCACTTTCTGCAGATTCCTTTGCAGTCCTCTCTGCACAAAGTTTTCATCGGCCAATTCACCAAAATCTCACTGTAGATAAGCTTATCCACATCCAGGTTGTATCCAATGACAAAATCTGTCTCGTCCAAATCTTCTATCCTGCCCTCTGCAGTCTGCTCCAAATCCACCTCTCTGTCTATGACAAGAGCAAGAGGGGTCTTCACATCCTCCAGGCAGCGATCACAGGGAATCCTCACCGAAAACTCAGCCGACGCCGCAATCCGCAGCTTTTTTCCGCCCAGATTGGTGATGGCCAGCTCAAAGGGAGCCTTCTCCGTAATGGGAAAGCTTCCAAGATCGGAATCAAAAGACTCCTGCTCTATGGACGCTGTCCGTTTCACTGTTTTTTCCTCGCAGGATAAAACATCTGTCAGGTTTATCAGCATAGTTCTCTCCTAATGCGCACTCGTTCATTATACCCAGCGGCAGAAGGTTTGTCAAGCTTTTTATTTCACCATACGAAGGGTTTCCCTTGCAATGGCCAGCTCCTCATTGGTGGGAAGAACCATCACCTTCACTTTGGAATCCGCAGTGGAAATCATCTGGTTCTTTCCGCGGCAGTTATTGGCCTCATCGTCAATCTCCACGCCCAGATAGCCCAGATAACTGCAGATAGCCTTGCGGCTCTTGATGTCGTTCTCGCCCACGCCTGCAGTAAAGGCAATGGCATCCACACCGTTCATGGCTGCTGTGTATGCGCCTATGTACTTGGCCACACGGTAAATAAAGGCATCCAGAGCCACCTCTGCCAGATGATTGCCCTCGGACCGCGCCTTCTCAATGTCGCGGAAATCGCTGGACACGCCGCCGCTCATACCAAGAACGCCGGACTTCTTGTTCAGGATATTGAGAACCTCATTTACATCCTTGCCCTCTTTGTTGCAGATAGTCTGAACTACGCCCGCATCTATATCGCCGCTCCGGGTTCCCATAATCAGTCCTTCCAGAGGGGTCAGTCCCATGGAAGTATCCACGCATTTGCCGCCGATGGAAGCAGAAATGCTGGCACCGTTGCCCAGATGGCAGACAATTACTTTTCCCTTTTCGGGATCCAGGCCTGCAAACTTAAGCGCTTCGCCGGATACAAACATGTGGCTGGTTCCGTGAAAACCATAGCGGCGGATGCTGTATTTCTCATAATATTCATAGGGAATGGCATAGAGATACGCCTTTTCCGGCATTGACATACCAAAAGCAGTATCCCATACGGCCACGTTAGGCGTTCCCGGCATTGCTTCTTCGCAGGCCTCGATTCCCATCAGGTTGGCCGGATTGTGAAGCGGTCCCAGATCAAAGCATTCCCGGATGACACGTTTTACATCCTCATTTACTACGATGGACTCACTGTAAATGGTTCCTGCGTGAAGAACCCGATGTCCCACGGCGGCGATCTCTTTTGTATCCGCAATCACACCATACTCCGGATCTACCAATGCTTTCATAACCAGGGAAATGGCTTCCGTATGCTTGGACATGGGCTGCTCAATCACCAGCTCCTTGTCGGCCGCCTTGTGGGTCAGCTTGGAACCTTCAATTCCGATTCTCTCACAGAGGCCTTTCGCCATTACGTTCTCGTTGTCCATATCAATGAGCTGATATTTCAGGGAAGAACTTCCGCAGTTCAATACCAATACTTTCATGTCTGATATTCTCCTTATTTTCGTGAATAATTATTTTACGATCTCGCCGTATACTTCTCTTCCGCAGCCTGCCGCGTTGGACTCATCCGTGTCAATGTGCATAGCCAGAGCGAATTTCGGGCTTACGCGTACCACCACATCCCCGAACACCAGGCTTCTCTCTCCGGTCTCAATCTTTACGGATACCACGTCCTTATCCTGAACACCAAGCTTTTCTGCATCTTCCGGGGTCGCATGGATATGGCGCTTGGCAGCGATCACGCCTTCCTTAAGCTCCACCTCGCCTGCAGGTCCTACCAGCTTGCATGCGCCGCTTCCCGCAATGTCGCCGGACTCGCGGATGGGAGCCGCAACGCCGATGGAACGGGCATCGGTCAGGGAAATTTCAACCTGGGTCGCAGGCCTTACCGGTCCTAAAATAGACACGCCTGCCAGCTCTTTCTTGGAACCCACAACAGTCACCCGCTCCTCACAGGCATACTGGCCGGGCTGTGACAAATCCTTCTTCTTGGTCAGCTCATAACCCTTTCCAAATAAGGTCTCCAGATCCTCCTGCGTCACATGCACGTGGCGTGCAGACGTTTCAACAACGAAATTCATAATCCATTCTCCTTTTCTATGTAGTATTCGCAGCAATGGGGGCCGGATCCGATCCGTGTCCCGCCGCCCCTATGGCAATGCGCCATGTTAGTTCCATTTTAGTTGGTTTGGGCGCTTTTTTCAAGCCCTCTTTTGCACTTTTCATGGTACAAACTCCCAGTTACAACTCCGACACGAGAATGCAGTTGGGCGTCTCAATGGGAATCGGCTTCCCCTTCATGGTAAAATACTTTTTCTCATAATTGACTTCAAAAATGGTAATGCTGTTGCTCTCGTGATTCAGAGACATAATATGCCGGTTATCCGGGAAGAAATCAATGGCCTTGGGATAGTCCCCGCTGACAGGAAGGACACAGATGCGCTCCAAAAGCCCCGTTTCCCGGTCCACATGAAAGACACCTGCCGTATTGTCCCCGGCATTGGTGCACAGCATTTTGCTGTCATCCTTGGAAAAGCGCAGGGCGCAGGCAGCACTAGTGGCCGAGTGGTAATCGTTGAGGGTGGGCACCGTCTGAATCAGCTCAAAAGAAGGATTCTTTCCGCTTCCGTCATACCGGTACACGGTAATATAATTTTTCAGCTCGCTGATCACATAAGCAAACCTTCCGCTGCGGCTGAATTTGATAATGCGCGGCGCCGAATTCAACTCACACATCAAAAGATCCGCCAGGGCAATTTTTCCGGTCCTGGCATTAAATTTATAAATCTTAATCTGGTCCGTACCCAAATCTACCGCGCAGAGATACTTTCCGTCCGGCGTCAGATTGACGCAGTTTACATGGGGGCGGAAATTACGCTCCGCTACGCTGCCCAGGCCCTTGTGGAAAATCCCGTCCGTAATCTTTTCGAAATCACCGTTTTCTTTCAGGCTCAGGACCGTCACCTTCCCGTCATGCCAGCCTGCCACAAACAGATACCTGTCCTCCTGATCCGTAGAAAGATAGCATCCCCGCATTCCGTCAATCCCGATGCAGTCCCTGGGCTCCAGATCCCCGTCCGGAAGCACATTGAAAGAGCGCACGCCCTCGTCCGCAATGGAATACAGGAATTTACCGTTGTGGGACATTTTGATATAGGAAGGGTTGTTGATGGGAACCACCTTGCGCTCCTTCATCCCACCGGTTTCCACATCCAGATCAAAAATATGAATACCGACACTGCTTCCGTGCGTGTAAGTTCCCACATAAGCTACATACTTTTTCTTATCCATCCCTCTCTCCTCCATCTTTCCTATAATCTTCTCTTTCCCGCAGCCGGGCCTCTCTGCCGTATCCCTGCCGCGCCTAAGTGAAAAAGCACTGCACTGCCTGAAGGGTCTTTCCAATCTCCTCCTCCGTCAGGGCTGCGGATACAAACATGGCCTCAAACTGAGAAGGCGCCAGATAAATTCCCCGATTCAGCATATGTGAAAAATATTGCGCATAGGCCGAACTGTCCGAAGTCTTTGCAGAAGCATAATCCCGCACCTCCTGATCCGTAAAGAATAAACAGCCAAGAGATCCGGCCGCATTTATCCGAAAAGGACTTCCGGCTTTCTTTAGGATCTCCCGCATGCCTTCAAAAAGCATTTGCGATTTCCGGTGAAGCTCCTCATAAAAACCCGGCGTGTCCCGAAGAGTCCGCAGCTCTGCCAGACCTGCCGCCATGGCCACCGGATTTCCGCTTAAGGTTCCTGCCTGATAGACCGGGCCCAAAGGCGCTACCGTTTCCATAATCTCCCGCCTGCCCCCGTAAGCGCCCACCGGCATGCCGCCGCCGATGATTTTTCCAAAGGTAGTGAGATCCGCTTCCACGCCGAAATATCCCTGGGCTCCCGAGAGGCCCAGGCGGAAGCCGGTGATTACCTCATCGAAAATCAGAACGCTTCCATACCGGCTGCAAAGGCTGCGAAGCCCCTCCAAAAATCCCCTTTCCGGGAGAACCACGCCCATATTGGCTCCCACAGGCTCCACAATAACCGCCGCAATTTCCCGACCGCAAGTCTCAAAAAGCGCTTCCACGCTCTTCAAATCGTTATAGGACACTGTCAGCGTATCTTTGGTACAGCCTTTTGGCACTCCCGCACTGTCGGGAACCCCGGCCGTCATCACACCGGAGCCTGCCTTTACCAGCATGGCGTCGCAATGGCCGTGGTAGCAGCCTGCGAACTTGACGATCTTTTCCCTTCCCGTATAGCCCCTGGCCGCCCTAAGAGCGCTCATCACTGCCTCCGTACCGGAATTGACCATCCGCACCATCTCCACGGAAGGGACCAGGCTGCAGATAAGCTCCGCCATCTCCACCTCCCGCTCCGTGGCTGCCCCGAAGCTTAAGCCCTGACTTGAGGCCTCCAGAACCGCCTCCCGGACCGCCGGATGGTTATGTCCCAGAATCATAGGTCCCCAGGAGCCTACATAATCCAAATACCTGCGGCCGTCCGCATCCGTCAGCCAGGCTCCCTTTGCAGACGCAATAAACCGGGGCGTCTCCCCCACGGAACCAAAAGCCCGGACCGGAGAATTAACCCCGCCCGGAATCCGTTTGACTGCCCGCTCAAATAGCATTTCCGATCGTGTCATTATCCGATTCTCCCCTCGTCCATAAATCCTGCAATCTCTTTTGCAAAGTAAGTCAGGTAAATATCAACCCCGGACCGGTAGGCACTTGCCGCCGTCTCGCAAATAATAGAAGCCTCGTCCACATAGCCCAGAGATGCCCCGGCCTTGATCATGGCATACTCACCACTGACGCTGTAAGCGGCTATGGGCAGATCCGTAACCTCCTTCACCCGGGCAATCACATCCAGGTAGCTCATGGCCGGTTTTACCATAAGAATGTCTGCCCCTTCCTCCGCGTCCAGCATAGCTTCCTTTACCGCTTCCCGGAGGTTGTGGTAATCCATCTGGTAGGCCTTGCGGTCCCCGAAGGCCGGCGCACTCCCCGCCGCGTCCCGGAAGGGCCCGTAAAAAGCCGACGCATATTTCACCGCATAAGACATAATAGGCGTCTCCGTATATCCGTTTTCATCCAGCCGGGCACGGATGGCTCCCACCCGTCCGTCCATCATGTCTGACGGCGCCACCATATCTGCCCCGGCCTGAACCTGGGACAGGGCAATCTGCGCCAGGCAGGAGAGCGTCTGATCGTTATCCACATACTCCCCTTTGAGTATTCCGCAGTGGCCGTGGGACGTGTACTCGCACATGCACACATCGCCGATCAAGTAGAGATCCGGAAACCGCTTTTTGGCCTCCCGGAAAGCCTTCTGCACAATGCCATCCTCCGCATAAGCTCCGCTTCCGCAAGGGTCCTTATGATCCGGGATTCCGAAAAACATCACCCTTCCCACCCCGGCTTTTGAAAGCTCCTCCAGGGCATAGGGCATTTGATCCACACTGTAGCGGAACTGTCCCGGCATAGTGGGAATCTCCTCCCGGATCCCGGTTCCTTCTCTTACAAACATGGGATAAATCAGGGAACTTTTATCCATTCTGGTCTCCCGGACCATTTTCCGCAGATTCGCCCCCTTGCGCAGACGCCTCGGCCTGATAATCATTTCCATAAACATCCATCCTCCTGTAAAACTTCCCGGATCCGCTCCGTAACCTTCCGGGCCAGCTTGTGATCTCTTCCGCCTGCCGTCACACCTGCCACCACATCTTCCTTCACGGCAAGTCCCGGAAAATAGAAATCGCAGAGCCTCTTGTCGCTGCTGACATTTACCGGGATCTTCAGTTCCCGGCATTCCCTCCAAATCTCCTCATTCACCTTCCGGCTGTCTGTAGCCGCCAGCACAAGAGCCGCCTCCTTCACCATTCCCGGACGATAGGGGGATTTTTCCCACACAAGCCGGCCTTCTCCCGCCAGGTTCTCCACTCTCGGGACTGCCTCCGGCGCTATGACACTCAGTTCGCACCCGAATTCCAAAAGAGCCAGAATCCTCCTGGCCGCCACATCTCCGGCTCCGAAGATGCAGACCTTTTTCCCTTCCAGATTCACAAAGAGCGGGAAATACCGGCTCACTCTTTTGTCTCCTGCCATCCCTTGCACACATCGGCCCACCCGGCTGCGCGGGAATAGCGGGCAAGCTCCTCCAGATTCAGTTCGACGGCGCTGTTTGCGCTTCCGGCAGCCGGAAACACCGTCTCAAAGCGCTTCAGGGATTCATCCAGGTAGACCTTCACTGTCTCCGGCACTCCGAAAGGACACACGCCCCCCACTGCATGGCCAATCCGCTCCAGGACTTCCTCCGGTGTGAGCATCACTGCCTTCTTCCCGAAGGTATCCTTATATTTGCGGTTATCAATCTTGGCATCCCCGGCAGCTACAATCAGAATGGGATCCTCCCCGACTTTAAAAGATAAGGTCTTGGCAATCCTTGCCGGCTCGCAGCCCACTGCCCGGGCCGCCAGCTCCACGGTAGCGCTGGACTCCTGAAATTCCAAAATGCGGTCTTCCGCCCCCAAAGACCGGAAATATCCGCGCACGGCTTCAATCGACATGACAGTTCTCCTTCTCTCTGTTACAGTTCTTCCTCCAGGTCTTTTAACGCCTGCTTCAGCGCCTCCCGGCCTTCCTCGATCTTGCCCCGGTCCCGGGTATTGAGAGCCTCCTCAAACTTGCGGATCTCGTGATCGATAACCCGGCGCACATCACCCATGCTCTCTTCATAGAGCCGCTCGCAGCGAAGCAGCAGAAGCTTGTTTTCCTCCTGATCCCTGGGATGGATTTTCAGGTAGGAGAGTTCTTCCATGCGCTCCTGAATCTCCTCGTCCGTCATCTCATTTTCTTTGCTCTTAATGATCTGTTTCTTGACCTCGCCGGTGGACAGCACCTTGACCTCCACCTCCAGAATGGAATTGATATCATACGTATAGGTGACATCCACAGACTCTTCCCCTGCCCGGTTCTTAGGCACATTCACCGTCAGCTCGCCCAAAAGCAGGTTGTTGGCCGCAAAACGGCTCTCCCCCTGGAGAATGTTAATGGTAATCTTTGTCTGGTCGTCGTGGAGGGTATAAAAGCGCTCTGTCCGGCTGGCCGGAATCACTGTGTTGCGCTCAATGATGGGACAGTAATGGCCGGATTCATAGCGGCCGTTTCCCCGGTTTACCGTCACTTCCGTGCCCAGGGTAAAGGAACAGACATCCGTGAGAATGACTTCCTTCACCGCCTGGTTGCGCTCTTTCATAGCCGCCTGGATGGCCGCTCCCAGGGCCACCGCCTCGTCGGGATGGACGGAGGTATCCGGGAATTTGCGGAACAGCTTTACAATAAAGTTTTTCACCACCGGAAGCCGGGTAGCCCCGCCTACCAGCACTACCACATCAATATCAGAAAGCTTGATATGGGCATCCGAAAGGCTCCGCTGGACAGGTTTGCGGATCTTATCCAGGAGAGGTTCGCAGAGTTCCTCATATTCTC
>ERZ777305.2522-NODE-2522-length-15324-cov-2.860109_pt1 | contig 15324 bp, 21 predicted proteins | sample MGYA00374965_ERZ777305 | MGnify/ENA primary metagenome ERZ777305 (study PRJEB29328, sample SAMD00013331) | mouse gut metagenome | study: EMG produced TPA metagenomics assembly of the Metagenome analysis of fecal microbiota from mouse which was promoted... | reverse complement strand
AAACCGACTGCCACATACTTCGAGGTATCTTCCGAACCCGAAATAAGAACGCCGTTGCTATCGAGTTTTGCACCGACAAGGTCTGCCGCAACAGCGTGTCCGATATCGTCCACACCGAGGGAGAGCGTTCCGCCTTTGAATTCCTTCACCGCTTCCGCCTGTCCGTCATCCGCATACAGCGTTGCTTCGTTGAGTTCGATAGACAAATCCGCCGAGATAGCCTTTGCGAGTTGCTTCGGCTTTCCGTAGGTTTCGTTGCCTTTATCGTCCTCGGTAATATCGGCATAGAACAGTTTGTCAAGTCCGATTGTTGCCATTTGTTTTAATCCTCCGTCATTTCATAATTTTTGGCTACGTCGATTGTGTATTGGTGGTAGCCTGCACCCGTATCGTAACCGTTGTATCTTCTGCCGGTTATGCAAAAATCATAAGACAGAAGTTTCCTGGTTAGTCTGTTTTTAAGTTTGATATAGTTCCCCTTTGAGAAAAGCGTAATGCGTACTTCTTGAACATCCGTCAACGGCATATTATCTGCGTTAAGCGGAAAAGTATCTTCAAGCGGTACAAGCACGATATATGTATCAGGTGCTTCGCTTTTAAAGACTCCCGTCTCTAAACGAATTCCAAGACCATGCACCAGCTCGTGGACTTCTTCAAGAATGTTCATAGCTTCTTTATCTCCTTTTCAAGCGTGGCAACCATCGTGTCAATGCACTCCGATTTGCTTTGGCTTTTAGCGGGTTTCAAGAACGGCTTTGCAGGTTGATTGTGCTTGCCGTACTCGATTATGTTCGCAACCATAGCATTGGAACTTCCGTCCCTTCTCGGTTCGTCAAAACCTACCTTGATGTTCGGGTTTCCATCTCTGTCCAACCGAACCCCAGACAAGCCAAGTGCAGATACAAGCTCTCCTGAACTTTCACCGCTCAACACCGAGACAAGATTGCTCCGTGTCTTTTGCAGCACCACTTCTCCACCTGCTTGAAGAACCTTCTCGCTTACTTCGTCCATATGACTTCCAAGCGAGGATAGTTTTTTAAGGAAGTCCTCGGGGAGCTTGTATGTGCATTTAGCCATTTGAAGCCTCCACTCTTTTCGCCAGAACTTCCGTGTACATATTCCGTCCCTTCACGTTTTCAACGGATAGAATGTTGTACCGAATGCCCTCGCAAATAATGTAGTGTTTTGTTGTTATTTCCAGGTGTGGAATCCGTCTGAACCGAAACAGCTCCGTAGCCTCCGAAAAAGCCGCCAAATTCGCCCAACGTTCGCTTCCGTGCCGACCTTCGACAAACACTCGCATCTCTGCGACAACGCCCACAGTCTTCCAATTAAAGCCCTCTGAATCGATTCTTTCCATCTCGATGCAAAGTTCCGCTTTCCTGTTCATCAGTCCAAGTGCCATAAGCCTACACCTTCCAATCTCTGTCCAAAATCAACAGCCGATTTACAGTGTTCCAAACTTCCGCCGCCGCTTGGGGCGAGTTAGCAAAAAAGCCTGCCGTAGAGCCATCCCTACTTTCGTAGAAATGGCTGGCAAGCATAACCACCCCTTGGAGGGTAGTTTCACTCATTTCGTTGTTTCTGTAGTAGTCTCTTTCCAAGTGCTGATAGCTTTCCGCATAGGATATTGCGGCAGCAATGTAAGCACTGATGATTCCGTCATCGTCGGTAAAGTCAATGATTAAGTTTTTCTTGACCCGCATTAAAATTGCTTTGTTATCCATTACTGCCGCCCTCCTATGTTTCTGCTTACGAACCTGCCTTGACCTTTAAAATCTTGACAGCCTCGGGAAGCACAAGTCTTGCATCGAGTCTCTTGGTAGCCAAGAAACCGATTTGTCCTTTGTCTGCGTAAAGTTCGTTCAAACGCTTGAAAGTGATGCCTTCTCTGTCACCTACCCAGTAATAGGAAAGGTCACCGAATGCGATGACTTTCTTGCCCGCCGCAATGCCGGGGATGGAGTTGGACGAATACACGGGTCTGCCGAGAAGCGTATCGGGAAGTCCTACCTGTAAGGAAGGCTGCCAGAGGTACTGCTTGTTTTCGTCCTTAAGTTTTCTGATTGCCTGGATGGTGCTATCGTTCAACAGCCATACTGCGTTCTTGCGGTAAGGTGCGCGAAGGCTGTGGTAAAGGTCGATAAGTTCGTCCGCCGTGATTGCGTTCGCTGCCGCCGTGGTTACACCGATTTCGCCGCCTTCCTTATCGTCAAAGAGACCGAAAGGTCTGTCCGTACCCGTGCCGGATACAAACGCATCTTCCTCTGCGTTGGAAATCTGTCTGTTGAATTCCTGGCGGAAGTAACTCTCAAGGTCGAATGCGGAGTCGTTTAACAGTTCCTCCGAAACCTTGATGAGCGCAGTCAGTTTGTGCGCGCCGATGGACTTCTCTGAGAACTTCTGCGTGGTCTCGGGAATCGATGCGCCTTCGTCCGTCCAGGTTGCCGAGCCGTGTGCCGATACAACGGGAATCTTGTGTGCGCCCGATGCCGTGGTGAAAACGTGTGCGAGTTTACGGATAACGAGCGTATCGTTCAATCCGTCAATGAGCGTTTTCTCAAAGGTATCCGGCACAAGGAAACCGCCATCTGCATCCGTGCCTTCCGAGAGTGCGTTCAGCACTTCCGAGCCATGCGTCTTCTTACGCATAACGTTCCAGAAGTTCTTCTTGTAACCCTTGGATGCTCTGCCCTTGTTATCGTCATCCTCTGCCGTAGCCGACATAGGTTTTGCCGTTAAGGGTGCGTTCACGGGTTTGTTGAGTTCTGCCTCGATTGCATCCTTGCGCTCTCTACGCTTGACTTCCGTGGTCAAATCTTCGAGTTCTTTTTCCATCTTGTTGTAGGTGGCATCGTCTTCCGCCGAAAGTACACCTTTTTCGTTTGCGTGGGTGTCAAGGAACGATTCCATTGCACTCCACAGCTTTGCCCTGCTGTCTCTTAATTCAGCGATTGTTTTCATTTTTTATTCCTCCGAATTTTAAATAAATTTTTTGATTGTTTGAAGAGCGATTTTAAGCTCTGCGACTTTCCGTCCCTGGGGAACGGGTTCTTCAGTTGTTGCATTTTGTGCAACTACTGCCTTTGCCTTTTCCTTCGATACCTTGGCGGTGATACGGCCCCACATAGCGTTGTCAGTCTCCTTTGCGGAAAACATAAACGCCTCGGTTGCGACTTTCTTGTCATCTTCGATAAGCGCATCCGCGAAACCAAGCTCAATGGCTTTTTTTGCGTTCATCCACGTTTCGTTTTCCATAAGGTGTGAAAGCACCGCTCTTGATTGACCCGTCTTGATTTCGTAAGCATTGATGATTGACTGTTTCACTTCGTCCAAAAGGTCGATTGCTTTCTGCATGTCGTTGTGGTCACCGAAAGCCATAGTCGAAGGATTGTGAATCATCATAAGCGCCGTGGGACTCATCAGCACCTTCGTTCCCGCCATTGCGATTACGCTTGCTGCCGATGCCGCAATTCCGTCAATCTTGACTGTAACTTCGCCCTTGTAGTCCATCAGCATCGAATAAATTTGACTTGCCGCCACGCAATCTCCGCCGGGACTGTTAATCCAAATCGTGATTGCACCGCTTCCTGCGTTCAATTCGTCTTTGAACATCTTCGGGGTTATGTCATCGTCAAACCACGACTCGTCCGCTATCGTGCCGTTCAGCTCAAGGACTCGCTCGGGTGTTTCGCCGTCTTGGTTTTTCCAATTCCAAAACTTCCTCATTCTCTGTCTCCTTTTCGTTATTTTTTTCTGCATAAGCACCTGCTTGGTTGAGCGGGAGCATATTGCCGTTTATAAGATACAAGTCCCCACCTTGCTCGGGGGTTAACTTATCCAAGTCTTCAAGCTCACGGATATCGTTTGCCGACATCCATCCGTTCTGCCTTGCGATTGCGTATCCGTTCATGCGGCTTTGATAATCACCACGCAGCAAGCCTTCCAACTTGAACTTGAAAAAGTACACCTTCTTCTCGTCTTCGGAAAGCAGTGAGCGTGAGAGCGATTGCTCCCAACGAACCACCCACGGGTCAAGCGTGTATTTGACGAACTCAAGACTCTGTTGCTCTATATTTGAAAAGCTCGACTTCTCAAGGTCTCCAACCATATGCGGTGGAACTCTGAAAATTCGAGCTATTTCGTTTATTTGAAATTTGCGTGTTTCCAGGAACTGCGCTTGCTCGGGCGAGATGGAAATCGGTGTGTACTTCATTCCTTCTTCAAGCACTGCAACCTTGCCCGAATTTCCGCTTCCGCCGAACTGCGACTGCCAAGCCTCTCGAACCCTTGTTGGGTCTTTGATTGTGCCGGGATGTTCAAGCACACCCGAAGGTGCTGCGCCGTTCGCAAAGAATTTACTGCCGAACTCCTCCGTTGCGATTGCTAAGCCGATAGCGTTTTTCGCCATTGCTATGGGACTATACCCCACCAACCCGTCAAAGCCAAGTCCAGGAATATGCAACACATCCTTCGGCTCAAGCGTTACGGACGAGCCTTGCATTGTGTTCGCTTCGCCTTCGCTGCGTGTGTAGGTATAATAGAGTTTTCCGCTCTCATCCCTATCCACTTGCATCTTGTTTGGCATCAGCGGATACAAGGCAATAATCTCACCCTTGCCGTTTCGGATTATTTGTGCATACGCATTGCCCCAAAGCAGCAAGTGTGTCATCAGCGTTTCGCGGAACACAAACGAACTCATCTCGGGGTTCGGCTCATCGTGCAGTAAGTGATAAAGGTTTGTGTCGATTGCCATTTCCTTCGAGCCATCTTCCTTGTACCGATAGAAATGCAACGGCAACCCTGCAACCGCTTCCGAAAGTATTCTCACGCAAGCATATACCGCAGTCATTTGCATTGCACTTCGTTCGGTTACCGATTTGCCCGATGACGAACTTCCCATAAAAAAGGCGAAACTGCTGCCCGCAGTTCTGTCCTTAACCTTGGGTGCATCTCTCGACTTTTTTCTGTTCTTGAAAAGTCCCATAAGTCCTCCTTAAATAAAAATAAGTCCACGGCTGTCATAGATGGATTCGGCTGTTGTGCCGTTGCGGATAGCTCTGTCCAAAGCCATCACGGTTGCAACCGCTCCGTCTATCTTTTCCGTTGACTTCGATTTGTCCATTTTGATATTGCCCGCTGGGTCCGTTCTCACGCACACGTTGTCCATCATCCAATGCAAGACTGGTTGACCATTGTGGCGGATTTTCTTACCAAGCACCAAGTTCATCAGTTCCTTGGTTGCGGGACTCATATCCTTGAACCCCTGTCCAAACGGAATAACCGTAAAGCCAAGGTTCTCAAGGTTCTGTGTCATCTGAACAGCACCCCATCGGTCAAAGGCGATTTCCTTTATGTTGTACTTCTTCCCTAGCTCGTCTATGAACTGCTCGATAAAGCCGTAGTGAATAACATTGCCTTCGGTGGTTTGTATGAACCCTTGCTGTTCCCAAATGTCGTAAGGCACATGGTCTTTTGCCACACGCTTTTCCAAGTTCTCCTCGGGTATCCAGAAGAACGGCAAGATGTAATAATTCTCATCCGCTTCCGTTGGCGGAAACACCAACACAAACGCCGTAATATCGGTTGAGGACGAAAGGTCAAGTCCGCCGTAGCACACACGCCCTTCCAAGCTCTCGGGCGAGAAATCCGCCTTACAAGCCTCCCACTTTTCCATCGGCATCCAACGCACCGCTTGCTTTACCCATTGGTTCAAACGCAGTTGTCGGAAAGCGTTCTCCTCGGCGGGGTTCTGCCTTGCCGATTCAAACGCTGCTCGTACCTTGTCAATGCCTACCGTTATCCCTAGGCTAGGGTTCGCCTTCTTCCATACTTTTGGATCCGTCCAGTCATCGTTTTCGTCCGCGCCGTATATGACGGGGTAAAAGGTGTGGTCTATCTTTCTGCCTTGAATGATGTCCTTTGCTTTTTGGTGCGTTTCGTAGCAGATGGATTTCGTATCCGTTCCCGCAGTAGTGATTAAGAAATACAGCGGTTGCATACGGGCATCACCAGAACCCTTGGTCATAACATCAAAGAGCTTTCGGTTCGGCTGTGTGTGCAACTCGTCAAACACAACCCCGTGTATATTGAAACCGTGCTTGCTGTACGCTTCCGCTGAAAGAACTTGATAGAAACTGTTCTTCGGCAAGTAAACGATACGCTTGCTTGCGGTCAGTATCTTGCACCGCTTGTTCAGGGCAGGACACATTCGTATCATATCCGCAGCGACTTCAAAGACAATCGATGCTTGCCCTCTGTCCGCCGCACAGCCGTACACTTCGGCTCGTTCTTCGCCATCCCCACAAGTAAGCAAAAGAGCGATGCCTGCCGCCAACTCGCTCTTGCCCATCTTCTTGGGTATTTCTATGTACGCAGTGTTGAACTGCCGATAGCCGTTTGGTTTAAGTATTCCGAAAATGTCTCGGATTATCTGTTCTTGCCAATCGATAAGTTCAAACGGCTCTCCTGCCCACGTGCCTTTCGTATGGCAAAGGCACTGTATAAAATTGACTGCGTAGTCCGCCGCCTCCTTGTTGTAAACCGAGTCCTTGGCTTTGAACTTGGTCGGCACATATTTCTTTAGCTTTCTCAAGTAGCCTTGCCTCCCTTATATTTTTGCAAAAGAAAAAGCCGACCTTTCAGTCGACCTTTCGTTTGGTGTTGTCTATTTAAGTTTTCGTCAAACCGCTTCTCGGTACTTGTTGCGTTTGACCTGTCTATCTACTTGCCGTAGATACAAAATCATATCGTGGATACGGAAGTCTCCGTTCTCCTCGGCTATCAGCCGCTCTTGCTCCATAAACCTTTTCGCCGTTGGGGAGATGTCCGTGCTTTTCGCTCGAATCACTTTGATAAGCGTTTCGGTTACAACCACCCCATCGAAGTTGGGCTGAACGGCTTCAACGTAGTCGCAAATCGTGTTCCGAATTTCCGCCGCCTTCATCCCTTTGACTTCCTTTGCCTTGTAATGCATTTCTTCACCTCTTGTTTTTATTTTCGTAGTCAGCTATCGCTGCTATGATTTCCGTCTTGGTTTCTTCCGCAACCCCGGCAATGTCCAACGCTTCCCGTGTTCCGCAGAGCGGGCAGATTTCTTGGTGGTTGTCAAACCTTGAAATCGCAGGTCGCGCAGAATAGGTCTTTCCGCACTTGGGGCATACCCTCGTCTGTTCCATTCCGAACCTCCTAGTTGTAGTCGTACATGATGATGTCAAAGGCATCTATCTGTTGGAAGGTGCTAGGCTTTATCACCCAAGCCTTATCGTAGCTCGTCACCACCTTGCCTTTGCACTTGATGGTCAACTGCTTAATCTTTCCGCCTTCAATGCCGTACTTCGATTTTCTGCTGTATTGCCGACCTTCGTATCGGTAGTTCGTTCCGCTTATGTTTACCCAACCTTTGAATGCCTTCATTTCCGCACCGCCTTAATTGTAATCGTGCAGTACCCAGTCAAGGGCTGCTTGCTCGGTTTTGGTCTTGGGTTTGATGTCCCAACCCCTATCGTAGTTCACGACTTCCTTGCCCGTGTTCTCGTTCTTGATGGTCAGCTTGGAAACCCTTCCGCCGTTGATACCGAACTCCGAACCTTCGTCAAACTGCTTTACCCAGTAGCGGAAGGTTATGCACCTTATCTCGATTCTGCCGTTCTTCCAAAGACTGTCGGTCTGGGGAAGGTAGCCTTCTGCGTAGCTAGGAACATAAAAGCTCTGCGTTTTGCCGTTTGCAATCAAGTTGATTGACCTGGGGTTCTGTATTCCGTCAATCGTTCCCGTTACCGTGCCAAGGGAAAGAACTTCATCTTCGCCGTGGGTCTGTGCTATCTTCTGAAGGCTTGCTATGTACTCGTTTAAGGTTACGAACTTTTTCATACTCTTACCACCTTTTTGTTTTTTCTCTGTGCATCAAATTCGGCTTGTGCTTTTTCACCCGCTTTTGCGGCAGCGTTGATTGCCGTTCTTGCTTTCGCTTGCGCAATCTCTGCTTTTTCAAAAGCCTCAAATTCGGCATCCGTAAGTTTGCCCTTGGAAAGTTCCCAAAGCTCATCGTGCGCTTTCATTGCGCAGTCCGCTGCCATCTTCGCGGTGTCTGCGCAGTTCCAAGCCTTGGTTACAAAACCTTGCTCTGCGTAAGCTACCGCTTTTTCTGCGCAGGTAATGGCGAATTCGCCTTCCCTTTTGCAGGCTTCCTTTGCTTGCTTTTTGGTGCCGTATAATCTTGCCATTTTGATGCTCCTTCGGGGGTTTGCCCCTTCGCTTTTTGTAGGTGTATATTAACTCTAAAACGAATATATATCCAGTGATAATCGCAAGAATTATGAAGATTTTTTGATTTATTTTAAGGTTTTTTTGCCCCCTTTTTTCAACGAAAAAACCACCCTTCGAGTGGCTTATTTGGCTTTGTTTACTTCTTGATTACTGCGGTGTACCTTGCATAATCGTACCCTTCGCTGTTCACCAGAACGCTGACCTTGCTGCCCCTTGCGGTTACCTTGATGCAGTGCCATATTCCGTGCTCGTCCATCCGCATTAAGTTGCGGTTGATTTTGATGAAGTCCTTATCTTCCAAAAGGCAATCGCAGAACGCTGCGAACTCGCCGGGGGCCAAGGTTATGGTCTTTTCAATGACCACTTCTCGCTTGGCTTTCTCACCGCTGTAAATCTCGATGCACTTCTTGGCATCTTCCCAATCCTTTACGCTTGCCGCTTTTCTTACCATATACGCTTTCATTTTTCGTTTCTCCTTACCTTATGCAATGCTCAACATTCCGCTTCTTGAAACCTTGTAGGAAATCTTGCATCCGATTCTTGCTGCCACAAAAATCAAATTGTCAAGCGCCCTTCTGTAATCTTTGACCGCATCCAAGTCACCGTACTTTTTGTAGTGGTTGTGGTCTCTTACCAAAATCTCTGCTTTTTCTCTTGCGTATGTTGCGTTCATTGTTGTTGTCTCCTTCGCTTTTTGTAGGTGTATATTAACTCTAAAACACATATATATCCAGTGAATTTCGCAACAATTTTGAACTATTTTTAAAGATTTTTCAGGTATTTTTCAACGAAAAAACCGCCCGATTGAGGCGGTAATATGCTTTAGTTTCCGTGGTTTTTCGGCATCAGCTTCCGAAAAGAATTCTGCCCGTTTCGAGGACTTCGTAATCGTGCAGCACTTCAATGATGCTCGTGATGTCATCGTACTCGTCTTCTGCGTAGGTGCTTAATTCGTCCCACCATCTTGTTCTCAAAACCTCGCGCCTGTCAACCGCACCAACCGAACCAAGGTTGCTATCGTATGCTTCGGGGTCGTAGGTTGGTGCCTCTGCGTTGAAGGCATCTTTCAGTTTCAACCAAAGCTCGTGCGCTTTGCGGTATGTTTCGGGGTTCGTTACCCCAGTCTTCTTGGCTACCGAGCCAACTCCGAAGGTCGGGAACTTTACCACCGTGTCCATATTCGCAATAACTTCTTCCGCCGTTTTCCATTCGTATTTGTAGGTCTTGATGTTTTTCATTTTTCGCTTGTCTCCTTCGCTTTTTGTAGGTGTATATTAACTCTAATACACTTATATATCCAGTGAATTTCGGCAATATAATGAAACTTTTTTGATTAATTTTCGGCTTTTTTTGCACCGAAGAAACCACCCCGAAAGGTGGTTAAAATCGATGATATTGCAGGGGCAATGGTTTTTTAGCACTTGTCGGAACAGACGAGCTTTCCGCTGCGCAAGTCGATGAGTATCTCGACATACCGCTCCCGTTCAGAACCTTCGCTGTTCACAACGCAGGTCTCGTAAAAGTCGATTGCCTCTTGGCGGTCATCAAAGGTGCGCTCCGTTCCGTAGCAAATGGTCTTGACATAGTTCAGCAATTTGCAGACATCTTCGCCGTAAACAACCGAAAGTGAACTTCCGTTGTCCCAGTCGACCAATATCGAACCGATATCGTCAACCCCTTTTACAGTCCCCTTTGTGCCAGGGGGCGGTGGCGAGAACTTGTCATCCATCTTTACAAGTATTACCCTTGCGCCAACAGGATACTGCTGACGAAGGCTTTCAAGTACGCTAGGTTTTATGAACATTTCCGTTCCTCCGTGATTAGTTGATTTTGATGATAAACGCAGGAGCTTTCTCCTGGATTATTTGGTTGGTCTTGGGGTCGATGGTTTGGCGGTCAATGGTGACTTCTCTCATCCCTTCAACCGTGCATCCGTTCTGGACGAACTCCCAAATCGTGTTGATTGCTCCGCTCCAAGTCGAAGTGAATGCAATCTGCTTGATGCCGTACTCTCGGCATTCCTTGACGATGGGTGCTACTTCCTTCGTCCACTTAACATCGTCAAGGACTAGGTCATCCGAGCCGAGTCGCTTGCTCGTGTGGTATGCCCAGTATAAATCTGCGCTGATTTGTTTGAACGCTGCATCGTCCTTCTTTTCTGCAATTTCATCGTACTTCGCTATGGTTATCATTTCTTGCTCCTTCAGGGGTTTGCCCCTTCGTTTTTGGTAGGTGTATATTAACTCTAACTGGAATATATATCCAGCGATAATCGCAAGAATTATGCAGATTTTTTGATTAAATTTACGATGGCAGCAAGCACAAATTTTACGCACGGCAAGGCTACTCCGTTGCCCCAAAGTTTATACTCGGCGGCGTCGGAATAAGGGTCTTTGATGTACGAAATTATCTGCGACCTTGTCTTCGGCTTTATCTCGCTCCCGGTTGTGATGCGGTAGGTTTCAAACACCTCCGTCCAAAACTCAATGTCCGCTTCCGTGGGTTCTGCAATTCCAAGGTTGCAGCACCAATCGCTAGGGAACCCTTGAAGTCTCGCACACTCCGTGGGTGTCAATCTGCGCACCGAATAATCCGTTCCGACCATTCCGTTATGGTAGCCGGGGCAAGTTCCGTTCACCACGGTGTTGCCTTGGTTCTTCAAGACATACTTGCCGACATCACGGCTTGCGGACGGGTCGAACCCGTAAGGCTCACAAACTGCGCCGGGGCCTTTCGCCATAAGCGGAGGTTCGAGTTCTTCTTCGAAGGAAGGTTTGAACTTTGCATTCGTTCCTTGGTTGAAAGCATCTCTCCCCACTCCGTAGCTAGGAGCGTTGATTACATTCGGGTCTTTATAGTCCCTTGCCATCAGCGTGGGCGATTTCTCTTTTTCGACATCGGTGTAACTGCCCGTGGTCATACAATAAACCGCAGGTTCGCCACCATGCGTACAAGTCAAGGTTGGTGCCTGGTTCTTTGAAACATTGCAAGCCGACTTCCCTCCGCCTTGGTCTACCGCGTAAACTTCCTTGTCATTGGTGTGTTCTTCCACCACCGCAATTCCGCCTTGGTTACAAGCAGGGTTTCCGCCGTTCCCGTCAAGCGTTCTCGAAGTTTCCGCCTCGTAGATACCGCTGTTCGGGTTGCTTGATTTCATCGAATTGCTGTCCTTGGCACAGATGCCAAAGGTGCGCTGAATCACGCAGTTGAAGTTGTCCTTGTCGGGCATCCGCTGATTGCCACCTGCGTTCTGCTTTGTGAGCGTGGGCGAAATTTGTCCGCCATCCCAATTGCACGATTCGGCATCAACCACAAACGGCTGATTGTTGCCGCCCATTCCATAGGTCGATGCCACTGTCGGCGCAACCTTTAATGGTCCCGTGTACCTTGTGTCCTGGCTATGGTTTTCGTACAGCTCGGGGAACTCGTCGGAAGATTGTTCTTCGTTCAAGATTAACGGAACATTCCCTCCGCCCGTTCCCATTCGAGAAGTGAGCGTTTGAACTTTGCCGTCCTCCGCTATTCCGACACGGCTGTCCGCAGGATGGTTTTCTAGTGATAACGCTGCCGGGACTCTGCTAGCTCGTAGCGTGGGTGATGTTTCTTCTTCGTAGCCGATGCCACGGGACTTGGACGAATGCTCGGTGTTGAACCCCGCCGCCATTACGCAAGGCGGATGATGCGCTTCCGCTCGAAGTGCCGCCACCTTGTCTTCGGTAACTCCCATACGGCTTCCGCCTTGGTCGTTCAGCACCACTCCGTTTCTGCCCGAGGACATTCCGCAGTTCACACCGAGCGTTGCTTCAACTTCGCCCGTTAAACTTGCGTTGTATCCGTCAAAGCCTGTCGCTCGAGCGCAAGCCTCAACACCTCCGGCAGTTCCTTCCCTCGTATCGCTGCTCTCCGCAGTATCCCTTGACAAGCCTTCGGACTCAAATAATATTTGTCCGGCACACTCGCTTCCAAAATCTGCGACAAGGTAGATTCTACGGCGTCTTTGAGGGACTCCGAAGTATTGCGCATCGATTGTGCGCCAAGCGACAGAGTAACCGTCTCCCACGATTTCTCCCGCATAAGTCCACTTCCCACCTTGAGGTTCAGGAATATGTATTTCTGGTTCTTTAACGGAGCAGACTGCTTCGAGAACCGAGCGGAAGTCTTGCCCTTTGTTTGAGCTGAAGGCTCCGGGGACGTTTTCCCAAACAATAAACCTTGGATATTTTCCATTGGTCTTTCTCCTCATTTCTTTGATGATGCGTATGGCTTGGTAGAAAAGGTTTGACCTTGCTCCGTCTTCCAAGCCTGCTCTCTTTCCCGCCACAGATAGGTCTTGGCAAGGCGAACCGAACGTGATGATATCCACGGGTTCAACCTCGCCGCCATCTATCTTTGAAACATCTCCGTAGTGTTTCACCTGGGGGAAGTGCTTACTCGTTACGGCAACTGCAAACGGCTCAATCTCGGACTTCCACTTGGGTTCAATGCCGCAAAGCACTCCCCCAAGCGGAAAGCCACCCGAGCCATCAAACAGACTGCCCAGTGTTAACTTCTTCATTTTCGTTTAACTCCTTCACAAGTTCCTTGTAAGGTATCTGCTGTCCGCCACGGATGCAGTAAACGTTGTCGGCATTATTGGTGTTCTCCACATACCTGCGAAGAATAACCGATGCGTACTTTTCGTCAAGTTCCATCGTGTAGCAAATGCGGTTTGAAAGTTCGCAAGCCATAAGCGTGGAACCACTACCACCGAAGGTATCCACTACGATTGCGTTCTCCTGCGTTGAGTTCTTCAACGGATAGGAAAGCAAATCAAGCGGTTTACTGGTGGGATGGTTCTCGTTGCGCTTCGGCTTTTTGAAGTTCCAAATCGTGGTCTGCTTTCTGTCAGAATACCAACTATGCTTGCCGTTCTTCAAGAACCCGTAAAGCACAGGCTCGTGCTGCCACTGATAATCACTGCGACCAAGAACGAGCGAGTCCTTAACCCAGATGCAACAACCCGCCAAATGGAAACCTGCGTTCTGGAATGCGTTACGGAAATTCAAGCCTTCGGTGTCAGCGTGGAAAACATATCCCGCCGCCCCCGGCTCTGCGTGTGCGACCATATTCTTGAAAGCCGCAAGCAAGAAGTTGTAAAACTCCTCGTTCTTCAACGAGTCATTCTGTATCTTCAAGCCACTCGAAGATGTGAACGATACTCCGTAGGGCGGGTCGGTCAAGATAAGGTTCGCCTTCTTGCCATCCATCAGAAGGTTGACATCGGCTTCGCTCGTTGCATCACCGCACACAAGTCTGTGCCTTCCGACAACCCACACATCACCACGCTCAACGAAGGATGCCTTCTCCAACGCTTCCGTAAGGTCATAGTCATCGTCTTCAACCTCGGCTTTGTCTTCCGCAAAGAAGTCTGCGAGTTCCTTTTCGTCAAAACCCGTAAGACCAAGGTCAAAGTTCAGACCTTCCAACTCCTGCAATTCCACACGCAGAAGTTCTTCGTCCCAACCCGCATCGAGTGCCATTCGGTTGTCTGCCAAAATGTACGCTTTCTTCTGCGCCTCAGTGAGATGGTCAACGAACACACAAGGCACTTCCTTGATGCCTTCCGCCTTCGCTGCCATAACTCTGCCGTGTCCGGCAATGATGGTCAAATCCCTGTCAACGATGACGGGATTAATAAACCCGAACTCACGCAGCGAAGAACGGAGTTTCAAAATCTGTTCCTGACTGTGGGTTCGGGCATTGTTTGCGTAAGGTATTAATTTGTCGGTTGAAACGAGTGTCAGTTCACTAGTAGTTTTCATCAGACCAACCCCCACTCTGCAAACTTCTCAAAGCCGCCGAGGTCGGTGATGAACTCCCTAGCAATCGCCACGATTTCATCATAGGGTTTTCCGTCAATGTACTCGTCACCGATTGCACAGCACAGTTCAACCGGCACACCCGTTTCTTGCGCTTTGATGAACGCATACACGTTCACGCTCACATCCGCTTTCGAGAGGTCTTTGCCGTGCAAGCCACCGCCCGTCACGGAGTCAGCCATATCACTGCCGAGCTTGCGGTTGGTTGCACCCGTGTCAACATCAGTGCCACCGAACCAATCTCCAAGCGGGTTGACTTCTGCGTTTTTATACTTGCTCGAAAGCTCTGCACTTCTCGCTTGGCTCTGGCATATGATTAGCCTTTCGCCGTTCAGTATGTATTTCCCGTCCGTAGGGTACGCAGCATAGATTTCTCTTGCCACCCTTGCGAGTTCTTTCTGCTCTTTGGTAAGCGGTACACCCCTGAATATGCCGTTGTCACCGCACTTGAAACCATCTGCCTGGTTGTCTGCGAGATGCTTGTCTTGCGGCACTTCCACATAGTCCACTGCAATGTTCCCGGCGATGCGTTTTACAAGGTCTTTGACTTCCGACGTTGCCAAGCACACCGAGCTTTCAGCAATGATGTGGCACTTGCCGTGTCCTATCAAAACCTCCACCGCAATCTTGGGGTTCTCCTGGTTCTTGTACGCAAGGTCAACTATCGCACCCGCAATACGGTCAGCCACCTTGTCGGGATGGCTAGGGTTCACTTTTTCAAACATTTTACTTCCTCCTGGTATTAAGTAATCTTTCCATCAAATCGTCCTGGGGGTTCGCACCTGAATAATCGACTGTGCAGTTGTCCTTGACGATTTGATAAATTTCATTCCATTGCCTTATGGCTTGGTTCATGTATTGAATGCCGATATTGATGAACGGCGAAGGAATCGGTTTCCCCGTGGTTGGATGTCTGCCCAACATACCGAGTTGGTTCGTCATCTCCTCGCACTGTATCCATCGTGCTGCGCACACGGCGTACCGCTCTATAAGTTGCGGAGAAACTATCGCCGTGCAACCTATCTTTTTCAACCACTGCCAAGTCTCCGTGTAGATTTCCTTGGCTTGAAGTTCGCCACCATCTCGCTGCTTTGCGGAAAGGAACTCGTGCGGCTCGGGCATTACCACACCTTCTGTGTCGGGTATGTCCAGAACCTTTATCGACTTTGCACCACCATCCGCAAGTTTATCAATGGCA
>ERZ777305.2521-NODE-2521-length-15335-cov-83.859817_pt1 | contig 15335 bp, 16 predicted proteins | sample MGYA00374965_ERZ777305 | MGnify/ENA primary metagenome ERZ777305 (study PRJEB29328, sample SAMD00013331) | mouse gut metagenome | study: EMG produced TPA metagenomics assembly of the Metagenome analysis of fecal microbiota from mouse which was promoted... | reverse complement strand
GACTAAATACTAATATATTAATCGCAATGGTTGGATTTTTATCGCACCACTACTAATCTGATATTACAAAAATTTTGGCATACAATAAATAAGACAAGTGTTATATTTAAGATATGGTAACTTTTGAATTTAATCCTACCGCAGATTATATCGTCTTAACGGTAAAATGTCCAAATTGTGGGTCTGTGATTTCTCAATCAATTGGCGTGCCTTCTCCAGATTTCTCAGCGGACACTCATAGAGAAAGTGTTAATCAAGATTTTGATGAACTTTATTGTGAGAATTGTGGTAAGGAATTATCCGTGATTCTTAGTTGTGGATATAATGGTGGTGATGGAGAGATTGATGATATTGAAGATGAGGATTTAATTGATGTCAATCAACACTTTCCAGAGGAGGATTGGGACGATATCGATGAAAACTTTTTTAATCATTATATTAATCCTCATGTAAAGGATCTCGATGACTCACTGAATCATCTTGATGAATTACCAGATACAACAAAGAATATCATATATAGAAATTTCTTTGCTAATGTGATAAGCTGCATGGAAGCATATCTTAGTGACACTGCCATTCGCAAGATTATGCACAGTGATGATTATAAAAAGAAATTTGTAAAAAGCTCGCCTCATTTTAATAACCTTAGAATTAAAGGTTCAAATATATATGAATATTACGCAAAATTGGATACAACTATTCAATTTCAATTGCGAGAAATTATATATCACAAACTTGAAGTGGTTAAAAAATTATATAAATCAACATTTAATGTTGATCTTGGGGATATTGGAACACTTATGAAAGCCATTCAAAAAAGACATGACATTGTCCATAGAAATGGTCACGACAAAAATGGAAATGTTGTGGAGGTTACCAAAGCTGATGTTCAACAACTTATTTTGGATGTTTCTAATTTTATCAATCATATAGAAAATCAATTTTTAGGAATACAAATAGATGAGTGTGTAAACTCGAAAGAGACTCCTCTAAATATGGAAATCAACTCTGATTAATAAATAGAAGTTCAAATAAACCTGTAATGAGAATTTAACTTCGCCGCCTTTTGGCGGCCGAAATTTTTGGCAAAATCAAGGCTGGCGACTTCATCACGAGGTCGCCAGCTTTCTCTATATTACGACTTGGCAAATATTCGGTTAAAATCGGGTGTATAACCCCGTTACATCAGAGAAGATGTCCTCCAACATATCGCAATAGACACCATCTATCGTCTTGATGTCCTTTGTCATCACCTCAAACGTCTTGTGGTTGATACTCAGACGATAAAATCTGACATTGTAGAGGTCTGCGCCACCATTGTATATGATTTCAAGGCGGTTAGCCGATGTTTTGTTACGGCTAAGGCTCATACGGAGTCCGTTGCCGAGGTTGATGAAGTCGTGGCTTCCCGTCATTGCCACAAACCTGCGCCCTCCGATTTGTTGGAGTATTATTTTTGCTACTTGGTTGTCCATAACGCTATTATTTTGAGTTGTTGATTTTCTTGTTAAGCCATTCATCACGGCGTTGTCTGCACTCTTTGAGTGTACCTGCCACGCAAGAGAATAATTCTCCGTCAGTGTGACGGTAATCATATTGGTAGTGTTTCTTGCGATGTGAGCGGTAGCCGGTGTAAAACACCTCGTATTGCTCAGTGCCGGGAGTGGTGGTTGTGCTTACTCCGTTGGCGGTGAGTTTTGTTGCCATAGTTTTGCGGTTTAGTATTCTACAATCAGTATCCGGTATCCAAAAGATATATCGGGGTTGGTTATCTTCCTTTGTTTTAGCCAAAGGTGGTGACTGCCGTAGCCATACACGAAGTATCGGTCAAGGTCGTACTTGTCGGCAAAATCGGCTACTGTCTGCCGTAGCGTTTTCTCGCTGTCAGCATAGAGAATATGGTTCACAAATTCTATGATAATTTCTGCTATCCTGTCATCAAAAATGATAGCCGGATGTTCAAATGTTACATTCATAATCGGTGGGTATTGTGACCTGCGCCATTGCTGGCGCGGGTCGGGGTTGAAGATTTAGGCTGTCATCATTCTCTCTCGGATTTTCTTGGCGTTGGCATTGACAAGGTTGACAATCCTTTCGTGGTAATCGGTATCCTTGTTATTCTTGCCGTGACACTGAACGACTTGGAAGGAGTGGAGGTCAACCTCTATCGTTTCAATTATCCTGCCGTCTATCCTCGCCGAGAGAATAAGGGAGTTGGCTTTGGTATAATAGCTTGAACCGAATACGCATATATTCTGCGTTTTACCTTCCTCATAGTATTCCTCGATGCTTTCAATAACCTTTACCGTTATCTCTTTGTCGGATATTACCAGTCCGAAGAATTTGGATTTTTGGTTGATGAAATCCTGCTCTTTCTGTTTCTCCCGCAATAGTCTTTGCTGTTCCCGCTCACGCCTTTCCCGCTCATATCTACGCTCCAATTCGGCACGTTCCTTTTCCCTCTTGGCGTCTATCCTTCGGCTTACCTCATCGTGTGCCTTGATGAAATCATCGGGGCAGATATTTTTTGGATTGCGCAGGTCTTGACCGAGATTTTTCAGCATTTTCAGATAGTCGCACCACATTCCGAGATTGTTGATGCAGTAGTGGTGGCGTCTTGCGATGATGTATGATGCCCAAAGTTCATCGGCGGTATCGGGATTTGAGAGAAAGTATCTCATTTCCTCAATATTGCCCTCTTTCATCAGCGTTTCTATCTTGGGGTCGGACAGCAGACCTTTGAAAAGTCTGACGGGTGTTACTCCGTAGAAATCGCCCTTGAAGCCGTTGCGACGGAGTTGTGGCAAAACTGACATTTTCGGATATACCTTGCTCCAAACGCACACATCGTCATAAAGACTGTTGTGAGGTCTTATCTCCATATCGCTGAATAAAGACCAAACATCGCAGTAGCAGAAATTAAATCCTCGCAATAAAGCCATATCGGTAACTTTGCCGTTTGCAGAAATCCAGCGTTGAACGACCTCGTTGCAGTAATATTTAGCAGGCTTGCCTTTTAGACTTTCGCTCTTAATCTGCGCCACTCGGATAACCTGAAATCCGTTGTGGGTAGTAATCACGCTGAAATATGATGTCTGCCCGTACTTACGTTTGAGAGTATCTTTCACTTGCGGTTCCTTTCCGCAGTTGGGGCATTTGCACCCTGCAATGGTGTCGCAAAGCGTTCCCTTTCCGCTTTTCCAGACGTGTCCGCAGTCTGAGCAGGTAATCGTTCCGCTCTTGGTGCGGTAGGCGATGTGTTCAAAGCAATGGTTGTATGCCCATTCTTTCTGCGAGTATGATAGTGGGCGCAGGGTGGCAGATGCCTTTGCCACTTGCTTTTGTAGTGCTGTCTTGGGTTTCATAGTCGTATCTTTTAGAAGTCGAATAGACTTGGGTGCTCAACTTGGGTTCTGTTGTCGGTCGTTTTCTTGGGCTGGATTGGCTTGCGCATTTTCGCCATTTCCTCGTCACGGAGTTTTGCGATGGCGTCCTGCCGTGCCTGTTCCTTTTCTTCCTCGGTGAGTTCTACCGTATGGTTGACCACCACTTGGCAATTGATTGGTTTGCCGACCTCTATCTCACTTTCTTCCCAGTAGTGGACTGCCATTCCGAATATTTCATCGTCCTCGAACCCGTTGCAACCGCTTTTCTGCACGGAGTTTAGTATGTAGGTCACGCACTCCTCAACTGATTTAGAGGGATTTGCAAACTTGACTGCGAACAGTGCGTCATTCTCGGCTCGTTCTTCAAGATACGCCTTGATAGTTTTGTTAAAGGCTCGTGTGCCTTTGTTTTCTCTTGTGGTTGCCATAGTCGTATGTGTTTAGAGTGTTGCGAGTATCATTTTTTCAATCTCCTTGCGGTTCAGTTCCGTATGGAAAAGCCAGCTTATGAACAGCTTGCGACCCGCAGGTTTGAGTTCATAGTACAGTTTGCGGAATGTTGATATGTTGCCGTTGATATAGGTTTCCACCATATACTCGGCGATGTTGTCAACTTCGTAATATTTGGCTTGCTGTTCCCAAGTCTTTGAATTTCTTTTCGTTGCCATAGTCGTAAATATTTAGAGTGTCATTACCAAGTAGATAATCCCTATTGCGGTGAGGATTGAGATTATCCACCCCACACCTCGGAATATCGGTCTGAGTATCGCCCAAAGAATAATCCCGACAACCGCCCCGACTGCTATCCCCACCACCTTAGCCGTCTTTTTTAATGCGGTATGAGCTGGAGAAGGTGTGAAGCTCGTATTTTTAATATGTCTGTCGTTCAGTGTCATAAGGCGATATTTTTTTAATGCGTATAATCGCTGTTTGAAGTTTGTTCGCTCGTTGACCCTGCGGCACGACGGGAGCAAAGGGGTGTTCGGCACTTGCACAAAAAAATACTACCGACCACCGGGAGCTGTGGAGATTTTTTTGCGCGAATGCCAAAGAATACCCCGTACCGTCGTGTTAATCAACTTCGAGCGAATAAACTTTGAATAGAGATTATACTCTGCATAAAAAATAGAGGCGGCAAAGCCCCGCAGGGTGACACTGGACGACATACATAAGAAAAATGGAAACCGTTGAGATAAAAGCAATGGCCCCGGAAAGAGCAAGTATGTGTATGCCGCCGTACATGGAGCATGGCGTAATTATCGGCGGCATACGCTTTCTTGCTCCCGTGGGCTTGAACAAACGGATAGTGGCGTGACGGCTCAGATTCATTATAAGGAGAAGGCGTATGGCACACTGATTTGCCGATTGGAGTCTTGTGAGGGAAGCGACGTCACCGGCGCATCCTCACAAGGCGTTGAGGCAAACCGGTGTGTAGCCTTCTCCCATAGTCGGGGTGCGGTCAGATGGTGTCAGTGACCCACCAGATCACCGTCACCATCTGGCGGCACAACCGACGCCAACACCATGAGCCGCCACACCTCTATCCGTTTCCGCAGTGCTATCCTAAAAATCTCGTGCCAAACAACCTAAAATCCAAATTAAAATGTTATATTTGCAAAATAATTCCAAATACGACATTTGAAATGATATTGGAAATAACTCTCACCAACTTTTTCTCGATAAACGAGAAGATAACTCTGGATTTGCAAGCTGCCAACATCCAGACAAAGGAGGCGCGTGCCCTCGCCGACAATACATTTGCAGTCGGGAATGAAAGACTGCTGAAAACGGTTGCCATCTATGGTGCAAACGCTTCCGGCAAGAGTAACATAATAAAGGCTGTAAAAGCGGCGGTCGATATGATACTCGACTCGCACAACTACAATGAGGGTGACAGTTTCGGCTTCAAGCCGTTCAAGTTCGGAGAAAAAAACACTCCCAGTGAGTTCTATATACGTTTCATTATTGACGGGGTTGAACATGAGTATTCATTCAGTTGCACCCGTGATGAAATAATAACCGAAAGCCTGTATTATTATCCGAGGGGCAGACGTGCGCTGATTTTTTCGCGTGACGAGCGTATATCCGGCGGCAAGAAAGAGAAATATGAGTTTACCAATGTTATCCGTCGCCCGATGGATGTAGCGTCCAACACGTCGCGCAAGACGCTGTTCATATCACGCGCAAGCCAGATGGACAGGGAAAAGGCGAAGGAGATATATAGGTGGTTAAATGAGCAACTGGTGTTCAGTTATCGTGGTAAGACATCTATTGCTATCGACCGTTTTCTTGGTGATAACAAAGACGCAGTTCTCCGGGTGCTTAAAGCCGCAGACAGCGATATAGTGGAATTTACATATAAAGACGGTGAACTGACTACGTTCCACCGCCGTAATCCGGCGTTGCCCTTTGACTTCAACACCGAAGAGTCGGAGGGTACGAAAATTCTGTTCAAGATCATGCTGACGGTCATGGATGTGGTGCGCAACAACAAGGTGATGTTCCTTGACGAAGTTGAAACAAGTCTGCACACCCGCTTGGTGGAGTATCTTATCAGCCTGTTCCATTCAAGCAAATCCGCGCAGCTGGTATTCACAACCCACAACACACACCTGCTTGACATGACGCGCTTCCGCAAAGATCAGATTTTCTTTGTCAACAAGCGCGACGACGGTTCATCTGATTTGTATTCATTGTTTGACTACAAGGATTTCCGGGAGAAAATGGATTTGGAGAAAGCCTACCTTCAGGGGCGCTTCGATGCCGTGCCGTATATCAACGAATTTGAGAACATCTGACTATGGCACGAAAAGCAAAGCAGCCGAGAGGTAAGAAGATGAACCCGACATTTTTCGTGTTCTGCGAGGGTAAGACGGAGGCGGCATACGTTGACCTGCTGCGTCGCAGTTTCCGTGTGCCGGTGGAAATTATAGCGAGGGTCAGCGACTCCAATATTTCACAGCCTTATATTGACAGATGCAAGCGCGACAGGTTTACAACATCGGAGGATAAGACATTTCTGATGTTCGACCTTGATGTGCCGGGTATGCTGGAACATTTGAGGAAGATAAAGGATGCCATATTGCTTCTTTCAAATCCCTGCATCGAATACTGGTTTGTCCTGCACTACAAGGATACCAACAAGGAGCTGTCATCCGCTGAATGCCTTGACTTGTTGAGAAGCATAGACGCTGATTATGCGAAGGGCACTTTCTCCACGGCAATGAAAAAGGTATTGATAGACTCGATTGAAGACGCCGCGAATAGAGCTAAAGCCAAAGAAGCCTTCTCTAATCCTTCATCAACCGTTCATCTATTGACCGATAATATTGTCAAATATAAGAAATAGTATAAATCATGCTGCATAACGCTCAAATATTATATTCCTATGTCAGACCCATCATGGACAGAGTATTATCGCTCTCCCATATAATTGTTAGCGATCCAAATATGTTGTCTGCGATGGACAAGCGGCTATGTATATTATGGGTCGGTGCCATGTTCCATGAACTCTAAAAACACTATGGGAATATTAGTTGGCAAATTTGTATGTAACCTATAAAAATCTTTAGAATATCAATGAAACTAATAGGTATCAATATCTCTCCAAAGACAACTGATAACCACCTGAAATGTCTACGCCCGGACTGGTATCCTTTCGTATCATCATCGGTAAACGGATATGATTCTTTGAAATATCCAAGGATTAAGGGTGTTCCGTCTGATTTTTTTAAAACTAATGGAACCGATGATGTTGATATTAATGTTTCAGCGATTGTCGGAAAAAATGGGATGGGCAAGTCATCACTTATTGAACTTACATTGGCCATAATCAATAACTTCACTTTCCAACTGCTATCAAATGATGATCGTCCAGACACCTATAATATTTCATCCACACGAGGCATCCATGCGGAACTCTTTTTTGAATTAGATTCAAAAATTTTCAGTATCTATGTAGATGATACTCTGGTTAATCTATATCGTTATAATCCGGATAATACACGGGATTCGTTTCGTTTAGATTTCACAACAATCGATCATGTAAGAGAGATATTGGGCAAAAATTTCTTCTACACGATAGCTGTAAATTATGGCCTGCATTCATTCAATTCTGATAATGAACGCTCATTCAAGGAAAAAACAAACAATAACCATATAAATATTTGGTATGATAAATACTTTCACCGCGTTGATGGATATTTAACACCTCTAACAATCATTCCGGACAGGAGTAATGGAAACATTAATATAAATTCAGAAAATGATTTAACCCGAAAGCGTTTGGCAGCGATATCTATATGGCTTAATATCCGCAAAAAAGAACAACTGCTAACTAATTATAACCCAGCCCGACTGCGATGGGCCTTTAAAAAATTAGATAAGGGTGTCACGATTCATCAATTATCCCGACTTATCTTTGCAGCTGACACCCACAATAAAGATATTATCAATGAACTATATGAGGACTTACATGATATTTGGAAAAAGAAAGTCAAAAATATTTCTCATGAGTTGACTGAAGATATGATAGACTCAGCGTATAACTATCTAACGTATAAGACTGTAAAGATTTGTGTTAACTATCCTGAATTTGGGAACTGTCTGTTTATAGACGATGAGTTATCTGCTGATAATGTTTCGGATCTTGTCGACAAGGTTATATCTGATGACAGCCATGTTACTGCAAAAATAAAATCAACAATATCATTCTTAGAAGACACTCCATACAATGAAAATGTAGGGAGCATCTGTATAACAGATTTGATTCAAAAAATAGAGGGAAAAACTTATAGTGAAGTGATCCGACATTTACCTCCACCATTTTTTGGATATGATATTGAATTCTCAAGGGAAGGTGCTGATAAACTTTTAACAATAGATTGTCTGAGTAGTGGTGAAAAGCAAATCTTGTTTTCAATGAGCGGAGTTATTGATCATATCAGTAATCTTTCGAGTATTCCAACCAAAGATAAACAAAGAGTTGCGTATCATCACATAAACATAATTTTGGATGAAGCAGAACTATATTTTCATCCCGAATATCAATGTAATTTCATTAGTAATTTCTTGGCTCTAATGAACAGTGGAATTATTGACAGACGAAGGATTCGCTCTGTCAACCTACTTGTGGCTACTCATTCACCATATCTATTATCAGACATACCAAGGAATAATGTTTTATTCCTTTCGGATGAGAATAAAAGTGACGCGCCAAATACATTTGCCTCTAATATCTATGATTTACTCAAAAGTAGTTTCTTTATGAAGACTGGTATTGGCACATTTGCGTCATCAAAAATTAAAGATTTCCTAAATGTTTACCATGAAGCGGATAAGGTCAAACGTAAATCTATGTTCATAGAATATCGGGATATACTGTATTACACGGTGTCGGTAATCGGCGATGCATATCTCCACGACTCATTAAAACGTATGTTCAATGAGATGGAGAGAGAATATTCCGACATACGATCTATTGAACATAGAATATCAGAGCTGGAAGTTGAACTTACAAATTTAAAGAGGCTAAAATATGAGAAAGATAACCTATCCTGAAGATATTATAAATTTTAAAAGTGCTTATCTGAAGGATGTCTTTGGCACGGAACTCTCGGAGATGCAAAGGAGGTGGAATTCTCTTCGCAATTCGAATAATATTCTCAAAACATATTTCCCTAAGCGAATATCAAAATTACTAATTGCTGACTATCCTATACTGGTACAATACTATATAACCTATATAAGATTTTTTGATTCACTTGAACCCCTCAAAGAGGTTCTTGGTGACATCTTCAAATACAGCAAATATCAGTCTAAAATCGCAAAATTCTTTATGGGAAAGGCAGGAGATCTTAACATTGCAACCTGCTATTATTGTGAGAGTGCATTTATCAATGTGTATGAGGCAGATAATGTTGAGAAAGAATGCTTGGCAAAATTAAATAATTATTCTTTTGATAAATTGAAAAAGAGGTTAAAGACATCATCCGATGCCAATACTAGTGCTATAATAACAGGGCGCCCCTATTTAACTGTAAAAGATTTCAATGATAAATGGCATTCATTGCCGAGAACAAAAAAAGATATTAACAAGTTTGAATCAATATTCAATTTAAATCCTCAAAGAAACCATTTTGATATAGATCATGCTCTTGATAAAGGATCATGCCCAATTGTTGCGTTGTCTCTTATGAATTTTGTTCCTTGCTGTCAAGTCTGCAATGAAAAGTTGAAGCGGTCTTTAGTGTTAGGGGATTATTTGGGGAACAAACCTAAAAAGCATTTGAGTCCATCATCTCCTTCGTATGATTTTGAAAACCAAGTACGATTAAGATTTGAGCCTTCTAATCCGGCAGACGCTAGTCCGATAGCCTTAGACCCGGCATATGCTATGGATAATCCGGATAAATATGTATTGAAATTTGAATGCATTGACTCAAGCTATGAATCGATCGTCGAAATTTTTCGACTGCGAGAACGATATGAATTTCATAAGCGTGAGGGCCTTTATTGGTTGCAGATGAAAGCAAAATATAATGATTCATGTATACAACTAATTGCAGATGCATTATCTGATCCATGGTTCACTGTTAACAAAATTCATGAAGATATTTTCAGAGAAGATTATGACGATAAGAGGCATCCTTGTTTTGGAAAATTAAAAAGAGACATTCTCAAGGGACCAAAATAATATGTTTTACTATTAAACTAAGAATAGTAGTATTCCAATGAGATTCCCTCGGTTGTTAAAGTTTATTTCGGGCATCATTACAAGTATAAGCACGAGCACTTACTAGACTTTCTTCATTCAATACCCAAATCGAGACAGAACGCGGAAATAAATCGTAACTGAATAATGATATTTAACACTCTTAATCGCTGAAAATCGGGGAATTATTGCTATCTTTGCAAAGTAAACGAAGAAGAACATTGAAATATCGGGGTGCGCAAAGAGGGAGTACCGCGATTTTCAGAGATCTAAGATATTGATAATCATATAACATACGTTTGTGTCACAGAGACCAGGCGGATCACTTGAAATTAAACCCAAACATCTATATATCAGATGTTTGGGTTTTCTTATTTTTGAAGATTGTCCACAAATTGTCCACCAAATGAAGAGCTGCGCTGATGTGGACAAAAATTTTTCGATGTTGAGTGTTAAATTTTCTCAAACATTATGGCCGGGGTGCGTGTTTTGTATTTCGGTGCGAATTTTTCGTGCTGCAACAACTATCCCCCATTTATGAACAACGAGGAAAAAATTGAACACGCAAAAGGGCTTCTCCGCGAATGGAAAGCCACACACCACGAGGAATACTGCAACTTCACCGACTGGATGCATGACCGCGAAGGCCCCGGCTTCATCGCGGTATTCAACCATGCCAAGGCTTTCATGCCGCAATTTGAGACAGCCGTGCTGCTGCATCTTAAAGATGACAGCTCGAATGATGTGGGCCATCTGGAAAAGATGCTTGTCGAGGGAGGCATGGAGAACCATCTGCTGACAGGGCTGAATACTCCCCACATACCCGGCAACATTTTCCTGCCGATGTTGGCATGGATGTTCTACGGGCGCAGCTTCGAGTGTATGGTGGAGTACGGAGAAGACCTTATCAGAAATCCCAAGACTAATTTTCTTATACGCTTGGGAGCGAAACACCATATCAAGTGGATAATCAAGAGCAGCATAGCATTGAAAGGCCGAACAGAAGAGGACTGGGCTAACTTTGTCGAGGAACAGCGCGAGATGGGCAGCGAACCTAACGTTACCGCCAAGACCATCGCCAAGTTGAAGACAGCTTCGGAAGAAATACGGGAATTTGTAAAACCCGCAGGAAAGAAAGGTGCTCCGGGCAGAGCCGCCCGTCGTCGCCCGTTGACCGAGCTTTTGCCCAATGGCGACAATTATCTCTTTGACTGCATCGACAACCATGTGAAGATACGCAATAGCGGCAAGGATTTCGCCATGCTATTTATCGTGCTTAACGAGGGGCAGGCGTTGGCGAGAACCAATATCGTCGAGTTTCATTCCGCTCTCTCCGAAAGATACAAGGATAATCCCGGAATACCAATCCCAACCCCGCGCAGCATACAGGAGGGTCACAAGAGCTATATGGAGCTTACCGAGTACAAGGGCAACAAAATCCGAATGTTCGAGCGGCCGGAGTATATTTCCGAATACAATGACATCCGGGAGAAGCTGAGTGTAGCCGATTATATGTTTGCCGACTGACATAAGCGCTCGACCAAAACCATAATGCAGAAGCCATCTGACAATTTTGTCGGGTGGCTTTTGTCGTTTTTGGCAGTTTGGTTTACCCCTATTTCAGACAAATTTCTTCGTTTTATTTCGTTACGAACCAAAACGAATTTAACCCACTATCTATCAGTGTTATACATTTGCAAGGGCACGAGATTTGTGCTTTCTTTGCACCGCTGTAACGCTGAAAACGCATAGTGGTAACGAGGCTCAACGGGGAAAATAGACCGGTCGCCCCCAACGCCTCAATACGATTGCCGATGCGTCAGGCTGAACAGCCTTTGACTGCATTTAACTGTTGTCGGTGCGGTCAATGTCTTAACCCAGACGACGCGAATAAAATCAACATGACAGGTTTATCCGAACTTTTGCAGGAAGGAGTGGCTGGGCTTACACTGGCCATCCCCCTGTGCGACCTCAAGGAATTTGCCGACTATATAGTAGCAAAGACCAAGGAGGAACTGCTGCCTACGTTGAAGGCGGCGGACACAGATCCGCTTATTCCCCGTTTGGAGGTGATGCGGATGCTTGGTGTATGCGCCAACACCCTTAGAAACTGGCGTAGGAGCAAATATCTTGAAGCCGTGCTTGTGGGCGCGAAAGTGTATTACCGCACGTCGGCTGTTAACAAAGTCCTTAATGAGTATGGAAAAGAGCGTATCTGACAGAAAAGGTATCGACCCGATGCTCGTGCTCGGCAAGGCTGTTGACATGAGCGTGAAGATTAAAGGCGGCGATTTCCCTTTGGGTGCCATGCCTATGAAGATTCAGCGTATCGTGCGGGAGGCGAATGAGTGTTACGGTTACCCGGTGGATTATCTGGCAGGGGCTATGCTTGTGGCTGTCGGACTGGGTATCGGCAATACCCATTTCGCCCGGCTCAAAGGGAAATGGGATGAGAGTGCGATTCTTTTCATGGCTCTTGTCGGCAGACCCGGTGCCTGTAAGTCGCATCCGCTGAATTTCGCCATACGTCCGTTCACGGAGCTGGACGGTAAGGCAACACGCGCATACGTCAAGGAGTGCGAGGAATACGAGCGTCAGCGTGAACTGCCGATGAAGGAGCGTACAGACCCGCACCCTGTGGCCCCGCTATGCAAACGTTTTCTTATTTCTGACGCCACCCCGGAAGCCATGCTGCTTATTCACTCGCAGAATCTGCGTGGCATACTTATGTGGAATGACGAGCTTGCAGGATGGTTCAAGAATTTCAACCGCTACAACAAAGGCTCTGACGAGGAATATTGGCTCAAACTGTTCAATGCCAATCCGTCGTTCTCCGACCGCAAGGGCGTGAAAAACTCGGTTTATATCAGCCGTCCTTTTATCTCGGTTGTGGGCACTATACAAAACGGCATACTCAATGAACTGGCTCAGGGAAGTCGCACCTCAAATGGTTTCATTGACCGTCTGCTGTTCGTTATGCCCGACAATCAGGACAAGCAGCCGTGGAGCGACCGAGAACCGTCGTTCGACATCGAAACGGCATGGGCTGACATCATCGGCAGACTTGTGGCGATGCCCTACGAAACCGATGATGACGGCAATATCGTCGCCGGTATTCTGCCTTTCTCACCTGAGGCAAAATCGCGACTTTACGAATGGCAACGTCAGAACACTGAGGAATGTAACCGGGAGGAAAGTGACGCACTGAAAGGTGTCTATAACAAGTTTGATTTCCATGCCATACGCTTTTGTCTAATAATGCAAATGGCGCGCTGGGCCTGTGGTGAAGCTGACAAATCGGAAATAGAACTTGTCTCGGTTGAAAATGCCATATCACTTGTGGATTATTTCAAGACAACCGCCACAAGAGTACAGGGCATTATCCGCGAGCTGTCGCTGTCGGAACTGCAAAGAGCCGTGATGTCGGCTCTACCCGATGAGTTCACAACTGAACAGGGTGTTGAAATCGCCGCCGACAATTCTATGCCGGAGCGTACTTTCAAGGATTTTATCAGGCGTTTCACCGGGATTCACTTTCAGAAAATACGTCATGGAGTTTATGGCAAGATATGACTGTAAACCTGCATTTTCTGCACTTTCGGCATTTTCAGCCTCCAAAATGCGGATAATGCAGATAGTGCGAACCGATTTTTTGAGAATCTATGAATAACACACACCGATTCATTCTCCAGCCATACAAAGGAGTGGCTACACGACATCCCTGCCCCGCCTGCCACAAGAAACGTTGTTTCAGCCGGTATATTGACACCGAGAAACAAATCTCGTTTCCCGACGATGTCGGCAGATGCGACCATGAACAGAGCTGCGGCTATCATCTTACGCCGAAGGAATATTTCGAGCGTAATCCACAGGCGAAGCCCTTGCACTGCGATTTCGCAACTCCGTCAGCATGGCGAGCCAAACCGACCGAGCAGCGAAAGCTGACATCCTTTATTGCGACAGAGACTGTTTCACAGACTCTGCACGGATATGAGAAGAACAATCTCTATCTGTTCCTCCGCTCCAAGTTCGGAGCCGAGGACGCGCTCCGTCTGATGAAGGATTATCACGTAGGCACATCGAAACACTGGCCGGGGTCATGCGTGTTCTGGCAAACCGATGTCAATGGTGTCACCCGTACCGGAAAGGTCATGCTCTATAATGCAGACAGCGGCAAGCGTGTCAAGGAGCCATTCAATCATGTGACATGGGTTCACTCGCTGTTAAAGATGCCCGACTTCAATCTGCGTCAGTGCTTTTTCGGCGAACATCTCCTGCCGATGAACAGAGGCAAGCCGGTTGCCATAGTCGAGAGCGAGAAGACGGCACTTGTGGCAGCATACTATCTGCCGGAATATGTATGGCTGGCGACAGGTGGTAAAAACGGTTGCTTCAATGCCGACGCACTCCGTGTTCTCCGTGGCTGTCAGGTTATCCTGTATCCCGACATCGGAGCGACAGACCAGTGGCGGCAGAAACTGAAATTGCTTCGCAGTCTCGGTATCGAGGCAAGCATCTTCAACTTCCTTGAAGAAGTTGCCACCGATGACGAGCGAACAGCCGGACTCGACATAGCAGATTATCTGCTGCAAATCGAACCTGACCAAGCCGTGCTACAATCAATGATACGCCGTAATCCGATTTTGCAGACGCTCATCGATGAACTACAACTTACTCTTGTATCAGTTGAACGGTATAACCCGGATACTGATACTATTCACAAACCATCAAAAACTGATAAATCATGACTGCAAAGAAAACTCCGTCAACAACCGCATCCAAGTCAACTCAGTTGACAGATGCAACCCAAACCACAGTATCAACCATCAAACCACAAATAATTATGCAACCGGATAATTCCATCAACTCAACTCCCACTATCAATGCTGTAAACAGTGACAACGCTGTCAACAGCACTTCTCCTGCTAATACTGACAATCTGTTTGGCAACGAACAGACGGCAACGGAGGCAACAGCCGTAACCGACACTACCGAGCCACCTAAGCAACAGCGCATAGGCAAGCAACAGCGCAAATCGGATTACGCCGATTTCAAGGCTACCTATCTCACCCCGGCAAAGCTGGAGAAGCGTCACCCGGTCAACATCGAGGACAGCGTGTGGGCAAAGCTCGAACGCATTGCCCGCATCCTCGGTGACCGTGACACCACCGTCGGCAGCTATATCAATGCTGTCCTTTTGGAGCATCTCAATCTCTATGCCGACGACATCGAAATAT
>ERZ777305.2520-NODE-2520-length-15340-cov-3.173634_pt1 | contig 15340 bp, 11 predicted proteins | sample MGYA00374965_ERZ777305 | MGnify/ENA primary metagenome ERZ777305 (study PRJEB29328, sample SAMD00013331) | mouse gut metagenome | study: EMG produced TPA metagenomics assembly of the Metagenome analysis of fecal microbiota from mouse which was promoted... | reverse complement strand
ATCGTACCCTTAGCTCCCGGGTTGCGTCCAACGGCCGCTGCGCCGTGACCTGCAGCGATACCCTGACCAACACCAGGTCCGATACCTGCGATCATCGCGAGACCTGCGCCAATTGCGGAACATGCTAAAATTAAACCTCTATCTGTCATTCTGGTTTCCTCCTTAAAAAATATAATTCGCTTTTTTGAAATTGACCGCCCGGAAGAGCTGCCGCTGCCGGCCTGATTGCTCTACTCCTCCTCAAAGGTATTTGAGATAAATACCATCGTCAGCATACAGAATACATACGTCTGAATTGCACCCGAAAATACGTCAAAATATCCGTGCAGCACTGCGGGCCACGCAATCAGTACGAATTTGTTAAGCAGCCCGTAGACCAGTCCCATCATTACCGTGCCCGAAAGTACGTTGCCGAACAGACGGAGCGACATGGACAGCGGCGTCGCAAGCTCGCCGATAATATTGATCGGCGTCAGAAGAACAGGCTTGAACAGATTCGTGATATGTCCCATTTTCTGATACTTGAAGCCGTTGTAATGGATCAGGATAAATGTAATCAGCGCCAGTCCAAAGGTAACACCATAGTCTGCGGTCGGCGGTCGAAGTCCGAACAGCCCGGCGATATTGGCCAGCAGGATAAAACAGAAAATCGTTCCGATGTAGTTCGCGAATTTGCCGCCGTGCTTCTCTCCCATGTTTGTCTTGGTTAGATTATCAATCGCGTCGACCATGTATTCAATCGCGTTCAGGAACGGTCCCGGCGCTTTTTCCGGATCTGCTTTCCTGATTACTCTGTTTGCTATCAATGCAAAGACCGTCAGCGCAAGTATCACGATCAGCAATGTGATATGCGTCGTTGTCAGCCAGACCTCCTGGCCCAGGAACCTGTACTGCACAAATCCGTTCACGCCGAAGGATACGTCGCTGTCGGAACTGAGCTGCAGCAGATTCTGCCCTGCAAAGCCTGTCGAAAGCAAACTGCTTCCAATGCCCACTTTCTCACCCTCCTTTGCTTAAAAATTTTATTATTTTATGAGTTAACGGCTGTAAATATGCCGAAAACTTCAAGCTGAATGTACCCAGGAGCACACCGATAATATGGAACACCTGCGGCAGAAGCCCCCCGGCCAGAAACGCGGCGGCCGCAATCAGCAGCCTTTTCATCGCGCTCCGTTTCGTGTATTTCCCCGCCGCTTCTTCATCCATATCAAGCGCACGGTCAATCGTTACATAAAGATGCCACAGCAGCACCCCTGCCGTAAAACCGCCGAGCAGCACGCCTAGCACCCAGCGCAGCCGGGCCCCATCCATAATAATACAGCCTGCGCCCGCAAAAATCAATGAGAAAAATACGACGCCGGCCGCCATATCGCGGATTGTCTCCCTCGCCGTAAGCGCGTCCTCCTCGGGCGTGACCGTACTGAGTATCTCATCCTTCCCGGCAGAACCCGGATTTTCAGCAGAATTTCCGAGCTCTTCCTTTTCCGGCGCCGCAAAGGAATTCTCCCGGTGAACGGTTTCTTTCGTGGATAACTTCTCCGGCGGGGCTTCGGGTGAATTCCGAATGCCGGCCGATTCTGCCGGATTCCCTTCCCTGACAGACCCGACAGCACGTTGTGCGCTTTTTTTATTCTCCTCTGTTTCGTTTACGCCAGGCATTAAATTCCTCCTCCGCTTCCTGTCTCCGATCCTTCGGCATTTCTTTAACCGGGCCGGCCTCACTGCGCTGCTCAGCCAGCTGTGCCCGCAGCCTGCGTGCTCTTACACCGCTGATTTCCTGCGGGATTGCTGCCCCGCTGCTGCCGGATTTCATTTCCTGGTTTGGTGCTGCAGCAAACGGCATCATGCCGGAATCCGGATTCTGCCACTGTGCGGTGCCAGAAAGCGGTGAACCAGGTTCCATGTTCTGCTCCTGCCCTGTGCCGGACGGCTGCGCGCCTAGCTCCGAATCCCGGGCCTGCGCTGCCGCCGCTGCCCTGTTTTTTGCGCGTTCCTTTTGAAGCTCTTTCCAGTAGGCCGCTTCCTGCTCCTCCCGCCGAAGGTCCTCCGCATAAAACGGCTTCGTCAGCCTGTAAACATTGCGGAAAGCTGCCAGAAATCCAAACAGCAGAAAAACAAGAAACAAAAAACCGGCGCCTGTAAGCCGATCCAGCCAGTACCCGATCAGCCCTCCCACAAAAATCGGTGTGAGCATGCTGACCCCGATCTGCGTAATCATCAGAACAGATTTTCCGACAGACATGCTGCGGGAACCCTTCCGTTCCAAGCCGGAATCCGTTCCGGAAACCGCTCCGCGCGCCGTACCTTCTCCGGCATGCGCCCCCGCCCTCCGGCAATCCTCTTTCTCTTCTTTTTGGCCTGTACCGTTATCCCGCTCCGCCACTCGGCTGCCTCCCTTTTCTGAATGTCTGCCGTTCGCCCCCGCGCCATGCGATACCGGTTCTTCCCCGGAAGCGTTCCCGGCCGGAATCAGCACTGTGATCCCGCCGGTTCCGTATGTATGCGGTACTCTTTCCTAAAATGATATGCCTTCCGCGAAACAGCATGCCTGATCATTTTGTCAGCGGCATTCAAACCGCCCTCTCCTGCAAAAAAATCCGAAAAAAGGACACACATGCAATAATAACACATTCCGGAAAAATTGTATACGATTTCTCATAAACTTCTTCGAATTTCACAATATTTCTTTCATCGTTTTCTCAGGCCGTTTCCTGCTTCTCCGACACAATTCTTGTGTTTGTATTTTTAATTTATTTATGCTATACTGAAAAAAACTTTCCGCTGGAAAAAGATTTTTTGGAGGCATACAATCATTATGACTGAAAAACTTCTTTATCGAAAACGGTTTATTCCTATGGAAACCACAGCTCTGAAGGACGACGAGATCCTTCTGTGGGAGGACGATCTGATCGTAACCAGGTGGAAATCGCTCAAGCCGCGCAGCGATATGGGCGGCGGCCTGTCCGCCTATTATCTCAGGGATGGCCTGAAAATCAGTAAAATATTTGATCCTGCCGGCGGCTTCGTACACTGGTACTGCGATATGATTCATCCCGTCGTCCGGGAAGATGCCGTTATTTTTGAGGATCTCCTGCTCGATGTTGTTATTCTGCCGGACGGCAGCACGCGCGTTCTGGACGCGGATGAGGCTGCGGAGGCTGCAAGGTGCGGCCTTATCACTGCCGAACAGCTCTGCCAGTCACTGACCTCGCTCCATCTGCTTCTGACCTCGATTTACGAAGGCAAATTCGAAAAATACGGCGGGATTCTCAGCCGTTTTGAACCGCCTGAGCTGTCCGCCTGAGAGGGACATCCCTCTCAGGTTTTTTAACTGCATATAATTAATTTTTATGGCTAAATTATATTTTTTTAATAATTTCCCTTCAGGAATGCTTACCGCAAAATCAGCGCTCTCCTATTCTGTTTCAGGTTTCACACCGGCTTCTCCTGCAATTTCAGACTCCCATCCGGAGCGGCCGCTTCCTTGCGTCTTCCCGGTCTCAAAAATATGCTCAAACTCCTCCTCACTCAGTTCCTGCCCGGGACAAAAACAGCCGGATCTCCCGTAAACGACCAGACTTCGATACAGGCTTTCTGCAGCGCCGCAGCCGCACAGCTTCCATAAGCGGCTTGTGCAGACCAGAAGACGGCCGCCCATACAGCGCGCTTCAAAAATAAGTCCCAGTTTATGATTCCGCTCAAAATTATCAATTGTCTGCACAATCGGTTTCAGCGATGTGGCATCCAGCACCGCCGAATCACTTTCGGTCACGATGGAGTACCACTGCGGCGTGGAAAAGCTCCGGCTGCAGAAATATGCAAGAGCCGGATGGGTATTGTCGATGGAAAGGCCCAGTGTCCCAACCGGAATTGGACGGTTTACAGATTCGGAAATTGACCGGAACATCGGGTAGCACCAGAAATCCGTACAGAAGGTTCCCTGAACCGAATCACACAGTCTGTCCGGAAACAGCAGAACCCGAAGCCCTCTGCGAAGAAGCTCTTTCGCCTTAGCTGCACTCCGCGTGACAAAGAGAGGTTCCAGAACCGCCTGATTTGCTCCGCAGCCCGGCTGCCCCATCTCTGCATCTGTCTTATTTGCTCCGCAGTCCGGCCGTCCCGGCGCTGCATCCGTTTGATTCGCTCCGCAGCCCAGCCGTTCCATCTCTGCATCCGTCTCATTTGCTCCGCAGTCCTGCTGCCCCATCTCTGCATCCGTCTTATTTACTCCGCAGTCCGGCCGTCCCGGCGCTGCATCCTCCTGATTTGCTCCGCAGCCCGGCGCTCTCCCCGCTGTATCGTTCTCATCCGATCCCGTACTGTTTCCGGCTGCGGCCTCCCGCACCTCATCCTCCCCAAGCTTAGGGATATTATGCAGTTCCGGATAGCTGTAAACCGAATAGCTGTTTTCGGCCAGCACCGCCCCGTGCTGCTCCAGCGTCAGCACCAGCCGATACTCCCGCGGCATGGCGCACGGCGGGAGAGCAAAGGAAAAACTGCCGGCTCTGTGAACACCATTATCCAAAGTCTGCAGCACAATGATATGCCTCCGGACATGCTCCGTTCCGGCCTCTGGCACTTCCTCCGCTGTTCCGGACAGCGCTGTGATTCCGGCCGGCAGACCATTCCCTGCTCCGGCAGTTCCTCCGTTCCCGGCCGCCCCTGCCGCTGCAGACTTTGCCCCGGCAGAAACGGAAATTTCTGCGGCAGACTGCACAGCTGTGTCCGCATATTCCAGTGCAGCGCAAATCTGCGCATCCTCCAGCGGCTGCGCCCCGTAATGAGAAATAATCAGGTTTCCGGCGACGGATTCCCCCTGCTGGTAAACGAACCGCGGCAGCTTTGCCAGCACCAGCGTCGGGCCGCAGAAGCCCCGCCATGACTTGCGTGAAATTATGCCCTTTTCCTCCATCAGCGCATTCACCACGCCGACCAGTGCCGTACCCTGGCCGGGAAAATCCTGGAGATCCAGCAGCTGATAGCCGGCAAGCAGCCCGGAGCGGTGTGCCGCCTCCAGTTCAAGCTTGTAGCAGAAGGCCGCAAGCGCACCCGAATTCCGGAAAAACTCCTCTGCCTGCGGCAGCATTCCCGCTGCTTCCAGCCGTTCCCGGAATACTTCAAAATTGCGGGCCTCCAGCACGCCGGTATAGCGGCTGATCTCTCTGAAATCCGGGTAGGTGCAGTACTGACCGACCTCATGCGAAACAACCGGTTTATTCGTCGTAAACGCCTTTGCCTGCACAGCCTTTACCTTTTTCACTCCCGTGCCGTACTGGATCTCAATCTCCTGTTCTTCTCCATCTCCGCTGCCGCCGTCCGATACCGTCCGATTCCCGGAACCGCCATCCTCTGCCGAACCGGCCAGACCGGCTTCCTCCATCCAGCCGGTTTCCTTCGCTCTGCCAGCTTCCACCCCTCCTGCCCCGTCCGCCGGCCCGGCGCCCGGAACGCTGCAGTTTCTTCCGGCTTCTTCCTCCGGATCAAAAAAGACATCATAGCTGTGTACCGTGTTCGGCTCCTCTGTCTGTACAAAACCCTGCGGTGCGTCGCACATCGCATACGAACCCCGGATCAGAGAATCCCTGTCAAACCGCACGCCTGCAAAAAAATCCTCCTCGGGAATATCGGAAGGATAAAACTGGAAATTATTGGAACCAGATGTGTAAAGATGCCTCCCGTCCGCGGCACGGAAGCGCTCAATAATTTCCCCGAGCCGCTTCCTGCTGCCCCACAGCTCGTTCCCGAGCGACAGCATCACAAAGGATGGATGACTGCCGTACGTCTCCATCAGCCTCAGTCCCTCGCTGATCAGATATTCCTGCTCCTCCTCACAAAAGCCCTCCTCGCCGGCATCTGCGATCGTTCCCCAGAACGGGAGCTCAGGTTCCATGTAAATCCCAAGCAGATCCGCCGCACAGAATGCCGCCTCCGGCGGGCAGCAGGTGTGAAACCGGTAATGATTGATGCCGAAGCTTTTCGAAATGGACATAACCTTCAGCCAGTCCCTTGTTGACATCGGAGCCGCTCCGGTCAGCGGGAAAACCATCCCGTCATGCTTCCCGCGCAAAAACGTTTTCGTCCCGTTGATAAAAAAATGATGGCGGCCCGCCGCAAATTCCCGGAATCCAAACACGGCATGCACCGGCAAGCTCTGCCGCTGCGCCGGCTTCCCGGCCTCCGGCGGAACATTCCTCCCTGTCAGATCTTCCCAATCTCCCGGTATCCCGCGCCCCGCCGAAGCAGTTTCCCCGGTCTCCCCGCACAGAACCTGCAGTCTGCCCAGATAAGGCGAAAACTCGCTGAACAGTTTCGGGTTCTGCAGCTTTGCTTCAATCACCTGATGCTGCACGCCCGGCGCAATCAGAATCTCCTGCTGTGCAGTTCCCTCCGCAAATCGCAGCGGCTCGGATTCAAGTACGGCAGGAATCTCTTCCGGCCGCCCATCCATTTCCTGCTGCCATGCCTCCCCGACTTTTTTGCTGCCGTTTCTCTGCACACCCGGCGCATTTCCCGTCCACGCTTCCCCAAGGCTCACGTACTTGCCGCTCAGCGCTATCCGTCTCCGCACCGTTTCGCAGCCGGCATTCACCGTCTCCAGCGTAATGCGCAGAATACCTTCCGCCGTGCATGCCTTTGTCTGCGCGGACAGCACATCCACCGGGCTGAATACCTGCAGCTCCAGCCTGCCTAAAATCCCGTTCCAGTTTGTCTGCGTATCCGGCGAAGTCATATGCCCGCCCTTCGTCGGATAACCGGTATTGTCCACACATACCGTAACAGTAAATTCTGAACTTTGCACCGCCCTGCCGATCTCATAGCGGTGCGGCGTGCAGATACTACTGCAGGTGCCGATTTTTGTACCATCAATCCACACATGCGTCATCCGCGTACGCTCCAGATACAGATACATCGGCAGTCCGACTTCCCCCGGCTCTACCTTCACCCTCCGCTGAAACCATGCCAGGCCGCAGAATGGATACTTTTCTGTCAGAAAAGCTGTTTCGCGGGCCGTGTTTTCCCCGTGCAGTGATTTCCCCGCCTGTGCGGTCGTGGACGGCAGCAGTATTGTGTCAGGAAAGCCGTGCAGCAGACGTCCTCCCTCAAATATGCCTTCTCCGGCCTCGTCCATCCACAGCAGCCATTCCCCCGCCAGATTATAATTCCGCATCGCACACACTCCCCCTTTTGTTTTCCGCAGCGGCAGTCTGCGCCTGCCGGAAGGCATACTCAGCCGCATCCCCTGCAATCTTCAAAACGATTATTATATTCCGGTGCGCAGTCCGCCGCTGCCTGTGCTCCCCCCTTGTATAACCTGCTTCTCCAAAATGGCCTGCGCTCTCGGCTGTGCAAACCCCATTCTGCACAGGGACCAGTTCAGAGTGGACGCCTTTACCATGTCTGCCATATCCCACAGATTATCCACTACTCTTATTTCAACTTTTCTTTTGATCAGTTCCGAAAACAAATCCGTCAGCTTATGCTTCGCTATCGGTATCTGCGTTTTCTTCGCAACATAGTAACCGGCAACATCGTCCTGCAGTTCAAAATCCGCCGTGTCAAATTCATAGAGAAACAGTACAGCGGATCTCATTATTTCAAACCATTTGCTTTCGATTACAATTCCGTAATCCGCCGTTCCGGAAGAAAAATAGCGTTTCCTGTCGCTCTCCGTCGTATTCCTGCCTGTGTGGTAGGCTACACGGGGACAGTTCCGCGGCGTCAGGAAATTCGGCAGACGGAATTCATCAATTGCCCACACAAGTCCGACGGTTTTGTCCAGATCGTTCCGGTCGGGTATTCTCGGTTCAAATATTGCAATATCAGATTCCTCGCTCACATGAAAAAGCCGCATGGGATTCCTCCTGTTTTTCACAGTTTATTGTATTAAGATCGATCCTGAAAATCAATGTTCCAAAATCTGCGCCTGCGCAGCACACATGCATGAGGAGGAAGTTTGTCGGGTCCGCCAAATTCCCGCCTGCGCAGCACGCACCTGAGAGGCTGCAGAACAGCTGCGGGCATTCCGCGCCGCGCTGCTTTCCCCGGAGTATATGCCTGACTCCTGCAGCCGTCCAACCTCCGCTTTGTACCTGTCTCCTTCTCTATCGGATCTGTGCCCCCATCCGGTACGCTTCCTCCAGCGACGGGCTTCCTTCGATCTCGCCTCCGCCGTTCACTCCTCCGGCGAACACTGTGCCCGCCAGACGGCACTGATCAAAGCAGGCAATCCAGCCCTCCAGGCCGTGAACCGCCCTCTCGTCCGTCCCTTCCGCATCGTCAGCCGCCGCGGAAAGAAAATAGATTTCGCGGAATGCATAATCCGAGGTATAGAGCGAATTGGCACGGTCAAGAAGCGTTTTCATCTGCCCGCTCATCTCATAATAATAGACCGGCGACGCGAAGGCAATAACCTCCGCCGTCCTCATTTTTTCCGCGATCTCCACAGCATCATCCCCGATCACGCAGCGCTTTGACGTCTGGCAGGCGAGACAGCCCCGGCAGAAGGCAATGGATTTATCCTTCAGGGTTATTTTCTCAACCTTATTTCCCGCTGCCTCCGCGCCCTGCGCAAAGGAATCCGCCAGCATTTCCGAATTGCTCCGGTTTCTCAGACTGGCACTGATAACAAGTACTTTTTTCGCCATTGCAGCCTCCTCTTTTTTCGGACGGCAGTCAACATTGACAATCTCGCCGTCCTGTGATATTGTCATTATAATATCTGAACCGGGTTTCTGGTCAAGAGCTTTTTCAGGGAATAAAAAACAGAAAAAAGGATACAGGAGGAATGAAGTATGCCAAGAACAATTACCGTTAAGGGTGTGGGCAAGGTTTCTGCCAAACCGGATTATGTTGCACTTTCCATGACACTGGAGGTTCTGGACAAGGATTATAACAAGGCGATGGACACGGCAGCAGAACACATCCGTCTTCTGACCGGTGCACTGGAAGAAGCCGGTTTTGAGAAAAACTCCATCAAAACAACGGATTTTCAGGTGCGCACCGATTACACCCACGAAAACGACAGCAACGGCCGCTGGAAAAACATTTTTAACGGCTATGTTGTCTGCCATAAACTGAAGCTGGAATTTGATTTTGATATGGAGCGCCTGTCGAAGGCACTGTGCGCGGCATCCGGCTGTGAAGCCCGCCCGCAGCTCTCCATAACGTTCACGGTTAAAGATCCGACGGCAATCCGCGAGGAGCTTCTCCGCTCCGCTTCTGCAAGCGCAAAACAGAAGGCAGAGATCCTCTGCGATGCCTCCGGCGTAAAGCTCGGTACTCTTCAGTCCATCGACTACAACTGGAGCAAGTTTGATCTCCATTCCGCCACAAGGCTCCGCATGGCCGACGAGCAGGAGCATAATGCGGTTCCAATGATGGCAAAAGCCATAGATATCACGCCGGATGACATCGACATTTCCGATACTGCTGTCTTTGTCTGGGAAATCATCTAACCAGGAAGCTGCGGTTCCCGGAAAACAGTTCGTCAAAAACGGCTCTTGTAGTCCGTTATCAAAGAACGGCTTATACAGCAAAATGCTGTATAAGCCGTTCTTTTTTGCTTTAAATGCCTTTACCATGGCAGAATCACTTTGTTCCGGAAGAAACCATTTTACAAGCCGGCATCTCATAAATTCTTACACTTTGCATGGTTATCCCCCTATTGGCCCCTATAAAGTCCTGCCGGCAGCCTTCCCGCAGAAGCAGAATCCGCCCGGGCAGCATGCTTCCCTGCAGCGGCTCTCAGTGCAGGTGCTCCGGGAAATTTTTCAGCACAATGCTGGAATACGGCCAGAGACGCATGGATAAAATGCCGTCCTCCGGGTAGTATGCCGCCATATCCACGCCGAAGCCCTCCGTATTGGTGTAAATCATCCTTACAAGAGCCCTTCCCGGCTCCACGCCAAGCTCCCAGACCGGCACTGATACATTGACCTCGTGATCGTTGTTGTTGATGAGGATTACAAACTGCTCCTCCTCGTTGAACCGGCCGTAGCCGATCACGCCGTACGCGCCGTACACAAATTTCAGCGAGCCTGTCTTCAGGGCCCCGTATGCTTTATGGATCGCAATCATCTCCCGGTGGAGCCGGATCAGTTCCTTATCCTCGCGCCCCCACGGGTAAGTACGCCGGTTGTCCGGATCGGTCCAGCCGCAGACGCCGGCCTCATCGCCGTAATATATCGTCGGTGCGCCGATCCAGGTCATCTGCATCACTACAGCCTCCCGCATAATTGCAGGATTCAGATCGCGGTTTGCCGCCTCCGGCCCGTTCGGCCCGATCCGTCCGACATGATGATTGGTGCGTGTCAGAAACCGGGAATGATCATGGTTTGACAGCTCGTTCATCGCCACCATAAGCGATTGTGTATGGAAGCGGGTCATATAATGGCGCATGGCGCCGAAAAAAGCGTCCGAATTGCAGTACATATCATGCCGGTATTCATCGCTGTGTTTTTCCAGTCCGGTCAGAAACCAGGTGATCGGCTCCATAAATGCGTCGTAATTCATGACAGAATCCCACTGATCCCCCTGCAGCCAGGACTGCGGATCTCCGTAATGCTCGGCCAGAATCAGGGCATTCGGATTCGCACTGCGCACATTCCTTCGGAACTCACGCCAGAATTTATGATTGTACTCCGAAGAATGGCCCAGGTCTGCCGCCACATCCAGCCGCCAGCCGTCCACATTGTAAGGCGGCGACACCCATTTTCTCGCAATCCTCATAATGTAATCGTACAGCTTCGGAGACTCCTCATAATTCAGCTTCGGCAGCGTATCATGCCCCCACCAGCCGTCGTACGAGCCGTTGTAGGGCCATTTTTCCTCTTCCTGCTCATAGAACTTGAAAAAGGAGTGGTAAGGGCTGTCCTGCGAGACATAAGCCCCCTTCTCATAGCCCTCCGCATCCTCATAAATCTTTTCGCGATCCAGCCATTTATTGAACGAGCCGCAGTGGTTGAACACGCCGTCCAGGATAATCTTCATGCCGCGGCGGTGGATCTCCTCCACCAGCGAGGCAAAATACTGGTTGCTTGCCTCCAGATTTTCCTTCTGCGTGACGCGGCAGATATACCTCGCCGCCTTTTTATTGTCTTTCTCGCCCTCCGGCAGACATTCCCCCTCGTCCCTGCGGATCACGCCGAAATGAGGATCGATATAGTCATAGTCCTGGATATCGTATTTATGATTGGAAGGCGATACAAAAATCGGGTTCAGATAGATAACCTCTACACCCAGATCCTGCAGGTAGTCCAGCTTTTTCCGGACACCCGCCAGATCCCCGCCGTAGAATTCCCGGACTCCCATCGAGGCCGGATATTTGTTCCAGTCCACAACACGCCTTGTCCCCTCGCCGATATAGCAGTATTCCTGATCAAGAACGTCGTTTGATGAATCGCCGTTGCAGAACCGGTCTACGAAAATCTGATAAAAAACCGCACCCTTTGCCCAGTCCGGCGTGGTATAGCCCGGCACAATCGAAAAATCGTATTCCGGGCGGTGCACCGTATCAACTCCCGCCCGCGTATAGTAATAGAGCTCCTCCCCAAAAAACAGCTTAAAATGATACTGAACCGTAGTGTCTGCCAGATCAAGCGCCGACCCGTAATAATCAAACCGGCGATCCGACTTTTCCAGCTCCATGCTGTATTCCCTGTCCCCGGCGCAGAGCATCACACATTTCAGCCTCTGATGTGCCGTCCTTATTCTCAGCCTTACCGTCTCATACGGCATCGGCTCCGGCGGAATCCGAAAGGAGCCCGTGCCGTCGCTGAATACGGCAGCCCGGTCAAAGGGCCTGTTTTCCATAAACGATTCATATATTTTACTCGTACTATCCATCCTGTTACTCCTGCCGCAAAGCTTTTATCCTCCGCAGGCCTCTCCCTACAAATGCGGAGGTGTCCGAAAAGGCACTTATTCATTATTATTTTATAATATTGTTCCCGGAAATACAATATCTAAAATTCCCGAGTTTCCGCAATATCCGTTTTTTTTCGCATCGGGCAGCTCTGCCGGCCGTTTCGCGGGGATGTGCGGAAATCCGGACAGTAAAACAGGACAGTTTACGGTAACTGTCCTGTTTTGGAGAAGGTATTTTTGTTACTTATGGGGTGTAGCAAAAACTATATAATGTATTGGGGTTTACGAGTGTTATTATAGCATGCTGCGCAGGAAAAGTGTTCACAAACATGGTATTTTATTTTCGAATTTTTTCGTCGTTTTGCCGGCGTCGGTCTGAATATCGAAGTCCAGCGGCTGTTATTGTGCACAAAAATGATTTCATACCCCTGCTTCCTCTGCAAACAGGCCTTCAAACTCGGCGCGCCCGATGCGTTCCTTTTCGATCAGCAGCGCAGCGCAGCGGTGCAGCACCGCCTCATTCTCCTGAAGCAGATCGCGCGCCTTTGCGTAGCACTCGTCAACAATACGGCGCACCTCCTCATCAATCCGGGATGCGACGGTTTCGCTGTAGCTTCTCGCGTGCGCCAGATCCCGCCCGATAAACACCTCGTCATCATTGTTTTCGTAATTCACCATACCGACGCTGTCCGAAAATCCGTAGCGGGTCACCATGCTCCGCGCAGTGTTCGTAGCCGATTTGATATCCTGCGAAGCGCCCGTCGTGACATCATCAAAAATCAGCTCCTCCGCCACGCGGCCGCCCAAACTGACAATGATATCCTGCAGCATGCGGCCCTTCGTATTGAACATCTCATCGCGCTCCGGCAGCGGCATTGTGTAGCCGGCCGCGCCGCTTCCCGTCGGGATAATGGATACGGTATAGACCGGCCCAACATCCGGGAGGATATGGAACAGAATTGCATGCCCCGCCTCATGATAAGCGGTAATCTTCTTCTCTTTCTCGGAAATAATGCGGCTTTTCTTTTCCTTACCGATCCCGATTTTAATAAAGGAACTCTTCACGTCCTCGTCGCGGATAAAGTCCCGGTTGCCCTTCGCCGCGCTGATCGCCGCCTCGTTCAGCAGATTCTCCAGGTCCGCTCCGGTGAAGCCCGCCGTCGTCTGCGCAATCTGCTTCAGGTCGATATCGTCTCCGAGCGGCTTGTTTTTCGCATGAACCGACAGAATTTCTTCTCTGCCCTTTACATCCGGCCTTCCGACCACTACCTTGCGGTCGAAGCGCCCCGGACGCAGGATCGCCGGATCAAGGATATCCACACGGTTGGTTGCCGCCATAACAATAATGCCCTCGTTGCTGCCGAAGCCATCCATCTCGACAAGCATCTGATTCAGCGTCTGCTCGCGCTCGTCATGCCCGCCGCCCATGCCGGTTCCGCGCCGCCTTGCAACGGCATCAATCTCGTCGATAAACACAATGCACGGCGCATTTTTCTTCGCGTCGGCAAACAGGTCGCGGACGCGGGAAGCACCCACGCCGACGAACATTTCCACGAAATCCGAGCCTGAGATCGAGAAAAACGGTACGCCCGCCTCTCCGGCTACAGCCTTTGCCAGCAGAGTTTTACCGGTTCCCGGAGGCCCTTCCAGCAGGATTCCCTTCGGGATGCGCGCACCCAGCTTCAGATATTTTTTCGGATATTTGAGGAAATCAACAATCTCGCTCAGCTCCTCCTTCTCCTCCTCCAGGCCGGCCACATTTTTAAAGGTCGTGTTTTTGTTCTCGTCGGTCGTCATCCGCGCGCGGCTCTTGCCGAAATTCATGACCTTGGAGTTTCCGCCCCCGCCGCCGTTCATGGCGTTCATCATCATAGTAAATAAAAAGATAATAAGGATCACGCCGAAAATATAAGGCAGAATCTGCCATATTATGCTCGGTTTGTCAATTTCATGTACAACCGTCCCGACACCGGCATCATAACCTGCCTGCTCTGCTTTCGTCACGTCCGTCGCATCAAAAATTGCTGTCGAGCCGTCGGTCAGCGTCACCCGCACCCGCCCGGTCGGATATTCTTCGTTCGGATAAATGTCCACCCGCCTGACCTGCCCGCTTTCCAGATCCGCCGTGTATTTCTGATAACCGTAACCGGAGGAATTCCCCCGTATCCCGTTTGAAAACAACACTGCGACGAGCAGCAGAGCGAGAAGAAACAGATAAAATCCATAGCCCTTCAAAAACTTGTTCACGTTTTTTCTCCTCTCCCAGATCTATATTTCAACCGCTCCGATGTACGGAAGATTGCGGTATCTCTGCTGATAATCCAGCCCGTAGCCCACAACAAAAACATCCGGAACCTCGAAGCCGGTGTAATCCACCGTAATGTCAAACCTTCTGCGATCCGGCTTGTCGAGCAGAGTACAGAGCTTCAGGCTGTTCGGCTTCCTCTGCTGCAGGGCCTTCAGCAGCCAGGAAAGCGTGCGGCCCGAGTCCACGATATCCTCTACCACAAGAACATCCTTCCCCTCGATGCTTTCGTCCAGATCCTTCTGAATTTTTACTATTCCGCTGCTGACCGTGCTGTCGCCGTAGCTGGAAACCGCCATGAAATCCAGCGAGCACGGCACCTCAACATGCTTGGAAAGCTCCGTCATGAAAAATACTCCGCCCTTGAGCACACAGATCATGTGAATCTGCCGTCCCTCGTAATCTCTGCTGATCTGTACTGCCATCTCGTGAATTCTTTCGGCTACGGCTTCCTCCGAAATCAATACACTGATTTTCTCCGCCATCGTAATTATCCTCTCTTCCTTAATTCTGCCACAAGAATGTGCTTTGTATTCCCGTCCACATAAAGCCCTGCTTCCGCTCTTACGCCGACCGCCCATAAAACCCTGCTCCCGGCCGTCAGCAGCAGAATGCCGTCCCGCTCCCGCCGGGGCAGCTTCCGGTCGATAAAAAGAGACTTCAGCGGCTTTTTCATCCCGTCCTTATGAATAATTATATAGTCTCCCTCCCGCCGCGTCCGCAGGGTAAGCATACTAGTGATTTTATCATAATCAAACCATTTCGTATAGCAGTTTTTTGGAATTTCTGCATTTTCTTCATACTCCGCAAGCCGGAGCGTTAAAATCCATTCCCCGAGCTCCGCCTGAAACGGAAGCGGCACGGCATCACAGGAAAAGCCGGCGGAAACAAGGGGAAGGCCCGGCACAGCGCCGCACTCCAGGCTGCCGGCTGTTTCCCGGATACCGCTCTCCTTCTGCCCGGACTGCGAGCGGAAAAGCTCCAGAACACCATAGCTGCGCTGTGCGGTAATCCGGTACGGGAGCGATGCCTGACGTCCGGTCGCTCCCTGGGCGATATCCCGAAGCTTCTGCACATGGAGCCGGCCGATATCCCGACGGCTCCCAGCAAGCTCCGACAGTGCGCAAAGAAGCACTTCGTCCTTCAGCACCTCCGGCAGCTTCTCCCATT
>ERZ777305.2509-NODE-2509-length-15427-cov-50.306141_pt1 | contig 15427 bp, 17 predicted proteins | sample MGYA00374965_ERZ777305 | MGnify/ENA primary metagenome ERZ777305 (study PRJEB29328, sample SAMD00013331) | mouse gut metagenome | study: EMG produced TPA metagenomics assembly of the Metagenome analysis of fecal microbiota from mouse which was promoted... | reverse complement strand
ATGTTCTGCCTGTTTTTTCTATGCAGAAAGCGAGGTTAGCAGGAATGAAAAGGAAGTTCTGGAACTGGATCAAAAATGACGCGGGAGGGGAGGAGGAGCGCACCCTTGTGCTGAACGGTGAGATTTCGGATGAGACGTGGTACGGGGATGAGGTGACGCCTGCGCTGTTCGCAAAGGAGCTGAATGCCGGGAGCGGCAACATTACCGTGTGGATCAATTCACCGGGCGGCGATGTGTACGCCGCGGCACAGATTTATAACATGCTCATGGAGTACAAGGGCGATGTGACCGTGAAGGTGGACGCGCTGGCGGCTTCGGCAGCCTCCGTTATCGCTATGGCAGGCACCACGGTGCTGATGTCGCCCCTTGCCATGATGATGATCCACAATCCCATCACCGTGGCGATAGGGGATTCCAAAGAGATGCAGAAGGCGGGGGAGATGCTGGATGAAGTGAAAGAGGGCATCATGAACGCCTATGAGATCAAGACCGGGATGGACCGCAAGAAGATATCCCACCTTATGGATGCGGAATCGTGGTTCAATGCGAAGAAAGCCGTGGAGCTTGGCTTTGCGGACGGCATACTGCACGGGAAAGCAGATACAGAAGAAGGGGATAAAGAGAAAGAGCTGGAAGGGCTGATGTTCTCCCGGACGGCGGTGACCAATTCCCTGCTGACCAGGCTGATTCCGAAAAAGCAGGAGGCAAAGGTACCCATAGAGCAACTGGAAAAAAGGCTGCAACTGTTATCACATTAAATTTATGGAGGGAAATGTTATGAGCAGGATTTTAGAGTTAAGGGAAAAACGGGCAAAGGCATGGGAGGCGGCGAAGAAGTTCCTCGACAGCAAGCGCGGCGAGGACGGGCTGCTTTCCGCAGAGGACACCGCCGCCTATGAGAAGATGGAGAAAGAGGTAGTCGATCTTGGGAAGGAGATCGAGCGCCTGGAGCGGCAGGCCGCCATTGACGCGGAGCTGAATAAGCCCACCTCCGAGCCCATCACCAACAAGCCCAATAACCATCCCGATGGGGAGGAAAAAACGGGCAGGGCGACTGACAATTACAGGAGGACGTTCTGGAACGCCATGCGCCGGAAGAATTTCTTCGATGTGGAGAACGCCCTGCAGGTGGGCACGGATTCCGAGGGCGGCTACCTTGTGCCGGACGAATTCGAGCATACGCTGGTGGAGGCGCTGGAGGAAGAGAACTGTTTCCGGGGACTTGCCACAGTCATCCAGACCTCCAGCGGCGACAGGAAGATTCCCGTGGTGGCATCCAAAGGCGAGGCGTCATGGATTGACGAGGAAGGGGCGTACCCGGAATCGGATGATTCCTTCGGTCAGGTCTCCATCGGCGCTTTCAAGGTGGCGACCATGATCAAGGTATCGGATGAGTTACTGAATGACAATGTATTCAACTTAGAGGCTTACATCTCCAAGGAGTTCGGGCGCAGGATCGGCACCAAGGAGGAGGAAGCCTTTTTCATTGGGGACGGCAAGGGCAAGCCGACTGGTATTTTAAATGCCACGGGCGGCGCTTCCGATGGCGTGACCACCGCCACGGCGAATATCACCTTTGATGACGTAATGGATTTATTCTATTCCCTGAAAGCGCCTTACCGCAAAAAGGCTGTGTGGCTGCTGAATGACACCACCGTGAAAGCCCTGCGGAAACTGAAAGATAACAACGGGAATTATATCTGGCAGCCTTCCGTGCAGGCAGGGGTGCCGGACATGATTTTAAACCGCCCTTATCACACTTCCTCTTATGTGCCGGAAGTGGCGGCGGGCAGCAAGGTGATGGCGTTCGGTGATTTCTCTTACTACTGGATTGCTGACAGGCAGGGCAGGAGTTTCAAGCGTCTGAATGAGTTATTTGCGGCAACCGGGCAGGTGGGATTCCTCGCAAGCCAGAGGGTGGACGGCAAGCTGATCCTTGCCGAAGCGGTAAAGACCATGAAGGTGAAATCTTCTGCATCATCGGGATCATAAGAAGGGAGGCGGCATGGATGGCAGTCCTGACATTGGAGGAGACGAAACAGTATCTCCGTGTTGACAGCAGTGATGAAGATTCCTTTATTTTGGGATTGATCGAGACCGGGGAAAACCTGTGTGCGGATGTGGCGAGGATGGAGATAGCAGAACTGGAAGCGCACCTTCCGATGGTGCGGATTGCCGTCCTCTATGCCGCTGCATACCTTTATGAACACCGGGAGCAGGCAGACCACGGGGAGTTAGTTCAGACGCTGCGCTCCCTGCTGTTTGGCATACGGAAAGAGGTGTTCTGATGGCGCTTGGGGAATGGAAGGATAGGATAATCATTCAGAAGAGCGTGGCGGGCAATGACAGAGCCGGGAATCACATTCTTTCGTGGGAGGATTACTACACCTGCCACGCCTATGTGAACAACCTTTCCGGGAAGGAGTATTGGGAGGCGGCGCAGCTTAATGCGGAGAAAGAAGTGTTTTTCCTTATCCGTTATTGCAGCGAAGCCGCCGCCATTGACACGGAGCATTTCCGTATTCTGTTCCGGGGGCAGGTGTATAACATCACATTTATCGACAACGTGAAATATCAGAATAAAACCATAAAGCTGCGGGCGGTTTTGGAAAAAAGGGGAGGCTGAATAAATTCTCCCTTTGGAAAAGAGGTAAAAATGTCTGAAAAGAAAGTATCCATCGAGCAGATGGCGGAGGCGGTCATGGACGGCCTCATTGAATATGCCGGGCTTGCCACGGACGTGATGAAGGACTGCGTCACCAAAGCCGGGAACACGGTGAAATCGGAAGTGAAAGCCAATGCCCCGGTTCGGACAGGGCAGTACAAAAAGGGATGGGCTGTGAAAAAGCAGAAAGAGACCGCCAATGCACTGGAACTGGTGGTGCATAACAAGAAAAGGTATCAGCTTACCCACCTTTTGGAGAAAGGCCATGCCAAGCGTGGCGGCGGGAGGGTGCGGGCATTCCCCCATATCGCCCCTGCGGAACAGGCGGGCATCCGGGAACTGGAGGAAGGAATCAAAAGGGGGCTGGAAGGATGAAGCACGATGATGTATTGAAGATGATGGAGGAAATGGGGCTGCCCTTTGCCTATGACCATTTCGTGGAGGGCGAATCCCCGGAGCCGCCCTTCCTTGTATTTTTATATCCCAAAGCTGACAATTTCGCGGCGGACGGGATTGCATATTTCAAAATCAACCAGCTTGACATTGAACTGTACACCGACTTAAAAAATCCTAATCTGGAAGAAACCATAGAGGCAGTCCTGCTGAAATACGGCATCTTCTACGGGAAATCGGAAACGTGGATAGAGTCGGAAAAGCTGTATGAAGTTTTGTATGAAATGGAGGTCTGAAATGAAGAACAACAATAAAGTGAAATTCAACATCTGCAACTGCCATTACGCTTTGCAGAAAACACAGGAGAATGGGGAGGTCGGCTTTGAGAAGCCCGTGGCGATGCCCGGTGCGGTTTCCATCGCCCTGGACCCCAACGGGGAGCCGGAATCGTTCTATGCGGACGGCATCGAGTATTACATCATAGCCAACAACATGGGCTATGACGGCGATTTGGAACTGGCTTTGATTCCTGAAAGTTTCCGAACGGACGTGCTGAAGGAGGAGGCGGATAATAATGAAGTGCTGGTGGAGAACGCCCATTCCGAGACGGCGGCCTTTGCGCTGCTGTTCGAGTTTGACGGCGACATCCGCAAAATACGCCATGTGCTGTATAACTGTTCCGCAAGCCGCCCCAAGATCGAGGGCAAGACCAATGAGGAGAGCCGGGAGGTGCAGACGGAGACGCTGACCATCAAGGCACGCCCGCTGGCAAGCGGCTATGTGAAAGCCAAGACCGGGAACAAGACATCTGCGGAGACGTATGCCAACTGGTATAAGAGCGTATATCTGCCGGAGCCAAAGGCAGTGGATGCAGAGACAGAAGGACAGGGATGAAGGAGGCTGAAAGGATATGAGCATAGTAAGGAAGATTGAGATTGACGGGCAGGATGTGTTGTTTAAGGCATCGGCGGCAATCCCGCGCATTTACAGACTAAAATTTCAGAGGGATATTTATAAGGATTTGCGGATTCTGGAAAAGAGCATAGGGGAGGGGGATGAAGAAAATTCCAACCTCGATTTATTCTCATTGGAGATGTTCGAGAATATCGCCTACACGATGGCGAAGCACGCCGACCCGCAGATACCCAATGAAGTGGATGAATGGCTGGACGGATTCAACACCTTTTCTATTTATCAGGTCCTTCCGCAATTGATAGAATTGTGGGGGCTGAATGTAAAGACGGATGTGGAGGCTAAAAAAAACTTCGCCCAACTGAGCGGGAAATGACCACGCCGCTGTTCCTTCTGCGGTGTGTGCAGCTAGGGCTTTCGATGGCAGACCTTGACCTGCTTTCCATCGGGCTCATCAATGATATGTACTGCGAGAGCCGCAATGATTCCTTTTCCTACGCTGTACTGGCTGATCAGGCCGCGATGGACGCATTTTGATTGAAAAACCAGCCTTTTTCTGCTATGATTGGAAGTGGAAAAAGGCTGTTATGAATAAATGAAAATGGAGACGAATGGTATGAAGTGTTTTATTTCGAGAGAATATAGTGTTTCCTCTGAAATATTAATTTCGATTCAAGAAGTGCTGGATGAATTAAATATACAATATTATGATATGTTTCCGGTGCAGGGTGGCATGGCAATTTCGGAAGCTATTTATACTGCTATTCACGATTCAGATATTGTTATAGCAGTGATTACTAAAAGTTCATCTAATGTCCTGTTTGAATTGGGGTTGGCAATAGGGTTAGGTAAAGCGGTGTTTTTATTAGTAGATGATTCTGATTATATTCCTGCAGACCTGCATGGAAGATTATATATTAAGATTAATGAGAATTTGAAAGAAAACCTTACATTGCCGCTACGTTTTTTTGTGGATAAAAAGAGAAAAAAAACATATGTGGATTATACAAAATTTTATTTAAGTGGGGTAAAGGATGTAAACACTTCTATATCAGAAAATATGTATTTAGAGAAATTGGAGGAAATAAAACAGAATGGAGATGGTTTCCAATTTGAAAATTTAGTTGCAGAATTGTTTGGGGAAATTAAGGAACAGTATACCACAATCAATTTTCGTCCGGCATCGGAGGATAAAAGGTATGATTTTGCTGTTTGGATTGATGAATTAGATGGGCATATAATAAATCCTATAAAATTTGAATTGAAGTTTGGTAATATATCCGTAGGACAATTAAATAGTTTAGTTAGTCAAGTGATAGCAGAGGTTAAAAGCCAAGAGCTAGTTCTTATTCTATATTGCAATAAAAACAACGAGACAATAGATTATCAAAGTGTGTTTCCTAATATCGTTGTAGTAGAATTTGAAAAATTTTTGAAACATTTATGCAAATCCGGATTAGCACGAACCATTTGGTACTTTAGAAATCTAGGTGCTCACGGAAGGAGTTGCCAGAATGATTCCTTATGATACAGAAAAAATAGCACAGATAATTAAAGAAAGCACAGAAAGTAGTCAAACATATAAAAAGGGGAAAATGTTTGAAGATTTAGCGTGTTATCTTTTTGAAACAATACCGGGAGTAGTAATTGCACAAAGGAATGCCATGAATCAATATAATACAGAGGAAGTTGATGTTTCCATATGGAATGATGGGGCTGCAGATGGTTTGCATTTTCTTAATTCCCTTTTTCTTGTGGAATGCAAAAATTGGAGTAGTGCAGTGGAAAGCGTTGATGTAAATTGGTTTGCTACTAAGGTTGAAGATAAAGGATTAGATTTTGGCATATTACTTGCTGCAAACGGAATTACGAAAGAGAAAAATGATATTAAGAGGGCGCAAAGCATACTGACTGGATATCTAAGAAAACATATAAGAATCATTGTAATTGATAAAGAAGAGATGCTTAACTTAAAGACTACGGATGATATGATTTTTTTGATAAAACGGAAAATTTGTGAATTAGTTGTAAACGGATAAGGATAAGGTAGAATTAAATATGGTTTTACATAGCATCGGTTAGAAATAATCGGTGCTTTCTTTATGCTCGGAGAAATCCGGGCTTTTTTAATGTCTGATTTGGGGAAGGAAGGTGAGGGGGAGTGGCATCAAGGATACAGGGAATCACGGTGGAGATCGGCGGCGATACCACGAAACTCACCACCGCCTTAAAATCAGTCAATACGGATATCCGCACCACGCAGTCACAGTTACGGGACGTAAATAATCTTCTGAAACTGGACCCTGGCAACACGGAACTGCTGGCACAGAAGCACCGGCTCCTTGCGGATGCGGTGCGGGAGACGAAGGAAAAGCTGGAAACCCTGAAAGCCGCTGCGGAACAGGCAAACGAGGCGCTGGCAAAGGGTGAGATTACACAGGAGCAGTATGACGGCCTGCAGCGGGAGATCATCGAGACCGAGGAAAAGCTGAAAAGCCTCGAAGAACAGGCGAACCAGTCGGCGGTGGCGGTGCAGAAGATTTCTGCCGTGGGCGAGGACTTGAAGAACCTTGGGGATAAGATTTCCGGCGTGGGGACTACCCTCACCAAGACCGTGACCACGCCCATTGTGGGGCTTGGCACGGTGGCGGTAAAGACAGCGGCAGACTTCGATTCTGCCATGAGCCAGGTGGCGGCGGTTTCTGGGGCTACGGGAAAAGACCTCGATGCTCTCCGGGATAAGGCAAGGGAGATGGGGAGCAAGACCAAGTTTTCCGCATCAGAGGCGGCGGAAGCCATGAACTACATGGCGATGGCAGGCTGGAAAACTTCGGATATGCTTTCCGGCATAGAGGGCATCATGAATTTAGCTGCGGCATCCGGGGAGGACTTGGCAACTACCTCTGATATCGTGACGGACGCATTGACCGCTTTCGGCTTAACGGCGGCTGATTCCGGGCATTTTGCGGATATTTTGGCGGCGGCATCCAGTAATGCCAACACCAATGTTTCCATGATGGGAGAGACCTTCAAATACTGTGCGCCCATTGCCGGGGCGCTTGGTTTCTCTGCGGAAGATACCGCAGAGGCAATCGGCTTAATGGGAAATGCGGGCATCAAGTCCACACAGGCCGGTACTGCGCTGCGTACCATCATGAGCAACCTTTCCGGGGAAGTGAAGATTTGCGGTTCGAGCATCGGTGAGGTGACTATTGCCACCACCAATGCGGACGGGAGCATGAGGGATTTGAGTGCTATTCTGGCTGACTGCAGGACGGCTTTCGGCGGCTTGTCAGAGTCCGAAAAGGCAGCGGCGGCAGAGGCTCTGGTGGGCAAAAATGCCATGTCAGGATTCCTTGCTCTGATGAATGCCGCCCCTGCGGACATTGAAAAGGTGAGCAGCGCCATAGCGAACTGTGACGGGAAGTCAGCGGAGATGGCGGCCACCATGCAGGATAACCTTGCCGGACAGCTTACCATCCTGAAAAGCCAGTTGGAGGAACTTGCCATTTCCTTTGGCGAGATATTAATGCCCGCCATCCGACAGATCGTCACATGGGTGCAGGGCTTTGTTGACAAGCTGAATGGAATGGACGAGGGGACGAAGAACACCATCGTCACCATAGGACTCCTTGCGGCGGCAATCGGCCCGGTATTAATCATTATCGGGAAAGTTGTGTCAGCGGTGGGCAGCATTATGACATTCATCCCCACGCTGATCGGCGGCATTTCCAGTATCGGCGGAGGGCTTAGTGCGCTGTGGGGCATCCTTGCGGCGAACCCGGTAACACTGGTCATTGCGGCAATCGCGGCTCTGATAGCCATTTTCGTGGCGTTGTGGAATAACTGCGAGGGCTTCCGTGAGTTCTGGATCAATCTGTGGAATGTGATAAAAGATGCCGCCATAGCCGTGTGGAATGGATTAAAAGACTTTTTCTCCAATATCTGGAATGCCATCACCGGGGCGGCGCAGGCCATATGGAACGGGCTGAAAGATTTCTTTAGCGGCTTATGGGAAGGGATAAAGAACATCTTCCAGACTGTGCTTGATGTGATAAAGACGCTCATCGTGGCGCGGTTCGAGTTTTACAAAACCATTATTACAACCGTGCTGAATGTGATTCAGACGGTGGTCTCCACGGTATGGAATGCGGTAAAAAATGTGATTGAGACCGTGACCAATGCCATCGGCTCTTTCCTTTCCTCCGCATGGGAAGCAATACGCAATACCGTCACCACGGTAATGGAGGCGATACGGAATGTGATCACTTCTGTATGGGAGGCCATCAAGTCAGCAGTAACGGCGGTGCTTTCCGCCATCAAGGATGTGGTGGTCTCTGCATGGGAGGCGATCAAGAGCGCCATCTCCACAGCAATGGAGGCGATACGTTCTGCGGTCATTGCCGCATGGGAAGCCATAAAGAGTGCGGTTTCCTCTGCGATTGAAGCGATAAAAAATGTGGCTGTGGCGGCATGGGAGGCCATCAAGTCAGCGGTCATTTCCATTATGGAGGCGATAAAGAGCGCCATCACCGCTGCATGGGAAGCCATCAAATCCGCAGTCAGTTCTGTGGTCAATGCGATAAAGGAAGTCATCACCAGTGTGTGGAATGCCATCAAATCTACAGTCACAAACATTGTGGGCGGTTTGAAGGATGCGGTGGTAAATGTATTTAACAGCCTGCTCTCAGGAATCAAGAACGCCATGAGCGGTATCGCCGGGGCGGTGAAGAGCGGATTCGATGCGGCCATTAATTTTATCAAGAGCCTGCCTTCGCAGGCATTGCAGTGGGGCAAGGATATCATCGGCGGCTTAATTGATGGTATTAAAGCGAAGATTAGCCATTTGGTGGACAGTGTGAAGGATGTGGCAGGGACGATTGCGTCCTTCCTGCATTTCTCCGAGCCGGACGAGGGGCCGCTTTCCAACTTCCACACCTTTATGCCGGATATGATTGATTTACTCGGAAAAGGCATCCGTGGGAATTTAGGGAAGCTGACCGGCCCCATGAAGGAACTGGCGGGAATGCTTATTCCAGAGGCGGGGGCAATGGAAAGCATCAAATCATCCGGGAATGGCGGGAACGGGAATGCTTCACTGGCGGCAAGGCTGGATGCCATGTATGAAGTGGTCACTAAATATCTGCCGAGGCTGGCAAACAGCCAGGTGGTATTGGATTCCGGCGCGCTGGTCGGGGAACTGTCAGACGGGCTGAACCGGGAGCTGGGAAAGGCGTATTCATGATAAGGAAATTCAGGCTTATAAACGGGGAAGGGATGTCATGGGATTTGAACGCCCGGACATCCTTTTTCCATTCCATTGGCGGCTTCGGCTATAAGGACGGGACGCAGTATGAACAGATCGGCACGGACTTCATCCCTCTGGAGGAATTATTCTCACAGGGCGTGATGACCGGGCGGATATTTTTTGGCGGCAGGGATGCCTATGTGAATTACCGGGCATTCTCCCGGTTCGTCCGGGCAGTTCCGCTGACCCTTGTGTATGAGATGGAGGAGGCTTTCCGCGTCCCGGTGCGGATGACGGAGATCGCAAAGAGTGAACTGATCACTGGCGGTGCGGGCTTAGACTGCGAGGTGGCTTTCACGGCGACAGGACAGTTTTATAAAAATGTTTCCGGCTACAGCGGCACCCTATCCATCGGCGGGAAAATATACCCTTACGAATACACCTACGCCTATGCGGACGTGACGCAGAACACGCTGATGATCGACAGCGACAGCAGAGGGGACAGCCCATGCAAGGTGACGGTGTACGGCCCCTGCACGAATCCCGTATGGAAGCACTATGTAAATAATGTCCTGTACGAAACGGGAAGGTATGAGGGGAATATCCCGGACGGGCATAAGCTGGTCATCGACACCACGCAGATTCCCTACAGCATCACGGAGCGGGGCGTCAGTGACGAGGTGGTGGCGGACAGGTACCAGATGTGCGATTTTACCACGGAGCGGTTCTTCCACCTGCAGTACGGCAGCAACCGCATTTCCGTGGTGCATGAGGGGCTGAACATCTTAAATGTGATGGTGGAAGGGAGGATCAGCTATGAGACCGTATAACGTGGAAATCTTTACGCAGGACTTTGAAATGGTGGGAAATACCAATGTAAATGAGATCACCTACAAAGAGGACTATTTATCATCAGACGGCAATACCGTGACGGTGCTTGCCCTGCCCGGTGTGAAGAAGCAGGACTATATCCGAATCAGCAGAGGGGATGAAGAGTATGCCGGAATCGTGACGGAAATCGGCTATGGGACGGATAAATCGAAAAAGTTACAGACCATTTCCTATAAGCCATTGATGGAGTTGCTGAATACGGATGTGCTTTTCGATGTAGACCTGCAGGGGCAGGGCAGCATGGAGCAGTTTATCTGTGACCGCATCCGTGAAATGTTTATTACCAATGAGGATGAAATGCAGAATATCAAGGGGCTTTCGGTCAGTGCGGCCACCGCCACAAAGGACTGGAGCCTGCACATCACGCCCTCCGATAAGGGCGGGCATTACAACATCGTAAACCTCATAGATTCCGTGATTATCCCGGCAATGGAAAAATACAGCATCCTTGTAAAGACAAAGCTGGATATCCAGAACCGGGAAGTGCAGATCATTGTGGGGAGGGCGGCGGCTGGCATCATCACCATAGAGAGCGACCTTCCAAACATCATCAAAAAAAGCGTCACGATAAAACAGGTCAGCGCCGATGTGAATAAACTGGTGATCTATGACAGTTCTGATTATGAGAAGAAAAGGGTATATTTTCTCCACCCGGATTTGGGCTATGACACGAAAGACCGTGACCGCATTACCCCGGTGGTGTGTGAGATGCAGTCTGTTTCCCATGAGGAGGGGAACAGCTTTGAGAGCGCGGCAATCAGCGCCGCCCATAACAAGTTTGCCAACCTTTCCTATTCCAATCTGATAGAACTTACCATGATGAACGGTGACGCGCTGGTGAAGCCGGAGGAGCTGGAATTCGGGCAGGTGGCGGACATCATATCTGACGGGCAGAGTTACCGGAGCATCCTCACGGGCAGGGAGCGGGGGAAGAACACAAAGCTGGTGTTCGGCACGGTGCGGCTGGACTTGACGAAGATATTAAGGAGGCAGGAGAATGGCTGACAACATCACATTAAAAACCTATAAGGGCGGGAACGTGACCCCGCAGGATGACGCCATCATCTACGAGACGGCGATCCCCGGCAGCGGCATCTTCAAAGGGTGTGAGGTCACATATGCCAGGGGCAATGTCCTTCATATTTCGCAGGGTTTTGGCATGATACGGGGGCGCTTTTTTGAAGTGTATGAAACAGAGATTGACGTGCGCCTTGCGGATGTGGGGGAAACCCTGCAGGGGAGGGTGTATATCCACCTTGATTTATCCAATGCGGATGAGCCAATCAAGATACTGGCGCAGGCGGCAGCGGAACTTCCGCCGCTGGATGCGGACGTGAATATCAATTACAACAATTCCTCCTATGACCTGGAACTTGCCATCTTCACCGTATCTTCGGCGGGGCTGGACGGTCTGACGAAAGTGTTCCCCACACTGAAAGCCGGAAGCGGTGGTGGCGGGGGAGGTGGCGAGACCCTCACCCGCGCCACATCTTACTCCGTGGGGGATGCGGTGACCGCAGTGGGCGCTCCGGGCTGGGCGACTTTTGTATGCACCCAGGCAGGCACCACGGCGGCATCGGAGCCTTCCGGGTATTCGAGGATAACGAAAGTGGGGGATAAGGTTTTAGACGGCACGGCGGTATTTACGGCAAGGAATATCATCGGGGAGCTGGACGGTGTCATTTCCTCCAACGCATCCCTGGGGGAATCCGTGCAGACGCTGGATGAAAAAATGGCGGAGATGATGAGCAGCACCGGGCTTGTGATGAAACTGGTGAGCCTTGACGAATACCGGGCATTGGAAAGCTACAGCGCCACCACCATTTACCTCTGCTATGAAGATGAAGCCACAAAGCGTGTGACGCGGATTTTCGTGGGAGAGGACAGGGTATATGCGGCGGGTGTCAAAGTGACATACCAGATCGACACGGGATATTCATTAGAAAGGACTGTGCCGGACAGGGAGGACGCCATTGCCGCCGCACCGCCCGCCGCTCTGGAGGGCTATACCTTTGTGGGATGGCGGCAGGATGATTCCGCAGAGAAAAAAGTGCTTTCGGAATATCTCATCAGCAGTGAGGAACCCGTCACGCTCTACGCAGTGTTTAAAAAGCAGATGACCATAGGGCTGATGCCCAATGGCGGCACCCTTGCAGAAACCGGGGCGGCAGAATCCTTTACCGCTTTTTGTTATTACAACAACGGGAATTCCCAGAGCGAACCCACCACGGTACCGGCAAGCCCCTACACGAGAAAGAATATGTCCTTCTGCGGATGGAGCATTGACTCCCTTTCCACGCCATCCTACAAACCGGGAGAAAAAGGCGTGTTCCCTGCCGGAGCCACGCTCTATGCCATGTGGGTGACCACGGAGTACGATTTTCCCTATACCGGGAATTATGTGCAGTTTACCATACCGCAGGACGGCATCTATGAGTTTGAGGTATGGGGCGGTTCCGGGGGCAGCGCAAAAGTGGACTCCCTTGTGGCGGAAGGCGGTCTTGGCGGCCATTCCAAAGGCTATAAGAAGATGAAAAAGGACGAGGTGGTCTATGTATATAATGGCGGCGCTGCAAACGGGACATCTCCGGGGACAAACGGCGGCGCTTATGGATACAGCTATACGAATGGCAGGCAATATGGGGCGGGTGGAGGCGGCGCTACCCATGTGGCAACAAAATACGGTTCGTTAGGGTACAGCAATGGGGTGAATTACTCCAACAGGGAATGCGTCCTGATCGTGGCCGGAGGAGGCGGGGGAGGCGCAATAGACAATGGCACAATCCACAAAGGCGGAGACGGCGGAGGGGAGCGGGGCGGGGATGGTTCCGGCGGTGCCCTGGGAGGGCGGCAGATATCCACGGGGAGCAGCCCTTCCACAAACTTTGGTTCAGCGCCGTCTTATGGCTCATCCAGCAGCACCTGCTATTCCGGCGGCGGAGGCGGATGGTTCGGCGGCAACTATGGCATGCGCGGCGAGTCAGGCGCAGGAGGCTCCGGCTATGTGGACGGTGTCGCGCCATTCACCCACAACGGGAAATATTACCCTGCGGAGACCGAGGCTGGGGTGAACGAAGGGCACGGGAAGGCATTCATCCGGTATGTGGAATGCGCATAACAGTAACTGCACCCTATGAGGTGCTTTTTTTGATGTCAGATTTGAAGGAGGAACTGGAATGAAGAATTTTATCGAGGCGGCGCAGTATGCGTTCGCGGCGCTCGGCGGTGCGCTGGGTGCGGTCATGGGAGGTTTTGACGGCTTCCTTTATGCACTAGTGGTATTCGTGGTGGTGGACTACATCACCGGGCTGATGGCGGCAGCGGTGGAGAAGAAGCTCTCCAGCGAGGTGGGATTCAAAGGTATTTTTAAGAAGGTCATTATTTTCAGCCTTGTGGCAGTGGGGCATATCGTAGATACGCACATCATCGGGGAAGGGAGCGTCCTGCGGACGGCGGTCATCTTCTTTTACCTTTCCAATGAGGGCATTTCCATCTTAGAGAATGCCGCGAGGACGGGGCTGCCCATTCCGGGGAAGCTGAAAGCCGTGCTGGAGCAGTTACGGGAGGAAAAAGAGAATTAATGGATTTTTAATCTGAGGCATCGGTGTAAAAACTGGTGCCTTTTTTCGTTCAATAAGCTGGCCCGTGGAACGGGGCGGCGTTTGATGGGAAAGAGAGGGAAATGGGATGAATTTAAAACAGAATTACCTTACACAGTCCGGCTGTTATAAAGCGGGAAAGCGCATCACCGTGAAAGGTCTTATGATCCATTCGGTGGGATGCCCGCAGCCAAAGGCGGATGCATTCATGAAGAACTGGAACAGGGCAGAGGCATCCGCCTGCGTCCATGCCATCGTAGAGCCGGACGGGGATGTGTACCAACTGCTCCCGTGGGATTTCCGTGGGTGGCACTGCGGAGGCGGCGCAAACAATACCCACATCGGGGTGGAAATGACGGAGCCTGCCACCATCAAATATACGGGCGGCTCAAACTGGACGGAGACCGGGGATAGGGAGAACACGAAGAACCATGTGCTTGCCACCTATAAATATGCGGTGGAATTGTTTGCATATCTGTGCAGCCAGTATAACTTAGACCCGCTTGCAGATGGCGTTATCATCAGCCACAGCGAGGGATGTAAAAGGGGCATTGCCAGCAACCACGGGGACGTGGAGCATTTATGGTCTAAGTTTGGATTGTCGATGGGGCAGTTCCGAAAAGACATCAAGGCGGCGATGGAGGGAAGCACAGCGGAGGATTCCCTTACCGCCATTATGGGGAAAGCGGCGGCAACTGCGGAACAGATGAAATCATACCTCAAAAAGAAAAATCCGTCCGTGCCGCAGTCCGTTCTGGATATGATCCCGCTGTATATTTCCGAAGGGGAAGCGGAGGGCGTGAGGGGCGATATCGCTTTTGCACAGTCCTGTCTGGAAACGGGGAACTTCACTTTCTCCGGCTCTGCGGTCACTCTTCCGCAGAACAATTTCTGCGGCCTTGGGGTGACGCAGAGGGGAAAAACAGGGCTGTCCTTTGAATCGCCGCAGCTTGGCATCCGGGCGCAGGTGCAGCACCTCAAAGCCTACGCCTCCACGGATAAACTGCGGAATGAGAGAATCGATCCCCGGTTCCGTTATGTCACAAGGGGCTGTGCGCCTTATACAGAATGGCTCGGCCAGAAGGAGAACCCGCAGGGGAAAGGCTGGGCGGCAGGGGAGAAATATGGGGAGAAAATCCTCTCCATCCTGAAAGCCATTGTCAGCGAAGGAAAAGTGCAGTTCATGGAGAGCCTTACCCTTTCCGCACCCTACATGGTGCGCGTATCCATTCCCGATTTGAATATCCGCCGTGGCCCCGGAACGTCATACCCAAAGACGGGCAAATTCACGGGTGTGGGTGTATTCAATATCGTGGAGGAAAAGGACGGCTGGGGGCTGCTGAAAGCCTATCAGGAAGGGCGGGACGGGTGGATTTCGCTTGCGTTCGCCACCCGGATGTAAGGCGGCATCTATATAGGAAGAAAGCGGCCAGAACGCTTGACTTTACGGGCTTTCAGAGTGATTAATAGACTACCCAAAAAGAAAGGAGCGCAGACGGATATGGCAGATAATGAGGGAAAAAAACTGAGGGCGTCAATCTACTGCAGGGTGGGAAACCCAAAGGATGCGGGGCCTTGTTTTAAAGAAAAATGCGGGAGCCCTGCGGGGCAGGGACGGAAAGGAGCGGATGCAGATGCGCATAAGGAAAGTTGCGATATATGCAAGGGTTTCAACAGAGCATGAGGCACAGCTTTCAGCATTGGAGAACCAGGTGCAGT
>ERZ777305.2508-NODE-2508-length-15431-cov-55.345278_pt1 | contig 15431 bp, 14 predicted proteins | sample MGYA00374965_ERZ777305 | MGnify/ENA primary metagenome ERZ777305 (study PRJEB29328, sample SAMD00013331) | mouse gut metagenome | study: EMG produced TPA metagenomics assembly of the Metagenome analysis of fecal microbiota from mouse which was promoted... | reverse complement strand
CAAAGTCGGGATAACTTTATAAAACTTACAAGATGCAGTTCACCGGAGGCTTACAAATTATTGTCAATACCTGCAATTGAAGTCACCATAAACGGCCAGCGCAGCCCTCTCATGGTAGCAGCCTCAAAAACGACTGCCTCATTGGCAAAATGTTTCAATGGAGAAGCACGAAGGTTAGTTTATCCGGAAATAACATGATATGGACCGACTCAGCGAATATAGAGTTATGTGGGTACTTGTTTTCTTTGACCTTCCTACCGACACGAAAAAAGAACGGAAAGCAGCGGCAGAATTCCGCAAGAACCTGATTCTTGACGGTTTCGTAATGTTCCAGTTCTCGATATACATGCGTCATTGTCCAAGCGCTGAAAATGCGAACGTACACATCAAGCGTGTCAAGACGTTCCTGCCTCCTTTAGGACAGGTCGGCATCCTTTCCATTACAGACAAACAATTCGGTTCAATGGAGCTGTTCGCGGAAAAGAAATCCAAAGAACCGCCTACAGAAAACATACAGTTGGAACTGTTTTGATGTTCTTTGCAATAGCATTTCACAAACAAACAATCTCAATTTCATCTGAATCAGAAAGCCAGAACGGCACTACGGAATCAAAAAAAATCCGATATTCCTATCGGATTTTTATTCTGATAACCATCTCATAAAAAGTTGTGATTAAACGACTTACTGCAGGTCTATTGTTATCAGTAGGTCAAAGATACAAAGTTTGAAAGCAATTCACAACGATTTCGAAAATAAAGACATCCGTCACGCATTGTTATCAGTAGGTCAAAGATACAAAGTTTGAAAGCAATTCACAACCATGGTTTACCATGAAATGGTGAACTATGAATTGTTATCAGTAGGTCAAAGATACAAAGTTTGAAAGCAATTCACAACTGAGCTCTCGCGAGCTTGTCAAAAAGCTTGATTGTTATCAGTAGGTCAAAGATACAAAGTTTGAAAGCAATTCACAACCAAACAAAAACATTTCACCTACATAGACGCATTGTTATCAGTAGGTCAAAGATACAAAGTTTGAAAGCAATTCACAACTCGACTGTTCCAGATGTTCCAAAGTTGAAGATTGTTATCAGTAGGTCAAAGATACAAAGTTTGAAAGCAATTCACAACGGTCCTGAGCCTATTCGTGATGTCGATTATATTGTTATCAGTAGGTCAAAGATACAAAGTTTGAAAGCAATTCACAACCGTGAAGCTCCGAGAACAACTCTTTCACCTATTGTTATCAGTAGGTCAAAGATACAAAGTTTGAAAGCAATTCACAACTATCTTTGGCCTACCAATTAAACGGAAAAGATTGTTATCAGTAGGTCAAAGATACAAAGTTTGAAAGCAATTCACAACGCTTTTTATAAATCCCAACACAGGGGCCACATTGTTATCAGTAGGTCAAAGATACAAAGTTTGAAAGCAATTCACAACATATCAGTCCCAATAGCTTTCAAGACACATATTGTTATCAGTAGGTCAAAGATACAAAGTTTGAAAGCAATTCACAACAACGGGCGACGGCGTCAAGGCCACCGTCTCATTGTTATCAGTAGGTCAAAGATACAAAGTTTGAAAGCAATTCACAACAAACGATGACAGGACAGCAGGTGCCGCCTGATTGTTATCAGTAGGTCAAAGATACAAAGTTTGAAAGCAATTCACAACACGAGGGAGAAGGATACGCGATACGACCTACTTGCAGTGCTCTTGGCAGATCCGAATGACACTGACGAGCTGGCAATGCCAATATTCACAGGAGGCAAAACCAACGGGTTCAACAGAGAGACCTTCACTAAGGCCTTTGTTCAGTCTGAAGTCCCGGCCAATACTGCAGAAAAACGTATAGACAAGATGGCCAGCTATAAGGACAAATGGTTTGATATCATCGACAGTTCATTCCTTCCTGAAGACCTGAAGGTCAACTACAAGAAGTTAATACTTGCACGACTAAGTCTGTTATAGAAAACGGATATCGCCTCATATCCACAGAACGGCTCAATCAGGTCACTCTTTTTTGTACGATTTCACCAAAACTACGCATCAAAATGCAGTCAAGAACACTTCTAAATCAAGTCTTTACATATTATAGGCCTTTGCTTTCAGAGATTCATTTGAGTTATGAAAACGAGCATAAAAATCTTTGATATGGATTTTCTTATATCAAACGTTTTTCATCGCAGGAGTGAAACGGCAGCAACCAGCCTTAATATGTTAGCCAACAGCTCATTCGGTTTAAGAAACGGGCGATTTTTAAACCGAACTCTTTTTCTTGGGCATTCCGTTCAAAATATGGCGTTTTCTTAAACCGTTTTCTCTTGAAGACTCACCGAATGTGGGATTCCATATGCTTTTGGTTCGGTTCGGATTAGGCGCAAGAAGGCAAATGCCCGATGTATTTGCATATGCCGCCTTTATCTCCTATGCACCGACAATTGTAACCGTATTAATGCATCAAGTCCATTAAGTGCAGGGCAATCATTATCCGGAAAATCCGTATATTTGAACTGTCGTTCATATATACGCTTGGTCTCGGCATAATCAAAGCAAGCTTTGCTTCTGCTCTCGACTTTTGCTATATTTGCATGATTCGCAAAGAAAACGGGCAATACGGAGGCGGAAAGACATGTTTTTAAATGTTTGATGGGTTTCATGCGAACTTTAAGCAGAACCGGCAAATGTAATAAGAAATTTTGCTTCACGAGAATAGAGCCGGAGATGCAAAAGAATAAAATCATTGTGCCGGAGCAATCTGACAACAGGCAGGAAGCAGCCGGACATTCAGAATAGGAATTCATGGCTACAAAAGCATAGAATCCTGCAACAGCCTGCATGTAACGGGGCATAACGAAGGCCAAGGACACTCAATGCGGATAAAAAGAAATTTAGTCATTATAATATGAAAGCGACAAACACTGACATCAAGCTCATGAGAATTTGCTTCGGCGGTCTCGAACTTCAGGTTCCGGAAATATGGAATGTGGAAACTGAAACATACACAGAACCTGACGGGCGCGAATGTGCCATGATTGACATATCGGCTACAGAGGGGGACGCAAGATCCATCGTCATAAGCTATGGTCCGATGCCGGACGGCTCAGATGCCATAATGGAAGCGGCAGGCACTTATGAAGAACTCATAGGCGAGATAGGCACATCGGAGGATGACAACCCTATATGCGAGTATGATTTCTTAGGGACAACCGGCTATGGATTTGAAGTGCCGACTGAAGATAATTTGGCATGCAACTTCATCTGCGCAGAAGTCAGTCCGCAGTCAGAAGGTGAAGCGGGATGCAAGCTGTTCACCATCTTGACAACTGCAAATTCATATAAGGACATAGACGACCTGCTGGACCTGATTGAGGAAAAAATTTCATTCAATTAATGCCATGAGTACTCTCCAGAGAGCCATTGAAATCGCAACGCAAGCCCACAAGGGGCAACTCGACAAGTCCGGCAAAGACTATATCGGGCATCCTCTACGCGTCATGGAAATGGGCCGGACAGAAGAAGAAAAAATAGCAGGCATTCTCCATGATGTAGTAGAAGACACGTCTTGGACTTTCGAAATGCTTGAAGCAGAAGGATTTTCAAAGGAAATTACGGATGCCCTCAGATGCGTCACAAAAGTTTCAGAAAATGAGAACTACGCTGATTTTATCGGACGTATCAAGAAGAACCCGCTCGCAGCCGCGGTAAAGCTCAATGACCTTACGGACAACATGGACATCCGCCGTCTCCCCTATCTGAGCGACAAGGATGTAAAGCGTCTGAAAAAATATCTCAAGGCATACAAGCGCCTTAGCGGAGAGCCGGTCTATTCTGTATATGCCTGCAGGCTGGAACATCCAAATGCCTATGCACCTTGGACAGAAGAAGCTGATGCCGAGCTTATAGGCATGTGCAAAAAAGGAATCCCTGCAGATTCCATAGCAGTTCATTTCGGAAGGAAACCAAGTGCCATCATATCACGGATGAATAAACTGGGACTATAGTGTTTGCATAGGAGGGAGCGGAACGGCAATGGCCAAGAAAGACATCATAACGTACTTCGGTGAGCTGAAAGGAAAAGTTTTCTTTTCAGAGGAGCCCCGTGCCACTGCGCCAAAAACGTCAAAGACTTCGAAGGCAACAAAGGAAAGTCAGGCTACAGAACCGCATGAGCCGCATTCTGAAACCATCATTAAGGTTGGCCATAATGTCGTGCTTATGGACTCCAACCTTCGCGGGAAGATTATATCACTTGGCGGAAAGAGTGCAGTAATAGAGCTGGAAGACGGAATGACAATACAGATTGCTTACGGAGAGTTTGCAGTAACCAATGAAACAGAAGTGTCCGTGCTAAAGCATATCAGGCCAAAGCCCTCAAAAAGTTCCGCTTCCACAAAACAATCTTCTGTCCCGGCACCTTGCGGCACACTGACCATAGATTTGCATATCGAGTCCATTCCCGGAGGGAGAAACGTCCCCAAAGGTCGGCAGTTGCAATTCCAGATGGCCATTTTCAGGCGTACCGTCAGGGAAAACCTATGCCATCGCGGAATGAAGATATGCTTCATACATGGAGTTGGGGACGGCATATTAAAAGCTGCAATCCGAAAGGAGCTGGACGAAGTCCTTGCCCTCAGATGCAGCTATTCAGTGGGTGACCCTGCGGTCACAATTGTTTCAATCAGATGAATCCGCCTACTCAGCAGGAGTCCATTTGCACCTGACCGGTGATACGATTGCCCCCTCTTTCTTGAGTTCCGCAAACACCTTGTCAACGACCTTCCTGTCAAGTCCCGACAAAGCAGCAACTTCACCTGCCGCGATTGGCTTTCCAGCCTCTTTCATTACTTTCAATACGAGTTCCTTTTCCATATACGATATAATTTATAATGCTGTCTCATGCAAGCGAGAACAAATTTTTCCAACTGCTCTCTGCCTGCAATTTATTTCAAACTTCGCTACCGCTACTCCCGCCTCGGCACAATGGATTCAACTCCATGCTTATGGCCTAATCATTCATAATGCCAAAACCAATAGCCTATTTTGAATTATTCTAATTTAGCACAAAGATATGCATAAAAAACGGAAATCGAGCACGATGACACAAAAAAGCTTGAAAAAACGTATCACCTACAATTCTAATATACTGAATCACACTATAATACAAACAACAAAAAGAAGACTATTTTAGCTTTCATAAATATGAGATGACTAATTTCTATAGATGATTTCTTCCCAAACTGACAGATGGTCAAAAATTCCCAAATATACCAGCACTGCAAATGCTTAAGGTTAAGCAATTATCGACAGGATTCTTGCTGAACGGACAACAGCAGGCTATTTGAGCGCCAAAATTCGTGGAGCATAAAAATATAAATATCAAGACATTGCAGATAAACGACGCCCCAAATTCGGGGATTCACAAGCAAGCAATCGTATGAATATCAAGACTTTATACACCACAAAAATTGTTGCATTATAGCATTCAAAGGCACGGACGACCATGATTTTCTCCGAATGCCAAACGCAATCTTCCACTCTTGCATAATGCTTTCCGACCATATCCGAACTTTTCAGCCTCCCACCAAAACCGATTACAAGAAAAAACTGTTATATTCCATTAACAAATTTGACTATATTTCGTCTATATTTGCGGAATCCGATTCCGGCGCGCAAAATTTCCGGGGACATGTCCCGGACCAACACTTATTGTAAAACATCTGCCAGATTTCGTGCAGCTTGTCATCGCTTTGGAGCAGTCAGGCCAACAAGCATATACGCACAACCGATGAAAAGGATGCACAGGACAGACAAACAAACTGAAAAATGAAAAGAATCATTATTGCGATTTTATTGGTTTTCATCTCATTGGCAGGATTCGCCAAAAATGGAGACGGCTCTGTGCCATCAGAAAAGCTTATGAGCCTCATAAGCGAGTACAACGGCCGGGATGGATTCGAAGTCATAAAAATTGGCTCATTCGGCACATCAATGCTCAAAGCAGCACTGAAGATTGGGGCATCGGAAGATGAGGAAGAAGACTTGAAACAAGCCTTGAAACTTATGAAGGGCATAAAGAAAATGGCCATTGTAGATTATGAAGATGCCTCGGACAAGGTACGCGATGCCTTCAATTCAAGACTTGAACGCCTGCTTGGCTCCGCTGAACTGCTCATGGAAATGAAAGACGGAGATGGCGGTATGAAAATATACGGAATCATGGACAGCGAATGCACACAAATACGCAATTTCGTGATGCACGCCCCTGGAGACGGGGCCTTGATATGCCTGTGCGGAACCATACAGGTCGATGAAATCATGGAATATGCCGCAGAAAACTAAGGCATGGATGTGAAATTTCCCGTGAAATGACAACGAAGCAATTCACAGACATATACCTGACATTTGGCGGACTTCTCTACAAGGTGGCTTTTTACATTCTGGAGTCACGGGCCGATGCGGAAGATGCTGTGCAAGACCTCTACATCAGGTTATGGAACTCGAGGGACTCTCTCGAAAATGTGCGCAATCCCAAATCATATTGCGTGACCCTGATGAAGAACCTGTGCATAGACAGGATACGCAAGGCTTCTTACAGACCGCCGGCACAGCTGGACGAAAACCTTCCGGACACAATGGCAGCAGACAGCGAAGCAATAGGCAAAGAAACTGCCCGATGCATTGCAAAAGCCATAAGTGAGCTTCCGGAAGGACAGAGAAAGGTCCTGCAAATGAGGGTGTCAGATGAACTGTCCAATGAGGAGATTGCAGCAAAAACAGGGATGAGCAATCTGACGGTAAGGGTTCTGCTGAGCCAGGCAAGGAAAAAACTGAAGAAATCATTATAGGAATTTTCAATATGAAACATATCGAAGACATAGAAAAAATGAGCGTGGAAGAGCTGATAGACATAGCGGAAGACATGCCAGTTGAAATCCCGGATGATCTCGGCAAAAATATCAGTGAGTCCATCATGGCGCAAGCAGCTTTGGCAGACATTCCAAAATCCGCTCAAACCGTACGAAGGCTCATTCTCGCAACTACCGCGGCTGCAGCATGCCTTACCGTATTCCTGACTGTCCGGAATCAGCCGAAAGACACTTTCGATGACCCGCATCTGGCATATGCCGAGCTTGAAAAGACATTTTCGTATATATCTTCAAAGGTGGACAAGGGTATGGAAATCGCTTCGGAAGCGGAACCGGTATTCACTAAAACTGCCGGAGTTTTCGGCAGCAATGATAAACTATAAACGCCTGAGGGCATCCGGACAAACAAGTTACCGGCCTGTCCAAAGGCAATCATAAACAAGAAAATTACAAAGCAACATGAAAAAGATATTTGCAATAGCAGCAGCAATGCTGGTCACTGTCAGCGCTTTAGCACAGGACGGCAAAAGCATTTACAAGAAATATTCTGACGCTGAGAATGTAAGTGCAGTATATATTTCACCTGCAATGTTCAGGATGATGGGCAAGATTCCGGACATGGAAGTCTGTGATTCGGATATGAATCTCACTCCCGTAATCAAGTCTTTGACAGGACTTTATCTGGTAAGCAGCGAGAACGGAAGCATCAATGCCAAACTGAAGGCCGATGCAGAGTCTTTTGTGAAATCCGGAAAATACGACATTCTGATGGAGGTGAAGGACGACGGGGAAACGGTGCACATCTACACTATCACCAAAGGAGACATCGTAAGCAGTTTCGTTATGCTTGCATACGATAAAGACGAGTGCACATTCATATGTCTTGACGGACAGATGGCAAGAGAGCAGCTTGAAGGCCTTATAGCCGGCTCCTGCGAATAGCCTCCAGCGACTCCTGCATTTCAGTCATAATGCCTTCGGAACAGACTCTGCTTCCGGGGGCATTGTTATTTTTGGGCTGCCTAGTTTTACCGGATTTTGACTTTATCCGTCATCTTTTAAGGTGTATGCTTACTTCTTTGCAGGTTGCTTTGTTTTGACCGTGGAGTGCAATCGAGTGATTTTCAGTATATTGCCGATATGCGATTCCCCATCTGCGGGGCATCGTGTTTCAAGAAATTACTGATAGGCAAGCATTTACGCTCCACTGATTTTTGCCGAAAGTGTCAGCACGGTAACCACATGGCCTTATTCGCTATCGGCAAATTCAAATACTGACGCCAGTCTGCGCACTGCTGAGAAATTCTGACTATTTTTGCATCAGCATGAACGAAACAGGAAAGCATACGGGGATAAGCCATATTCCAAGCTACCATAAAGAAGAAACGAGATGGAAAAAGACGGCAAAAATGGATTTGCGCATGATGCAGACGTGCTTGTTTTCGGTACGATGGGATCAATCGGACCTGAAATATGCCGTTCCCTGGGTGCTCATGGGCTTGACGTGGCTTCTGTCCCGTTCTTGCAGAATGTCTTTCATGACGAGCCGGGCTATCGGAGAACCCTGTCAAAAGCAATATCCTCTTACCGGCCAAAGGTCGTGATTCCTGTCGGCTGCCAGATAGCCATGGCGCGTTTCAACAAACTCTTGAGACAGGGAGCCGAATCAAAAGAAATACTCAATCGCAGGAGGCCTGACCCGCAATTGGAAGAGGCGCTGCAACATGTCAGACTGATGACTGAAACGGAAGAGAAACTCCGGATACTGGACAGCAAGGTGCAGTCTTACGAACTCGCAGAAAAGCTCGGAATCAGGCAACCGCTCAAATATAACTCAGCCAATGGCATTCCCGCAAATGTCCGTGTCGTATTCAAACGTGACATTTCATTCGGAGGCCACGGAGTACATATTCCGCGCAATCCTGATGCTCTGAGAAATCTGATAGCCCACCAAAGTCCAGGCGAGCCGTACATAATAGAGAAATTCATTGAAGGTCAAGACTATAGCTTGGACGCAGTACGTTTTCAAGACAATTTTCATTCAGGAGGATACAAGTGCATCCGCCCCACAAGCAACGGCCCGGCCGAAACACGTGAAGTGCTTGAAGAAGGTGACAAAGTCTTGGAACAGATGAGATTCGATGCAAAACTTATACTTGACAGCATTGACTATCAAGGAGTTTGCGGATTCGATTTTCGCACGGATGATTCAGGAGCGGTATATATGATTGAATGCAATCCCCGTTTTACAGGAGGAATTGCCTCGCAAATCGCATCCGGCTTCGACATCCCATGGATTCTTTATTGCGGCTTGCAAGCATAATAATGCAAACGCCAGCAGGCTCACATTATCAGCATAATCCGACCTTCTGCCTTCACAAATGTGCCCGGAAACCGGCAGACGACGGCATACACCTGCTCAGATGTGACCGGCTGGCCGTCCTTCCGGACATGCAATCCCCTGCTGTTAATCATCTGGGCAATCTGCTCAGTACGCATACCGCGGTTGGAAGTCGCCAGACAATAAACTATCGCTTCTTCAATCTTCATCATACACTCATTAGCCGAGCATCATAAACGCACTCCTGTGCCTGCCAACAATGCTTCCGAAATTATTACTCCTTCCGGTCATCATTAGTCCTGCCTGGAAACAATGCACAGAATCCGGCCTTATTGAATTGGTAATACATCTCAATGGCTTCCACCGGATCATTTTCCAGAAGCAGGAGCAGCTCACGTGCAAATTCCAAGGCAGCGCTGCCGTTTGCGGTCACTATCCCGCCATCCGAAACAGCCTGCTCATGCACATAATTATGCTCTCCGGTATAATTCGCACCGCCCCAATGCCTGAGCTGGCCAAGCCCATTGCCCGTATGCCTGACATTGTTCAGGAATCCGTGTGCCGCAAGGAATGAAGCCCCGTTGCATATTCCTCCGACTACCCTGCCATGAGCCACGGCATCCCTCACAACAGGCACGACCTGCTCAGCCAGAGAAGTCTTCCATCCGAATCCTCCGATAAGCACGAGCGCCACATATTCCTCCGGCATAGTCTCAAAAGAATAGTCCGGAAGCACGCGGAACCCTCCGCATGAACGCACCGGCTCCATATCCGCCGCAACAATCCTGTTGACATATTTAGGCTCAGCCTTAAATCCTTGGGCATCACAATTTATAGCCTCAGCAAGATAAGCAATCTCATGCTCGGCAAAATCCGGCAGCAGCACGTACAGAATCTCATTTTTCATATCATGTCCGACATTAATGTTCAACTTTTTTTAGTGGGGCAAATATAGCAAAAGTCGAGAGCTGAAGCAAAACTTGCTTTGATTATGCCGAGAAGCAAGCGTATATGTGAGTCCCAGCTCAAATATACAAAAACTCACGTCCTGCCGGCTGCATAGCGGGACTTTTGCGGAATATTCATGGGATTTTGCATCCCGAGCGCACAGAATAAAAATATTATAAGTATTTTTGTGGCCCACAGGTTTTATATGGCCGTTTTTGGCAAATCGGCGGCCTCATCGGACTAGAATTATGCATGCATGAAACATATCGCGTACATTGACCTCGAAGTCAGCACCAAAGGACGCATACTGGACATCGGAGCCATAAAATGGAATGGAGAGAAATTCCACTCCTCAAAAACAGGAGACTTCATACGCTTCATAAGTGACTGCGAATATCTTTGCGGGCACAATATAATCTCACATGACATAAGATACCTCAAACCATTCTTCCGCAAGGACTATATCCTGATAGACACACTGCACCTCTCCCCCATTCTATTTCCAGAACAGCCTTATCACAAGCTTCTGAAAGATGACAAAATCCTGTCGGATGAGCTTAATAACCCTCTGAATGACTCATTGAAGGCCAAATCGCTTTTTGAGGATGAAACCGCAGCCTTCTCTTCTTTGCCCGAGGTGATGAAAAGATGCTATTATGACCTGCTGCACACCGATTTGCATTTCAAGGGCTTCTTTGAATACATAGACTATTCACACGGCCGTCTTGCTTCATTTTTCAGGCAGAAATCCGAGAGCGCCAGATATACACTTGATGGACTTGTATGCAAAAATGCAGACCTGAACAGTCTGGCTCGAAACCATGGAACTGAGCTTGCATATGCAGCTGCACTTATCTGCACTGCTGACAAATATTCAATTACACCGCCATGGGTATTGCAGAATTACCCTAAAGTCGAGAATATCGTGCATGTCCTGCGCAATGCCCCGTGCAAGGATCCGGACTGCACTTGGTGTTCCGGTAAATTGGATGCGGGCAAAGCTCTCAAAAGATGGTTCGGCTATGACAACTTCCGGGAATATGACGGAGAGCCGCTTCAGGAAAATGCAGTGAAGGCCGCCATACAAGGCGATTCCCTTCTTGCCGTTTTCCCGACCGGAGGAGGAAAATCATTGACATTCCAGCTGCCGGCTTTGATTGACGGAGAAGTCTCTCGGGCTTTGACCGTCGTGATATCCCCTCTCCAGTCGCTGATGAAAGACCAGGTGGAGAACCTCGAAAAGAAAGGAATAGCCGATGCAGTATATATAAACGGACTTCTGTCCCCTGTCGAACGCGCAGAAGCACTTGAGAGAGTCGGCAGCGGGAAAGCATGCCTGCTGTATATCGCACCCGAACAGCTCAGGTCAAAGACCATAGAGAGAATATTGTTGTCCAGAAGCATTTCCAGGTTCGTGATTGACGAGGCGCATTGTTTCTCGTCATGGGGACAGGACTTTAGGATAGAATATATGTACATCGGAGAGTTCATCAACAACCTTCGCCAAAAGAAAGGTCTTGCCCGCAACATTCCGGTCTCATGCTTCACAGCCACAGCCAAGCCCAAGGTAATAAGCGACATAACCGATTATTTTTCAAGGATAAACGGTCTGCATCTGAAAAAGTTCACCTCAAGCGCCACAAGGACTAACCTCAGATATACTGTCATGCACAAAGAGTCCAAAAAGGAAAAATATATTACCCTCAGGACTTTGCTTGATGCAAAAAAATGCCCGTCCATCGTATATGTATCCCGCACAAAGCTCGCCGAGGAACTCGCGGAGCAATTGCGCAATGACGGATTCAAGGCAAAGGCATTCCATGGCCAGATGGAGAAAATAGTCAAGATTCAGAACCAGGAAGAATTCATCAGCAACCGGATACAGATAATGGTCGCCACGTCAGCATTCGGTATGGGCGTTGACAAGAGTGATGTGGGACTTGTAGTGCATTTCGACATATCTGACTCTCTGGAAAATTATATCCAGGAAGCAGGACGTGCCGGAAGAGACCTGCATTCAAGCGCAGACTGCTATGTGCTGTACAACGATGATGATCTGAACAAGCATTTCATTCTGCTCAACCAGACCAAACTGACACTCAGCGAAATCAACCAGGTCTGGAAAGCGATAAAATCCGTTACGCACAGCAGGAAAAAGGTGCATATTTCCTCACTCGAAATCGCAAGGGCAGCCGGTTGGGAGGAAATCCGAGATGTTGAGACCAAAGTCAAAAGCGCTATCTCAGCACTGGAAAGTGCCGGATTAGTAAAGCGCGGCATGAACAGTCCGAGGATATTCGCCACAAGCATAGTTCCGTCAGATTATGAGACAGCCGCACAGCTCATAAATTCACTTTCCGATTTTACCGAGGAAGAACGGGTCAATTCCAGAAGAATCATCAAGTCACTCATTTCCGAGAAAAGGCGGGCAATGGCCGGCACATCAGAAGCAGAATCCAGGATAGATTACCTTTCAGACATGCTCGGCATAGAGACACAAAAAGTGATAAAAGCCATTGAAAGTATGCGTTGCGCCGGAATTCTTGCAAAAGACAATGACATGACAGCATATTTCCGGAAAAGACTCTCTTCTCGCCTGGAATCTTTCGCCAAGCTGGAATCCCACCTTATGTCACTGCTTGATGACACTCCAAAAACGATTGACCTGAAAGAAATCAACGAAGGCCTGATAAAATGCGGAATGACTAAATCAGCCATAAAAGACATCAGGACCATTCTGTTTTTCTGGAGGATACAGGACTATCTGGACAAATTTGCCACGGCCGGCAATGACCGCATTGACATTGTGCAGGCCGCTCCGATTTCAAAGTTGAAGGAAATGCACACGTTACGGATGGACATTTGCAGCTTCATTCTGGAAAGACTTCCGGAACTGGAGAACCTCTCCCCGGATAAGGAGTATGCCACTGTGAATTTCTCCTTGGCCAAAATGATGGAGGAATTCAATATCCGCTCGAGCCTGTATTCTCATGAAGCAGCTCTCGAAAATGTTCAGGAGGCACTGCTGTTTCTGTCCAAGACAGGAATAATAAGCATAGAGGGAGGGTTCATGGTCCTGTACAACAAGCTTGAAATAGAGCGGATAGCGGCCAATAACCTTCGGTATAAGAAGGAGGACTATCAGCACCTGAACGAGTTTTACAGGCAGCGCATACAGCAAATACATATTGTCGGGGAATTTGCCAACATGATTGTCAGAGACTACGGCAAGGCTATGGAATATGTCAATGACTACTTCCATATGGAGTTCAAGAGATTCATCAAGAAATATTTTGACTCCTCACGCGAGAGGGAAATACAGATGAATATCAGTCCGAGCAAATACAATGAGATATTCGGAAACCTGACAAGAACCCAGAACAGGATAATATCGGACAAGGAATCCCAATATATCGTCGCGCCGGCAGGCCCGGGAAGCGGAAAAACATTCGTACTGGTCAGGAAACTGGCGTCACTGCTGATGATGGAAGACGTAAAATCCGAGCAGCTGCTTATGCTTACGTTTTCAAGAGCTGCGGCCAGTGAATTCAAAAGCAGGCTGACCTCTCTCATAGGCAACGCTGCGAAATATGTGGAAATCAAGACTTTCCATTCATATGCATTCGACATACTCGGCCAGCATGGTTCACTGGAGAAATCTGCGGATGTAGTCAAAGAAGCCGTGGCGGAAATCCGTGAAGGCAGGGCCGAGGCAAGCAGGATAACCAAGTCAATACTTGTAATTGACGAGGCACAGGACATGAGCGACAATGAATTTGCCCTTGTCGAGGAACTCATGAAGCGGAACGAGGATATGCGTGTGGTTGCCGTAGGTGACGATGACCAGAACATATATGCTTTCAGAGGTTCCGATTCCGGACATATGGCGGCCCTTGTGAACAGATACAAGGCCACCGTATATGATATGCTCGAGAACTTCAGGAGCTGCAGAAACATCATCGGCTGTGCCAATGACTTCGTAAAGGGCATTTCAAACAGAATGAAGTCCTCCCCGATTACAGCCGTCCGTCAGGATCGCGGAGACGCAAGGTTCACGATGCACTCCTGCGAGAATTATGAACATGCCATCGTCGGGGAACTGCTCGAAAGAAAGCTTGAAGGAACAACATGCGTTCTCACTTTCACCAACCAGGATGCCCTGATTTTAGCTGCCATGCTCAACCGCTCCGGACGTAAAGCCAGACTTATACAGTCCAATGACGGTTTTGACTTGAACAATCTGATGGAATTCCGTTCGCTCATCACATTATTGAAAGAGAACGGGAATGCCATAATTTCTGACAAAGAATGGCAGGAGGCAAAAGACAGATTGGCTGACATGTACCGCTCAAGCAGATGCCTGCCTATATTGGAAAACTGCATGTCGGCATTTAGCGAGGAATACCCTACCAAGTATTTATCTGACCTCGAAAATTTCATAAAGGAATCGAAGATCGAAGATTTCAGCCATAAAGGCGATTCCGGAAGTCCGGATGATATTGTTACCGTTTCAACAATACACAAATCCAAGGGACATGAGTATGACAATGTGTTCATTTCCCTCAAAGGACTAAACAAACTCACCGACGATGAGCGCAGGGCAATATATGTTGCAATCACAAGGGCGAAAAACAATCTTTCCGTGCATTTCTGCCAGGCTCTTCCACTGAGTTTCAAGACGAGTTCCGCTCATTTCATGATTGACAGGAAGGCTTATGATGCGCCTTCGGAGCTGATGATGCAGCTTTCTCACAGGGATGTGTTCCTCGGATTTTTCAAGAACAGGACAAGATTAGTCAAGCGTATGTACTCAGGCTGCAAATTGAAAATCAACGAAGACTGCCTTTCCGCCACTTTTGAAGGCCAGGAGGCCAATGTCGTAAGATTCTCTGAGAATTTCTGCAAAAAAGTAGCTGACTTGCGGACACAAGGTTATGAACTCTGCGTAGCTCAGGTGCGGTTCATAGTATATTGGGGATATGAAGACATTTTAGGCAATGAGGTCATCAGAAAAGAGATTCCGATTGTCCTTCCGGACCTCCTGTTCAGAAAATCGGCCCTGTGAAAGGGGATGTATGATTCTGTTGTGGGTTTTGAGGCAAGTCGTGCACACAGAGCCACTTAAGGGTTCTTTGCCACTTTGAACAGGGAAAAACATGTTGCTCAATATTTACACAAAGACGGGTATGCCAACACGCATCCCGTCTTATATATAAAATTATTGCTGTCCGATAAAACTTTTTGAAGCGAAACAAAATTAGGACTGGCA
>ERZ777305.2507-NODE-2507-length-15442-cov-2.966400_pt1 | contig 15442 bp, 22 predicted proteins | sample MGYA00374965_ERZ777305 | MGnify/ENA primary metagenome ERZ777305 (study PRJEB29328, sample SAMD00013331) | mouse gut metagenome | study: EMG produced TPA metagenomics assembly of the Metagenome analysis of fecal microbiota from mouse which was promoted... | reverse complement strand
CCTCCTTTCACTCACACAAAGGCATCGAAATCGTGTCCTTTGACAGTGATTATTTTTGAAAAATCGCAGGGTTTAATTACCCTTTTGATTTTGACGTTTTTGCGTAAGAAACCCCACGCCGATGCCCAAATAAAACATCGCAGAGATTTTACCGCCCCTACCCCTAACGCTCAGACGGATGGCGGTCACCAAGTTCGATATGAATTTTATTGTGGCAACTTCTGCACAAACTCATCAAGTTGCTGTCTGCGTTTGAACCGCCTCGGTTGACGGGTAAAATGTGGTGAACTTCTTCCACAGGTGTCAGCCGCCCTTCAGCAAGGCATCTCTCGCAAAGCGGATGTGCTTTGACGTACCTTGCACGGATGCGCTTCCATTCCCGTCCGTACTTCTTGTTGTGGTCGGGACTGCGATGATATTTGTTGTAGCTGTTCGCCGCCTGGCTCTTGTGCTTCTCGCAGTAGGTTTCGTCCGTTAAGTTAGGACAGCCAGGGAAGGCGCACGGTTTTTTCGGTTTGTGCGGCATTTTGCCCTCCTTGAAAGTTCGCGAAAAAAACATCTCCTATTATGGAGAGCAGAATTCTCTGTTCTACTACCACAATAGGAGGTGCTTTTATGGACACGATTTTCGAAGTGAAAATCAAGTCATTGGAAGTTGCCGTTGACAGACAAGCGTTGCGAATTAAGCTCGATGGAAACCAAGTATTCAAAGTCAGCCACGCTGAAATCAAATCCCTGGTTCTGCTCGTCATCAGCAAGGTCAAGCAACTTCAAGCAAAGGAAATCCAATGACAATAGTCAAGGGGCGCGGTTTATTCCGTACCCCTTGGTTATTCCAAAAGAATGCGCTAAAATTTTATGCGCATTTCCATTGCATAGAAAAAGGCTCGTGAGCTTTCGCCCACAAGCCTCCGTGTGTTTTTCCACGATACCATTTTACCATAATGCAATGTGCCACGCAAGTGCCATCGAGTGCCATTGAAGTGCCATCGAGTGCCAACTTTTCTGAATTATAAAAAAGAGCCGTTCAGCAATTAACCGAACAGCTCTATAATTCTTTTGTAAAACTATGATGCCCAAATATATTGAACACGCATATCATTTAATTGCGAATTTGCCAAAAATCCATCGTGATGCAACCTACCGACCAAGATTCCAGGAAGTAAACCATTCTCTTGTGCAAATCTCTGCACCGAAGGTCTAGAGAAGTTCCCGTTTCTTACAAACTGCGTATAAGCAGTTTTATTTATTAATTGCTGCGTAGCAAATTCATCTGCTACCTTCTCTACACCAATGCCACGGTCAACTGAATGGAAATCGACAAAGAATTCATTTTGCGTATCAAGCAAATGCCCTATTTCGTGGAATAAAGTAAACCAGAAAATATCGGCATATTTATTGCGCAAAGTTACGCAAAGCCTAACTTTATTGTTAATCTTGCGAATAAAGCCTTGAACAGGTGCGCCCTTAATATTCTTAACGACTGCAAATGCCACACCACATTCTGCAAAGATTCTTTCCAAATTTTCCACTATGACATTGGGGTCAAGAGTATTGAGGCTCTTAATTTCGCCCAATTTACTTTTCAGCTTTTCAATATCCAAACTTGACTGAACTGCAATAGCATCCGTTTCAATTTCACAAATCTTCATCCAGGCTGCCAATGCAAAATCGTTTGTTGGAACTTTGGTCGATTTCCTGAATAATGCGTTTGCCGCAATTGCGGGCTTAACATTAAGAAGATTTGAAACTCCTAAAAAACCTCGCAATTGAATTATTTTTCTTTCAAGTTTAGTTTCTCTTTGTAAATATCCAAGCGCAACTATCTGCGAATATACGCTTGCATCATACACATTTTTTTCTTCTTCTAAAATCTGCTGTTCTTCAAGAATAGCCATTTTATCTTCATCATATTGCCTTTGCAGGTTATTCCAAAACGAGGCAGACAAAGAAAACACTTTTTCTAATTTAAAAGCAGTTTCGGTTGAAATGTCTTGTTTCCCCGAAATAATCAAATTAAGATGTTTCGGAGTAATCCCTATACGAGCAGACAATTCTTTTTGCGTCATATTATTTGATTCTAGAACTTCCTTTAGTGTTTCACCAGGATGGGATAACAACTCAAGAGATAATCCACTCATTTTTACCGCCATGATAGTCCATCACTCCTTTTACCGTTATTTTTTCTTTGAGATACATTTCTTGGCTGTACTTTTCGTCTTTCTCTAATCCGATATCCAGAATAAATCGTAAATTCGCAGTTACAGACCATCCAATGCATCCATATAAATTATTTTCGAGCAAATGTGGGTTATCTATACCACTTTTCATTAGCTCCCCAATATGAGAAAAGGCTTCTAACTGATTTTTCCGTTTTATTATTGCTTTCGCAGTATCGCTTCCAACCTTTTTCACTAACTGCTTGGCATCAGTCATAACCTTTTCGACTTTTGCGTTTGCATAAACAATATCCATGCACCTTACCGATTTACCTATTATGTAAATCAATTATACTACATCTTATGCCGAATGTAAAGGGCAAAGACATAAGTTTTAGAACATTTTTAGAATTTTTTTAGAAAACTTCAAGTAATAGACCTATTCGGGGACTTTGATTTCATCCAATGCATCCTTATGCCAGCGCATTGCTGTCCTTTTACTGATACAGAGTTTTTCGCAAATCAACCCCCACTCTAAATCCTGCAAATATCGAAGTATCAACAGCGACTTATAATCTTCATTAGCAAGGTTTTCAATGGCCCCCATTATTTCAGTTTGCAGTTTCTCACACTGTTCTTTGAGCTTATCAACCTTTTCTTCAAGTTCAAGAACCTTATGCACCATTTTGGTGAACGGAGCTTCCGTGCTGCGAGTTCTGCTTACTCTCGGCTCATCGTTTGAGGAACTTGCCGTAGAGCAAGCTGCTTCTCTGTAAAAGCCGATATTCATCTCTAGCTTTGCTATTTGTCTGCCAAGCACTGCCGCCTGCGACAAGTATTCCTCCTTTGTCATTTTACTGTTCTAACTCCTTCAACTTCGCTATGAATTTCGTTTGCGGAATAATCGATAAATCGAGAAACCATCCGCTTTTTGCAAAGTCCATTATGCGACCTTTTTCCTTTTCGGCTCTCGTCCGCATAAGTGTTCCCTCGGGATAGGTCTTACAAATTTTCACGCACTGCTTATAGTCGGTTAATGCTTGCATCACGATTGCTGCCGCCAAACCCCTAACTCCTACGCTGTTATCCATTGTTGATAACCTCCTCCGTAAATTTGCCGAGCTGATTGACTTCGATGAGTATTCCACATTCGTCTTCGTACACCCAGCTCTTTTCTGCAGTCTCTCTTACGACTTGTGCATCGTCCTTCCAAAACCCGACTTCCGTCATACAGTCCTTGAGCATCTTTTCGAGATTGTCGGTATCGGGTTTCGTTATCCGCCACTCGTTCGCCTTATGCGACTTACCTTTCGGAAACCGCCACGAGACTTTCAGCTCAATTGCCCCTTCCATCGGTGCTTGCGGTTTGAAAGGTCTTAAATGCCTTATTATCTCCGCTTGCGCAACCTTGACATTTTCGGGTTTATAGAAGAACGGTCTTCCGCGCACTATCTTGACCTTGCGTTCCTGCGCCGTTACTGTCGGCGGAATCATCAAGAGAAAAATCTTCATTTCTGTTGCCTCCTAGTTTTTGTCAGAAAGGTTAAGAGCCAATAAACGGGAGGTGCTTGGGGGATAGGACGGACTTTGAGTCCTATCCTACAGCCCCTCTCCGTATTGGCGGCATCATTTGCTATTTATAAGCCCTTTCTGCCAGTTTTTTCTGCCGCCAAAATTCCGCATTCTGCCAGGCTCATCTTTTACGGGTAATAAAGCCTTTATGCGTTGCGTATTCGTCCGCAAATTCGGCTACTCTTGCCCTTACTGTCCGCTCGGCTATTCCCAAGTATTCCGCTATTGCCGATGCCGGGCAAGTGCCGTCTATCGAAACATTAATATCGAACGCTCTGTCGAACTCCTCTTTGCGAAGCTCGGGGGTTTGCTTGCGTTTACCGCTTTTTGCAAGGTTGCTCTTTGGATCCCCTTCGCTGTATAAGCCGCCAAGGATGCCTTGCTCATCTACTCGGTGAATCGGGTACTCAAACCAGAAGTTGCGAGGCTTGAAGTTCGGGAACTCTCGAAGTGAGCATTCAAGCCGCCAAGCCGTAGAGTTGAGATTGTCGGCATTTTCGTTCAGGAACTCCTCGCTCGTTTCAAGCTGAATCATATCGAGTTGCGCATCGGGGTCTCTTGCGAAAACTCCGCTGCCGGACGCTCTGTCCATTGCCTTCTTGAAACCTTGCGCGCCCTTCGAATGGTGATGACAATAAATCGTTGCGCACCCTGAAACTTGGCAGATTTTATCAAACTGATTACAGAACTGCCCCATTTCCGATGCGTTATTTTCGTCTCCCGTAATGACCTTATAAATGGGGTCGATTATGACCGCATCAAAGTGCTGACTGCTTACCCTACGCAGCAGTTTCGGTACGAGCTTATCAAGCGGTACGGCGTGTCCGCGCAAATTCCAAACATAGATGTCATTCGGGAATGTCGGCTTGATGCCCAGACCTTTATAAATCTCCGAAAAGCGGTTGATGCACGATGCGGGGTCGATTTCCAAGTTGACATAAATGACCTTTGATTTCTTGCACTCAAAGCCGAGCCATTTGATGCCTTCCGCCAACGCTACTGCAAGCTCCATCAAAAGGAATGACTTACCCGCTTTTGACGAACCCGATATCAGCATTTTATGTCCGCACCGCAGAACGCCCTTGATGAGTTCATCGGGCAACTTGGGCGGATTTTCCAAGGCTTCACCGAGTAGCGTGAAGGCGGGCAATTCGTCATCCGCCCCTTCGACATAGTCAAGCCAATCAACCCAAGACCGCCTTCCTATGTTCGTAGCAATGAGCGTTTGCATCTGCCCGTTCCGTGTAACCCCCGGCATCCTTGAAAGCCGTGAAGGGTTGCGGTTTTGCTTGTCGACTTTCAGTCCGTTCTTTTCCAAGTAGTCGTAAAGGAAATCGACACGCTTGCGGTATTCTTCGTAGTTCTCCGCATCCACCCTTACGATAGCATGAAGGCTCTTTCCGCCAGAGTGCGTGAGCGTTGCAATCGGCAGTTCGAGTTTTCTGTAAAGCGCATCTTGCTCGTGAATGGGCATATCATCGCTTTCGACCAACGCATAGGTGAACCGAGTAACGTTCTCATTCTTGACACCCATTCCGTCAAGCGGATTAAATCGTATCCAGGCACCGCACTCTTTCTTCCAGTCCCCGATGGTCGCACCGAGGTCATTCGGGTACTTGCGAATCTGCGCTATGAGTTCCGCTGCCGTGCGGTCATACACGCCCTTGCTCGGCATCCATTTCCCTTCCGCATCCTTCCAGACATCGTTTGAAACATAGCCGACAAGTTCGTCCGGCTTGAATAAGGTTTCAAGAAAAGCAACGAGCTGTTCAGCGGGACTTTGCGTTTGCGGAACTTCGTATGTTACTCCGTCTCCGTCATATTCAATGACATCGTTCCAGTCCATACATCCGTCCCCTTCGAAGGCGTGAGGTGTGAACCCACGCTCTTTCGCCATCTGCACAATAGTCCCGCCCGAGACAGGTTTTGACGAACCCGTGAAGGTGCGCCACTTTCTCTCGCACTCGCCTGGCTTATACCGCTTATCGGCTTGACTCCAAGTATCCCAAACCGTCCAGTCGTAGCCTTCTGTCTTAAGCGCCATACCGACTTGCACCCATTCTTCATACGATGTTGCCGATGCATCTATGTATTTCAACGCTTCCAGAATATTGTTGTTTTCCATTAGGCTTTCGCTCCTTCAGGCACATATTTTGACGGGTCAATTCCTCTCGGTATAAACCATCTGTTGTTTGCTATTCTCGTTATCATCTTGCTTGCCGCCTCGAAACTCCAAGTGCCTACATGGTAGAAACCATAACGCTCTAAACAGCGTATCTGCTTGGGAGTCGCAAGCCCCTCAAACTGACGATTTTTCAGCTTGTCAATTATCAGCGTTGCCAAGCCACAGTTCGTTACGCTCTCGGGATATATGCCGTGCATTTCAAGATAATCTATCTGCTTTTCCGTAGGCGGTGCCATTTCCCAAGCGAAGGTCGGCGTATAGTTCGCCAAGTCTTCCGCTGCAATCGACAACGCATACTGTATGGGGTCAACCAACTTTCTCTGACGCTTTTTCATCGCTTCAAGCTCACGAGCAAGGCTTTCTTCCCTTTCACGGATTGCATCGTTCTCTGCTTCGTCTTCCGCTGCGATAAGGTCGATACCGCTTTCGTTGTCCATCATCTTTTTATCGATGCGGGCGGCAATCTGCTCGTCTTTTGAAATAAGCGCCGAAGGTCTACAAAGGTCGTGCCGTTCTGTCATCCAAAGGAAATCAAGCAATAACAGCTCTTTTTTATTCGGTGACAAACGCATTCCCCGTCCGACCATTTGTTGGTATAAACTGCGAACCTTTGTGGGGCGCAAAACTATGATGCAGTCAACACTGGGACAGTCCCAGCCTTCCGTCAAAAGCATAGAATTGCAAAGCACATCGTATTCGCCGTTTTCAAAGTTCTTGAGTATCTTTTCTCTATCCTTGCTGTTGCCGTTTACTTCCGCAGCTCTAAACCCGTGAAGGTTCAAAAGCTCACAGAATTTCTGCGAGGTCTTGACGAGCGGTAAGAAAACCACTGTCTTTCTGCCCTTGCAATAGTTCAGCATTTCAAGAGAGATTTGGTTTAAGTAAGGTTCAAGCGCACTGCCGATTTCGCCCACGGCATAGTCCCCGTTTGAAATACCGACGTTTGCGATATCCAACTCCAACGGAATCATCTGCGCTTTTACAGGGCATAGAAACTTATCCCTTACCGCTTGGTTGAGCGTGTATTCAAAGGCTTTGCTGTCGAAGAACTGACCGAGACTTTTCTGGTCTGCTCTGTCGGGGGTTGCCGTAACACCGAGAACCTTTGCGGTATCGAAATATGCAAGTATGCGCTGATAGCTATCGCTCATGCAGTGATGAGCTTCGTCCACTACTATCAAGTCGAAGTAGTCCTTGGGGAACTTGGCAAGTCTGCGTTCTTGGCAGAGCGTTTGCACTGATGCAACCGTAACAGGCTCTAAACTCCCAAGCGATGTTGACTCGGCTTTTTCAAGTGCCGTGTCCAAACCGCAAGCGAACTTTAACTTGTCCGATGCTTGGTCGAGCAATTCTCCGCGGTGCGCAAGAATGAGTGCGCGCCTTCCGCCTAGCACATTCTGTTCGACTATTTTTGCAAATACTATCGTTTTACCCGTACCCGTAGGAAGCACAACCAGGGTATGGTTATGCCCCCTTTGGAATTCGTCGGATACGGCTTGGATAGCACTCGACTGATAAGGTCGCAGTTCTATCATCTTGCACCTCGGTTTAGAACGGGATGTCTCCGTCATCGTCTGCTACGATAAGGCTGTCCATCGCCGTGAAGAACTCGGGATTGTAATCGTAGAACTTCTCGATATCGTTGACGGTCTTTTCCTCGCCGTTGTTGTTGGTATAGGTTCTCTTTTTGAAGTGCGCTCTGCCCTTGCTGCCGACAACCTTATTCCAGTCCATCACGAGCTTTTCGCCCGTTTTCTTCTGACCGATGCAGCGGAAGAAGGATGCAATGCGCCATTCAAGCGTTCTGTAAAGGAGAAGGTCGAACCTTACTACGCACACGCCCTCTTTCGTCTTAACCTGCACCGTAATGGTTGCTTTGTTGCAAGCGGGAACTTTCTGTCCGCCGGGGAATCTGCCACGCTCGAAGTTCGTTACAACGAAGTTGTAATCCCCTTCTTCAAGTAAGACGAACTCCTGTCCGTCCGATTCGATGGTGTCGTTCCAATCCATCATGTTCTTGTCTTCCATTATTCATTTCCTCCGTTATTGTTTTCTTTGATTGCTTGTACGATTTTCTTGAAGTTGGGAATAATCCAACGATTGATGAATTCGGGAGTGTATTCCTCAAGGATAGTCCCTTCGGGATAGTGTCCCTTGGCAATCACAAGGCTTTCAAGCTGACCTTCCGTGATGCCGTTATCTGCTACGAGTTTCTTTACTTTTGCGACCAGGTCTTCGCCCTTCTTCTCGGTCTTGGGTGCTGCCTTCTTCGGTTCGATATCGTTGAAAAGGTGTGCTATCGATGCGAAGTCAAGGTCAAGTTCGTCAGGAAGGTCAAAGCGGTTCTTCGCATCCCAACAAGGGTTGTGCGTGGTGTACATTACACGCTTTCCGCCTTGCGCTTTCTTTGCGTTATTTTCCGTGGTTACCACAAAGGTTTTATAGTTGCAGAACAGCAACATATCGCACCACTCCTTGATAAGCGGAGCAACCTGTCTCGTGAGTTTGGTTTCGTATCTGTCGAATGCACCTTGCTCGTCGGGAAGTTCGAACTTTCTCGGTTTGCCGTGTGCGATGATTACGGGGTTGATGCCGACTTCGATGAGTTTGTTTAACAGTTTCAAGAAATCGCCAAACTCCTCCTGCAAGTAGGTGTAGCCTTTGCCGTAACCGAAAGACTCGATGCTTGCCTGGCGGTACTTGTTGCAGACATAGTCAATACAGTAACTCTCCGCCCAGTCCGCCGTGTCAATGACGAGGCTCTTGCAGACTTCGGGGTTTGCGATGACTTCCTTGACGGTATCGAGCAGTTCCTCCCATCCGTTTATCTTGATACGGCGAACGTCCAACCTGGTAGTTCCGCCTTCGGTGTCCAAAAATAATGCGTTGGGGAACTTAGCTGCGAGAGAGCTTTTGCCCACGCCTTCCGCGCCGTAGATGACTGTCTTGATTGGCATTTTCTCAACGCCCGTGGTGATGTTTAACATTGGTTTTTCTATTCTCCTTTTTTAATAAAAATTTCGGTTCTTGCGTCCCCTTCGGGAACGAGTGTGGGTTGTCCTTTCGGACGAGTTACATATTCACCGACAAGAGTGTCGAACTGCGATTTACCGACCATCTTCTGAATATCGCTGATTGACAGCAGTTTCTTGGTGTACGGGTCATACCCCGCATCGGTCAGTATTTTGCCTACGGCAATCTCGTCTGTTATCTTGCGCTTGGTCTGCGATTCCACGAGCTTGAACCCCGTCCATCTGCGACCTTGCTCTATGGCTTTTTTCAGCGCATATTCCTTGACCGCTTCCGCATAAGCAATGACACTGTCGAGCTTCGGCAGCACTGCTTCAATCTCGTCATCGGTCATACGGTTTGGAGGCTTCATTTCGCCAACAACCTCGAAAGCCTCATCACTGCGAGTTCTACAAGTCGCTCTGCCGGGGCAGTATTTACACCACCATCCGCTTGCCGATTTCGGGTCATCGCTCATTGCATTTTTCGCCGCTGGGATGAGTACATCTCTCTCCCAAGTTTCGAGCTGTTCTGCGCTTACAGTGATTTCCGAAAAGTTGTGAATGCGTTCTTGGAAAATGACAAGCCGTATCTGCTTGATTGCGTATACATCTTTGAAAGCCTTGTACGCATACAGTCCGTAGATTGCAAGCTGACTGTTGAGCTGTCCGTCTTCCTCGGCTGTTACCTTGATGAATCCCGTCTTGTTATCGATGACCGTCAGCGTATCCCCGGCGATAATGCAACAGTCCACTGTGCCGTGGGTGTCGGGTGCATAGTCCATTTCGAGATACTGCTCAATCAGCACGATGGGTTTCTCGCCCGTGCGTTTTTCTTCAAACGCAACAGTCTCCACAACATAGTTCGCATAGGTACTTGCGAGATATTCCATTTCATCGTTGTACAGTGTGAGGGTTTTCTTCAATTCTTCCGCTGTGGGCGCGACATTTGCGCCGTAAGCCGTTAGTTTCAAAGACTCGTTGATGTACGCCTCCGCAAGAGCGTGCGCCTCTGTGCCAAACTGTGCGGCTTCACTGCCCTCATCTTCTTCCTTGGTTGCGAGAAACTTTGCGGCGAGTCCGCAGTGCATCCACTCCTTTGCGCTTGGGGCCAATATGCTATGCGTTCTCGGTGGCATTGCTCGTCCCTCCCGTATCCGCACCCTCGGCGGCTTCGACTCCGTCAATGTCCGCTTTGAGTTTCTCCATCCCAACCGCATCGTTGGGTTGCTTGGTTACCTTCACATTTATTGCTTCGTCCGATTCGATAACCACTTTCACCTTTGCCATAAATTTACCTCCTGTTTAGATAGGGTACTCACCCTTCATTACATAAGGAGTGGCGGCGGAGGAATTTCGGGTGTCACTGCAAAATTTCTTTTATTTTTTTCAAAATTCTTTGTAAGCGTTCCGTAAACGAGCTGTTGGCTATGCCGAGCGACTTCGCCACTTCGCTTTTCTTTTCGCCGTTGAAATAAACCCTATGTATAATTTCTTGCTGTTCGGGTGTGAGCTGTGCGATGGCTTTTCGCAGTTCTTCTTTTTCCTCATCTTCTTCCAAGGTGTCGAGGGCAGCGAACTGTGCGCCTTGAGCTTCCATTGCTTCAAGCGAACAGTTGTGTTTTCTGTTGTGCCAGTCTTGCCGCCACTGCTCACGCTTGCTCTCCGCTTCGATTTCCAAGTACGCCGTGGCAAAGCTGTCCTCCACTTCAATCTCTGTTACCTTGCCGTTGATTTCACATTTGATAGTTGTCATAAAAAAGCACCTCCGCTTGAATTTTTGGTTCAAGACAGAAGTGCCTTCCTAGTCCGCCAAAAAGAGAGCATGACAAAATTAAGGTGGTTATACTTCCATCTTGATTTTGCAACGCTCCCAATTGCGACGGGGTCTGTTGCTGTTGTATATCTTGCTCACGCAATTACCGAATAGCTACTTCGGTTGAGCAGTTCTTATAAAACGAAAAAAGGCTACCGACAAACGATAGACTCCCACACTGGGAATTCTCGTTCATCGGTAGCCTCTCAAATAATATCTCTGGTAAAACTTACCGCCTTATTGCATAGCATCCGTTGGATTTATAATTGTCCCTATTTCAGACCGACCAAAGTCCTGTTGCAACGTATGTATTTAATTTTGTTTTTCTATTACTGTACTAAAACTTCGCCTTCGGGTGCGTAGATGTCCAATTGTACGTGTCTGCGGCTCATTACCTTTGAAACCGTTACTGTCTTGCATCTAGGACACACCCATTTGGCTTTGCCTTCAGCATCCCGCCACACAACGATTTTATGGTGGCAGTTCGGACACTCCATTTCGACTGGCTTATTGCCAAACTTCTGCATTCTATTACCCTCCTCGTCTCTATAGCACGAATGCTTTGATTTTATCAGACTTTGGTGCGTGGTCGAGACTTCCAACGTTAAAGTGAGACTTCATTCGTACTTAAATTGATTATACCAGAGCAACGGGGCATTTGCTCAAAAAGTATTCATATTTTTTTTGCAGCCAATTGCTGCGGTGTTAGGAGAGGTACTTTTACCATCGGCATATCCTTGATTGCTTGTGTTTCTGCTTTACATCGAGCGCAGATGAACCACCCCTCCGTTTCCTTCAAATATAGGTGTTTGTTTAAGTACCCGCAAATTGGGCATTCCTTGTCAGCGTATTCCTGTTCCAACTTTCGCCACCTCCCGTTCATCAAAATAACAGTTGTTGCCTGCCTTGTATATGTACCGCAACATTCCGTCCTTGGTTTCTTTGTACTTGATTTTCGTCTTACAGCACGGACACCTTGTCCGCTTGAAGAGCCTTCCAAAGTTCAGCTCAAGTTTGCATCCGCATCTTCCACAATACTGGGTCAATTTCATTATATCACCTCTTTTTATGTTTCTCGTAGTTTTATGTCATAAATGTTGTCGAAGTAGATTTTTTCCGTATCCAACAGCAGATATTTGTAGCCACCGCCTTATATCAAGTCTTTTAGTACCTTTACAGCTACTCCTTGAATAAATAAATTTTCAACGTAGATATCGTCATATCTGTCGTTTTCGGGATGCAAATAGAATCGGCTTTTCCGCTCGTTATATGCAAGCCGTTTGAGCGTGTTTTCGTTCTCCACCAATGCAACAACGATATCTCCTTCATTTGCTGTCTCTTGCTGCCGAATAAGGACGAGGTCTCCGTCATCGATACCCGCATCAATCATTGAGTCCCCGCTTGCTTTGAGCAGATAGAACTTGCCTTGTCCTATAAGCGACTCCGGCAGACGAAGGTAGCCTTCGATACTTTCCTCGCACTCAGTCAAGGGGCCACAAGGAACTGCACCCACGATTGCCACAGAACGCATCGCTCTGTCCGTCCCTGCTAGCGCATTCGACTCGTAACCGTTCCGCCCCCTTGCTATCCGCCCTTCCGTTATGAGCGTTTGAAGATATCGGTGTGTGTTGGTTGAGCTTATTCCAAGCTCGTCCGCAATCTCTCGCACCGTGGGGCCGTAGCCGTGCTTGTCGCAGTAGTCCTCTATGTACCCTTGAATGTTGGTGAGGAGTTCTTGGTCTTTGGTTCTCATTTTTACCTCTCTTTCCTAAAAGGAACAGCCGTTCCGTTTAGAGTAAGCCTATTATATATTGCAAACATTTGTTTGTCAATAGTTAAGTGTCACAGTTTTATGACTTTGAAAAACTTTTTATATTTTTTTCCGAAAGTGGTCGAAATCGACCAGGTTCTTTAATACACCCCCATATATCCTTAAAATAAAAACACCCAGGCTCTTTTCCTAAGTGTTTACTTTTCTTATATTGCGCCTTCGTAACGAGGACGAAATTGATAATGCATTATTGATTCGATTAACTCGGTTGCCGCCTTCCCCATTACCGCCTTCACTAAAATATTGATGCGGTATGTATTATGCTCAATCCAAGCACGAGCTGTATCTTGGGTTATTCCATACTGTTGCATAGACGGGTCAGCAGCGAGTGATTTTGCAAGCGTACTCTTTGCGTTGAAACCATAATGGTGAGATGTGAATCGTGCCTTCGACTTTGAATTCGCTTTCCCAATTTTCAGCCATTCGCCGTTGTAAGCAAACATATAGACCGCCGCATATCCTTTTGGTAGGTTCTTCGGCTTGTTATGGGGACATTCCAAATCTTCTATGTAATAGTCCCCTTTAGTGATTGGCTGTCCTAATTGAGCAGATACTTGCTCAACATACTCCATTACCTTTTTTACTTCATCAAGCAGAGTTGGCATAGTCACAGTTAACTCCTCCTATTTGACATTGCGATAAACTCGCTGAACCTTACTCTTTTTACGTTTGCATACTGCGGTGCTACCCACGCATACATCGCAACATTGGAGAGCTTTCCGTCTGCGTGGATTGATAAATGGAAAAAGTCAGTCCCCTTTCGTGAATTAATTTCTTCGCCATTCAACCAAACACAACCAAGGTCTTTCGCCCATTGAAGGAACTTCCGCCCTTCTATTTTCATATCTGTTAGGCTGAACCACACACACGACTCATTGCCGCATACTTCCTTGTAAGTCATTTTTGTACCTCCTATGGTTTTTCCATAAAGAGGTTAAAAAACTCCCATCATTCAATGGGAGAATTACAGCGACTCTTTCTACCCATCGTTCAGCCTTTAGCACCTTTCCGTTCGGTAGGTTGCTGTGCGGTCATAGGGGCTGTCCCTTACGCACTCTTTATGGTGATTTTATTTTATAAAATTTTATTGAATTTGTCAATGATTAAATGTCGCACTTTTACGACAGTTCTTTTCCAAATTTTGCTGCCCGTTTATTCTTCAGCGGACAGCATTTTCATTTTGCCATCTTTGGAAACTATCAAATTCTGCACTTTTTCTCAAAAGCAAGCATCGTGGCAGTATCTACGCCCTTCCAACCCCAGATGATTTCCAAGCATTCAACATAGGCATATATTTCACCCAAAAGAAAGTCGGTCATCTCTGTATCAAGTACCTCGTCCAAACACATCAAAATGTATTCTTCAAGATACTGAATGATGGTCTGCTGTTTACGCATAGCGATTCACCTCCTTTTCCTAGAATTGCAAAATAAATTAATCTAGTTAAGGATTTATAAAAAACTATGCGTAATAAACTAATCCGTTACTTCGTCAAATATAGGGTCATCAAAAAACTCTTTCATGCTCACACCCATTGTTGCAGTAATTTCGTATAAAATATCAATCGTGATTTTGTTCTGCTTCTTATTTAACAGTTGCGATGTTGTTGAGTAAGCTATTCCCCCATCTCTTCCTAATGAGTAAATGGTAACAGCCTTTTCATGCATCAACCTTTTGAGTCTATCAATGACCGCATCGTACAGCTTCATACCCACCCCATTTGTTTCTACATATAGAAACCCTATGCTTTAAGTATAAAGTATGCCCCGAAAAAACATATTTCTATATATAGAAATATGATTGCCACTTTGCAGACAAACATGCTATAATTTTTTTATTGTTTTTTAGTTAAATTTAATAGCTCATTTTCAAAGTATTGGAGAAAAGATTAATGATTCACAGTAGGTCACGCATCTTCATTTTTATTATTCTTGGAGCGTTTATGGCTCTTATCTTTTTATCAGCCCCACTTACACTTTTCGCAAATGCAATGAGCGATGTTTGGTATCCGCCGACTTGCGAGTGTAGTTTTGGAGAGTCCGCCGCACCCCTTACTTCAAAATCAACCGAGGTAAGCTATAACAGCGGTGAAGCATCACTGAAAACCACATACAAGTTTTCCGCATCCGCACCCATAGAAATAAATTGTACCCTTCCCGTCTACTGCAGACAGTTTGAGCTTTCAACTTACGAAGCCACATTGAAGTTAAACGGGACCGTTGTCACTCCTTCCTATGGTTACGGCAGCAAGTCCACCTTCGGTGCTGATTACGAAAACTACGCAGATATACTTGCTCTGCGTGAGAGCGTTTCCGAACTCGACAGAACGATAAAGGTTCATCAGTTTATTGTTACCACCACAGAAGACACGAGCTTTTCCTTTTCTCTCCAAGAGTCAGACCATATCATGTACGAATTCGGCAGACATTCCTACAGCACCGTCACTCGCCTTTTTAAAGTCAATATAACTTCTTCGTATCCTGGTTCTTTTCTTGTGTTCGGCAACAAGCCAACGCTTGAAACTACTGAGCTTTGCAAGGTCGAATACAATGAGCTTTCAATGGATGAATACATAACCGAGATGGTTTCATTCCTTACCGAAATGACAAATGGCATCGACTGCACGGATATAATAACGCACCATGTGAGTGAGTTCCTTGCATCTTCGAATATGCTGTCAGATGACCTTTTCCTTGACAGCGTTTCTCGGTTCACATACGGCTTTCTTGACTATACGCTTTCCTTACCCGTGGGCGAATCCACGATTGTTGTCGAACAGCCTATGTCAGTTGGCTTGAATAGCCAGTTTGACCCCAAGGTCTATGTGGGCAAGATTTATTCCCCCGCACAATCCGCTCCCCTTTCGTTCTC
>ERZ777305.2506-NODE-2506-length-15453-cov-2.761852_pt1 | contig 15453 bp, 17 predicted proteins | sample MGYA00374965_ERZ777305 | MGnify/ENA primary metagenome ERZ777305 (study PRJEB29328, sample SAMD00013331) | mouse gut metagenome | study: EMG produced TPA metagenomics assembly of the Metagenome analysis of fecal microbiota from mouse which was promoted... | reverse complement strand
GACATGACCGTTAGGCTGTCCGACAAAAAGAACCGTATCATGCGCGAGCATGCCTGTGGGCAGTCTGACTGTCAAAGCGGGCTGATTCTTCTGATAAATCCACTCTTCATCTCCGCTGGACGCTTCAAATGCGGAAACTCGCGTATCGAGCGTTCTGACGATCACGAGACCCTGCGCGACAACCGGAGGAGAAGCCAAATCGGTTGTGAGTTTCTTGCTCCAGCTCACTTTGCCCTCAGCGTCAACGACCTGAAGTGTTCCGTCTTCAAGGCCCACCGCGGTGACATAGCCGTCGCTGCCGACGCCTGCCGTAATCGGAGAATCAAAAGAAACGGACCATTCCACTTCGCCGCTGCGCGCATTCATACGCGAAAGCGTCTTGCCGCCTGCCGCAAAAACGACATCGTCATAGACGGCCGGAACCAAGAAGCCGTCCGCAGAAGAGAGACTCTTAGACCAAACGGTGTCGGCGGAGATTGCCTGCGTGATTTTCACGAGCGGCATCGGTTCATGTTTTGAAGTTGAACAGCCTGCCAGGGCTGCCGCCGCTGCTGTGAGAACAAAAAACTTTGTTAATTTACTGACCATGATTACTCTTTGGGCTGAAGCGTAGCGCTAAGTTTTGTTTGAATAACGTTGACGAGAGGATTTGTAGCGGCTGTCTTTTTGAGGCCGTCTTCCCAGCTCTGACGAGCCGCGGCGATATCGCCTTTTGCCAGCAGAAGATCTCCCTTACGATCTGCAACAAGCGCTGCTTCATCCTTCAGGTCTTTCAGGCTGTCAAGCAGCTTAATTCCTTCGTCGTATTTGCCTTCATCAAGGTAAACACCGGCTAAACGAACCGCTGCAATCGTCTTAAGTTCGGGATACTTATCGGAATCCGTGATCCAAGTCAGAGATTTAACGGCTTCGTCTTTCTTGCCGGCTTCTTCGGCGGAGCGGGCGGCAAGAAGTGCGCCCATTCCGGCATAAGCCGTGGAGGCGTAGTCCGTATGAAGACGCTCATTAATTGCCTGAGCTCTTCCGTTGTCCTTTGCGTTCACCGCCTGAATCATCTGGGCATAAAGTGTCCCGGCATCAGCCGATTCCTTGGCCTGATACCATCTCCAGCCCTGCATCGCAGCAGCCGCTAAGCAAACCGCGGTAACCACTGAAAGGATCAGCGTTCCCCACTTATCCCACCACGCTTTAATCTCGGCAAGGGACTCTTGTTCTTCTAAATCATAGGCCATTATCGATGTATCTCCGGGTCTATTAATTTTCAATACGAATCTTCCGAGCCCTCAAATACAAGGATTCGGAAGAACAACGCAATTATATGTTTTTACTGACAAATTCCAAAGCTTCTTCAATGGTCAGCGTTTTCTGTTCACCGTAGCCGGCAATACCTTCACGCAAAGCTTTAAGGCCGACCTTACCGGCAGCGGCTTCGTCGCTGCCGATGACAAGCGCATAGAGCGCGCCTGAAGCGTCAGCTCTCTTCAACTGGTTGGCAAACTTCATGCTGCCCGAGTGGACGATCACGCGGATTCCGGCGTCTCTGAGTTTTTCAGCTGCACCGATCGCGTTCAGATAGAGGGCCTTATCCCAAACTATGTAGACATCGCATTCTCTTTCTTCGGGATGTACGTCGCACTCTTTCATCAGTTCGAGCACGCGTTCAATGCCCATCGCAAAGCCGCAGGCGGGCGCATCTCTGCCGCCGAGCATGCCGATCAGCGGGTCGTAACGGCCGCCGCCGCAGATGGATCCCTGAGCGCCCAGTTTATCGGTTACCCATTCGAACACGGTCAGATTGTAGTAATCAAGACCTCTGACTAAGCGCGGATTAATTGTGTAGTCCACGCCTTCTGCTTTCAGAATATCTTCAAGAGAAGAAAGGAACGCTTTGGATTCTTCGCCGAGCGAATCATAAAGTTTCGGAGCGTTATTGACCAAATCCTGCATATCCGGATTCTTTGTATCGAGAATTCTGAGCGGATTGCTGTAAAGACGGCGCTGCGCGTCTTCGTCAAGAATTTCCTTGTGTTCTTCAAAGTAGCGAATCAGGATTTCACGATAGGCCTTTCTTTCTTCAAGCTGACCCAAGCAGTTCAGTTCAAGACGTACCGGCGCGATACCGAGTTCTTTCCAAAGCCGGTTCAGCATCAGAAGCTGTTCAGCGTCTGTATCCGGACCCTTAAAGCCCATCGCTTCCATACCGAACTGGTGGAACTGGCGATAGCGGCCTCTCTGAGGTCTTTCGTGACGGAACATCGGCCCCATGTACCAGAGACGACGCGGTGCATCGTAAAGCAGGTTGTGTTCGATACAGGCGCGCACGACGGACGCGGTGTTCTCAGGACGAAGCGAAAGGTTATCTCCGTTCAGAGAGTCCACAAAGGAATACATCTCTTTTTCTACGATATCGGTCACTTCGCCGATACCGCGTTTAAACAGACGAGTCTGTTCAACAATCGGAGTGCGGATCTGCTGATAACCGTAGAGATTAGCCAGTCCGATCGCTTTTTTCTCAAAGAAGTGCCAAAGCGGCGCGTCCGAAGGGAGCATATCGCTCATACCGCGGATCGCTTGAATTTTCTCTTGTGCCATTTCTATTCTTTTCCATAAGTTCTTTTAACGTAATCTTCCAGAAGTGCGTGGAAATCCGAAGAAAGCGTCGGACCTTTGAGCGAGCCCCACTTCTTACCGTCCATATAGACGGGCGAGACAGGGCTCTCGCCTGCGCCCGGCAGCGAAATACCGATATTGGCATGCCTGCTTTCGCCGGGGCCGTTCACCACGCATCCCATTACTGCAACCGTCATGTTTTCTACGCCCGGATAAGACTTGCGCCACTGCGGAAGACGGGACTTGATATAAGTCTGAGTCTGTTTAGCAAGTTCTTGAAACAGACAGCTGCTGGTGCGTCCGCAGCCGGGACATGAAACGACCTGGGGCGTGAAGCTGCGCATTCCGAGCGCCTGCAGAATTTCACAGGCGAGTTCAACCTCAGCGCTTCGGGGCTGATCCGGTTCCGGCGTCAGAGAAACTCTGATCGTGTCTCCGATACCTTCAAGCAAAAGAACGGAAAGCGCGGAGGTACTGCTGACCGTACCCTTCAGTCCCATTCCTGCCTCGGTCAAGCCAAGGTGCAGAATATAGCCGCAGCGTTTTTTAAGTTCGCGGTAAACCGCGATCAGATCCGTGACACCGCTGACTTTAGCAGAAATCGCGATTTGGCTCGGTTTCATACCGAGGGCCACAGCAGCATCCGCGCTCTGAACAGCACTCTGAACCAGCGCTTCACGCAGAACCGCCTTTGCGCTTAGAGGATTTTCCAATTTCTGGTTTTCGCTCATCATGCGCGCGAGCAGATCCTGATCCAAAGAGCCCCAATTCACGCCGATGCGTATCGGTTTATCATACTTCAGCGCGAGCCGGATCATGGTCTCGAAATTCTCAGCGTGCTTCTCCCCTTTACCGACATTTCCCGGGTTAATACGGTATTTCGAAAGGGCCTGAGCGCATTCGGGGTATTCGCTCAGCAGCTTATGTCCGTTGTAATGAAAATCACCGACAAGCGGAACAAAGCATCCGGCCGCATCCAAACGCCTGCGAATTTCGGGAATTGCCTTCGCGGCAGCCGGAGTGTTGACCGTCAGACGGACAAGTTCACTTCCGGCCCGGGCCAATTCCAGAACCTGCGCGACGGAACGCTCAACATCGGCCGTATCCGTGTTGGTCATAGACTGAACGACGACTGGGCGGCCGGCGCCGATTTCCACGACATTGCCGAGCCACTGAACCTTCATCGGTTCTTTTGCTTCCGTATTCATTTAATTACTTCTGGTAAGCCGTAAACACAGTAGAAGTACTGTTCGGTCTTGCATCGAGGTTAACCGCACGGCCGTCCAAATGCACTGCGCCGTTCTGGCGGTTACCTACAGAGACCTTAAAGGGAAGCGCAACGGAGTACTCTCTGCTCTGTCCGGCTTTGAGCTGAGTGTTGAATTCCAGCTTATTGTCTTTATAAATACCAAACCAGCATTCGCCGTTTTTGCCTTCGAGCTTAATCTTAACTTCGCCCTTAGCGGAGTACGGAAGTTCCCAGCGATCTTCCGTCTTGTGGTACTCAAGTCTCATCGGCTCGGAAGTGTCAACTGTCTGAGCAGCGGCTTCCTTCTCTTCAGCAGCTTTAGCTTCAGCAGCCTTGCGTTCTTCTTCAGCCTTCTGTTTTGCTTTTTCTTCAGCTTCCTTCTGCAGACGCTCTTTCAGCTCAGCTTCCTGCTTTGCTTTTGCTTCTTCAGCAGCGGCTGCCGCAGCAGCTTCGGAAGACGGCGCAGCAACTTCAGCCTTCTTTTCAGCTTCAGGTTCTGTCTTAACTTCCTGTTTTGCAGCCGGCACCTCCTGCTCCTTGGCCTCGGGCGCCGCAGGCGCAGAAGCTGCAGGAGCCGCGGCTGTCTGAGTTTCCGAGTCTGAGTTGGCCAGCATGGACGGGATATACTGATAACCGAAATAGCCCGCCGCGATCAGCACGGCGAGGAAAAGAAGTCCCGCGACCACCTTACCGCCGACATTTTTCGGCTGAGCGTCCTGATACGGCGCCAAATCCTGGGTCGTTTTACGAATAAACGTGCGGGGATCACGATCTTCCGGGCGCAACGCAACATTAAACATATCGATGACTTTATTGTCATCTACGCCGAGCAGGCGGGCATAGCTTCTCAAATGGGCCCGAGCATAAACAGGGGTCGGAAAAACTTTATAGTCATCTGCCTCCAGCCCTTCGATCTGAGCCGGAGAGATGCGAAGCTGAGAGGCGACCTGATCAACCGTGAGTCCTTTTCCCTCACGGGCAATTCTCAGCAGTCCGCCGTAAGTCGTCGCTTCGGGAGGGAGATCACTCCCGACGTTCGTTTCCTGATTTTGGATTCCTTCGGGCATGATGCTCCTCTTTTTCCTTTTCTTGCGAAATCTCTTTGATAATTATCTCTCTGTTTGCCCTCTTTTCGGCGAGTCTTGTGCGGTCTTTAATCTCACCCGCGAGCTGTCCGCAGGCTGCGTCGATATCGTCTCCGCGCACCTTTCTCACGGTTGTGACAATGCCGGCGCCGTTCAATCGATCGGCAAAGGCCTGCACCGCCTCCGGCTCACTGCGTTTCAGTCCGGACCCTGGGAACGGATTGAAAGGGATCAGATTAAACTTGCACGGGACATCCTGCACCAGAGTAATCAGTTCTTTAGCCTGCGCGACGGAATCGTTAACGCCGCCGATCAGGATGTACTCGAACGTTATAAAGTCTCTTGGCGCGACCTTTAAGTAGCGCTTGCAAGCCTCCAGAAGAGATTCAATATTATGTTTTCTATTGATCGGCATAATTTTGTCGCGCAGCACGTCGTTAGGCGCATGCAGGCTGACAGCCAGTGCGACAGGACAAAGTTCGCCGAGTTTGTCGATTTGACGGACAAGGCCTGATGTAGAAACGGTTACTCTTCTGCGGGACAAGCCGTAGGCGTTATCGTCGAGCATCAGGCGCAGCGACGGAATCACCGCGTCCAAATTCTGAAGCGGCTCTCCCATGCCCATCATGACAACGTTGGAAATCACTCGTTCGTTTTCATCGGTAATTCCCAGATCTCTGCGCAGCGTATGTTCTGCGTGCCAGAGCTGACCAATGATTTCCGACGTTTTCAGATTACGATTAAAACCCTGTTTTCCGGTTGAACAAAAGAGGCAGTTCATCGCGCATCCGGCCTGTGAAGAAACACAAAGCGTTCCGCGATTGTCCTGCGGGATGTACACCATTTCCACCGCATTGCCGTTTCCGACCGAAAGCAGCCACTTGCGCGTTCCGTCAGAAGCCGTTTTATCCCGGATGATTTCAGAGCCGCGGACCTCGGCGACCTTCTCGAGCTTTGCCCGAAAAGATTTTGCGAGGTCCGTCATTTCGGAAAAGTCAGAGGCGCCCCGGCGATGAATCCATCGCTCGAGCTGTTTTGCGCGGAAGGGTTTTTCGCCCAAATCCTCGCAGAAGTTCTTTAATCCCTCAGCATCAAAGTTGAGCAGATTAACCTTTTGCATATCCTTTTCCGAAACTGTCATTTGGATTAGCGTCCTGCGTAGATGTCCATCTGCGGGAAGAAGAACGCGATTTCAACAGCGGCTGTTTCGGGGCTGTCGGAACCGTGAACGGCGTTGGCGTCGATGGACTGAGCGAAGTCAGCGCGGATTGTGCCCTTAGCAGCCTTCTTCGGATCGGTTGCGCCCATCAGTTCGCGGTTTTTCATAATGGCGTTTTCGCCTTCAAGAACCTGAATCTGGACAGGACCGGAAACCATGAAGTCAACGAGGTCTTTGAAGAAGGGGCGTTCGCGGTGAACAGCGTAGAAAGCTTCGGCTTCCTGACGGGAGAGCCATTTCATCTTGGAAGCAACGATCTTCAGATTGTTGGATTCAAAGCGGCTGTAAATCTGTCCGATTACATTTTTCGCAACTGCGTCGGGTTTGATAATAGAAAGTGTGCGTTCAACTGCCATTTCAATCTCTTAAAGAGTTATAAAAAAAATAAAACAAGGAAAAGCGGACCAATCCGCCTCCCCTCCGTCTCTGCCTTACGGCAATCTTTTAATTTTATCATGCTCAAAGTTTCCACCGAGTCCGCATTTTTCACGGAAACGGCTTCTTACTTACTTTTTCCGGGCTGAATAAAAGTGAGCGCCAGGACAATTAAATTCAGAACCGCTACCCAGATAACAATCCAATCCGTCTCCAGAACCACCAAGTAAGCGCGTTCTCCCCAAATCATTTTCGGCGCTTCAAGGAAGGTGACTGCCGCAAAGGCGATAGGAAGAAAAAGTCCGAATCGAAGAGAGCGCAGCGTCAGAGGGCTTGGTCTCAGGTAGAACTGCCACGAAAAGAATATCGACGTGACAATAAAGAGGACGTATAAAAGAGCGCCGGCCTTCAGGAACGTATAGGCCTTAATCATCAGCGCTCCGTTTTCCGTGAGTTTCTCATGCACGTCCCAGAGGATAAAGGCAAGCTGCGAAGGTTCAAAAAGCAGAATAAAAGCCAGCACCAGTGCGACCCATGATGGCATTCCGGGTCTTCTGATCTTCAGCGTCCTCGCCAGCCACAGGCTGAAAAGACCCAATAATAGAAATGCGGCCGCGCCCCGCATACTGAGAAAATATTCCATGTCGTCTACTTATCGTCTCTTTCCAACGGATAGTAAGAGGCTATATTTTTATTCGTTTTTAAGTAGGCAGTGATACCCAATAAGAGGACAAAGTATCCGGCAAGCGCAAGGGCACTCTGACGGACCAAATCGAAGCCCTGAGCGCCGAGAAGAATAAGCGGAAGCACCCCGACTGAGACAACAATTACCAGCGCGGAAATCCACATCAGTCGGAACGCGGTCAGGAGCCCGCGGCGGACTCTTCGGATATAAAGCATCCAAGCCGAAAACCCGTTGAGAATCATTGAACCGATGATGCCGAGAACGGACAGACCGATAAAGGTTTGTTCAAGGGTGCTCATTTGAGAAAGCGACTCAGAGAGCATATCCGTATTAACGGCGTCCAAGCCGCCGTTTTCCACTCCAAGCCATAAAGCCGGGAACACATCACGGATAAAACTCAGCGAGAGCAGCGGCAGGAAAAGAAAAAGCAGAACGATACAGCAGGCCAGTCCCCAGTCGGGCAATCCTTTTCCGCGTGTCTTAACCACGTACATTGGGAACCAGAAACAAAATCCGAGCGCAAAGAAAAATGTAAACCAATAATTAAAAAAACTGCTTTCTTCCATTTTATTTGGGTGGCGTTTTAGTGTAGATGCGATTCATCGATTCATCGAAACACAGTGCGATCGTGCAGGCAATCGTCATAACCAGCTGCATGAGAAGCGGTACAAAAGCGTCCGAAATCATCGTGTAGCCGTAGGAGCCGAATATGAGGACCGGAAGAGCCGCCTGCGCAAGCAGATTCAGTCCCAGACCGATCCAAAGAAACAGGACCGAGAGCGGCTTAACAGTTCTGTCACGCAGAAAATACAGCATCAGACTCACAAACAGTGAGGATGCGATTGCTCCGCCCGTCAGAGCCCAGCTGATCTGCGTAAAGACAGGAATACCCGGGACCGACCATCCTGAAAACGTAAGCTTCAGAATCTCGGTTGTATCCCGATTCATGCTGTAGGACCAAATCGGCAGAAGCATCAGCGTAACCGTTACTACAGCGCTGATTCCCCATGTCAGATCTTTGCTCGAGATCTTAAGCAGCCAAGCGATAGTGAAAACGCATGCGAGCAGAATCAGAATCGCCTTTATAAGCGGCCATAACAGTAAGAGAAACAGCGACAAAGACATTCCGATCAACTTCCGTTGGTCTGAGCGTCTTCAGCCTGAGCTCCTTCGCTGATCTCCTGCAGTTCCATTTCTTCGATGGGATCCTGCTGTACCGGTTTAGGACCGGGTTCAAAGACTGCAATGCTTTCTACATGCGCCGTATGCGGGAACATATTCATGACGCCAGCGCTTCTCAAATGCCATCCGCCCTCTCTGACGAGGATCGCGGCATCTCTTGCAAGCGTCGCGGGGTTGCAGGAAACGTAGACCAGACGTTTCGGTCTCTGCTCGGTATTAGCAAAGGACTGACAGACTGCCATTGCGCCTTCTCGCGGCGGATCAATCAGCACCCGATCAATTCCGCCTATAGACTTCCAAATTGCGTCCCAGTCTTCGTCCTTCCAGTCAAAGAGGTTTCTTGCGGCAAAGTCTGTCTTATCAGCGAGGCCGTTTTGCTCAGCACCTTCTTTAGCCCGATCAACGAGCGCCTGACTGCCTTCAATACCGATGACTTGTTTGACTTTTGTCGCGATCGGCAGTGTGAAATTGCCCAGTCCGCAGAAGAAATCGACAACCTTGCAGTCATGATCCAGCTTCAGCATTCTCAGCGCACGGGAAACCATCAGTTCGTTGAGGACGTGATTCACCTGAGTGAAGTCTGTCGGTTTGAATGTAATGGCAACATTCGTTTCGCGGTGGCGAAGCTTGAGTCGATCCGCATTTTCCAGCTCAAGCGGATAAATACTGTCCGGGCCCTTAGGCTGATACCAAACAACGACGTCGTGCTCTTTTTCAAAGGCTTTGATTTTTGCCTCGTCCTCCGCGCTTGGCTGCTCCAGAATACGGAACACAAAAGCGGTACAGTCTTCCGTGCAGGCGACCTCAATCTGCGCGAGTTTCTGACGAATGGTTAAAGAGGCGATCAGATCACGAAGAGGAACAAGGAGATCACTGACTTTTTTCGGCAGGATCTCACAGCTTTTCATATCCGCGATATAGCTGGAGCGTTTTTCATGAAACCCGACGAGCACCGTACCTTTTTTCGCGACGTCACGCACTGAGAGTCTTGCGCGGTGTCGATAATGCCAGGTCAGTCCGAAGATCGGCGGGATCACCTGTTCAGGGCGTACTCGACCGATATGCCAAAGCGCATCCATTAAAACTTTCTGTTTCACCGCAACTTGCGCGCGCGGCTCGATGTGCTGCATAGCGCATCCGCCGCAGCTGCCGTCCTTGACGCCGAAATAAGGGCACTTGGATGTAACTCTGAGCGGAGACTCGGTCAAAAGATCCGTTGCGAGACCGAGTTCAAAAGAAGGCTTATTGCGATACCGCTCGTAAGTCACTTCTTCGCCCGGAAGGGCTCCCTCGATAAAAACGACCTTGCCGTCGCGATGGGAAACACCTCTGCCTTCCTGATCGAGTGTTTCAACAATGACGGTAAATTTTTCTCTTTCTTTTCTTGCGCGGACCATCAGACAATCCTTTCCAATGACGAATTACTGTTTAGGGAGGATTGTAGTGGGATCCAGAGATTTTCCGTTGCGACGTACTTCAAAGTGGACACGAGACTCTTTGTCATCAGATGCTCCCACGTCCGCAATCTTTTGTCCCTTAGTCACTTTCTGACCCTGTTTCACAGTAATGGTACCGTTGCGTCCGTATGCAGTCACGAGCTCTTTGGTATGGCGAAGGATCACGAGATTGCCGTAGCCCTTGACATTGCCGACAAAGACCACATCGCCGTCCGCGGCTGCTTTCACCGGAGTGCCGGCAGAGGCTGCAATATCGATGCCTTTATTAAGCGTACTGAACGGCTGGACGATTCTGCCCTTGACCGGCCAGATAAACGCAGATGAGGAGGAAGATTCCGCAGCTGAAGAATTAGAAGACGTTTGAGTTTCTGTCTTCTGAGCCGTCACAGGTTTAGCTGCTGCGGGGGCCGCTGCCGCGGCTGAGGCCGAAGCGGAAGTTTTTTCCTGCTGATGCGCCTGAATTCTTTCGATATCCTGCTGCACGCCGGAAGAAATCGAGAGTTTGATCTGCTGACCCACTCTCAGTTTGCTTGGGTCTGACAGACCATTTTCACGGGCCACCGCGACCGGGTCCAAAGAGTAGCGGCGAGCCACCGCGTAGAGCGTGTCACCGGGCTTTACGGTATATACAGTTGTTGTCGTCGGTCCGTTTGAAATCGGAGCGTTTCCCCCGGTAAAGGAACATCCCGCCGCAATAAGAGCTACAGCAGCCGGGGCTAAAACTTTCAACCAACTCATTCTTCCTCCATTAACCAACTTCTAATGCACGCCGCAAAAGGATAAAGTTTAAACGCAAATGCGCGATCTGTTTACCTTCATTACGCCGGGAATTTGTTCCACCAATTTTTAACGCTGTCTAAAGTCGCATAATTTGTCATATCGACCTGCAGGGGCGTCATACTGACATAACCGTGTGACGTCGCCCAGAAATCCGTCCCCTGCGCGTCATCCTTAGCATCTCCTGCCGCCCCGAGCCAATAGATTTTTTCTCCTCTCGGGTTAATCTGTTCAATCACAGACTGCGCCGAATGGCGGCGTCCGAGTCTCGTTACGACAACACCGTTTAAGCGATCAATCGTCGTGTTGGGAATATTCACATTCAAAAGGAAAGGCGCAGGAAGCGGATTATCCAGATAATTCTCAATAATCCGCTCTACCGTCTGAGCGGCCGAATCCAAGTAAGACCAGCCGGATTTCACCTGAGAAAACGCGAACGAGGGGCAGCCGAACAGATAACCTTCCATGGCTGCGGCCACAGTTCCCGAGTACAGGACATCGTCGCCCATATTCTGACCGCAGTTAATGCCGCTCAGCACCAGGTCCGGTTTTTCTTTCAAAAGCCCCGTCAGTGCAATATGTACGCAGTCGCTTGGCGTACCGTTAATGAAATAGACATCGTCCTGAACCTGCCGAATCGAAAGAGGACGGGTTAGCGTCAGAGAGTTGCTTGCGCCGCTGTGATTCTGTTCCGGGGCCACGACCGTCACATGTCCGAAGCGTTTCATGTGACGGGCAAGTTCCTGGATGCCCGGCGCCAAGTATCCGTCATCATTCGATATCAAAATGTTCATTCGCAATTACTCCGATTCTGCAAGCCACGGGAAGCTGCTGTAATACTGTTTTTCGAACGCTTCAATTTCATTCTCGCGTCTGAGCGTTTCAGCCGCAGCGTCCAATCCGTTCAATAGTTTATCTTTTCGAAGCGGTTCTATCTCGAAACTCAGATTTTTCCCGCCCGGAGTCGTCACGGTCTGATGAACCAAATCGATTGAGACCGTCTTATTATCCGAGTTTTCCAAAACCCGCAGAAGTTCATCGACCTGCGCCTGCGGAAGCACCACGCACAGCAGTCCGTTATTTGCGCAGTTGTCAAAGAAAATTCCGGCAAAAGAGGAGCCGATCAGCGCACGGATGCCGCGTTTTCTCAGTCCCCAAACCGCGTGTTCACGAGAAGATCCGCATCCGAAGTTCGGTCCCGTGACGATAATTTCGGCCTGTCGATACGGAGTCTGATTCAGTACAAAATCCGGATTTTCCGTTCCGTCAGAATTCAGACGAACGTCATGAAAGAGTCCTTCAAGGACGCCGTCCTTATCAATTCTTTTGAGAAAAGCCTTCGGCATTATCACATCTGTATCGATATTTGCCGTAGGCATAGGAGCCGCTGCGGCCGTCAGCTGTATAAATTTATCCATGGTTAGCTCCTGAAATCCGCGATGCAGCCGTTAATACTTGAGATCGCCACAATTTGAGGCGAGGCAAGGTGCGTACGCGTACCGACGCCCTGGCGGCCCTCAAAATTACGGTTGGTCGCCGACACGCAGCGATCGTTTGTCTGAAGGATATCGCCGTTCATCGCCAGGCAGAGCGAACAGCCGGATTTCCTCCACTGCCATCCCGCGTCTTTAAAGATTTGGTCCAAGCCCTCTTCTTCGGCCTGCTTTCGAATCTGCATCGAACCCGGCACAACCGCGGCGGTGACACCTGGGTGTACCTTTCTGCCTTTGAGTACAGAGGCCGCTGCGCGAAGATCTTCGATTCGGGAATTCGTGCAGGAACCGATAAACGCGTGGGTGATCGGGATGCCGGCAATTTTTTCTCCGGCTTTCAGTCCCATGTAGGAGAGCGCTCGCTGCATATCGGCTCTTCTGTCCGGATTTTGTTCAAGCATCGGATCCGGGATCACTTCGTCGATCGAGACAGCCTGATCAGGGCTGGTTCCCCATGTCACCATCGGTTTTGCGCCGGAGACATCGATCACAGCCTCTTTATCGAACACCGCGCCTTCCTCAGACTTCAAGGTCCGCCAGTATTCAACCGCCTTGTCCCAATTCTCGCCTTTTGGCGCGTACGGACGGCCTTTAAGATATTCAAAAATCTTTTCATCGGGCGCGATCAAAGAAGAGCGTGCTCCGCATTCAACCGCCATATTGCAGAACGTCAGACGTCCTTCGGGACTCAATTCACGGACCGCCTCGCCGGTGAATTCCACACAGCAGCCGCCGCATCCTCCCGCACCGAGTTCGCGCACGACATGAATGATCAAATCCTTGGCACTGACATCTGAGGGCTTTTTACCGACCAGATGCACGCGCATATTTTTTAGACGTTTGTAATTCAGAGCGGACGTCGCAAGGTAATGGTAAATGTCGGATGTGCCGATGCCGAAGCCCAGACATCCGAACGCGCCGTACATCGCTGTGTGGCTGTCGCCGGCGCCGATGACCATGCCGGGCTGTACTCTGCCCTGCTCAACCATGACGACGTGCTCAATCCCCTGATCCGGACTGTCGTTGTTGTAAACCTCGAGGCCAAATGTCTGACCGTTTTCCTCGAGGTACTGTACTTGTTTTCTCGCGTTTTCTTCGGTCGGATAAATCGGGCGATCCGCAGCGGAAGGATTCACGTGATCAATCGTGCCGAGTGTCGCAGAGGGCCGACGAACTTTAAGTTTGTTCTCCCGAAGCAACGTAAAGGCCTGAGGGGATGTGTATTCATTGACCACTGTCCGATCGATAAACAGCAGACGTTCGTTGCCGTCTTCGTCGTATTTGCGGATAGTATGTGTATCGAGCAGTTTCTCGTATAGCGTTCGCGGATTCATGGATACTCCCGGAATTTTATTATTGCTGCGGTCCGCCTGTGGGGCGCACATTCGAATAACTTTAACCGCTAAAACACTTTATTTCTATTAGGCGCAATACGGAAGCCGTGTTTTTGTGCGCAGAAAAAACAAACCGCAAGGAACAACACCTTACGGCTTACTTATCGAAACAGCGTATTGAACGCTTTCTTTTATGCTTTCGCGAGCTTCATATTTGTCGACATAGCCGGCTTGACCTGTTCTTTTTTCGATTTCTCGGCTTTTTTAGCCAGAGAGATCAGCTGCAAAGAAGCTCCCGCCAATAAGAGTCTCGTCTTAATTGGAAGCGATTCAGACATAAACACCTCATAAAAATTCTATGAGGGTAATTTAAACTTGCTTTATGACAGCTTTATGACATTTAGCATAAACGCTAATAGGCCACTAACGTCTTGTAACCTTTTGACTCCAAAATATCTTTAATCCGATCCAGCTCCTGCGGAGAAGCTTTTTTCAAAGTTTTCAGCGGTGTCTCACGATCGATCGTATAGATCATCACCTCGCGGGGTTTGATTTGATCCAAAACCTTCAGCCACGGCTGAACGTATTCATCCGTCGTGTTGTTGATTTCTTTTCCGTCGACACTGCCTTTGAGGAACATGGTCTGAACGATCACATCCCCTTTGAAGTTTTCCAAGCATCGAATGATCTCCTCGACATCATACTTCGCATTAGGCCGATCCACCAGATGAATGAAATCCTCATTCACGGTATCGAGCTTCATAATCGGATTGTCGACCAATTGAAGCGCCTCCATAACCGAAGGGCGATTCACAAAGGTGGAATTCGATAGGACCGATATTTTGGCGTTCGGTATATATTTGTCTCTGAGTTCAATCGTATCGCTGATGATCTCGAGGAACTTCGGATGCGAGGTCGGCTCACCGTTTCCGGCAAATGTAATGACATCCGGGATCATGTTTTTTAACAAGAGCGCAGCCAGTTTCTTTTCAAGCGCAGTCTTGACCTCTTCCCTGGTCGGAAGCTTCGGCTTGGTTTCATTCTTAGCGTTTAAACCGCACTCGCAGTACACACAGTCAAAGGAACAGACCTTTGCCGACGGCGGAAGAAGATTAACGCCTAAAGACAGTCCGAGTCTTCTAGAATGAATCGGCCCAAAAATCGGCGACGGGAAAAGAATGCAGGACATGAATACCTCCAAAACGATGCTTGAGGCTAGCACGTTCCGGGCCGAGTATTTCAGTTATGAGCGTTGCTTTGGGAAACAACTCTGGAGAAAATTTTGAAAACCAGAAAGATAGAACAATTTATCCATCTGATTTTAAAGAATTTATGAAAATGTTGACACTAAAAAGATCGTTTAACGAGCTAATTTAAAAAGTGCTCGGGCGGCAGGATTCGAACAACGCAAATAAATTAAAGACAAGGGAAAAGCGTTTTACCTGACACAAATACACTACAGACAAGTAAATTACGTTTTACTTCGCTTGCTTATATCTTAAAAATTACGACCGTTTCTTACTTCTTAGGCTTATCAAGCAATACGCTTCTCGGCATATCGATATTACCTTCTACCTCCCTCCCGTTGGAATAAATCCGACATTGCGGCATGGGTCAAATCTTTAAGCCCTGACGGTGATGCCGGCGCCGAGTGAGACCCCGATTTTTTCGATCCAACGCTTAAGATCGGCTCCTTGCGGAAACCGGTCCATCGCGTTTAGGCTGCGATCGTGTGCGAAGCATCCACACCGGAACTACTATGACCAGAACAGTGTCAATCCAAATCACGACAAGTTGTGGCAAAATTTTCCACGAGGCAAGAAATGTGCTTAGCATCTCATTTCTCATTAAATTTAGACGTTGCCCGTGCTGCTAACACAGGCTTTGTCTTTTCTAATCCCATTCTTACTGAAAAATTTAAGAATCGTCATTAATCCTTTTATTTCAGTGGAATAAAAGGATTTTTTGTGTTATACTAGATTACCTA
>ERZ777305.2503-NODE-2503-length-15484-cov-3.448312_pt1 | contig 15484 bp, 12 predicted proteins | sample MGYA00374965_ERZ777305 | MGnify/ENA primary metagenome ERZ777305 (study PRJEB29328, sample SAMD00013331) | mouse gut metagenome | study: EMG produced TPA metagenomics assembly of the Metagenome analysis of fecal microbiota from mouse which was promoted... | reverse complement strand
CCGACCTACACCCTTAGCAGGGGCGCCTCTTCAGCCTCTTGAGTATTTCTCCTCATTCTGAAATTCGCTACCAAAGGTATTGAGTTAAATTGCACAACTATGATTTCCGGTTAGTGCATTAACTAGTCTATCAAAAAAACAGGCTGCTGTCAATATTTTTTTATTCTTTTGTTAAAATATTTTGATGTATCTTATTTATAGTATGGTCTTACAATTAATAACACAATATATAGTTCGTTAATCAAGATTCCCCGTAACCATTCCCATATTTAAGATTCTCTGCATTACACGAACACAGCATAAATAAATGATGTAAGAAACCTTCTGGTTATTACAGGAAAGAAAAGATTATGCTCCTATCGTCTTCTTTTAATGCTGTTCTGCGCAAATTTTCTATGAAACAGCACAGCGGCCCTCTGATCTTTTCAATAGTATATGTCTCCCTCCGCCGGAAAAAGGGAACTGCTGCTTCAAAAAGAATCAGCAGGCCCCTTTTTTCTGGCCTCATGCTTTACTTTCCCTGCCCTGCTTTATTATATTTTACTGGCCTTCTCTAACAATTTTTTCAGGCTGTTCTCTGAAGCAAAGGGAGCCAGAGCCATGATCTGATTTATATCGTTTTCCTCCATCTCCACATGATCCAAAAGCATTTCAAACATTTTTCTGTCAAGAAATGGTGCAAGACCAGCTAAAGAACCCGGAGAAACTTTTTTATCTTCCGGCTTATTTTTCTGCCACCCTTCGAGAAGTTTTCTCATATTTTCTTTTGTTAAAAACGGCGCGGCAGCAATTATTTGATTTATGTCGTTTCCCCCCATCTCAACATGATCCAAAAGCATATCAAACATTTCTCTGTCAAGAAACGGTGCAAGAGCAGTTAAAGAACCCGGAGAAACTTTTTTATCTTCCGGCTTATTTTTCTGCCACCCTTCGAGAAGTTTTCTCATATTTTCTTTTGTTAAAAACGGCGCGGCAGCAATTAATTCAGAAATATCCCCCAGTACTGCATCTTCCACCATAATGTCGATTGTCTGTTGATCCAGAAATGGAAAGAGCTTGAGTAATTTTTTTAGTCCGGTTTTCGTATTGCATTGCTCCTTATGTATCTTTAGTGTATCCTTAAGATCCTCCGGCGGCAGAATGGGAGCAATTGGCACAATCTCTTCAACCGTAACCGGCGCCGTTTCTTCATGATTTTTTCTTTTCAGTATCTTGCTTATTGTCTTGCTCTCCGCTCCGAACCCAAGCAGTTCTTCCAGATTTATATCAAGAATCCGGCAGAGATCCTCATACTTCGAAATATCGGGAAGCGAATTCCCTCTCTCCCAGTTCGAAATTGCCTGAAAGCTGACTCCAAGCTCGTCCGCCAGACTGCTCTGCGTCATATTCTTTTTTATTCTGGCATTGCGAATTTTTTCCGAAACTCCGTTAACATCAAACATAATCCTTCCCTCCGCTTTTAAAATACAGTTTCTCACATACTGCAGGAAAATAAACATATCTTGATTTTTCCAAATTTCACCCCCCTGCAAGGAAATTGCAGAATACCTTCTCACTGCTGCCCGCACCGGATTATACGTTTCCGCAACAGGCCAGTAGTTCGCAGAAACAAATACCTGCATGCGTTTTATCCGCTTGCAGGTACAGTATAAAAAATCCAGTTTTCGTTTTCAATAAAGCGAAGCTTGAATCAGCAAAATCAAGTAACTCTGGAACAGAACAGGCATAACCAGCTGCATCAACGTCCCTGGCTGCATTCCTCCAGCTTTCCGTCTTTCAACATAACTACACAATCGTATTTTTTCAGCTTTTCTTCATCACGCTGATGCGTTACCGTGATAACTGTTGTGTCTCTGCGGTTCAGAATATTATCTTCCAGTTCCTGAGCCGTTTTTGGATCAAGATTTGCCGTAAACTCATCCAGCAGCAGAATTCTGCTGTTATGCAGAAGCGCACGCGCAAGACCGATCCGCTGCTTCTCTCCGCCGGAAAAATTGCTTCCGTTTTCTCGTATCCCGGTTTCCAGGCCGTCCGGCAGGGCAGAAATCATTTCCTTCAGTCCGGTCTGGGCAACCACGTTTGCAAGCTCCTGGTCTGACCAGCCCTCCCGGAAGAGGGTTATATTATTGCGGATGCTATCGTTAAACAAAAAAGTATCCTGCTTTACCATGGCAACGGCATCCGCCATGTGATTGCGTCCGGCAGTCCTGATGTCAGCGCCGCCTACAGAAATATTCCCCTCATAATTCTGATAGATTCCCGCAACAAGATTCAGCAGCGAGCTTTTACCTTCTCCGCTGCTTCCGATCAGCACATAATGCTTTCCGTTTTCGAAGCAATAGGTACAATCGTTTAAAACATACTTATCTCCATATCCAAACGTAACCCTGTCCAGCCGGATATCGCCGTTCGGGAGCACTGTCCCCTCGCCTTCTTCTGCTTTGCCTGTCTTAAGTATCTTGCAGAAGCTTTCTTTCACCGGTTTTGAAGCATGAAAGTCAGCGATGACGGAAGGAATGGCTGTAATCGGAGAAACGATATTGCCGATCAGATGTCCGAAAGCAATTATCATTCCGGCAGAAAACATGCCCTTCTGCGAAAAATATGCTGCTGCAGCCATGACAAGCACGGTTGACAGAAGACCGACAAACTGCCCTGCATAAGCGCAGTAGGTTCTGCAGTTTTCGCTTTTCCTTTTTGCGGACTCCAGACCGCCGTTTTTCTGCCGATGCTTATGGATCACTGCATTAACCGTATGAAACAGATGTATCACACCGAACCCTGAAAAATCATCTTTCACCTCAGCGGTATACTCCTCCAGGCTGATGCTGTACTCCCTCATGCTCTTCTCCAGAGGTCCTGTTGTTATTTTTGTAATCCCCAGCGTCAGAAACGCCAGAACCAGCATAACAAGAAGCATCAGGGGCTGAACGGCAATGCAGATCACTGCCGCCGATACAAAAGATACGATCAGGTCGCCTGAAACGATAATATTCTGAAACCAGGTACTTTCAAAAATATTGATATTATTGCTCAGCTCATTGATATATTCGGCGCTGCTGCCCTGCTCATATTCCGTCATGCTCCTGGAATAAATACATTCAAACAGATCGTTTTTCAGATTTTTTCTCGCCTCCGCAATAATGTAAATCTTTACATACTGGTATGCTGTTCCCACAAGAACATAAACAATAACGAATAAAACGCTTCCAAGCAGCGTAGTCAGCAGCTCCGATTTCCGGCCGGAAGCACAGTCGATCAGAGCGCTCATAACAAGCGAGAAGCAGGTTCCGATTGTTCCGTTGACAATTAAAAGCAGAATTAAAAGCGCTGCGACCGCTTTTTTCCTGGTTATGTATCCTATCATTTTATCCTCCCTGCTGTGACGGATGATTACAGGCAGTATACAGCACAGGTTTTGCACAGTATAAACCTGCAGGCTGAAAATACGGTATTCAGCCTCTGTTTCTCTCCCACTAAGCTCTTCTGTATTACTACTCCCCCTGCTCTGCAGCTGCTTCTTTCTCATAAAGGTTTGTTCCTTTATCGTCAATTACGACAATCACGGGAAAATCCTTTACTTCCAGCCGGTAGATCGCCTCGGCGCCGAGATCTTCGTAGGCAATCACCTCCGCCTTCGTAATGCATTTTGAAAGAAGTGCGCCCGCTCCGCCCACCGCTGCAAAATAGACTGCATGATTTTTTTTCATCGCCGCGATCACATCTGAACTTCTTCTTCCCTTTCCGATCATTCCCGTCATACCGAGATCCAGCAGTGCCGGCGTATATCTGTCCATCCGGCTGCTTGTGGTCGGCCCGGCAGAACCGATCACCTGTCCTTCTTTCGCCGGCGTGGGTCCGAGATAATAAACTGTCTGATTCTCAATTGGGAAGGGCAGATTTCCTCCTGCTGCCAGCGTTTCCGTCATCCGCTTGTGGGCGGCATCTCTTGCGGAATAAATCGTTCCGGTCAGATATACATAATCGCCGGCATTCAACCTGTCGGCCGTTTCTTTTGTGATCGGAAGCGTTATTCTTCTTTCCATATTTTGTCTCCTTCTCGTAAAAATGGATGTAACCTTACAAAGGCAACGAAACAAAACAGCTCAAAAGCCGCTGCCTAAAGCACTCTTTTTACATGCCGGTTTACATGACAGCAGATATTCACTGCTACCGGAAGTCCGGCTATGTGCGTCGGGTAAATTTCAATATTCAGCCCAAGCGCCGTCGTTCTGCCGCCGAGTCCTCCCGGTCCGATCCCGGTTTCATTAATTTCGCGCAGCAGCTCTTCTTCCAGACTACGGATATGCGGATATGCAGACGGCTCGTCCAGACTTCTTGTAAGCGCTTTTTTAGCAAGAATTGCACATTTTTCGAAATCACCGCCGATCCCTACGCCGATCACCATGGGCGGACAGGCGTTCGGCCCGGCCAGCCTTACCGTCTCCAGCACGGTGTTTTTTACCCCTTCCATGCCGTCCGCCGGCTTCAGCATAACAATGCGGCTCATATTTTCGCTTCCAAAACCCTTCGGTGCAATGGTGATTTCTATATTTTCCCCCGGCACGATCCCGTAATGTATAATTCCCGGCGTGTTATCCCCCGTATTTGTCCGGAGCAGCGGATCATCCACTACTGATTTGCGAAGATAGCCGTCACGGTACCCCTGCCGGATTCCCTCATTGACGGCATCCTCAACCGCCCTTCCCTCAATGTGTACATCCTGACCAATATTCAGAAAGACAACGGTCATGCCGGTATCCTGACAGATCGGAATCCGATCCGCAGCTGCGATTTCCAGATTTTCCTCCAGCTGTCCGAGAATTCGTTTTCCCAAAACAGAAGCTTCCGTTTCTCCTGCGGAAAGAATCCTCCTTTTTACATCGTCTGCAAGACCAAGATTTGCCTCAATACACATTTCTCTGATATTCTCGATAATCTGATCCGTATGAATTATTCTCATATTGCCTCTCATTCCGCCGTATTTACAGCATTTACATTCCGCTTAACTGTTTCTCAAAAAGGGCTGCCGGACCTTCGATAAAAGTCCGACAGCCCTTTCTCAACCTTTTATACTGTCTGCATTTCCACGCGGCACAAATCTTTTAATCAGCGATCCTGATCTTCCTTCTGATCCTCGAGCGCCCGTTCAATAAGTTTTTCAACATCGGAAAAATCCGCTGTCCGATCCGCGCCGGCGATTTCCGAAGCTCCAAAGGTTTCCAAAGACTCCCCCGTCTCCTCTTCCGCAGGAGTGTCCTCCGGGGTATCCTCCCCGCCGGCGGCCTCTGCCGGAATACTTTCCTCCTCCAGCTCCTGTTCCAGCTTTTTCAGCACATCTTCTTCACTGACTGCGGCACTGCTCTCCTTTACCTTTGCAAAGCTTGCCACACGGATATCCTTTTCCGTATCAATATCAATCAGCTTGACGCCGGAGGTAATCCTTCCGAGCTTGCTGATTCCGCTCACTGCCAGCCGGATAATAATGCCCTCGTTTGTGATAATCATTATTTCGTTTGTTTCGTCAACCGCTTTTGCTCCGACTACATTTCCAGTTTTTTCCAAAATCTTATAGCATTTCACACCCTTGCCGCCGCGATTCTGACGGGAAAATTCCTTCATATCCGTCAGTTTGCCGAGACCGTTTTCCGAAACAATTAAAAGATACTGTCCCTGCGTGTCGATCTGCATCGAAACGATTTCGTCGTCCGGAGAAAGATTCATGCCGATCACACCCATCGAAGCCCGCCCGGTACTGCGCACATCTTTCTCGTTAAACCGGATGCACATTCCGTCTTTTGTGACGAGCAGCACCTCCTTCTGGCCGTTCGTCGTTTTTACCTCGATCAACTCGTCATCCTCCTTCAGGCTGATCGCCTGAAGTCCGTTTTTGCGGATACATTCATACTCGCGGATCTTTGTTTTCTTCACCATTCCTTTTTTCGTTGCCATAAAAAGAAAACGGTTATCCTTGTATTCTTTCAGAGAAATTACGGCTGTTATTTTTTCCTGCGGCTGCAGCTGAAGAAGATTGACAATCGCCGTTCCGCGCGCCGTGCGGGACGATTCCGGTATCTCATAGGCCTTCAGCCGGTACACGCGCCCCTTGTTTGTAAAAAACATAATGTAATGGTGATTGGTGGTCATAAACAGATCCTCGATAAAATCCTCATCGAGTGTCTGCATGCCCTTGATCCCTTTGCCGCCGCGGTGCTGGCTCTTGAAATTGTCGATCGACATTCTCTTGATATAGCCGAGCCTTGTCATGGCAACCACAACATTATCGTCCGGGATCAGATCCTCCATATTGATGTCAAATTCGTCGTAGCCGATGGATGTCCTCCGGTCATCCCCGTATTTGTCGCGTATCACAAGAATTTCATCACGGACAACAGCGAGCAGCACCTTCTCATCGGCGAGAATTTCTTTGAAGCGTGCGATCTGCTTCTGCAGCTCCGCGTATTCCGCCTCCAGCCTTTCGCGCTCCAGACCGGTCAGCGCACGCAGTCTCATATCCACAATCGCCTGCGTCTGCACATCATCCAGTCCGAATCTTTCCGTCAGCCGTTCCTTTGCAATCACTGTTGTTTTTGATGAACGGATAATGCTGATTACCTCGTCGATATGATCCAGCGCAGCAAGCAGACCCTGCAAAATATGGGCACGTTCCTCCGCCTTGTTCAGATCATACTGCGTTCTTCTGGTAACAACCTCCTCCTGATGCTTCAGGTAATATCCAAGAATTTCCAGAAGATTCAGTACCTTCGGCTCGTTGTTCACAAGCGCCAGCATAATCACACCGAAGGTGTCCTGCAGCTGCGTATGTTTGTAGAGCTGATTCAGTATTACATTCGGATTAACGTCGCGGCGCAGTTCAATGCAGATCCGCATACCTTCACGGTTGGATTCGTCGCGCAGCTCCGTGATGCCGTCAACTTTTTTATCGCGTACCAGCTCCGCAATTTTTTCAATCAGCTTCGCTTTATTTACCATGTAAGGAAGCTCGGTGACGATAATCCTGTTTTTTCCGTTCGCCATCGGTTCGATATCCGTTACGGCACGCACGCGAACCTTTCCGCGGCCGGTCCGGTATGCTTCCTCTATGCCCCGCGTACCAAGTATCATCGCTCCCGTCGGAAAATCAGGGCCTTTGACAACCTCGAGCACCTCCTCGATTGTCGTTTCCCTGTCCCCGATTTTATTCTCGATAATGTTTACTACCGCATTGATGATTTCCCGGAGATTATGCGGCGGAATATTTGTCGCCATGCCCACGGCGATGCCAGAAGTACCGTTTACCAGCAGATTCGGCATTCTTGACGGCAGAACGTCCGGCTCGCGTTCTGTCTCGTCAAAGTTCGGCGAAAAATCGACGGTATCTTTGTTGATGTCTGCCAGCATCTCCATGGAAATCCTGCTCAGGCGCGCTTCGGTATAACGCATGGCAGCGGCTCCGTCGCCGTCAACAGAACCGAAATTCCCGTGCCCGTCAATCAGCGGATATCGGGTGGACCAGTCCTGTGCAAGATTGACCAGAGCCCCGTAGATGGAGCTGTCACCGTGAGGATGATATTTACCCATCGTATCGCCGACGATACGCGCACATTTACGGTGCGGCTTATCCGGGCCGTTATTCAGCTCAATCATTGCGTAAAGAATCCTGCGCTGCACCGGTTTCAGGCCGTCGCGCACATCCGGGAGCGCCCGCGCCGCGATTACGGACATCGCGTATTCGATGTAGGATTCCTCCATTGTCTTTTTCAGATCAACATCGTTTATCTTATCAAAAATTGTATCGTCCATCCACACTCTCCATTTTCCCGGACATCCCGTTTTTCAATCAATAGATATCGAGATTCTTTACGAATTTTGCATTCGCCTCAATGAACTCCTTGCGCGGCTCCACATTATCGCCCATCAGCGTTGTAAAGGTAACATCAATCTCTGAAGATTTTTCCTCATCAATCACAACGCGGCGGAGAATTCTCTTTTCCGGATCCATTGTCGTTTCCCAGAGCTGATCCGCATCCATCTCCCCGAGTCCCTTGTAGCGCTGAATTTTATTGTTTGTATCGCGCCCGATTTCAAGCAGCAGACGATTCAGCTGCTCATCATTGTAAGCATACCATACCTGCTTGTTTTTTTCGATTTTGAACAGCGGCGGCTGTGCCAGATAAACATAGCCCTGCCGGATCAGCTCCGGCATAAAACGGTACAGGAATGTCAGCATCAGCGTTGCAATATGTGCGCCGTCCACATCGGCATCGGTCATAATAATGATTTTGTGATAGCGGAGCTTTTCAATATCAAAATCTTCATGAATTCCCGTGCCGAACGCGGTAATCATCGCGCGAATCTCGGCATTTCCAAGAATTTTATCAAGCCGCGATTTCTCCACGTTCAGAATTTTCCCGCGCAGCGGCAGAATCGCCTGCGTTGCTCTGGAGCGCGCCGTTTTTGCTGAACCGCCCGCCGAATCTCCCTCGACAATAAAGATTTCACAATTCTTCGGGTTCTTGTCGGAACAGTCCGCAAGCTTGCCCGGAAGGCTCATTCCGTCGAGCGCCGTTTTTCTTCTCGTCAGATCACGCGCCTTGCGCGCCGCATCTCTCGCCCTCTGAGCGACAATGGCTTTATCGCATATAATTTTTCCGACCGCCGGGTTCTGTTCCAGAAAATAGGTCAGCTGTTCCGAAACAATTCCCTCAACTGCGCCTCTTGCCTCGCTGTTGCCGAGCTTTTGTTTGGTCTGTCCCTCGAACTGCGGCTCCGGCAGCTTGATGCTGATAATTGCAGAGATGCCTTCCCGGATATCCTCGCCGGACAGCGGCTGTTCGTTCTCCTTCAGAATCTTCATCTGTTTCGCATAGGCGTTGAAGGTTTTTGTCAGCGCATTTTTAAAACCTGTAAAATGCGTTCCGCCCTCCGGCGTAATTATGTTATTGACAAAGCTGTAGCAGCTCTCCGTATAGGAATCATTGTGCTGAATGGCCACTTCGACATATACGTCATCTTTCTGCCCTTCACAGTAAATAATTTCCGGGTACAGCGCGACGCGGCTTTTGTTCAGATACTGAACATATTCTTTAATGCCGCCCTCATAATGGAAGGACTTTGTTTTTTCCTGGCCTTCCCTCTGATCCGTCAGATTTATTTTCAGCCCTTTGGTCAAAAAGGCCGTCTCGCGCAGACGCTCCTTTAAAACCTCATAGTCAAATATAGTCTCTTCAAAGATAGTATCATCCGGCAGAAAGGTAACGGTACTTCCGGTGCGATCCGTTGGTCCGATTTCTTCCAGCGGCGTTACAACCTTGCCGCGCTCAAAGCGCTGACGATAGCGCTTCCCGTCCATATCGATCACTACCTCAAGCCAGGCAGACAGAGCATTTACAACAGAAGCTCCCACTCCGTGAAGGCCGCCGGATACTTTATAGCCGCCGCCGCCGAATTTTCCGCCGGCGTGAAGGATGGTGAATACAACCTCTACGCTGGAAACGCCTTTTTTCTTGTTGATCTCCACCGGAATTCCGCGTCCGTTGTCAATAACCGTAACGGAATTGTCCGCATTGACAGACACGTCGATTTCGTTGCAGTATCCTGCCAGGGCCTCGTCCACCGCATTGTCCACGATTTCATAGACAAGATGGTGCAGTCCTCTGCTCGAGGTGCTGCCGATATACATACCGGGTCTTTTCCGGACCCCTTCCAGCCCCTCCAGTATTTGTATCTGATCTGCGCCGTAATCCTTGCTCATTCCTTCCTCCCATTCTGCGCACCGCCCTTCTGCATAACTCCGGGCTGATTTAATGCCTTTTTACTGTCCGATCGATCCCTCAACCACATGATAAATGTGATCGGAATGAATTCTTTCTTTTACAAATTCTTCCAAACCAGTACAGGTGATAACCGTCTGAATATCCTTTATATTATCCAGCAGCTGCTTCTGTCTGCTCCGGTCGAGCTCCGAGAGCACATCATCCAGCAGCAGCACCGGGTCATCTTTTATTTTCTTTCTGACCAGCTCAATTTCGGCAAGTTTTACAGAAAGCGCCGAGGTTCGCTGCTGCCCCTGCGATCCGAACTTTCTCATATCGTTTCCGCCGAAAAAAAAGCTGATATCGTCGCGGTGCGGACCGTGCAGCGTACTTTTCAGAGCCAGCTCCCTGTCCCGATCCCTCCGCAGCAGCGAAAGAAGCTCTTCTGATCCTGCATTTGGTTCATAGCGGAGAGAAAGGCTCTCCCTGCCTCCGGACAGATTTTCATGCAGGGGAGCAACCAGCTCATTCAGCTCTGCAATAAACTGCTTTCTCGCTTCAATAATCCGTTTTCCGTAATCTGCAAGCTGTTCGTCCCAGACGGACAGTGTATCCGAAAGTCCGGAATCCGGATGGAGCTGCCGGAGCAGGCTGTTCCTCTGGTCAAGCAGCTTATTGTACTGCGTCAGCTGATGCAGATAAATTCTGTCAAGCTGGCAGAGCTCCATATCAACCATCCGCCGCCGTTCCGCCGGGCCTTCCTTTACAATACTTAAATCCTCCGGAGAAAATGATATAATGTGTACCATTCCATAAAGCTCGGAAGATTTCCGGACGGGGACACCGTCGAGCGCCGCCGTCTTCGCTTTTCCTTTTTTCAGATGCATATCCAGCTTATGCTCAATCCCGGCCTTTTCGACGTACATCCGGATATGCGCTTCCTCCTGACCAAGCTGAATCATTTCCCGATCCCTGCTGCCCTTCTGGGATTTCGTTGTAGCGCAGACACAGACTGCCTCAAGAATATTGGTTTTTCCCTGGGCATTATCTCCGTAGAGAATATTTACTCCGCCGGAAAAATCCAGACATAAACTGGAATAATTGCGAAAGCACTTTAATTCAAGCGACTTGATTTTCATGATCCGACACCGAATATTCCTATTTTGCGGCAACCTTGAACTGACGTCCGCCGAATTCTACGACATCGCCAGCCACCAGCTTTTTCCCCCGCTGCAGCTCGGTCTGGCCGTTCACCTTTACCTGCCCGGAGGTGATAACCTCCTTCGCATCCGCGCCGGATTCCACGAGCCTTGCCAGCTTGAGCGCCTGCCCGAGCTTGATAAATTCATCCCTGATCTGTACCGAATCCATAAAGTCCTCTCATTCTGCCGCCTTATGCGGCCTGATTATCCAACACTCTGCTGCGCTTCAGATCGCCGCCGCATTAAAATTTACCGGAAGAATCAGGTAAATATATGACTCTTCCTTATCCTTGATAAAGCACGGTGACTTCGGGTTAATCATATAAATCGTAACCTCCTCGTCATCGACAACGCGCAGCACATCCATCAGGAATTTCGGATTGAAGCCGATCAGAATGTCCTTTCCTTCCTTTACGATATCAATCTCTTCCTTCATCGAACCGATATTTGAATTGATCCTGAGTTCCATGTTGCCGTCCGTGATCCCTACAATAATCGGCTTTTTTTCCGATTCTTTAATCAGAAGAGTGGAGCGGTCGATACAGCTGAAAAACTCTTTTTTGTTTATGACGATCTTTGTTTCATAATCGCTGGAAAGCATCTGGTTGATTTTGTAATATTCTCCTTCGATCAGTCTCGAGAGCACAACGGTGTCCTCCAGTTCAAAAAGAACATGTTTATCCGTAAAATAAAGCGTTACATCATCGGCCATTTCGCCGGAAAGAATCTTGCTGATTTCAATTAATGTTTTTCCCGGAACGATCACCTTAAGATTTCCATAATTTTCCTTAAGCTTGATCTTCCGGATAGAGATGCGGTGTCCGTCCAGAGACACAACACGCATTTCATCGCCGGTTATTTCGAACAGCTCGCCTGTCATGATCTTATTGCTTTCATTATCGGAAATGGAAAATACCGTCTGCCGGATCACTTCCTTTAACGTAAACTGGGAAAGCACAACCGCCTGCCTTTTTTCGATAGCCGGCAGCGTTGGAAATTCATCTGCCGATTTTCCCGCGATCGTAAATTTTGCTTTTTCACAGGTGATTGTCATTCGATAGTTGTCGTCCGTCTCGACGGTAACCTCGTTATCCGACAGCTTACGGATAATCTCGGAAAAAACCTTTGCGTTGATGGCGATCACCTTGTTTGTACTGCCGTCTATGATACTTCCTTTAACGATGGTTTCGATCGCGAGCTCCATATCGTTGGAAACAAGCCTGATCCTGTTTTCGGAAACGTCGATTACCATACATTCAAGAATCGGGAGCGTCGTCTTGGAGGAAACTGCCCGAAGCACGATGTTTACACTGTTGAGGAGATCCGACTTTCGGCTTATGATCTTCATCTGTGAATAACTCCTTTCGGGAAAAATGGACAATATATATATAATAAAACAACTCGTCGCAGTCTTAGGGGCCGTTGATATGTGAATAACCCCGGAAGGCCGGATAATACAAGGGTTTGAAGTACTTCATATCCTGTGGATGAAGGCGGTAGGAACCGGGGACAGGCATAAAAAGCATTTTTTGTACTTCTCACTTTGTCAACCTCTGTCCTCAGCATGCAAACGGCTTATCAACATAAGGATGTGGATAAGTTATCCTCTATTGCGGAGGATTGATCTTCTTTATCAACACATCCACTACACCCTGAATCCCGTTTTCGTTGGCCGCCATATCTTTTTCAATTTTTGCGAGGCCGTGCAGCACAGTCGAATGATCCCGGTTGCCGATCATCTTGCCGATGTCCGTAACGGAGGTTGAAGTCAGCTTTTTGGACAGATACATGGCAATCTGGCGCGGGTAAGCAACATTGCGGCTTCTGGTATTGGAATAAATTTCATTCTGCGAAATGCCGAAATGCTCCGCTACAATATTGACGATATCGGTTACGGTGATAACCTTGCTCTTATCCGGAGAAATCAGATCTTTAAGAGCTTCCTCGGCGAGTGCAACGGTAATTTTCTGTTTTTTCAGGCAGGAGAGAGCATTTACTTTTGTCAGTGCACCCTCCAGCTCCCGGATATTCGATTTGATATTGGTAACAATATAATTCAGAACCTCGTCATCGACCGTTGTGGCGCCGAGTTCCTCGCGTTTCTTTTTCAGAATGGCCATACGGGTTTCGTAGTTCGGCTGCTGGATATCAACAGTAAGACCCCACTCAAAACGGGAGCGGAGCCTTTCTTCCAGAGTCAGCATATCTTTCGGCGGCTTGTCCGATGATATGATTATCTGCTTTTTTGCCTCGTAAAGCGTATTGAAGGTATGGAAAAATTCTTCCTGGGTGCTCTCCTTACCTATAATAAACTGAATATCGTCGATCAGCAGCACGTCAACGTTTCTGTATTTATTCCGGAATTCGGTCGGAGTCGTGTTGCTCTTCGAACCGCTTCGAATGGATTCAATCAGATCGTTCGTAAATTTTTCACTTGTTACATAAATAACCTTTGCCTTCTGGTCATTGTCAATCACATACCGGGCGATGGCGTGCATGAGATGCGTTTTTCCGAGTCCCGCGCTTCCGTAGATAAAAAGCGGATTATAGGATTCTCCCGGCGATTCAGCCACCGCGAGAGACGCGGCATGAGCAAAATTATTGTTCGGGCCGATAATAAAAGAATCAAAGGTATATTTCGGATTCAGATTGGAATAGGTTTCGGCGGACGGGATTTCTCCCATGCTCTGACCGGAACCGGCCGCATCCTTTTTCACTTCAATCTGGCTGCTCAGCACAAAGTGAAGTTCATAAAATACATTGGTAAACTCTGCGATTGCAGTGCGCAGATACTGGGAATAGCGGTTTTCGATATGCTGTATACTGTTGAAACCGACCTTTGCCTCGTCCACACTGATAATAATTTCGTTCTTTACATTATCAACCTCCGCAATCTTCAGAGGCTGAAGCCAGGTACGGTACGAAACATCGGTAACGCCGTATTCTTTTTTCAGGAATTCCAGTATTTCATTCCATTTTTCTTCCACTAACGCAGTCATAAAGTTCCCTTCTCCCATATCGTTGCACAACATTATACAGATACAATGATATACCAAAAACGGAAATTTTGCAAGCAGCAGTTAAAAGGAGGAGAAAATGCGCGAACCTTCTCCTGTTTCGTCGGTGGATATCTTGGATTTTTCGGTGGATTTATCCGGATCAAACAGGGAGAAACGGCGGCGGGTGGATAAGCTTATCCAGTTGTGAACGTGGACAAATACCAGAAAATATGCTGTTTTTAAAGGAAAAAGAGAAAATAATTAACAGTTTGGCACAGTTTATCCACAGTTAATCCACAGAACGTGGATAACTATGGATTGCGTTGATAATGGATCGGGACAGGAGAGGGCTTTACCAGGTTTTCTTTTTTCGAAAAACTGCAAGTCCGAGAAGGTACAAAAGGCCATTGTCTGAAATAGGAAACAGAAGTGACTGAAAATACTCATCGAAAGTAAACACTCTGTTATAAACTCCTGCAGCCAGGTAATCTGACAGGGAGGAGAAATAGTGCATGTCATTTATTTATAAGATTTAGCAGCATAGATGTTCCTTTTGCGAAGCCGTCGAAAAGACAGTCTTTTAGATTCCTGTTTAGATTCCTGTGCAATAAGAAAAGCAGCAGGAAGCGGAGTTGTGTAAGATTGTCATGCCGTAAAGGGAAGCTGTATCGCCGTAATTTCTGTACGGCGGGCGGAACAGAAGCTGCTATGCTAAAGCTGACTGGAAAGACAGCAGGAGAAAGTCTTGCTTCGAATGTAAAACGAGGAAGCACATAGCCGTCCGGCTGGAGAAGGTTCACTGTTCTGCCGCAGAATCCCTTGTGATCATACTATTTCTGAATTATATCAAATAGAAAAAAATGTCCGGGGATAAGCTGAAGAGGGTTCGGTTTTTTGTGTTTTTCTGCCTTAGATAATTCATTCTGCTGCAGACTTTGTTTTTTACATATTTTTTTATGGATTGCGAGAAAATGCTTGACTAACGGAATTTTAATGAATATAATAAAGAATGCTATCACAATCGGTAAATATGCTTACCATGTTTATATAATGGTATATTCGAAGGAGGTGGAACAACATGAAGATGACATTTCAGCCGAAGAAAAGATCCAGAGCGAAAGTTCACGGATTCCGTCAGAGAATGAGCACTTCGAACGGCAGAAAAGTTCTCTCTGCCAGAAGAGCAAAGGGAAGACATAAGATTTCAGCATAGGTCGCAGTTCTGTGACCTATTCTTCTCTTAAAAGGAGAATTGCGGTTGTTGAATTCATTAAAGACAAGCAGCGAATTCGGCTTTGTTTACAGAAATGGAAAGTCCTATGCCAACAAATATTTAGTGATGTATGTGATAAAAAATAATTTGAGCACGAATAGAATTGGAATATCTGTAAGCAAGAAGGTTGGCAATAGTGTAGTCCGGCACCGGATAACAAGATTAATACGGGAAGGTTACCGGTTGAACCAGGCTGCATTTCATACTGGGTACGACATAGTGGTTGTCGCAAGAGCAGGTGCAAAAGGAAGAAAT
>ERZ777305.2499-NODE-2499-length-15503-cov-3.637947_pt1 | contig 15503 bp, 16 predicted proteins | sample MGYA00374965_ERZ777305 | MGnify/ENA primary metagenome ERZ777305 (study PRJEB29328, sample SAMD00013331) | mouse gut metagenome | study: EMG produced TPA metagenomics assembly of the Metagenome analysis of fecal microbiota from mouse which was promoted... | reverse complement strand
AGGAGTGCGTGGAGCAGGGGAAGAAGTACTTCTCCGTGGCCTCCGGCGGCGGCACCGGCCGCACCCTGCACCCGGACAACATGGCGGCTGGCCCCGCTTCCTACGGCCTGACCGACTCCATGGGCCGTATGCACGGCGACGCCCAGTTCGCCGGTTCCTCCTCCGTGCCTGCCCACGTTGAGATGATGGGCCTCATGGGCATGGGCAACAACCCCATGGTGGGCGCGACCGTGGCCTGTGCCGTGGCGGTTTATGAGGGGCTTAATAAGTAAAAAATTGTCTGCACATAAAAAAGCCGGCCTGGAGTCTTCCGGGTCGGCTTTTTGCGCGGTCCAGGGGCGTTAGGCCCCTGGCAGGGTTTGGGGCAGCGCCCCAAGGTTTTGCCGTAGTGCGCGCCGCTGTGCATCACAAAAAAACTATTGACTTCCCGGATGAAGTGTGCTAAACTATATTTAACAAATAGTTTAAATGTTAAAGGAGGTACAGCATGAGCAATATGCAGGCCACCCTGCGGGCCCTGGCGGACCCTATCCGCCGGGAAATACTCGCTATGCTGAAAAAAGGACGGCTCTCCGCCGGGGAGATAGGCGAGGCCTTCCCCGTGACCGGTGCGGCGGTGTCAAGGCACCTGGCAGTGCTCCGGGAGGCGGGGCTTGTCCGGGACCAGCGGGAGGGCAAGTTCATCTACTACGAGCTGAACACCTCGGTGCTGGAGGAGGTCATGCTCTGGCTGGCGGAGCTCAGAGAGGAGGGCGCGGAGTATGTGGAGGCAAAATAGGGTGAAAATTACCGTCACTTCCCTGGTGACGCTGGTGCCCTGCCTTATAGGGCTTATTCTCTGGAACAGGCTGCCGGAGCTGATACCCACCCACTTCAACTTCCAGGGCGTGGCCGACGACTGGAGCAGCAAGCCCTTCGCGGTGTTTGCCCTGCCGGGGTTCTTCTTCGTCTGCCAGCTTATCTGCGTGTTCGTCATACTCCACGACCCCAAAAACGAGAGTGTGGGCGGTAAAATCGTCAGCATACTGCTATGGTTCCTGCCGGTGACTTCCCTTGTCACCAGTATCTGCATATATATGTACGCACTCAACATGCAGATAAACATTAGCTTTATCTATATAACTCTTATCGGCATTATACAGATAGTCCTCGGAAACCTCATGCCAAAGCTGCGGCACAACTACACCGTGGGCATAAAGACCTCCTGGACCCTTGCGGACCCGGAGAACTGGTATCACACCCACCATGTGGCGGGGTGGAGCTGTGTGATAAGCGGCATGCTGATACTGGCCACGTCCCTGCTTATGAGCCTGTGGCTTATGCTTATACTGGTGACGGCGGGAATAGCCGTGCCCATAGTCTACTCCTTTATCTACTATAGGCGGCACAAAAGCCAGGGGTAAGTCCGGGGAAAAGGAAAAAATTTGCGCAAAAGCATTGACAGGAGCGCTGAAATATGGTATTATATTCGAGCGAGTTGGAGAGGTGTCCGAGTGGTTTAAGGAGCTAGTCTTGAAAACTAGTGATCCCGCAAGGGACCAAGAGTTCGAATCTCTTCCTCTCCGCCACCTGACAGCTTTGCAAGGCGCAAGCCAGCTTGCTTATATAATACCACCCCTGGAGAAGTACCCAAGTGGTGAAGGGGCTCCCCTGCTAAGGGAGTAGGTCGGGAAACCGGTGCATGGGTTCAAATCCCATCTTCTCCGCCAAGGATACGCCGCAGTCCTTTTGGACTGCGGCGTATCTTTTGTGCACAGCGCTGGACTTTAACGCGCACTCACGTTTGTGGGTGCGCGATGTTTTTTGCCCGCGAATGGGCGGCATCTATTGACAGTATAAAGCCCGCCGCAGGTCAAGTTCAAGTGACTGCGGCGAGGCTTTTTATGCGCACGGATATTCAGCGATTAAGTTTCTGCACCCGCACGTCCCTGCCCTTAAAGCCCAGCATGGCGTACCCCCCCACTATTCTGGAGGCGAACCGTTCGCTGTAGCGCTTCTCGAGGCCGTCAAGAGCCAGGTTGGTGCTGATGATGGTGGGCCGGCCGGACATGAGCCGGTCGTTTACTACGTCGTATATGCCCGCGTTAGAGTAGGCCGAGGGGAACTCTGTGCCCAGATCGTCCAGTATCAAAAGGTCGCAGTTTTTGAGATCCCCGGCGGTGCCCTCGCCAGCTTCCCTTGAAAAGCGCTCTTTTTCAAAAGCCGACGCATACTTCTGGGCAGAGCCGTACACCACCCCGAAGCCCTTCTCTATGGCGGCGTTGGCAATGGCAAGGGACAGGTGGGTCTTGCCAAGGCCGGTGGCACCCCAAAACAGCAGGTTGGCCGAGTTGGGGCGGAAGTTCTCCGCGTACTCCCGGCAGGTTCTGAAAATTATCCCCATCTGCTTCATAGCCGCCGGGTCGTCCCTGTAGTAGTCCAGGGAGAAGCTTTCAAATGTACAGCTCTCGAGGGGCAGCCCGGTGCTGAGCTGCCTATAGGCGATACTGCGGCGCAGGGCCCGGTGACAGTCGCACATACGCCCCTCAACAAAGCCGGTATCCCTGCATTTCGGGCAGGTGTACTGGGGCTCTATGTCCCGTCGGGTAAGTCCCTGGGATTTAAGCAGCCGGTCGTATTCCTCCCGCAGGGCCAGGCCCCGCGCCTTGCGCTGCTCCAGCTCCATGCGCACCTCCCCTCCGGACACAACGGCCCTGGCGGCCTCGGAGGCATTAGAGGACAGCTCCCGGCGTATCTCCACGGCCCGGGGGCAGCGGGACAGGAAACCCTCAAGGTTCAGCCGGGCGGTTTCCTGGGCCTGGCTCCTGCGGCGCTCCAGCTCAGTTCTGGCGGCCTGGGCTATTGTCTTGTCATAGCTCATACTAATCTCCTAACTATGTGTGCGGATATAAAATATAATATTTTGAAGAAATGTTTTATAGCTTGTCCGGCAGACGAAGCTTTGAAAGCTCCATGAGCTCCGCTATGTCATAGCTCTTTTCTGCGGTGCCCTCGGCCTTCTGCTTGGCCGGGGCCGCCTGTTTGTGCTTTTCAAGGTCGGTCTTATTGAAGATGCCCAGCGTCTGCCAGCCGCCCAGCACCTTATCCATATAACTGGCGCTGAACTTCCCTGTGTGGTCCGCGCAGGCCTCATAGGCTGCCTCCAGCATCTCTTGGGAGAAGCCCCACTCATAGACCCAGCGGCAGGCCTTCTCCTCCTCGGACTTGGTGGGGGAGCGCTTTGTAAGCCCCGCCGCCGCCGACACCTTCCCCCAAGCCAGCCGGGCGTTTGTAAGCTGCCGAAGCTTTTCCTCGGCGGCTTCCAGAGAGAATATTCCGCTCTCGGCCCAGTCCCTGGCCACGGAATCTATGTAGCTGGTGCCGGTGCGGCCCACCTCCTGGGCGTAGTGCAGGAGCATTATGGTGACCTCCACCGGCAGGCCGTAGTCGTCGGTAATGGTCAGCAGCAGGGCGCTCATAGCCGGGGAGAGGGTCTTGCCCAGGGTGGCCTCGGCCTCCTGCATAAGATACCTGATATTTTCCGACTCGGCGAGCCTTGCGGTAAGGTGCTCCCCGTCGGGTCGGAGGAGCCGCTTTTTGGGGGGGAGGCTGGGCTTTTCTTCGGGGGGCTCCTCCTGGAGGGCCGAGGGCTGGGAGACCTCCCCGGCCTGGGGCACAGGCAGAAGAGTACCTCCCGACTGGCTCATGAGCCCCCGGTCACACCAGTATTCCAGGCCGTCCAGGGCTTCCTCGGCGGTCATGCCCAGATCCCCGGCCAGCCCCTCCGGCGTGAAGCCCTCCCCCGCGTGGCGCAGGGCATAGAGCAGGACCTGAAGCTGCTCCTTCCCGGCCAGCTTCAGGTGCCTGTCCACCAGGGCGCAGGGCACGGCGAACACCTGGTTCCACATACCGATATCCAGACGGTAGTCCATAAGCTTCCCCCTAAAAGTCACAATATATTTTTATTATAGCATATTCTCGGGCACATTTAAAGGGAGAACACAAAAATGTTTTAAAGCTGCCCGAAGTCAAGCCGGACAGCTCCATCTCCAGGGCTGGGCCGCATACCGCCAGCACCGGCGGCAGATACTGCTCTATGAAGCCGGTATCGCCGGTTTCCGCGGCGGCGTGGACCAGCTGACACCAGATAGGGAGGTTTTCCTCTGAGGTTGGGAAGGCGATCTTTCTAGCCGGACCGTCCGTTTCAAAGACAGAGAGCAGCTTTTCAAATTCCTGCCGCTGGTCCAGCATGGACAGATAGCGCAGCAGGGTTACGGAGTCCGGGCGCTCCGTAAAGGCTTTTTCCCGCTCCAAAAGGGTCTCGCGGCCCCTGCCCAGGTTGTCACAGAGTTGGTCTCGCTGTAATCTCATAGGCAGATACCACTGATGCCCGGGGTCGCCGTGGGTCTTCTCAATAAAGTCCTCGGTTATGGCAAGGGCGCGCCCAAAGCTCTCCCGGCCCAGCTGTAACCACATATGGACCTTCTCCGCGTTAAGCTGGTCCCGCTCTTTTTCGAGCCCCTCAGGGTCGCCGGAGCCGCTGCTTAAAGCGGCGTTGATGGTTTGAAGCTGGGAGTCGATGTAGTCCATGGCCTCACGAAAGGAGCGGTCGTCCCGCAGCACGGAATACTTCGACACCAGGTTCGCCGTGCGCTCCAGGGAGGTCGCCCCAAAAAGCTCATCTATGCTGATGCCGAAAAACGCGGCGATTTTCGGCATCAGGGCGATATCAGGTGTTCCGCCGCCGGACTCCCACCGGGACACGGTCTGGGGCGCCAGGAACAGGTATTCGGCAAACTGGCGTTGTAAAATTTACAACTGACGCGCGGCTTGCAAAAATTGACAATCATAAACTTCGGCCCGGGTGTCACAATACCTAATGCAAACGCGAAAAAACACTTTTTAAGGAGACGAGAATCATGAAAAGCAATTCTGTAATGGTCCCCGAGGCCAAGGAAGCCATGGAGCAGTTTAAGATGCAGGCCGCGTCTGAGGTGGGCGTCAACCTGAAGCAGGGCTATAACGGTGACATCACCGCCCGCCAGGCCGGTTCCGTGGGCGGCCAGATGGTCAAGAAGATGATCGAGAGCTACGAGAAGGGCCTGAAGTAAGCGAAGTCCTCAAGCCAAAGAAGGAGCGCTCTGCCGGGGTTAAACCGGCAGGGCGCTCCTTTGACGCGGGAGAGGATTTAGTCAAAATCCTCAAGGATCTCCTTGGCGTGGGAGAGGTCCCTGGCCCAAATACCGTCGCGCAGGAGCTTGATGTCCTCCTCGGGCAGCAGATACACCTCCGTGTGCTTTGTGAGCACCGGCACGGATTTGCCCGGCTGGAACACCCCTATGCCGCCACGGTAAATTGTGACAAGAAATTTATCCTCCGCCTTACTTTCTTCAGTTTCGCTGTTTTCTTGACTTGGGGCGGGCTTTGGGGTATAATATACCGTGGCGGGGTTTTCAGGCGGGCTTTCCGGCTCCCCAGAAACAGCCAACCCGCTGCGCCGCAGCGTGAGCATGACGGCCGAGAGCAAAAGGGCGATTACCGTGACTATCAGCAGGATTATGGTCAGGGTCTTATAGCGTCTGTATGTCATATCCGTCGCCTTCCTTTACAAGCTTGAGATACGCCTATTCTGCCACGTATGCCCGCATTTTATGCCAGTATTTGGACAAGCTATCAAAATAATTAACATAATTTTCAAGAAGAAACGGAACATTCCGCGAACATGGAGGGACAGCCTATGAGAAGAGAAGACATCAACAAGTATACCACCACGTCTGTGAGCGTGCCCAGCCAGCATACGGAGGGGGAGTTCACCAAGTCCGCCGGGGCCACTGTGGCCACCATGTGCGGCATGATATGGAAGGTGTTTAAGACCGTGTTCTGGATAGCGGCCATTACGGGACTTTTGGTCTTTTTCTCCGTGGCCTCTTACATCCTGAGCTTCCGAAACGCCGAGCCGCCGGATATCAACGTGGGCAACCTGAACTACTCCAGCGAGATATACCTGATGGACAAGGACGGCAACGCCACGGAGTACCTGCCCCTGTACCGCAACGAGAACCGGGTGTGGATGTCCCTTTCCGATATCCCCCTGCAAATGCAGACCGCCCAGATATGCATCGAGGACCACCGCTTTTACCAGCACCACGGCGTGGACTGGAGGGGCACCGCGGGGGCCGTCCTGCACCTGATGACCGGCCAGCCCGGCCGCGGCGGCTCCACCCTGACGCAGCAGCTGATAAAAAACATCACCGGCGAGAACCAGGTGAGCATTATGCGCAAGGTGACGGAGATATTTACCGCCCTTAACATGGAGAAGGACAAGTATACAAAGGCCCAGATACTGGAGGCGTACCTGAATATCGTCAACTACGGCGGCATCTGCCAGGGGGTGGAATCCGCCGCCCAGTGCTATTTTGAAAAGAGCATAACCGAGTGCTCCCTGGCCGAGTGCGCCCTTATTGCGGGCATAACCCAGAATCCCTATCAGTTTAACCCTCTTATATTCCCGGAGGAGAGCAAGGAAAAGGCCGAGACAGTCCTTGACCGTATGCTGGAGCTTTCGGAGTCTGAGGAGTTTGACGCCGAGCATTTGCAGCGCATCACCCGCGCGGAATATAACGAGGCCATAGCGGAGCTTGAGAGCATGGATTTTATAGGCGCGGACATCGACGAGGAGGACGACGACGCCGACCTGGATTTGGGAAAGTGGAACTGGTACATTGATTACCTCTTTAATCAGGTGAAGGAGGACCTGATGGACAAGTACGGCTACTCCGAGGAGTATGCCGAGACCGTCATGTATAACGGCGGCCTTTCCATCTACTGCGCCATGGATTATGAGATGCAGAGCGCCGTCGAGCGGCTGTTTCTGACAAACACAGATATGCTGCCCGCCGACGACGATATTGACACGGGCCTTTTCGTCATGGACCCCTATACCGGCCGGGTGCTGGTGACTGTAGGCAGCAGGTACGAGCGCAACGGCGCGCTGCTCTACAGCAACGCTACCCAGGCCATGCGCCCCTGCGGCTCGTCCATGAAGACAGTGAGCCCATATCCTCTGGGCATAGAGAACGGCACAATAACCTACGGCACGCTGCTGAAGAACCAGCCCCTGGCGGACTGGAACGGCATAGGCGGCGAGCCCGGGCCCGCCAACTGGAACGGCAGGTATACCGACTATATGTGCGTGGACACTGCCATAGAGATGTCCATGAACGCCCCGGCGGCCCAGCTGTGCACCACCCTTACCCCCGAGGCCTGCTATGAGTGGCTGACGGAGAAGCTGCACTTTTCCACCCTTACCGTCGACGTGGACGCCCACAGCCGCTCGGCCATGGCCCTGGGCACCCAGTATTGGGGCGTTACCGTTGCGGACATGACGGCGGGCTATCAGATTTTTGCCAACGGCGGCGTGTACCACAAGCCGGCCACCTACTATTATGTACAGGACCATAACGGCAGCGTTATCCTGGACAATAGGGACGGAATGGAGAACGGCGAGCGGGTCATGCGCGAGGAGAGCGCCACCATCATGAATAAGCTTTTGCATAAGCCCATATACTACGCCAACTCCACCGGCGGCTACCTTGCGGATATGCCCATGGAGGTCTTCGGCAAGACCGGCACCACAGACGACGACTATGACCTGTACTTCGTGGGGGGCACACCCTTCTGCGTGGCGGGGGTCTGGAACGGCTATACCTACTCCAGAGAGCTGGGGGACGGGAGCATGTCCATGCGCATTTGGAAGACGGTGATGAACTATCTCTATGAGAATTACGACTGGGGCGACAGGAACTGGATCCTAAGCGATAACGTCCAGCAGCTGGCCTTCTGCCGCAGCAGCGGAAAGCTGGCCGGGCCTAGCTGCTTTGACACGGCCACCGGCTGGTATGAGTCGGGTAACGCCCCGGGCACCTGTAACGGCGGTTCGGACCATATTACAGGACCTTCGCCCTCGCCCTCGGCTTTGCCGTCCGCGGCGCCGTCGGTGGTCCCCTCGGTATCGCCCAGCGCTTCTCCCAGTACCGACCCCAGCGCCGGTCCCACAGATACGCCAGTAACCCCGGACCCGCCGCCCAGCTTCGACCCCACGCCCTCTGACCAGCCCACTCAGGAGCCGACACAGGAACCTACCCAGGAGCCCACTCAAGAGCCCACGCAGGCCCCAACGGACGATCCCCCGCCGGACCACACACCGGACGTACCGGAATAGACAATTATAACAGCATAAAATATATTTTGGGAAGTGAGAAACATGGCAGACATCGCGGTATTGGGCCACGGAGTGGTAGGCTCCGGCGTGCTGGAGGTGCTTTTGACCCATACACAGAGCATCACCCGCCGGGCCAAGGAGGAGATAAGGGTAAAGCATATCCTGGACCTCAGGGAGTTCCCGGAGCTCCCATACGCAGGCAGCTTTACAAAGGATTTCAAGGTTATACTGGAGGACCCGGAGGTCACCATAGTGGTGGAGTGCATGGGGGGGCTTGAGCCGGCATACACCTTCGTGCGAAAGTGCCTTGAAAACGGCAAGTCCGTGGTGACCTCCAACAAGGAGCTGGTGGCCGCCAAGGGCGCGGAGCTGCTGGCCCTGGCCCAGAAGAACAACCTCAATTTCCTTTTCGAGGCCAGCGTCGGCGGCGGCATACCCATTATCCGGCCCATCAGCCAGTGCCTTGCGGCTAACGAGGTGGGAGAGATAGCGGGTATCCTCAACGGCACCACCAACTTTATTTTGACGAAGATGATAAGAGAGCATATGGGCTTTGAGGAGGCCTTAAAGCTGGCCCAGGAGCTGGGCTATGCCGAGAGGGACCCCTCCGCCGACGTAGAGGGCGCGGACGCCTGCCGGAAGATATGTATTCTGGCGAGCCTGGCCTTTGGTACCCATGTGTACCCCGAGGAGGTGCACACCGAGGGCATTACGAAGATAACCCTGGAGGACGTGGCCTATGCCGACGCCTGGGGCGGGGTGATAAAGCTTATCGGACAGGTGAGTATGCTGGAAAACGGCCATATAGCCATCATGGTGGCCCCCATGCTTATCAGCCGGGAAAGCCAGCTTGCCAACGTGGACGACGTGTTCAACGGCATTGTGGTCCGGGGGGACGCCACCGGCGACGTGATGTTTTACGGCAAGGGAGCCGGGAAGCTTCCCACGGCCAGCGCCGTCGTGGCGGACGTTATCGACTGCGTAAAGCATATGAAAGCGAGAAAATACCTGTTCTGGGAGGAGGCGAGGCCAGACTATATCGAGCCCTTCGAGAGCATTAAAGGGGACTTCTTCCTGAGGATCCAGGGAGACTGCTCCTCTGACGAGACTTTTGCCAAAGCGGCAGAGGCCCTGCCCGGCGCGGCGCGGATAGTCCGCAGGGAGGAGGCCAAGGGAGAAGCGGGGGTCACCGTGGAGAACATAAGCGAAGCCGGGATAAGGGAGCGCCTTCTGCGGCTTGAGGAGAGCGGAGTAAGGGTCCTGGACCGCATCAGGATTTCGGACTTTTAAGGGGGCAGGGAATGATACGTATAGACGTGCCGGCCACCAGTGCCAACCTGGGCTCCGGCTTTGACTCATTAGGCATAGCCCTGACCATGAAGAACCGGGTCTGGGTGGAGGAGTACGACGGACTTGACATAAGCTGCACCGACGGACTGGACGTGCCAAAGGACGAGAGCAATCTTATCTTCTGGGCCGCCAGCCACCTCTACGATATCTGCGGCAAAAAGCTGCCGGGACTTAAAATTATACAGGAGAACAACATACCTATGGCCAGAGGCCTTGGCAGCAGCTCCGCCTGTATAGTTGCCGGCATTTTGGCGGCGAACCGCTTTATGGGCAACCCTCTGTCGCATACGGACCTGATAAATCTCGCGGCTAAGATAGAGGGCCACCCGGACAACACCAGCCCAGCCCTCTCCGGGGGCCTTGTGGCCTCGGCCATGGAGGGGGAGAGGGTGTACAGCGTCAGCGTGCCCGTCAGCGACAAGATACGCTTCGCGGTTATGATACCCCCCTTCGAGCTGAAAACGGAGAAGGCCCGGGCCGCGCTGCCAAAGGAGTACAGCCGTGAGGACGCGGTGTATAACCTGTCCCGCTCGGGGCTTATGACGGCGTCCCTGTTCTCGGGTGAGCTGCACAACCTCAGAGTGGCGGTCCAGGACAGAATACATCAGCCTTACCGCTCTGGGCTCATCGAGAACTATGACAACGTGTTCCGCATGAGCTACGAGCTGGGCTCCTTGGGCACCTACGTCAGCGGCGCGGGGCCCACCATCATCGCCATGATAGAGAGCTGGAACGCCGAGGATTTTGGGAGGAAATGCATCTCCCACCTGGAGGATAAGGGCATAACCGGCTGGCGGGTGGAGACACTCCAGGCGGACCAGGAGGGCGCGAAGGTGGTCATTGAGTAAAACCTAACCGCAAAATTTCCCGGTTCACCGCATACGAATGTATAAATCGCCTGAATTGACCGGCCCGTGTTGACAGTTATTTCTTTTAGCGCTATAATACGCTAAAACAAAAATAAAGCATAGAGGGGTTGTATATGGCTTTAATCGTACAGAAATTCGGCGGCACCTCCGTGCGCGACGCCCAGCGCATTGACAATGTGGCCAATATCGTCACCACCGCTTATAAGGGCGGCAACGATGTGATAGTGGTGGTTTCCGCCCAGGGGGACACTACAGACGACCTTATCGCCAAGGCCGCCGAGGTGAATCAGCGGCCCAGTAAGCGCGAGATGGATATGCTGCTCTCCTCGGGGGAGCAGATATCTGCGGCGCTTCTCGCCATGGCCATCGAGCGCATGGGCTATCCCGTGGTCTCCCTGCTGGGCTGGCAGGCGGGCTTCGACACTACCTCGGACTACGGAAACGCGCGCATAAAGAAGATAGACACCTCCAGGGTGAGGAAGGAACTGGATAAGCGCCGCATAGTGGTGATAACCGGCTTCCAAGGGGTGAACCGCTACGGCGACATGACTACACTTGGGCGCGGCGGCTCAGACACCAGCGCCGTGGCTATGGCGGCGGCAATGCACGCAGACCTGTGCCAGATATACACGGACGTGGACGGCGTTTACACCGCCGACCCCAGGAGAATACCAGGGGCAAAAAAACTGGACAGCATCACCTATGACGAGATGCTGGAGCTGGCAACCCTGGGGGCCCAGGTGCTCCATAACCGCTCTGTAGAGATGGCGAAGAAATACAATATCGAGCTGGAGGTCCTTTCAAGCCTGACAGGGGCCAAGGGGACCATCGTGAAGGAGGATAACAGCGTGGAACAGATGCTATTAAGCGGCGTGGCCAAGGACGACAATATCGCTCGCATTTCAATAATCGGCGTGCCGGATAAGCCCGGCCTTGCCTATAAAATTTTCTCGAAGCTCTCCTCAAAGGGTACAAATGTTGACATAATACTCCAGTCCATAGGCCGCAACGGCACCAAAGACATCAGCTTCACCGTGGAGAAGGACCGCATGGAGGACACCATCGAGCTTCTGAAGGAGTACACCGAGAAGCTGGGCGCCACAAGCCTTGTGGCCGACGACAATGTGTCAAAGGTGTCCATAGTGGGCGCAGGCATGGAGACCCACCCCGGCGTGGCAGCGGAGATGTTCGAGGCCCTTTTCAGCCGCAACGTGAACATACAGATGATCTCCACCAGCGAGATCAAAATTTCTGTCCTGGTGCATAAGGCCGACAGCGACAGGGCGGTGGAGGCTATACATTCCAAGTTCTTTGAGAACTGAGGGGATAAACAACAGCATAGCGCGTAATTGCCAGAAATATGCGGTAAATTTTCACAGACAAAATCACCCCCAACCTGCGCATACTAGGTTCCGGGGGTGATTTTATGTTTCCGTATCAGTGGGGAAGCGTGTCCGCCATGGGGTATCCAGGCAGCGGCATGATGGCGGGGCTGCTGCCCGTGGACTATCCGGGTTACCGGGACCTGCCAGAGGAGATAAGGTCCGCCCTGGAGGAGCGCCAGAAGGAGATCCACAGTGAGGCCGATATGCGCCGGCTTATAGACGAGCTCATGCTCAGGCGCTGAGCCGGGGCGCAAAGAGGAAAATTGGACAGGGCTGCCCTGTCCAATTTTTCATGTGATCCAATATTTTTCTCAGCTTACAGTTCTTTTTTTCTGGTCTTGATGATGTCCTCAAGCTGCCCCAGGATGTCCAGCTCCGTCACCTCCTCCACCAGCGCCGTCAGCAGAGAGGGCACTGATTTCTGAGAGAAGGTGGGGCTGCTCTTTATCTGCATGATTGCATAGGCGTCTGAGGAGACGCAGGGTACAAAGGTGCGGGCATAGTTCTTGGTGCTCTGGACAAACCCCGCGACCTCGATGGCATTTTTCTCCAGCATGGAATTTAACAGGATATGGATCGAGGAGGGTTTCCAGGTGCGTTCGGGAGTAAGTTCGATGATCTCCGAGCGGGAGAGCGGATGGCCTTCCTTCCACATCAGCTCCATGATCTCATTCTCGGATTTGGTGAGCCTGAAATAGCGCGGATGTTCGGTGTTCATGATATAGACCTCCCGGTATAAAAATAGTGGAAAAATCTGAAATCCTTCTTACTTATATGTAGTATAAATGCAATACTTCCAAAAGTCAATTACTCTTTTAGAAATAAAAGCAATTTTTAAAAATATTTTTCAACACGGCTGAATATTTATTTCAAAACGGCAGAGAAATTGGCAGTTTTTGCCTAATAGTAAGAGAATCCGGCGTAACTATGCAGTCCACTGCCTCAAGCCGCACCCCATTTTTAGCGGCTTCACAGAGGGCGGCGGTAAACTCCGGGTCGGTTTTGGCGTTTGGCGAAAAGGAGCTGACCCCGGCCATCTGTACCACGAACAGGGCGCAGGCCCTATATCCCTGCTCTACACAGCCGCAGAGCTCCCGCAGGTGCTTTGTCCCCCGCTCTGTAGGTGCGTCCGGGAACAGGGCAAGGCCCTCCTGCTCAAGGGTCACGCCTTTGACCTCAATAAACCCTCTCTCCCCGGCCGCTTCGGCGTAGAAGTCGAACCGCGAGCCGCCGAACTTCGTCTCGGGCCGCAGAAGACTGAGTCCCGGCAGCAGGAGGGGCATATACTCGGCGGCCACCTTGTTGGGGGCCTGACTGTCCATGTTTATGAGCAGCGGCCCCTTCTCCACCGCCACCAGGTCAAAGCGGGTCTTTCGCGCCGGGTTATCGCTCTCCGAGAGATAGACCGTCGCGCCGTCCACAAGGAGCTCTTTACAGCGGCCGGTATTCTTCACATGGCAGACCTCCATACCCCAGGCGGTCTCCACATGGGCGATAAAGCGGTTGGGCCGCCGGCGGAAGATGCCGGGCACTATTTTATCATACTTCATAGAGCCGCCTACAGTCTGCGGTCCAGGGTGCGGTACTGGACGGCCTCGGCCACGTGGTCGGCCTGTACGTTCTCGCTGCGCTCAAGGTCGGCAATGGTCCTTGCCACACGCAGCACCCGGGTATAGCTCCGGGCAGAAAAGCCGAAGCGGTCGAAGGCGGCCTCCAGCAGGCTTTGGGCCTCATGGGTCGCCTTAACGGTCTCCTCAAGCTGAGAGGAGGGTATACCGGCGTTGCAGGAGTATCCCAGTCCCTTGTACCTCTCCACCTGAAGCTGCCGGGCGGTGTTCACCCGCTTGCGTATCTGGGCGGAGGATTCGGCGGTGTTCTTGCCCGAAAGCTGCTGGAACTCCACGGGAAGCACCTGCACGTGCAGGTCGATGCGCTCCATAAGGGGGCCGGATATTCTGGACTGATACCGCTCTACAGCCCGTGGGGAGCAGGTACAGGGCCGGGTGGGGTGGCCGTGATAGCCGCAGGGACAGGGATTCATGGCAGCCACCAGCATGAACCGGCAGGGAAAAGCGGCGTTGCCGCCCACCCGGGAGATGGTTACCACGCCGTCCTCCATGGGCTGGCGCAGTATCTCCATGGCGGGGCGGGTGAACTCGGGGAGCTCGTCCAAAAACAGCACGCCGTTATGTGCAAGGGAGATCTCCCCGGGCTTCGGGGAGCTGCCCCCGCCGGAGAGCCCGGCCGGGGATATGGTGTGGTGGGGGGCCCGGAAGGGGCGGGAGCTCAGAAGTGCGCTGCCCTCGGGCAGCTTTCCGGCGATGGAGTGTATCATGGTAGTCTCAAGGGCCTCCTCAAAGGTCATCTCCGGCAGTATGGAGGGTATGCGCTTTGCCATCATGCTCTTGCCCGAGCCCGGAGTGCCCACCATTATAACGCTGTGCCCGCCGCTGGCGGCAATCTCCAGGGCCCGCTTTACCTCATACTGGCCCCGCACATCGGCAAAATCCGGCATATCCTCCACAATATGCTCCCTGGGGCCGGTCCTTTCGGGAGAGATGGGCTTTTTACCGGTGAGGTGCCCCACAAGCTGCTGTACATCGTTCACCGGATACACCGTTAAGCCCTGTATCACGGCACCCTCCCGGGCGTTGGCGGCGGGGAGGAAGAGCTCCTTAAAGCCGGCCTCCTTGGCCTTTACCGCCATAGCCAGCGCTCCGCACACCCGCCGCACTTGGCCGGAAAGGGACAGCTCCCCCAAGAAAGCCGCGCCGTCAGTATCGCAGGCCAGCTGGCCCGAGGCCTTTAATAGGGAGAGTAGCAGCGGCAGGTCGTAGATGGGGCCCTCCTTACGCTTGTCGGCGGGGGCCAGATTCATGACTATCCTTCCCACCGGGAAGTCAAAGCCGCAGTTCTTCATGGCGGCCCGCACCCTGTCCCGGGACTCCTTTACCGCCGCGTCCGGCAGGCCCACCACCTCGAAGGCCGGGAGCCCTGTGGAAAGGTCGGTTTCCACCTCCACCGGGAAGGCCTCCAGGCCAAAGGCGCCCATGCTGTATGTTCTTGCTACCATAGAGACCCCACCTTATATGAAAATGCAAATATGAATGACATTATATACCATATGTCTGTTTTTGGCAATAGCAAATTTAACTAAAGAATTATTCTGTGCAGGATTTTCACCGCGCGCATATTTTCCGGGTATGAGAAGCACAATATGGATATGCAAAAGACCTTATACCTCCCTGAAAGGAAGGATCCAAATGTCCCATCATTCAGAAGGCCGGATAGGGAACCTGCCGGCGAATATCAACATCATGAACCCAGTGCCCAATAAGGACGCAAAGTCCATAACCCAGCTGGTGCGAAAGAACGGCAAGATAGCCGGCTACCGGCTGTCGGACGGCACAGTGCTCTCCAAGCGGGAGGGCGTGGCCCTTGCCAAGCAGGGGGGCATCAGGGGCGTGGCCATTGCCAGCCGCAACGGCAGCGAGTATCTGCGCTCTCTGCCAGACGGCGATGAGAGCAACAACCTGGGCGACTTGCCCAGTGCCCCGGGAAATTTTGAATGACCGCAGAAAGCCCCCGGTTTTATCCGGGGGCTTCCGCTTTATATCTGACTTTTACCTGCCTATCTCGTCCCTAACCTCTTTAAAGCACTGCACCGCGAACTCCACGTCCTCTCGGGTATGGCTGGCA
>ERZ777305.2497-NODE-2497-length-15531-cov-2.752068_pt1 | contig 15531 bp, 20 predicted proteins | sample MGYA00374965_ERZ777305 | MGnify/ENA primary metagenome ERZ777305 (study PRJEB29328, sample SAMD00013331) | mouse gut metagenome | study: EMG produced TPA metagenomics assembly of the Metagenome analysis of fecal microbiota from mouse which was promoted... | reverse complement strand
TCACGAGGCGATGACCACAATTGCTCGTCTGGAGCTCGCGGGCGCCAACTACTCGGTAGGACTCGGACAAATCAACAAAAGCAATTTTGCCGCTTATGGGATTAATGCAGCCAAGGCGTTGGACGCCTGCACAAATCTTAGCGTTGCTGCTCAAATTTTAGGTAACTGCTATTCCAGAGCTAAGAAAAGCGGTTCCACACAATCCACATCCAAAAACCTGCACGACGCGCTGTCCTGCTACTACTCCGGAAATTTCAAACAAGGTTACACGCACGGTTACGTCAATTCCGTTCGAAAAAATGCAGGTTTGCAAAAGATCCCTTCTCTGACTTCAACGGAAGAAGAGAAGTCTTCAACTCAATCAACTTTGATTGTTTCAACTCGAGACACTCAACGAGGTCTCATTTTCTAACCTCTCAAGCAAGGAGAAAACAATGCTTAAAACTTTAAAACTTCTTTCCCCCGTTTTGTTCGTTTCGCTCATGATCTGTGAGCCTGCGCTGGCAGCCGCGGGTACGCAAAGCGTGAACACTTTGTTTAACTCTATCCTATCGACGCTTCAGGGCGTATCTCTCGTTGTCGTCACGTGCGCCGTTGTGTGGGCCGGATACAAGATTTTGTTTACCGGCGTTGCGCTTCAACAAGTCGCAGGACCGCTCATGGGAGCGATTCTGATCGCAGCCGCTCCCTGGATTGCCGAATTACTGGTGGGATAAAAAATGCAAACGTCGAGTCCTTTGTTCAAAGGGGCAACGAGGCCTGCATGCATCGCGGGCGTCCCGATCAAACCGTTCATTCTGAATCTGGGAATTTGGATTCTGCTCGCGGTTTACGTCTGGATTCCGCTGATGCTGCTGTGTCCTATCACCCATTACGTCCTCAGCAGATTTGCGGAGAAGGACGATCAGATTTTCAACCAATTGTTTTCGTACTTTCGACTGAATCTCTTGGGACATCGGAACCGTCTCTTTTGGAATGGGATTAGCTCATTCAGTCCCAACCAGCAAAGAGAGCAGCTTTTTGTATTTCAAAAAAGAGAAAAGAACTGAAAATGTTTGAAGAAAAACGAAAATTGACCAACGGGGAACGCTCACTTTCACACTATATCCCGTTTAGCGCGGTCATCGACCGCGGTGTCGTCATTTGCAAAAACGGAGATCTGGTTGGAACCGTTCGAATCTCCGGCCGCGTATTTGAGGCCGTGAGCAACGAAATTCTCCAGAGAGACGCTGAGAAGCAAAACAACTTTTTGAAGGTTATGGCGGCCTCATCCAGCACGGACGAAATGTGCATCAAAGTTCATCGTATCCGCAGAATAATTCATGATGAGCTTTCAGCTCCGTCCGATCCGAAAACCGAATTTGTCAATGATTTCATCCGGTCGTACAACAGTGGTCTGTCATCAGATTCGCTGATGGCTACCGAACTCTATGTTTCACTCATTAGTCACAAAGCCACAAGCGTAAGACTTGACAAAGCGAATGCTGACGAGATTAAGGAGGAAATCCTTGAACGTCTATCAATTTTTAAAAAGGTGTTCTCAAACTTGGTTGATTCGTTGACGGACTTTGAACCCGAGGTTCTCGCTGAATATAAAGATCAAAGCGGGTACACCTTCAGTCACCAATTGAGTTTTTACAACTTTTTGATCACTGGTTTTTGGCAGCCAGTCCGAGTCCCCTGTATGCCGCTGTCTGAAGCGCTTGGCAACGTTCAGATTTTTTGCGGAGCAGACACCCTTCAGTTTCAGAGCGCACTTTCCACACAGTTTGCTCAATCAATAGAACTTAAAGACTTTCCAACCGCCACGTATTCACGGTTGCTGGACGTGATGCTGTACAACAGTGCGCAGCAGGATACGCCGTACTGCTTCATCGAAACTCAATCGTTTGCCTGTATGAGCAAACTGAAAGGCTTGAAGGTCTTGAAACAGCAGCAGAATCAGCTGAAATCAGCAAATGACGACGGTGTTTCTCAAATTCAGCTGCTTTCGTTCGCACGGGATATGGTCGCAAACGGCGAACTTGTTATGGGCGATTACTCGTATTCATTGTTAGTTTTTGGAGAAAACGAGAAAGCCGCGACAAAGAACGCCAATGACTCAATCAAAAAATTGCAGGATGCCGGATTTTTGCCGATCAAGTCGACGTTGGCGTTGTTCGCGTGCTACCTGCATCAGCTGCCGGGCAGCAAGGAAAGAGCCAGAGTCGCAAAAATTACAAGCATGAATTTTGCGCACCTTGCCTCATTTCACAATTTTCCCTGCGGCAAACGAAACCGCAACCCTTGGGGAGAAGCTGTTGCGCTGATGCGCATGCCGTCCAATCAGCCCTACTATTTTAATTTCCATTACACGGATCCCAATGTGGATTCAACCGGTGATGTGCCGCTTGGCAACACAGCAATTCTCGGTGCGTCGGGGGCCGGAAAGACAGTTCTTTTGAATTTTTTACTTTGTTCTGCACAAAAATTCAGAACGGCGGAAAACGACCTCTCGATCATCCTCTTTGACAAGGACAAGGGGGCGGAACTTGCCATTCGAGCAATGGGAGGGGGCTACTTAGCCATTGAAAACGGAAAGCCTTCCGGGATAAATCCATTTCAGATGGAGCCGACACCGGAAAACATTCAGTTTCTGATCGGCTGGACAAAGCGATTGATCGCCAGAGACGGCCTACCGATCGAACCGCTTGACGAAAAGCGTCTTGCGGATGCGGTTCAAACCGTGATGAGCATGCCGAAGAAATACCGTCGATTGGCAGTTCTGCCACAATCACTGCAACAGGGAGATCGGGCTGAAGATGCAAAGAACTCGCTCAAGATTCGACTGAACAAGTGGATCACTACGGGAGCTCTGGCATGGTGTTTTGACAATGAGGAGAACACGCTCGATCTGAACGAATTTAAGAATTTCGGGATCGATGGGACCGATTTTCTTGAAAATGAAGAGTGCCGCGGGGCATTCACAGAAATCATCTTGTACTTGATCGAGTCACAAGTGATGAAGGACAAGAGACGGACCATCATTGTGATGGACGAGTTTTGGAAATATCTCGCAGCCCCCGCCACTTCAAAGTATGCCTTTGACAAACTGAAAACCATTCGTAAGCAGAACGGGATTTTCGTTTTTGCCTCTCAGAGCCCGGAAGACATTCTCAAAAATGAGAGAGGAAGCGCCTTCATCGACAACACGGCGACAAAAATCTACCTGCCTAATCCAGACGCGAATGAGCGCGACTATGTTGAGGGCTTCAAAACGACGAAAGACGAGTTCAATTTGATTAAAACGCTCGATCGACAGAGTCGAATGATGCTCGTTAAGCAGGGCTCCGTTTCTGTATTGCTGAGGCACGACTTAGGGAACTTCCGAAAAGCGCTGAAGATTTTGAGCGGTTCGGCCGGAACCACAGCATTCGGAGAAAAACTTTTTGAACTCGTCGGAACTGAGCCTAACACGTGGATTCCGTATTTTTTCGGTGAGAAAACGCTGCCTGCGCAGCCGAAGGAAGAAGTATGAGTAAAGAAAACCAATCAAAAAAGATCGGAATGAGTTCCGGTACGCACCGCAATGATTTCTTTGTCAGTCTTTTTATAGATCAAAAGCCAGTCAGGTTCCATGTGCAGTTCCCGATGACCTTTCCAATTTCCCTTAAGCGGATGATCACGCAATTGATAAGACAAAGCCTCTTCACAGATAAGGGATTGAAGGACGCGCTCCAATTTTCCAATGTCCTTCCCGCGTTTCTCCATCAAATCCAAATCCTTATCAAAAAGCCCGGTCGTTCCAAAGCGGAGCATTACTTGCCTCGATTTTTAAAGTATGAAGACACACTCTCGTGGTATGTCACGTCCCCATTTTCGGCAGCTTGCATTGCCCGAATCGTTTCTTGGTTTGGAACGTCGATTGAAAAAGGCATTTTCTTTTCATTGACTAATTTGAGAAGAGAAATGCGAAAAAAATCAGAGAAATTTAAACCCATGGAGCTTAAAAGTTCTGAGGCTTCCTTCTTGAGTTCTTTATTAACTCGAATTCGGATTGAGTCATTACAAGCAGTCGTGGGCATTTTTGACCTCCGTTATAACAATGTTGCCACACATTATAAAGGAAGATAAATGAAATACAAGAAATTATTACTCGCAGCGGTTCTTTCTGCCGGATTGACTTCCGGGGCATTTGCCAGCGGCATTCCAACGGTTGACGCCGCAGCTATTGCACAAATGGTCCAGCAATTGACTCAGCTGCAACAAATGTATTCGCAGCTACAGGCGCAGTACAACACTGCCGTCAGTCAGCTGAATGCCATCACGGGCAATCGCGGACTCGGAATGATCCATTACGACTCAAAACTGAGGAATTTGATTCCGCTGGACGCTCAGCTTCGCTTGAACGCGATTGTGCGCGGAACCGGTTCTTTGAGTTCTCTCGGCAAAGAAGTTTTTGACAGGCTGAACCTTGGTCAGGCTTGCGAGAACTACACGGGGGAAGTCAAAGAAAACTGCCTTAAGAGTCAAAGTTTTGTCGCTGAACAGCAGGCAATTCTTGAAGAAACTCAAAAAACTGTGACTCAGAGGCTGGAAAAAGTCGAACTTTTGATGCAGCAGATCAACAGCGCAACAGACGCCAAAGCGATTGCCGATCTTTCCGCTCGCATTCAGGCTGAGCAGGTTGCTCTTTCGTCCTCGAAACTTGCCGCTGAGTTCCAACAGGCTCAAATGAATCAACAAGCTGGGATCGTCAAGGAACAGGCTCGGCAAGAGGCGATGAAGCAAATCTTTCCTGAGCTGACTCAGGAAGATGTGAAAAACGCCCTGAAACCGATAAAGGTGCGATAAGGAGCAAATATGAGCGGGGTTTTCGCGACTTTTGGTGAAGGCATCCGAAGCAGTCTGACTAATATTGCAGAGGCAGCCTCCGGCCAAATCGCCTCAGAAATTGCAATTGTCGTCTACACCGCGGTTCTTCTCTATTTCATGATCCGTGCGTATCTGCTGATGACGGGGCGAATAGAGGGTGCAATTCCTGATTTGGTCACCCAATGCGCAAAGATCGTGCTGATCGCATTTTTTGCCTTGAAAGTATGCTGCTCGGTGCTCTTTCAAGCGCATCAGGCCTCGCAGATCTTGATAACTGTTGGTCGATAGTGGATATGACATGGGAGTCATTCATGAAAGGAGTCTCGGCAATTCAAAACATCTGGAGCAAATTGAGCTGGGGTGTTTTTGGAGACTCAATGGCGCTAATTGCATTTGTGCTTGCGATGCTCGTGCTGATTTTCTTTGTCTCCATTTATTTTATGTTTTTCGCGGTTGGATATCTCATGCTGTATGAGATTTTCCTCGTGATGGGGCTTTCATTTGGACCGCTTTTCGTGTGCACGCTCATGTTCCCTGCAACACGCAGTTGGTTTGACGGCTGGCTCAGGGCAATCATTTGTTGGGTTTTTACTCTGGTTGCAATCGCTGGGATGCTTTGCTTATTAGATGGAATCTTCGTCTCCAATATTGACGAGCTAACTTTGGCGGCTGAAGAAGCACAAACTGCTAAGAATTTTTCCACCTTATCGCTAAAACTTGCGACATTCTCCGTCATCGTTCTTGCGGTTGCGACAGTTGTCAAATCAATTCCCTCATTTGCGTCCGGGATCACTGGCGGTGTTGCGCTTCAGGCCGCAAGCGTCGCGGGTATGTTCTCAGGCGTTGGCAGAACTATGGCGGCCGCTGCCGGAGGAGCGATTCTCGGTTACGGCGCTGCAACTCACAATGACGAGCTGCGGGAGAAAGCGAGAAACATTCTGGGGTCGGGAGGATTGACCAACACAGGGTCATTTGCGGCTGCCTCTATGGGCTACTCGTTAGGTACTGCGGCGCGGCTTTTCGGCTTTGACCATGCCGCCGGAGACACAAACGGAGCAATAACCGCACCATCCTCTCAGCGACAGACTCCTCAAGAAGAAGCTCAAGCGGCTAGAAACGCAGCATCTATCGGCGTTCCGGGTGCATTTGGAGAAACTTCAGCTCATTCATCAGGATCAACCGGTTCTGAAGGCTCGGCAGGAGCTGCCGGGGCAACAGGATTTAGCAGAGCGTCCGGAACAACAGAAGCTCAAGGCGCAGTCGGAGCGGCAGGGCTCTCAGGTGCCGGCAGTTCTATGGGTTCCGGTGCAGGAGTTCCTCCGACACACAGCGCCTCTCAGGGAGCGTCGTCTTCAGCTAACTTCCCACAACATTCAGAATCCGGGACAAATCAGAGTTTTTCCGGGACAAGAAGCGAGGCGAGCTCGGGTAACAATCCGACGATGAGTGCGGCGTCTCATGGAAGCTCCTCCGGAGCGAGCTCAGCAGACAAAGATTTTGATTTCGGCACTGATTATTCGCAGTTTGACTATAGGCCCGATTTCAGCGCTCCGGAACCTCAAGTATCTCCTCAAGCCTCTGCTCAGCAATTCGCACAAACCGAAGCCTCAGCAGTGCAACAGGAGCAGGAAGCTCAGGCTCAGGCCAATGAAAAGGCTGCCGACGAAATTTTGCAAAAACGAAACGGAGAAAAGTAAACATCATGAAAATCAAATTGATTCTATTTGCATCGGTTTTTATCCCATTTTTGTCCGGCTGCGGCGCACCGAAGCCGCCACAGCCGTCCGGTCAAAAGATTTCAATTGAAGCCTTTGCTCAAAAGCGTGCAGAGGAAAACCGCCTGAAGGTGGCCGCCGCGCGAGCAGGAAATCAATCCGAGACAAACATCCGATTCGGTTATGAGGATGATAGAGAGGAGCAAGGACAATGAGGAACTTATTCGTTTATTCCAAGGATGAGCGAGAGTTTGCCAAGAACCTCATCGACAATAAAATCTGGAGCACTCTCAAGAAAAGCCGCATCCCGTACTTTGACATCCATCGTTCGAAGTTGATCACAGATGACCACTCCTGTGGTTTTCAGTCCTGCTCCAATGAGCGGAACCGTGAGACCTTGGTTGCGATTGAAAGCCGCTCCGTTACTGATAGTAGCAACGATAACCCTATTCGAAAGAGCATTAATCGCATTCACACTAATCACCAAAGCTGGTCGAACGCCTTGCTGCTCCTGCCCCAACGAGGGATCAAAAACGATGCGAATTATGTCGCCTTGCTGAAGAACTTTTCTCATAGCATTTCAGTTCCTACTGGTTTTAGACGATCCCAAGCCGCATATTCCTCTTCAAGGAGGGGCATGATCTGCTTTTGCTCCTCAAGAAGCTGGTCCAAGTCGTATTTCGGAAGTTTTCTGCGCTTTGGCTTTGAGTCAATGATCAGCTTCCCGTCGTCAAAAGTGTATTCGACTAAATCTCCTTCTCGTGCGTTGAGCAAATCCAAAAGAGTCTTGGGAAGAGTGATGACCACAGAGCCTCCGACTTTCTTCAATGTGAGTGTCGCCATGACTGCCTCTTAATTCAAAAGGTTATTAAAAAGTTATTAATAAGTTAACAAAAATTATATCAATATTAGGAAAAGATATGTTTTTTAAGAAAAAACCGATTCCCAAGAATGATTCCAGCCCTCAAAAGAAAGACGAATATTCCGAGGCTTTGGATTGGACAGTTGAGCGTCTTGCACTTAAGGAAAAGCAAGCACGCATAGGCTGGAACGTAGCCAAAATTCTCACTCTTGCATTGATTTTGGTGTCCATTGTTGCAATTGTGATTGCAATGAAAAAAGAAAGCTATCCCTTCATTGTTGAGCTGGACAAATCCACCGGAACCACACGAGTCATTGACATTCGGGATCCGCAGAACATCCCGGTTGATGAAATGATGGATAAGTACTGGCTCAATCTCTACACGTTAAGCCGAGAAAGCTACGATTACCGAACACTGGAAAACGATCACGCCAGAGTTCGTCTGATGAGTGTGCCTGAGGTTTTTTCACCATACGACAATCAGTACGGCGTCGACAACAAAAAGTCAATTCAAAATCTCTTGAAAGACAAAAAGAAGATCGTCTGCGAAATTGAATCCGTCGTCCCAAACGGCAATGGAATTGCCACAGTCCGATTCACAAAACGCCTTCTTGATACGTACACAAATCAGGAGGAGGCAAAAAATGCATGGCGCGCGACGATCGGCTACGAATACAACCCAACTTACGAGATGTCAGAGTCTCAGCGACTGATCAATCCTCTGGGATTCACTGTCACGTCTTGGCGCGTTGATCCAATCATGGGAGGTGCGCAATGAAGAAATTGCTTCTTTCTCTGATGCTTCCCGCCGCGTTTCTCACGTTTTTTGAGTGCGACGCTCTTGCCCTTGAAAAACCTCGGGTTAGCAATCTTGACCGCAGAATTCAGCACACGGAATATAAAGAAGGTCAGGTGTACCCCGTCAATGCGGTGAACGGGGTTATTACCACAATCATTTTCTCCCCCGGCGAAAAGGTCTTGGACTACGGTTCGGGGTACTCCACTGCTTGGGAGTTCATGGCAAGAGAGAATCACTTCTTTCTGAAGCCCAAGGCATTCAACGGCACGACCAACCTTGTTGTTGTGACCAACAAACACACCTACTTTTTTGACGTGAAGCTTGTGGGAAACCGACCGGCCGCTACCTACAGTTTGGCCTTCACCTATCCGGCGGAAGAAGCCGCAAAAGCTCAGGAAGAGGCCCGCAAGAAAGTCATCGATTCACTTCTGGATGAGAAGAAAACTCCTGAAGCCGCAGAAGACAGCAAGAAAATCAACAGAAGCTACTTAGAGAACTTCGGCTCTTCCGAACTGAGCCGAGAAATCGCTCCGCTTGAAGTGTACGACGATGGACTATTTACGTACTTGAAGTTTGACCGCCAGACAGATTTTCCGGCGGTTTACAGAGTGGCTGAAAACAACGTTGAAACACTTCTGAACAGCCATGTCAAGGGCGATTGGCTTGTCATTCACGGTGTTTACAAGGAGCTCAGACTGCGCGCCGGGTTTGCGGTCGTTGGAATTTACAACGAAGCCCACACGGGCGGCGGCTACAGCAGTGACACCGGCGTTTCGCTTCCCGGACTTAAACGAGAACTAATAAAGCAGGTGAACTAAATGACAGACAAGAACAACAAACCCAATGAAGCCGAAGACGAGAAGACAGAAAGTATCGGTATTCCAAGCGTTGCTGCTCGAAAGCGAAACACGTCAAAGATCGGAACTTTCTCTGCACTGCTGCTGATTCTGGTCCTTCTCATCATTATTGGTTTTGGTTTTTACCAAAAAAACAAATCCGGCTCAAAGCAGGATGAAAAACCGCAGGTTGAAAGAAGTTTTTCGTCTAAGGCTTTGACGCTGCTTCCTCTTTCGGAAATTCAGCCGATTGAGGAGCCCAAGCCCGTCATTAAGGAACCTGAACCGCAGCCGGTTCAGCTTCAGCAGCCAGAGCCTCAAATCGTTCCGCTGAGCGTTCCGGATCGGGCGATAGCGATGAAAGAAGAGAAAAAGGAACCGACTTTGGAAGAAAAGCGGAACATGGCTCCGATGATGGGTCAAGCCAGCTCGATTGCGAGCGATACCGAAACCAAGGGTCTTGCTGCGAGCTTCCGAGAGGAAGGCTACAACTCAGGTCAAGGGGGCGGAGGAAAGCTCGGCAACCTGCTTTCATCCGTCTCGACGCCTGCAACCCGTGCGGCCATGATGCCAGATAGAAATCTTCTTCTGGCCAAAGGCACATTCATTGACTGCATCTTGGAAACGAAGCTGGATACAACAGTTCCCGGGATGACGAGCTGCGTTTTGCCCAGAGACATTTATTCAGCAAACGGAAAAGTGCTGCTTCTGGAAAGAGGTTCTAAAGCCATCGGTGAGTACAAAGGAGCCGTCGAAAACGGCCTCAATCGAATTTTCGTGCTTTGGACTCAGATTCAAACACCTAAAGGGGTCCGTATCAATTTAGACAGCCCTGCTACAGACTCTCTTGGCGGCGCAGGAATGGCCGGTGACATTGATTTTCACTGGTGGGCTCGTTTTGGCAATGCCCTCCTTTTCACATTGGTTCAGGACGCGTTTGAGTTTGGCATGACCAAACAAAGCGAGAACAACGGCGGCGTGAATTACTACCAAAATTCGGAAGACGGCATGAAAGAAATAATCCGTGAGGCGATGCGCCAGAGCGGAAACATTCCGCCGACGCTGACAAAGAATCAAGGCGAGCGCGTGGGAATTTTTGTCGCGCGTGATGTCGATTTCTCCACGGTGTATCGACTGAATCCTATAAAGAACGGAGAACAGCCATGACTTGCTACGCTGATGCTGCTTCCTTCACAATTTTCGGGTACTTTTCGGCAATCTTCAGCAACGTTCTTGCGGCGCCTGAAGGAGTCCGCACTCCTTGCTCCCACGCCGCCAGTGTTTTGACGGAAACTCCCAACAACTGTGCAAATTTTTCCTGTGTCAAACCGGTCTTATTGCGAGTTTCAACAACGGGAATTACAAAAGTTCTTCTTTCAGCCTTCCGAGCCTTCATCTGTTTAACGGATAAGAGAAGGTCTTCAGCGAACCGGTTAACTTCAATATCTGAAGAATATTTCATTTCACTCATTAATAACCTCCATCAAGGATTTATAGAGAGCTGGCGGAAGATCATCAAATTTACTCTTCGAGTAAACCATAAGCAGGTAAATTTCGCCGTCTTCAAGCACGTTGTAATAAATAACTCTGGTGCCACCTCGCCTTCCGTGTCCTTTGGCATTCCAGCGAACTTTTCTGAGGCCTCCGGTGCCCGGTATGACATCTCCGCTCAACGGATTGGAAGCAATCCAAACAATGAACTGTTCGCGTTCAGCATCTGTCCAAACATCCTTTGCCCGCTGGCAAAAAATAGGTGTTTCACAGACCGTATAAAGCATAACAACTCCCACAATGTAGTAGAAGCATATTCCTCTTTTACGAACGTTGTCAATAGCGTTATCGACTCAGCAAAGCCCATAGGAGTAAACAAACAATGACGGAAAAAGACGAATTCATCAAATTTTCAGATGACATTCTGTCCAGACAGGATGAAATTTCTTTGAACACTACCATTGGGCCGGTGTTTGTGGTTGAGGACAACTACTACAACGCCTGGGCAAGCTCCTTGACAGAAGAAGAGCAGAACGCGCTGGATGAAATCGTTCCCTCCGAATTCGTCCTTCCGCAGCAGTTTGACGCAAGAGCTGCTGCCGAGGCACTTGAAAAAATGACCCAGGCCGCGGAACTTCGATTTGAAGATTTCCTCAAAGGCAAATCGGTCAGTGAAGATGAGATTTCCGAGAAGCTCAGCGAGATTCCTGATTTCGGTGCAAACGCCTTCGTCAAATGTGCCGACTTGCGTGTCCGCTTTCCTCTCAATGCAAAGGAGTCTCCTGTCAAGTCCTTTGAGAAGATCGGGAACGAATTTGCGCTCACTCTGAATACACAGAAACTGCATGATCAGGATCGAGACGAACTGATGAATTGGAGAGACCTGGAAGAGCGAGTCCGAGACGGATTTTTAGTGAGAAATCTGTTGGATTTCGACGATTTTTCAAACGAAAAGATCAAAGCATTTTGGCAGGAGCATGTGAAAGCGCCCATCAGAGAGCACTTAGAGAGAGCAGCTCAGCCGGAGTTCAGTCTGAAACTGCACAACAACGAATTTTCACTCTCGGAGGCCGTTTCCAATCGAATTTTTGAACCTGCCAGAGAGTTCTTCAGCAAACACAAAAATGAACTTATGTCAGAAAAAACCGAAAACAAATTGAATGAAATCAATCAGAATTCTTACGAGGAACTCATCAGCAGGTATGCCGAGCAGGATGAGTTCCGTCAGAATCCGAAACTTCTTTCAAGTTTAAAAACGCATCTTCATCTGCTTTTTGAACAGGCACAGGCCAACGGAAAGGAAATCCCGAAGGATATCTTTGACATTGGTTTGAAAGCCGCTCCGGCTGCCGAGCCGGCAATGAATGAAAATGACGTGCCCATCGGATATTTTTCTCTTCACTTTGATCTGAATGCCGACTTTTTAAAAGAGTTTTCGTCCCGGACACAGGCAGCTATCAAAAACGCCTTCGGGCAGGCGTCGATTGAGGACGGGGCAAAGCTTGTTTCCTCCACTCATAATGCGATTGACAAAATCAACGCCTCCATCACTCAGACTGCGACAAAAAATGGCGAAAAACAAGCCGTTGATATTGAAAAACTGATTAAGGACTACCAAATCACAGCGCATCTGGGGAACATGAAGCTGGTTGTCGCCCAAAAGGAACAGAACGGTTTGCGTCCGGAAGGACACAATCCGTTCTACTTGGGCAACGAAACGTTATCAATCAATCAAGCTCGTTTTGACAAAGAAAAAGGCGGTTTTGTTTTCCAGGTGAAGGAAATTTGTTATTTACCAAAGGAATGTCAAAAGATTGAGGCTTTATTTTCAAGTAAAAATCTGCCGCGCCTTGCAGAGAAATTTCGGAGTATGGAGCCTGCATGCTCACAGTTTGATGCAGAGCCCTTAAAGCGAATCCTTACGCATGAGGCCGACAATCTCAACCGACGGCTGAGGACTGATTTCACTAATCCAATCGAACTTATCCTTCCCCCGAAAGCAGAGACTTTCACAGAGTGCGTGGAACACACTTATCTGCGCAACTGCGCACAGAAAATAAAAGAACTTTGCCGAAATGAAACAGAGTACATTCTGTCGAATCAAAAAAAATTCACTGACGATATACAACGTTGGGGTACTGAGGAGATTCGGGTTGTTAACAACAAACCTCTTAGTACGGAGGGCCTGGATGCTGAAGACCTGGAAGTTGTTCAACAGCTTATTCCTGAGCAATTTGTTTTGCCGAGAGACTACAACAGCATTAACCTCAAAAAGCCCGCTGAAACGTTTGAGCTCATGACTCAGAATGCAGAATTTCAGCTGTATGACCATTTTGAAAAAAAATATTCACCGGAATTTGCAAAAAAGCAGCTCGATATCGTTCCGCTTTTTCTTCTTAATGCCGAGATTCGCTGCGCCGATCTGAGAATCCGCATTGATCCCTACGATCAGGAATACTCACCGGTTGTTGATTTCACTCGTCATGGCGACAACAAATTCTCCGTGGACATTGACTGTTCAAATCTCGTTGGCACCGAGGTTGAACACCTGGCAATGGACAGAGAAATCTCCGATCTGGTTAAGGATCGGTTCATTAGTGAAAAGCTTCTGCGTGAGGAGGATTTTTCAAATCCAAACGTCGAGAAATTCTTCGAGCAGGAGGTTAAAGAGGTCGCAAAAGAGTTGAGTGAAAAAGCCGACCAAGGAGCTTGCATCCAATTGGATTTCCACAGAGGCGAAACAACTCTGAGGGAAATCGCGGTCAACCGAATTTTTGAACCTGCCAAAGAACATTTCAATGAGCGAAAACAAGAGCTTCTAGCCGAAGAAAAAGATGCGGCAGGCGGCCTCAACAGAGCCAATCAGCAAGCTTTTGACGTTCTTGTCAAAAGCTATGCCGAAAAGAGCGAGTTTCAAAACAACCCCAAACTGCTTTCAAGCCTGAAAACCAACCTTCATCAGTTGTTTGAACAGGCTCAGGCCAACGGTCAGGTGGTTTGTCTCAATCGCTTTGCGATTGATGCTCCAAGCCGCAACGCCACAGTGGTTCAGATGAAGCAGCCGGCAAGAGAAAAGGAGAAATAAATGAACCGCTACGGTTTAGTTACGGGGCGTGGGTCATGCACGAGATTCGGTAGAGAAAATAGAAGATCAGAGTTCTGTGCCTCTATCTCGGCCTGTCTCAAATCATATGCCGCCTGCATGTCAATAAGAAGTCTTGCGTCGATGTTTAAAGACTTTTCCAAACGGAGGGCTAAATCGGCAGAAACGCTCATTTGCCCTCGGACGATTCGAGAAACAGTCGAAGGAGAAACCTTTATTGCTTTCGCCAAGGTGCTCGGACTAATCGCCAGTGCTTCAAGTACATCTTCAACAAGTCGTCCCGGATGGTTGGGATTCAGTTTAGTCATCAGTGGTAGTCCTTGTAATCAACTATGAAAACGTCACCGTCTTTAAAAATAAATGTCAGTCGCCAGTTCGCATTAACTTTAAGTGACCAAAAATTTTCAAGATTGCCGCTGAGCGAATGCAGGTTCCAGCCGGGAATATTCAATGCCCGAAGAGTTCTGGCTTTGTCCAGTACATCCAACATCAGACTCAGTTTTTTTGCATGTTTAGGTTGGATTCCGGCTGAGCTGCCGGTAAGAAAGAAACTTTCTAATCCTTTATGTGAAAAAGATTTAATCATTGATCACTTATTTTCCTGATTGCAGGGATAAGTATAGGAAATTTTTGCGGATTGCGCAAGTCGCAAAAAAAAGAGAACGAAAAATGGCAATTGAATACACAGAACAGCTTGAGAAATTCAGTTTTGAGAGCTCAATTTCTCCCCAGTACATCCCCTATATCGTCTATGGTCCTGACAGTCTCGGAGAAAGCGTTTCCGCAGCTGAAGTGAAGAAAATTGATCAGTTCCTCGAAAAATATGAATTTGTTCGTTTTGATGAGGACAGACTTGAATCGCCCGATTACGGAAGATGCAGCATTTCCGGCGTGCAAGGCGAAGTTGTCCCGGCAGTTTTCATCAACAAAGAGGCTGTAAAAGAAGAGGAGCAAAAGCGCTCAACCCAAGAAAAAATTTCAAGTATGAGTGCAGAAAACCGCGAAACGTTTGAAAAGGTTTTTCAGGCTCATGTCAATCAGAAGGAATTCAAGGAGCATCCCAAGTTGGTTGAGTCCTTCCGCTCAAAACTTGCAGATGTGTTTGTTGACGCCAGCCGCCGTGGAATTCAATTGAAAGCCTCGGAAAAAGAAGCACCGGCAAAAGAAATCAACCGAGAGAGGTGAAAATGTCACTCATTGCTGAACAGCTAGGTTTCGACTTCTTCTTTGCTTCTGAAGTTCAACGCACTGAAGATACTGCGAAGACCGAAAAAATTCATGAAGAAAACAACCAACGCATCAACGACGATTTCAGCACACATCCGATTTATCAATGGGTCAAGCAAAACGCTCCTGCGGTTAAAGAGATCGACGGTGAAAAAATTCTAAAAGCATTTGAAATTCCCGGGCTGCTTAAGCAGTTGGAAACAGAAAATGGGAACTCTCTAAGACAACCTGAACAGCTATACGAAGCAAAGCGGAAAACTTACCAAAATGGTAAGTCTTTGGACGGAGAAGGAGAACGACTTCTTGAGCAGGCTGCCCGTTTGAGCATGCTTAGCGAGATTGTTCATTTTGTAGGATTTGTGAAGCTCCCTACATCAGAACTTTCTTTGCCAAACGATTACGCAAGCAAACTTTTCAATCTGTCATACGAAGCTGACACTGCGTTTTTTAATCACAGAGACACCCTCAAACACAATAAAGACGGTTCTCTAAAGCTAGAAGATTTCGGAGAGGATTTAAACAACACGCGCAAAGGCAGAGGCGCAGGCAAAAGTGCGGATCAAGAGCTGCCATATGACCCGGCAGGCGATTTGGAAAAGCGGCTTGCATCGAACTCACTTGAAAAAGTTTGGCCAAAAGAATCG
>ERZ777305.2496-NODE-2496-length-15532-cov-3.226853_pt1 | contig 15532 bp, 9 predicted proteins | sample MGYA00374965_ERZ777305 | MGnify/ENA primary metagenome ERZ777305 (study PRJEB29328, sample SAMD00013331) | mouse gut metagenome | study: EMG produced TPA metagenomics assembly of the Metagenome analysis of fecal microbiota from mouse which was promoted... | reverse complement strand
GAACACAGCCGTTGTCCGGTGTAAATTTAACGGCATTTCCCAGCAGATTAATCAATACCTGATTCACCCGCACGCTGTCGCAGCACACTTCTTCCGCCAGAACTTCGTAGACAACGGCGCTGAACTGCTGATTCCTCGACCGGATCTGCGGCTGTATAATATTAACTATGCCGTCCATAATCTCCCGCAATGATACCGGCCCGATATTCAGCGTCATTTTGCCGCTTTCAATCTTGGACATATCCAGCACATCATTGATAAGACCCAGCAGATGCTTGCTGGACAATGCTATTTTGCGCAGGCATTCCTGAACCTGCTCCTGATTGCGGGCATTGGACATGGCTATGGAAGTCATGCCGATAATGGCATTCATGGGCGTGCGTATGTCGTGGCTCATGCTGGACAGAAATTCCTGTTTTGCCGCATTCGCATGTTCGGCTTCCTTCCGGGCCTTTTCAGCTGCCTTGCGCGCCGCGTCCATTTCCGTATTCATGCACTTCAGCTCCAGTACCTGCTTTTTAAATACCCCCAAATACCGGAAGAAAATATACAGCAGCATGGAAATTACAGCAAAAGAAGCTGCATAAACAATGATAAGCCAATGGCTTCCCATCCCTGAAATTGCATTGTCCAGCCCGTCAAAAGGAAGAACGGTCACCAGATACCATTCGCAATACGGAAGATTGGTACAGTACAGATGCCGGCGGGATTCACCGCTTTTCAAAATAACCGAATAATCCTCACCGGCATGCATCGCAGCTGTCAGCTGCCCGATATAGTAATCGGCCTCCTCACTCTGACCATCAAAAATACTGTAAAGCCTGTCAAAGTAATTTTCATTTACACCGCCCTGATCCCGAATAACATAACTGCCGTCCCTGCGTATGACATAAGAATAACTCAGCGAACTGTCGGAATCAAGGAACAAAACCTCGCCCATATAACGGGAGGAAAGCCCTACAATTACAGCAAGGCTGCTGCCCCCGTCGGACATGGGATATCGGCAGGGAACACCAAACAAAATTACATTATTCCCGCTGCTGTCCACGGCGGATGCCGCTTTGCGCTCTCCGTTTTTCAAACTGTTTAAAAATTCTTGTGGGTTGTTGGGCTTTACGGAATCGCCGTAAATCATTTCAATTCTGCCGTCAGACGAATATAAGGCGGCACATAAAAACTGTCTTGCCCTTGCGCCGTATTCTATTTCCTCCTTTGAGCCGTAGCCGGAATCTTTTTCATCTGCCGCAATGCGCGCGATGGATTCCGCCATGGTCAGCCGCAGCGCAATAATTGTTTCAAAATGCAAAGATACCTGCTCGTTCATACCAGCCATATATGTAGTGCCCAAATCTTCAATTGTGTCCTCACTCATTTTGTTAATGGATATTCCCAAAAACAAAAAAACGAGAATATTCAGGCAGACGATCACTGCTGTGCTGATTTTTAAGGAACTCGGCAAAGCCATGCTTTTCATAATTTTTTCCATCTCCACTCTTTGTGCATTGTTCCGGGCGCAAAGCAAAAGGGCAGGTTACGCCTACGAAAAAGCCACAGATACAATACGCCCATGAAAATAAAATCTGCCGCAAAAGGCAATAAAAAAAAACAGATCTAATGCTGTCTTCTGTCTTTTCTAAGTATATTGCGGCAAAGCATGATTTGTCAATCCCCATTTACAAAAAAGAGGAAAACACATTCTTATGCCCATGCCGTTTTTTTGCAGACAAGTATTTCTTATTATTATGCCCTTCCTCTTCAGGACATTTTCCTAAGGGTAACGGGACGGAACTGCCCTGGCGGATAAACACCGCTGCAGCCCCTGTATTGACGTTACGGGGGACGCGTGGTATTATGACACAGAAGCAGCAGCTTTTTATGGCGGGACTTTCGTGATTTCATGGGAACAAAACGGAACTTTCCTGATCTTCCGAAACAGAGCGTTCCGGAAAGGCGTCTCTTTGCGTCATAATCTGCGGCTGCAGTGACTATGACCGGAAAGCGGTCTATATGGAGGGCAGGCGTTATGGATTATTCAAGGGAGCTTTTTGAACGGGCCGGCAAGGGTGAGCCGGCCGTCGGGAGCCGTGAGCAGCACAGCGGTATGCGGAGCGTTCAGAATCTGGAGACCGTCATCAATGAGGGCCTTCGCGTCGCCCTGCTGGAGGAAACCCCGGATCAGTCGCTTGAAGTGCTGCTGGAGCACCTGGGAAAGGCGCTGAACGGAGACCGGACCTACATATTTGAGCAGAACGCCTCCGGCGGCGACGACAACACCTATGAGTGGGCGGCGGAAGGGGTGCAGCCGGAAAAGGAGAATCTTCAAAATGTTCCGCCGGAGGTATGCGCAAGCTGGTATCGGAATTTCAGCATCGGAAAGCATATCGTTATTGAGAGTCTGGAAGAGATCCGGGAAACAGACCCTCTTCAATATGAAAATCTCAAGCGGCAGAGCATCCATTCTCTTGTGGTGGTTCCTCTTTATGACGGCAAAAGGCTTATCGGCTTTTACGGCGTGGACAATCCACCCGCAAAGTCGATTGAATACGCATCAAATATGCTTCAAACTGCAGCATACTTTATTGTATCTTCCCTGAAGCGGCGCAATCTGTTTCGTCAGCTTCAGAAGCGGAGCTATAATGTCCTCCACGCTCTCAGCGTGGATTATCTGGGTATTTATCAGGTAAACTTCGATACCGGAGAATGCGAGATATACCGGGACAGCGAACAGATCGGCATGGACTGGGCCGTCGATTTCAAGGATGGCTATGCGGCGGCTATGGAGCGGTACATTTCCCGGTATGTGGTTGCCCGGGATCAGGAGCGGCTCCGTGCCGTAACAAAAAAGGACTATGTGCTCGCTCAATTGAAAGAAAAAAAGATGTTTTATGTCCGGTATCAGGTGAAGGACAGCTCCTGCGGCCTGAAACACCTGGAGATTCATTTTTTCGCCACGGAAAAAACGGCGGAAGAGAACTGCGCGATTTTTGCCCAGCGGGATGTCAATGCCGTGGTAGAGCAGGAAGAGAAGTACAAGCTGGAGGCAAGACAGAGCCTGGAGAATATACTGGAGGGGGCCAGAACCGGCATCTGGACGATTGAACTGGAGGAAGGCCGGCCGCCAAGGATGTACACGGACCGGACCATGCGGCTTCTCCTGGGCGTTTCGGAGGAAATCGAACCGGAGGAATGCTATCGGCACTGGTATGAAAATATTGAGCCGGACTATGTGCAGATGGTGCATGAATCGGTGCGGGAAATAATGGAGTCCGGGCGATCCGAGGTTATTTACCCCTGGAATCATCCGGAGCTGGGAAAAATTTATGTCCGCTGCGGCGGCGTACCGGACAAAACGTTTAAAAAACCCGGATCCTGCCTGAACGGATACCATCAGGACATTACGGAAATCACGCTGACAAGGAAGAAACAGGAGCAGGCCATCATGGAGCTGCTGGAAAGGGTCAGACAGGCCAATTCGGCAAAGAGCGAGTTTCTTTCCCATATGTCTCACGATCTTCGTACGCCCATCAACGGCATACTGGGAATGCTGTCCATCATGGAGAAAAGCCAGGATGATCCGGAGCGGCAGAGGGAATGCCGGAAGAAAATCCGCGTGTCTACGGAACATCTGCTGTCCCTTGTCAACGATGTCCTTCAGGTCAGCAAACTGGAGAGCGGAAGACCGGCCGTGGTGGAAGAACCGTTTGACCTTCATGAAACACTGGAAAACTGCATTGCGATCCTGTCCGCCCAGGCGGAGGAAAAGGAAATCCGGCTGGTGCTGGAGGAAGTGGCTCTGCAGCACAGCAGGCTGATCGGAAATCCGCTTCACTTAAGACAGATTCTGATGAACATCATCGACAACGCCCTAAAATACAACCGGCCGCACGGTTCCGTATTTGTCCGGGTCCGGGAGACCGCCTGCCTGGGCGGAACCGTAAACTGCCGTTTTGTAATCGAAGATACCGGAATCGGTATCGGGGAGGACTTCAAAGAACATATTTTTGAGCCGTTTACCCAGGAACATCAGGGCGCAAGAACCAACTACAACGGCGTCGGGCTTGGTATGTCCATCGTGAAGGAACTGGTAGACCAGATGAAGGGAACCATCGAGGTGGACAGCCAGATCGGCAGGGGAAGCAGGTTTCAGATTACCCTGCCCATCCAAATCGACATGGCATACAGCGCACAGCCTGCGGATGAGGATCAGAATGCACGGAGCGATATTAAAGGAATGCGCGTCCTGCTGGTGGAGGACAATGAGATCAACCGCGAAATCGTGGAATTTATGCTTGCGGAGGCCGGCGCTGAAATCATGACCGCATACGACGGAAGGGCGGCCGTGGACGCGTTCGCCGCATCCGAACCCGGAACGTTCGACTGCGTACTGATGGATTTGATGATGCCGGTTATGAGCGGATACGAGGCGACCCGAGTAATTCGCAGCCTGAACCGCTCCGATGCGCAGGCCGTACCTATCATAGCACTGTCGGCCAACGCATTTGAAGAGGACGTCGCAATGGCAAAGGATGCCGGAATGAACGATCATCTGGCAAAGCCGGTGGACATCCGGAAAATGTTCAAGGTCATGAGCCGGCTGGTAAAAAAAACTAAAACCGCAGAGCGGCCGGCCGTATAACGGAACAGCATATTAATACCGGCGGCTTCCCCTGCGGACTGTGTATCTGCCGGGTACTTCCGGCCGGAGGACATAGGAAAATTTTAACAGACCCCGCAAATTTTCACCCGAAAAGAAAGGCAGGTTCCTCACTTGCACCATACAACCGCAGCCAGGCCGGAACCAGGCCCGGTACATAATCGCCCGCTGCTGCGCTTCCTCGGCCGGATTGCCGTTTCCGCCGCTGCGCTCCTCCCCCTGCCGGCCGTCAGCTTTCTGAAACAAAAGCTGCAGCGCCCGGCCGTGCTCCAGCATTTCCTGCAATGTGCGGAAACCTATAAATACTATCTTTCTGTGCGCAGGCACATAAAAAAATCCGGAGCAGTGCTTTACTTTGCCGAGGCTCCCGATTTGTCGAAGCTGCGCGGGCTTTCTGCAGAACAGCGTGCAGTTCTGGACAGAAAAATGACCACTTCGCAGCTTCTGGATGATGCCGGGTATCTCGAAAGGGCATACTGCGGCTGCTCCCGCTGCCTCGCTTTTGCAAAAACCCGCTTCCGCGGCACGCGCCTGTATTCCAACGGCCGTTACACCATACCCGCCGATTTCTCCGGAGAATACTATAATGTTGCGAACGGCATACGCCATACCCCTGCAGCAGGGACGGATGCACGCCGCCGCATCCATTTGTTCGGCTCGTGCATCGCACGCGGCTACGGGGTTTCCGACGAATATACCATTTCCAATATTCTCCAGGAGTTACTGAACGGGCAGGCGTCCGCGGATACCGCGGTAATCAACCGGGGCACGGGCGGAGCCACCGGCTATCCGGGTGTTGTAAACGATCTTAAATACATGCTGGATACCTTCTTTGCTTCGGGTGATATTGTTGTTTTTCTTTCGTACCATACCTTTCTGGAACCCCTGATCCGGCGCCGTCAAAAGCAGCTCTATCTTGAATGCAGTCCTCTCTTTTCGGACGGTGCGGCGCCGGGCTGGTGGTTTTTAAACTCGGCTGTTCATCTGAATCAGATCGGCAACCGGGTAATCGCGGAGGAGCTCTTTAAAAAGCTTGCTCCGCTGCTCACGGCGGATGAGACCCCGCGCTCCCAAACAGCCGGACGCGGTTCCCGCCCGCACGCCAAGCTCTCCCCGGAGCTGGAAGCAGAACTTCAGCAATATCTTTCCCGGCTGGAATCCGTAAAGCCTGCTGTTTTGCCGGCCAGCGCGGGAGCGATTGTCATGAACTGCAATCCCTTTACGCTCGGCCATAAATATCTGATTGAGACAGCAAGCCGGGAGGTCGGGCTATTATATGTTTTTGTTGTGGAGGAAGATCGCTCTTTTTTCCGCTACGAAGATCGCTTTGAAATGGTGCGGCGCGGAACCGCCGGACTCCGGAATGTCATCGCTGTCCCAAGCGGGAAGTTCATCCTCTCCGCTCTTACCTTCCCGGAATATTTTCAGAAGGAAGAGAACCCGGAAGTCCGCATCAATGCGGCAGCGGATCTGGAAATTTTCGGAAGTCGCATAGCCCCGGTTCTCGGAATCACCGTCCGCTTTGCAGGCTCGGAACCGTTCGATGCGGTGACCGCTCAGTATAACCGGCAGATGGCGGGAGAACTGGCGCAGTACGGAATAGAATTCCGCTGTATCGAGCGCTGCCGGCTTGACGGCGAATATATCAGCGCCACAAAAGTTCGCGGACTTCTGCGCGCCGGAAAATTCGAAGCGCTGCAGCAATACGTACCGGACAGCACGGCGGAAATCCTGAAAAAATATCTTCCTGCTGCGGATGCCGGTCCGTAATTTCCGCACCGCCGGGGGATTTGGCGCGCACCTGCATCGGCATGTCACGGCAGCCGGCCGACGGACTGCGGCAATTCCTCCGGACAGCCGTCCTGCATGGGGATTTCCGCACTTAAGGATGCGGCGGTTCTGTTCGTTTTTTCGTATTTTACCTTTATTTTACATTTTGTGTTTCTGCATTTATACTTAAGCTGATCTTCAAACGGCAGGTTCGCTCCCGAGAACAGGGGCCCGCCGCCAAACTCCCGAAAGCGAGGTTTTCCGCCATGGATTCAGAGCGCTTTGAACAGGCCTGCGATTACATTCTCAATCAGAAGCAGGAGACAAACGGCATCGGCACCCTCTCAGAAAAAACCATCCATGCCGTGCTGAAAAATTATTACGTTCCGGACACAAACTGCCACGAGCAGAAGCTCGCCGGCTTTGTTGCAGATGCCTACACCGGCCGGGAAATCTACGAGATACAGACAAGAAATTTTAATACGCTCCGCCGCAAGCTGGACGCATTTCTGCCTCTCTGCGACGTCAATATTGTTTATCCGGTCGCACACACCAAATACCTGCGCTATATCGACCGGGCAACCGGCGCTGTAACCGCGCCGCGCAAATCTCCGAAAACCGGCACGCCCTACGCCGTATTCCAGGAGCTTTACCGCATTAAGAGCTATCTTTCCCATGAGCATGTCCACATTCGCGTGGCTCTGCTGGACGTGGAGGAATACCGTTTTCTTGACGGCTGGAGTGAAAACCGCCGTAAGGGTGCGACCAAAGACGATTCCTTTCCGCTGGCCTTTTTTCAGGAAATCGTGCTGAACACCCCCGGGGATTATACCGTGCTGCTGCCGGAGAACCTGCCCGCCTCCTTCACCACAAAGGATTTCAAAAAGGCCGCCCGCGTTTCCCAGCCTCTCGCGGGCGTCGCGCTCCATGTCATGAACTCCCTCGGCGTTGTTTGCCGCGTCGGGAAACAGGGGAATCTGTATGTTTACGAGCGCGCTTCCGAAGCCCGCGGCAAGTGAAGGCTGCCGCACAGACTGCGGGAAGTGCTCCGGATGCGCATGCTCTGCTGCATTCAGCGACTGGGCGGCCTTATCTCATCTCCGGAAAAGTATCTGCCACCCCTGCCACAAGGCTCCACTGCCGCACCATATAGCTTCGCAGCGGCTCCGCGGACTTTTGGTATTCCGCAAGGACGGCCTGCGGCTCCTCCGGATGTTCCGCAACGGCGCAGGCGGCAAGATATCCGCTCTCCATTCCCGAAGAAATTCCCTCTCCCATCGGATTCAGAAAACCGGCCGCTTCCCCCGCATACAGCACCCGGCCGCTGCCGAAGTCAACGGCACAGCCGGGAAGAATGCGCGGCATCCGCCACCGCTCCTCCCGCAGCTGCTTTTCGATGCTCAGCCCGTGATTCCTTCTCATATAAGCGAGAAAGCGCTCATAATAAGCTCCGGTTTTCTCCGTATTCTTTACGGCAACCCCGAGCACAAGCTGGTTGTCCTTCACATTGAACCACGCATCGTACTCCGATAGCTCCGGTTGCAGGTACGCGTAAAAATAGTGCGGGTCCAGATCAATTTTTCCGTCGCTGAACGTCTGATAGGTGGTAATATAATCCCCCGTTCCTCCGGTCAGCCGGTTCTTGAGCACGCTGACGCAGCCTCCGCAGTCCAGAACGTATTTCGCATTCTCCGTACCGTTCTTTTTTCCGCGCAGCTCGACCGAGACAAATTTCCCGTTCTCTTCACACCCGGCCACAAGAGTTCCGTCCGCCAGCTGCACCCCCTGCGCCCGCGCCTTTTCTGCCAGCCATCCGTCAAAGGCGCTGCGCCAGACATTCCGCCCCTCCTGCTCAAAAACAAAGCTTCTTCCCCGGTCATCGGTAAACACCATGCCCTTGTTCTGCGCAGGAGCACAAAACGCCGTATCCGGCACAGCTTCCCCAAAAAGCTTTTGCACCAGCTTAAGCGACTTACGAATCAGTACGCCGGAACAGGATTTATATCTCGGCAGGCTGCGCTGCTCCGCAAGCAGCACTCTCATGCCCTTTTCCGCCAGTATCTTTGCTGCCGTGCATCCGCAGGGCCCGGCACCCGCTACAATCACATCGTACATTTCCGCCTCCATGCCGCCCGTTTTCTAAAACTCCGGAAATCCTCATTCCGGCACGAACCTTTGTCAATCGCTCCTCTTTGCTTCTTTTCTCCGCCTTTTCTTCATCTTCCATTACCTCAGCCGTTTCATAAGGACTCCTTAACTTTTTTTCGGGCATCTTTCTTTTGCGGTTTCCCGCATCCTTCTGCATATTCCATGCTCCTGCCTTTGCATCTTCTCTTAAAGCTCCCGCATTATCTCTCCGCATTTCATAAAAGCAGGCAGGTACTATGATTTTATCATACTTCTGGCCGCTGTTCAACAAAACCGCTTTACAAAATATTTCGTAACAGTACAGAAATATAATGCATCCATTGTTGACAAATTCTGCCCCTCATGATATACTGGATGCGTTTTATAAACAATTTTTATCATGTTTTATCATGCGTGGCAGGTTAGTAACAGTGATAGAAAGGAAGGTGGTTTTTATGACAAATTCAGCTAAAAAGAGGATCATATATGAAGTATCCGGTGTCATATTTTCCGCCGCAGTCCATTGCTGATATTGTCGGACAGGATAATATTTATTGCGCATCCGGTACGGATGCTTTTTTCATATATGATCGTCAGCTTCAAATTGCGTAATACTGCCTGCTTTTGAAGAAAGGACGATTTTTTTAATGCAGAGATTTAAATCCATCATACTTCCCATGCAGGGAAAAAGCAAAAACGGACTTCACTGGTTATACAATACCAAGTGGAACGCCGCTCTCAGCTCCGATGAGGAAGAAAAAATATTCACATACAATTCCCTCTGCTTCTGGTTTTCCGGAACAAGTCACCGCAACAGCGAAAGGCTGCTCCTCTCTGTAGAGATCCCGTTTCCTGCCGTCTCGGAACTGTCCGAAGGGGATTTGATTGCGGCGGAAAGCTTTTTGCTCAGCATCCTTGCTCCCACGATCAATACCCTCAGTCAAAGCTATGCAAATACAGATAAAAATGTCAGGGAAAAGTCACAATTTGAAGTGCAGCCAGCCAGGGAAATCATGCTGCGGAGAAACGGAATCTACTGCTGCCGCGACAAAGGCTCTGTCATTTTGACCATTCATTTCTGCGTGCCGCTCGTCAATGCTTTGTCCATAAATGCAAAGGCCGCTGTTCGTGCCGTGCGGGACATCCTGGTGCATGTGGAGAGCACAATGCGCCTTCTCCGCCCGGAGGATTTATCCGGGTATCTTTCCTGCCGCCGCTGCCAGCAGCTTATCCGGACTTATCTGAAACAAAACGGGCTGTGTGCCTTTGTAGCCAACGGCAGCATCCTGCCGCGGGAAAACGGCACATCCGAACCGATGCGGCATGCCGTTCCGTTCCTCTCACCCAAGCAGCTTGAGGTGACAATTCCTCTGGAGAACGGGGAAACAATCACCGGCATGGGAATCCGGTGCGGCGTAACCGTTATCACCGGCGGAGGTTATTCCGGAAAGTCCACGCTTCTCGACGCACTTGAAGCCGGAATCTACAACCATATCCCCGGCGACGGACGCGAATATGTTATAACCGATGACAGCGCGCTTAAAATCTATGCGGAGGACGGCAGGCCGGTACACAGCCTTGATCTCTCGCCGTTCTTCCGCTATCTGCCGCATGGCGTGGAGGTCAGCGACTTTTCCACGCTCAACGCCAGCGGAAGCGTATCTCAGGCGGCCAATATTATTGAAGCCCTGTGCGGAGGCTGCGGACTGCTGCTGATTGACGAGGATAAAAGCGCAACCAACTTTATGATAAGAGATCAGACTATGCGCCGGATTGTTAAAAACGAACCGATTATCCCGTTTACTGACCGTGTGCGCGAGCTGAGTTCCGCAGAGAATGTTTCTACCATTCTCGTAATCGGCGGCTCCAGTGAGTATTTATCCTGTGCCGACTGCGTAATTCGGATGGACGATTACAAGGCAGAGGACATCACCGGGGAGATTTCAGCACTTCATCTGCCCCGGAACACTCCCGAGACCGCGCCAGCCCGATGGACGCGCAGCCGCAGAATGACGCCCCGGAAAACCATGCAGCCATTTCTGTTCCTCCGATCAGTGATGACGAAAAATGAGAATAAAATTATTCTTGACGAATACAGTGCGGACATCACCCTGCTTACGGCTGTCCAATCCGCAAATCAGATAAATACTCTTGCCTGCGTTATGGAGCAGCTTCTGACGGATAAAGCCGCCGACGATTCGGAACTGAGCCGGAAGGCCGAAGAAGCGATAGAGAAATTGTTCGGCAGCGGTCAATTTCAAACAACCTCTCTGCTTCCCGATACCCTCTGGCGCTGGTACGAGGAAATCCGGCCGCTCGATGTATTCTGCTGCGCCAGCCGCATGCGCGGGCTTTCCTTCCGCAGGGAAAAGGAAAACTGAAGGAATATGCTGCGCCGCAAATACGCTGCCGGAAATGCTTTTATCGGCGTTTCCTTAACAATTTTGCGGGTTTTCCTTGCAACCTTACCGAAAATCATCTATAATGAAGAAAAATTAAAAAAGGAGCAAGCTGAAGCCTTCCCTTTCGAAGGCTGCGGCAGTTACAGAACATGAGTGAAGAAAACAGCAAAAATATAACCGAGGAGACCGCAGCAGTACCAACAGAAGCAGCGGCAGCCGCACCGGCGGAAAATCCTGCGCCGGCAGAACCGGTTCCTTCCATGGATGATTTTAAGGATGAGATCACGCGCTCCTTCCGCAAGCTGAAGCAGGGAGATATTGTAAAGGGCACGGTGATCGGCATTTCCGAAACGGAAGTTACGCTCGATCTCGGTTGCTATGCCGAGGGCATCATCAAGCTTGAGGAACTCAGCAACGATCCGCGCTTTTCCATAAAGGCGGACGTAACCGTCGGCGAAGAAATTACCGCGACCGTGCTGCGCGAGGACAAGGAGGGAAATATTCTGCTCTCCCGCAAGCAGGCGGACGATGTTCTTGCATGGGAAACCTTAAAGCAGCTTCTCACCGACCGCACCCCGGTTACCGTCAAGGTTGCCCAGGAGGTCAAAGGCGGCGTTGTTACCTATCTCCACGGCATCCGTGCGTTTATCCCGGCTTCCAAGCTGACCGCCGGCTATGTGGAGGATCTCTCGAGCTTCGTCGGCCAGGAAATTCAGGTTCAGGTTATCACTGCGGATGAAGAAAACAAAAAGCTTGTGCTCTCCGGCAAGGATCTCGCCATGGAAAAGGAGCGTGCGGAAAAGAACAGCCGCGCTGCAAGCCTTCCGGTCGGCACGGTTACTACCGGCAAGGTTGAAAAGATTATGCCGTTCGGCGCGTTCGTCGCGATCGGAGACGGCCTGTCCGGTCTGGTTCATATTTCGCAGATGAGTACAAAACGTATTAAAACGCCGAACGAGGTGGTAAAAGTCGGCGATGAAGTTACCGTCCGGGTTCGTGATGTGAAGGACGGCAAGATCAGTCTGACCATGAGAATTTCCGATGAAAAAGAGGAGAGGTCCAAAGACGTTGACGCCGGCCCGAGAGAGTATTCCTCCGGCGGGGAAGCAGTGACCGGTCTCGGCGCGCTGCTGAAAAACATTAAACTGAATTAAACAGGGAAAAACTTTGCGCCGCTGTTTTTAACAGCGGCGCAAAGTTTTTCCTGCCCATTGACCTTATTTTTCAGGCTCTTTTGGGATATCCCGGCTTACTTAAACAAATCCTCAAGTGCTTTCATGCTGTCATAACAGTCATCACAGACGGTCGCAGTTTCGCCGAGTATCGTCACCTTATTCTTTTTGCCGGACGTCTCCTTGCCGCACCCGCCGCACTCAAACTTTCCGCAGCCTGCCAGAGGCAGGAGACATACGATCAGCAGCAATGCTGCCAGGTACCTTTTCTTCATGCTTCTCATACTTTTTCCCCTTTTTTGCATAATCGGAAGCCGCAGCTGTTCTGCCGGATTGTCACAAACGGACAGAATAAACAGCTTTAGCTGTCCGCTTCCTATCTTACCATGCCGCAGAACTTTTGACAACAAAAAACAAAAAATTCTGCGGAGGAACCCTTATACAGGCCCCTTTGCAGTAAAGACATTACGTTTTACCTAAAACGCATATTTCATCCCGTTTTCGTCAAACGGAACCTTATCGTTCTCCCGAAGTATCTGCTTCGCAATCTCGCGCAGCATCTCGCCCGGCACTTCCTCATCGGTCAGCTGAATCAGCCCCTGCATTTGTGTGCCGGAGGAAACTGACGGGAATTCCTTCCTACCGTCCCCCGTCAGAAGAAGTGCATCGGAAGCGCCGTCTGCAGCCGGCATCGGCTCCCCGCTGTCCGGTGTCTCAGGCACGGTCGCTACGGAATCGATCACTCCATCCTCCTCGAGCACTGTGCCGTAAGCCTCCTTCATGCGATCCCGCAGAAGGTTCGCAATGTATTTGGAATAGCTTTCCTCCGGCTCACGGAAGCTCTGAACCTCCTCGTTGATCGCCAGCATTTTCCGGTCCAGAAAGGATACAAGATCGGCGCATTCCTTCAGCTCGCGTGTAATATGATCCGGCGCATTGCCCTCAAACTTATAATAAATTTTATGCTCCAGGCTTGCCCAGAAATCCATCGCAATCGTGCGGATCTGGATTTCCACTTTTGTGTCAATAACCTCTTCCGACAGAAAAATCGGCACGGACACCACCATGTGATAGGAAGTGTAGCCGTTCGGCTTTGGATTGACAATATAGTCCTTCACCTTCAGCACCGTGATATCGCTCTGCTTCGCAATCAGTTCAGCAATCCGGTAGATGTCGCTCGTAAAGGAGCATATAATACGTATCCCGGCAATATCATTGATATATTTAACAACATTCTCAATAGTAAGCTCTCTCTGATGGTGACGCATCTTTTTTGCAATACTCTGCGGCGACTTGAGCCGCGAGGTGATATGCTCGATCGGATTATACTGATGTGCCTGCTTGAACTCGCTGTTCAGTATCTCCAGCTTTGTGTTGATTTCACGCAGCGCCGCATCATACAGCATCAGCGTACGGTTCCAAAGCTGTTCCTCGTTAAATGACATTGGTAGCTCCATAAAAATTTCACCCTGACTTTCCCTCAAAGCGTCTGCCTCCACAGCGAAAGCAGCGCTTTTTCCCACCAGTTCTTTCTCCTGCATTTTACCACAGAATTATGAACATTTGTTGAACTGCCGTTCGGTTTAAGTAAAGTTTAAGAAATCTTTTATCCTTTCGACATAGTTCGCCGCTTTTTTCCGCAGCTATGCTTTTCCGGCGGGACAACAGGGATAAAGCCGGTTCCGGAGCAATAAAAACATCAATAACAGAATACCATGCTGCCAATACCAATTACCATATTTTAATAATTAAGTTTACCGCTGCATTGTTTCAAACGATACCTCATAACCATGTTCCCCCTGCGTCACCTGCACCCGGCGGAGGACGGAATTTTTATTCACTTCACTGGCATAATTACCGGCAATCGCATAGATCTGGCTGCCGTCCGTATAAAGTTCATGAAGCTGTTTAAGAGAATCATCTGTAATGCTCCATAATTCCATGCTGCTCTTTTCCAGATCCATCAGCCGGAAACTTGTACTGAATAACAGATTATCCACCAGAATATAACGCTCCAAATGCTCCGTTTCCCAAGGATAAATCTGAGCCTGCCCGGAAACAGCTTCCCGTATGTGGAACCCTTCCGGATCAAGCCAATAAAATTTTCCATCCTTAACATAATGCTGATCTGATAGCATTAAAATCATTCCATCCCACATGGCAGTACCGCGCTCTCCATTCCATTTGCGCAGTTCTGTTCCGGTCTGAATGCACAAGCCCGGAGCTTCTTCAAGCTCCTGCAATGTTGCAGCAAGGAAATAATCCCCGCAGCGCCGCAGATCAAGGACATATTCGTTTCCTGTTCTCCCTGCCGCCGCAAGCTTATTTTCATTAAAGAAGTAGAACCAATAATCCACTTCGTCCGCAAAATCGTTTCCGTAATCTAAACTTATACCCTGCCGCCGGCAATAAATCATATCCTGATAAACAACAATAGAATTAAAAACTTCTTCTGTCAGAATTTTAACTCTACCAGTCACCGGATCATACTCTGCAACATTCCCACTCTGCGCACCTTCAAACTGAAACCGGTTATAGGATTCCAGCAGGAAATACAGCTTTCCTTCCCGGCAGAACAACCTCTTTCCCGGCAATTCCAGCACAATTTGTGATTCCCCGTTATAAACAGCATGGATCATATAATCCCCGCCGTAATCCACATAATACAAAATTCCATACAGCGGATCTTGGCAGAGCGGCACGACATTTTCCCAATTCACCACGTTTTCCGGCAAATTGCAGTAAACGGCATCCTCCTTGCCAACAACAGTTAATTCCCCCAATGCCTTCCCCTCTAGCAAAAGACCTTCCCCCATGCCTCCGCCATCATTAAGTTTCTTGCTAAAACCGCCATCTTCGACAGCTTGTGTCGGCGAAGGGAGATTTGCTTCCTCATTTCCATTTTCATTTTCGCTTTCGCTTTCTCTACCACACGCGGCAAGGGTCAGGCAAAGACCAAGAAAAAATAATTTGCAGCTTTTTCTAAATATATTCATTTTTATTCCCCCCAATATATTTTTAATTTTGATTCGGTCTGTTTTATGTACTCCGAAACGGAGAGTTTCCCGGAGAGCATCTCTTCAAATCCCGCGTCATAAATATCGGAATCGACCGCAAAAACAACCTCTGCGTTCTCATATACCTCATACAGAGCATTATTCAGCGCGTTTTCTTCTTTTTTGTCCGAAAAATACGGCACATCCTCCAATTTCATTTGGTAAGCAATCAGATCAGCCAGATAAGCCAATGCCTCATCCCTTTTCTTTGAATCCGGATTTACTGCCAAGAAAATACAGGAAGCAATATTTTTATCTGAAGCAGAAAATTTTGGCATCCCGACAAAAACACCATCCTCCTCATAATATGTTCTTCCCGGAAAATAATTAAGTGCTTCAAGTCCCATAACC
>ERZ777305.2495-NODE-2495-length-15545-cov-87.684893_pt1 | contig 15545 bp, 11 predicted proteins | sample MGYA00374965_ERZ777305 | MGnify/ENA primary metagenome ERZ777305 (study PRJEB29328, sample SAMD00013331) | mouse gut metagenome | study: EMG produced TPA metagenomics assembly of the Metagenome analysis of fecal microbiota from mouse which was promoted... | reverse complement strand
ATGCTGCTAAATCGGCTCCCGAATATTAACATTCATTATTAAACACCCTCTTATAGCTTCCTCGTAAAAATATGTTTCAGATAAAATGGTTCCCATAAGCTCGGCTATGCGTGCTTGCCAGTATATATCTTTTGTATTCTTGGCTATACGGTCGGCACGCATGGCGATGGTCATAGCCGACGGATAGTTGGTAGCGTTGGCGTTTAGAGTGGCTTGGTAGAAAAGAGATTTCATAAGTCGTGCCGGATCATCGTGGCTCTCGAAATAGTTCACGGCTGTGGTTATCAGTGAGTCGTTGGTCTCGTCGATAAAATTTTTATGCCGGGCTTGGGTGAGCAGGAGTGCGCCAAGAGCTTTCTGCCTTTTTCCGACAGGTCGAAACGAGGAGTCGGACAACAGTGTGAGTGCCGAGTCGGGATGTTCGTCCATGACATCTTCAGCCGTGGCGAGGGTTGTTTCAGCCATGCGTGTGGCATCATCGGCACAGCTGACGAACGACAATGATAGAAGTGACAGTATGAGGATGAAGAATATATTCATTGAACTCCGGGGTTATTACGAGGACAAAGGTAGTGAATAATTACCTAAATTCAGATAATAGGGGATGTGAGATTTTAACAATAAGAGTTAACATAAATTATACGTATTCACCCAACTATACAAAATAGGATTTGTTTTAACATAAGAAATGCAGAAATGAAAAACATCATTTACTACAGACCTGTTAAACATAAAATTTAAATTTTTTCTTAATGGCTACTACACAGTATCATCCTGTCGTGCAAGAACTCATAGATATGATTGCACAGAACGGCTGGCAAAGCAAATTTGAAGAAGCTTTGAAAAAGGCACAATCCTACAATGTGATTGGATTCGAAGATGTGAAAACACTCGACGATTATTTTAAGTGGGTGGATGCTCAGTTGAAATGGGTCCCCGTTGAGGACCGTTATGGTAAAGAAGTGTTCAAGCATGTATGTAAATTCTACTTCATTCTTGACCAGAGCCCTGTAAAAGAATTACAGAACCCTGTAACCCCTCATGATAAGATGCAGCCTCTTACTCCGCTGTCTGCGTGGATGCGTAAGTTTATCAACGCATTGGGTGAATGGATGGATAGTCCTCTCACTCTTACCGGAGAATCGGAAGAGACATTCTATAAGTCTGCACCCTATAACATGGATGAATACGAACGTCCTCACGGAGGATGGAAGAGCTACAATCAGTTTTTTGCCCGTTACACCAAACCGGGTTATCGTCCAATAGCCGATATCGCTGATTCACGTATCATCACTGCCCCTGCCGATGCTACTTTCGACGGACAATGGGAGGTGAACTCAAATACCGGTGTTGATATCAAGGGTATATATTGGAACATCGAAGAACTTCTTCAGGACAGCCCGTACGCTTCAGCGTTCAAAGGCGGTCACTGGACTCACTCATTCCTTAACACCACTGACTATCACCGTCAGCATGCCCCTGTGGCAGGTACTATCCTTGAAGCCCGTGTAATTCAGGGCACTGTATACCTTCAGGTGACAGCCGAACCTATCCCCGGCGACCCCGACGGCAAGACTCAGCTTGTAGGCAAACGTGTGTTTGGCGCTCCTGACGATCCCGGTTATGAATTTATGCAGACCCGTGGACTTTTCGTGATCGACAGCCCGATAGGTCTTGTAGCCGTTCTCCCGATGGGTATGGCACAGGTATCATCAATCGTTCCTACTGCAGAAGTTGGTCGTACACTCCGCAAGGGTGAAGAGATCAGTTACTTCCAGTTTGGCGGTTCAGATATCGTGATGGTCTTCCAGGAAAAGAGCAACATTACATTTACAGCTCAGCCGGGTGTTCACTATAAAGTCGGTACACAGCTCGCGGTAGCTCACCCGGTGATAAAACTGAAATAAATCTTACACATAGACAATAATAATCCTAACAACAAATAACACGTTAATTATGGATACAACGAAATTACAGCCTATCATGCAGAAATTCGTCGAGCTTATCAACGCCGACGGTGGTAAAATGCGTACTGCACTTGAAAAGGCACTTGAGATAGTTCACCAGAAAAATGTTGTGGAGTACATGAACATCCGCACACTTGACGACTATATCGAATGGAACGATAAAAACCTTACAACCCCTTGGCTTGAAAACCGTTACGGTACAGCAACACTTGAGAAGTTCAAGACAATGTACTATCTTCTCGATGTAGCTCCTGTGGGTCAGTATCAGAATCCTGAGGTACCTCGTCCAACCGACCCCGCCCTTACTCCGCTGTCAGAATGGATGCGTGAGTATCAGATAGCTCTTGGTCAGTGGATGGACAACCCTGCTCAGCTCACACCTGAGGTTGAGAAGTCGTTCATGGAAGCTGCTACTTACAACATGGATGAATATGTACGTCCGCGTGGCGGTTGGAAGACTGTCAACCAGCTCTTCGCCCGTCGTACAAAACCGGGTTACCGTCCTATCGCCGCTATTGACGACTCGCGTGTCATAGTATCTCCGGCTGAAAGCACATTTGCAGGTCAGTGGGAAGTAAACTCCAACACAGCCGTTAATATCAAGGGTCTTTACTGGCAGATTCAGGAATTGCTTGAAGGCAGCCAGTACAAGGATTGCTTCAAGGGTGGTCAGTGGACTCACTCATTCCTTAACACTTACGACTATCACCGTCAGCACGCTCCTGTGGCAGGTACTGTGGTAGAATCAAGAGTTATTCAGGGTGCCGTATACGTACAGATGGTGCTTAAACCTGTAGAGGGTCAGAAAGATCTTCAGACAATCGTAGGCAACACTGTGGCTGTTAATCCTGACACCGCCAACAAGGACTTCAAGATCGATGCTCCTGACTCGGCAGGTTATGAATTTATGCAGACCCGTGGTGTGATCATCATTGATAGCCCGATCGGTCTTGTGGCTGTTTGTCCTATCGGTATGGGACAGGTTTCTTCTGTAATTCCTACCGCTGAGGTTGGTAGAACACTTTACAAGGGTGAGGAAATCAGCTACTTCCAGTTTGGCGGTTCTGACTGCTGTATGGCATTCCAGGAAAAGAGCAATGTAAGCTTCACTGCTCAGCCCGGCGTACACTACAAGGTCGGCACTCGTATCGCTCAGGCGTTTCCTGTGATTGACCCATATAAGAAATTCTAACAGATCTCCGTCAAGTATCGCCGTTTGTGCGGCGAATGGAATGAACTCTCATCAGGTATTATGACAGGTTCATTATGACGACGAATTATGATGCTGCAAAGATGGGTCATAGTCCCCGTCCTTGCGGCATCTTTTTATTAATCGTATCCTATAAAAAACTATTTAATATATGGCAACATCTGATAAACCGGCTACGCCTTCTGTAACGTCTACGGGCAAAGTGCCGTCGGCAGGCGGCAAATCGGGGGGTGCGAAGAAGGCTACAGTCACGATGATTGGTATGGCAATCATGATTGTCACCACCATTCTGAGTCTTCGAGGGCTTTCATCACAAGCCGAATACGGCTACACATCCATATTCTGGTATGTCCTTTCAGCAATATTGTTCCTAATCCCGTTTTCGCTTGTCTGTGCCGAGCTTGCGTCTACCTACACTAAGAGCGGAGGTCTGTTCCGCTGGGTGTCTGAGGCGTTCGGAGCACGTTGGGGATGGGCTGCAATGTATCTTGAATGGATGACAGTGGTGATCTGGTTCCCGTCAGTATTGATGTTCGGAGCCGTGTCACTCGCATACGTTTTCTGGCCCGAGACCTTTGACACACATCTTGCGTCAAACACAATCTACACTTTGATAATAGTTCTCGCTGTATATTGGCTCAGCACATTCAACTGTTTCCGTGGTATGCGAAACGCCAATAAACTTTCAACCCTCGGCGGTCTGTTCGGTACCATTATCCCGGGTGCTATTCTTATCATTCTTGGTATAGTCTATATTTGTACAGGTGGTGAGAATTTCATACCTACCGACCGTTCATTCTGGCCCGACTTCACAAAATACAGCACAATAGTGCTTGCCGCCTCTATCTTCCTGTTCTACGGAGGTATGGAGATGCAGGCAGTGCATGTGAACTCTATGCAGAACCCGCAGCGTGATTTCCCGCGTGCCGCATTGGTGGCTGTGGTGATTATTCTTGCAGTGTTTATCCTCGGTACTCTTGCCATCGGGTTTGTGATGCCTGAGAAGGAGATCAATCTTCTCCAAAGCTTGCTCGTGGCTTACAATAGCCTTTGGGCACATCTCGGATGTCCTTGGCTCGGTAATGTTCTCGCTCTGTTTGTGACCTTCGGTGTCATCGGTCAGGTGAGTGTGATTATAGCAGGTCCTTCCACAGGTATTCTTGCCGTTGGTAAAGCCGGTTATCTGCCGCATTCACTTCAGAAAGTAAATAAGAATGGTGTTCAGACCAATATTCTTTGGGTACAGGGTTTGATCGTGACTATCCTTGCACTTGTCCTCATTGTGCTCCCTTCTGTTCAGAGTGCCTATCAGGTGATGAGTCAGATGGCGACTGTGACCTATCTTGTGCTTGTGATCATGATTTACTGCGCTTTCTTCCGCTTGCGTCACACTGAGAGTAAAGTGAGAAGAGGTTACAGAGTGCCCGGCGGTAATTTTGGCAAATGGCTTGTGACACTTGTGGGTGTCGGTGGCGCAGTTGCCGCACTTGTTTTAAGCTTCCTTCCCCCGGGTCAGATCAACACCGGTAGCCCTGTGGTATATATCGCCATATTGCTTATAGGCTCCATCATTATCGTGGCTATTCCGTTTATCATCTACGCTAAACGTAAACCGTCATGGCATGATGCCAATTCCGACTTCTATCCCTTCAATTGGATGATAGAAGGTCGTAAGCCTGACGAAGTTTCAAAGTGGCCCGAAAATTATGTGCCTACTCAGGATGAAATTGAAAAAGCATTCAAGGAAGAGGATCAAAGTTAAAATTTAATCAAAACGGAATATGAAAATTAATACCGGAAAAGGGCAAATCTCCCTTATGACTTTGATCGCTATATGGTCAATTTCTCTGACTGTCAATCTCCCGGGACTCGCTATAACGCCGATGCTCGGAAACCTTGACAAAATATTCCCTCATACGTCAGAACTTGAGATACAGCTTCTCACGGTATTGCCTAACCTTTTCATTATTCCATTCGTACTCCTTTCCGGCAAACTTTCATTGTCGAAAAGTAAAATCAGCATTGTAGTGGTTGCCCTCGCCATTTATTTGGCGGGGGGAATCCTCTATCTTTTTGCCGATAGTATGGTACAGCTGATAATCATAAGTTGTATCCTCGGAATGGGATGTGGATTGCTGATACCGCTCGCCGCCGGATTGCTTGCCGACACGTTTGTGGGGAAGTATCGTATGCGTCAGCTTGGTATCAAGTCGGGCATATCGAATATTGCATTGGTGGTCGCCACATTTATTGTTGGTTGGCTTAACCGTGGCAATTGGCATCTGCCGTTTCTCGTCTATCTTATCCCGGCGATTCCACTCGTTCTGTCGGTATTCTTAAGGGGTATCCCTAAGGCTGACCTGAATCCGCCTGTAGTCACTCCGACACCTCGCGTGAAGGCTTCGGTAAATGTAGCTGCAAAGGCTACAGTTGCAGGCACTCCCGCTCAGGCGATACATGCAGCACCGCCGGTTGCCGGTTCGGATAATTATGGCAAGATAGGGAAAGTTAAAGACGATTTTATTATCTCAAGACTATGGTCCCTGATAGCTGTCTATTTTTTTGTGTGCTACGCCACAGTGATAGTAAGTTATTACTCTCCGTTCCTGATGCAGAGTGAAGGGATGAGTGATTCCGAAGTGGGTACAATAACAGCTATTTTCTTCCTTGCTGTCTTCCTTCCGGGATTTATCCTCCCGTTTATCGTAAAGCTCTTTAAGCAAGGCACATTGATAGTATCCTCCTTGGTAATGAGCGTGGGTATTATTCTGATGGTTCTTGGGAAACATTTCGGCATAATGTGCGTGGCATCTGTACTGGTAGGTTTCGGATATGGCGTGTTCCAGCCCCTTATCTATGATAAGGCGACTCAGATAGTGACCGTCCCGGCTAAAGCCACACTGGCTCTTGCATTTGTCCTTGCGGCAAATTACATCTCCATAAGTGCCACCCCTTTCATAGTCGATTTCTTCAGGTCGATATTTGACCCTCACCATCTTGTCAATAGTTTCCCATTCATACTCAACTCGATCCTGCTTGTCATTTTCACTGTTGTAGTATTGATATTTCGTAAATCATTTGTGTTCCGTATAGACACATCATATTACTAATCGCATAAAAAATCCATATATGATTTCGTTTTTACGTGTAGGTGCGCTTGTCCTGACATTGTGCGCATCTCAGATCATAATGGCTCAGGGACATCCTGCCCGAAAGGATAATACCGGCGTGACAGTGTTGAATCACATTGCGGGAGAAAACCCCGACACAGCCGAGATCCATAAAAAGTTTGTGGAGAATGCCCCTGCTGTCTATAATATACCCGGCGCTCCGAGGTTTGCCATTATCGGTAAGGAGCGTAAGTTTTATCTTGGTATAGGCGGGACGCTTAAAGCAACAGTGTCGTATGATTGGGGCGACCCTATTGATAATGCTTTTGACTTTACAACTTCTGCCATCCCTATGAATCCCCGCAAGGGCGATGACGGGCTTGTGCAGTTTAGCGCTGCAACCAGCGGTATGTTTATCAACTTTGTGGCATTGCCCGGAAATGAAAATCAGGTCGGGGCATATATTAATTTCAACCTCACCGGTGGAAACGATTATGGCTTTGACTTGCAGTATGCCTACTTGAAGTACAGAGGTATCACAGCCGGTTATAATTATAGTCTGTTCTCTGATATGGCGGCTGCCCCTCCAAGCATCGATAACGAAGGTCCGTGTGGTTTCACAGCCATACCCAATGGTGTGCTGGATTACACTTTGGATATAAATTCTCATTGGAAAGTGGCTGCCGGACTCGAATTGCCTATGGTTTCGGCTACTACAAGCGATAAGAATTATATCGTTAACCAACGTGTCCCTGATATCCCTGCATACGTTCAGTATTCATGGGGTGGAGGTAGCAGCTGGTTGAGATTCTCGGCTATACTCCGTAACATGCTTTATAGAGATGTCCCGGCTGACCGTAACAGAGATATGATAGGGTGGGGTATTAAAATGAGCGGAAGCGCTACATTATGCCCTGTGGTCACTACCTACTGGCAAGCAGCCTACGGCAAAGGTATCACAAGCTATTTCCAAGACCTGTACGAAGGCGGACTTGACATGGTTCCTGATGCAGAGGATAATGGTAAATTGACAACGGTCAAGGCTTGGGGCGGATATGCAGGTATCCAATACAATATTTCACCGACCGTTTTTATCACTACCACCTATAGCCATTTGCGTAACTATGCTCCGAATTACACCCAAGGCACCACACCATGGGGTGAGCAATACAAATATGCGCAATATGCGCTTGCCAATGTGATGTGGACTATCAAGCCCGGCATACAGTGCGGTCTTGAATACATATATGGCAGGAGAGTGGATATGTCAGGTGTATCTCACCACGACAATCGTCTGCAGACCATGCTTTGTTTAAGCTTCTAAAGATTTTAGTATAAGAAAGGTCGGGAGTGCAAATTTTGCGCCCCAGACCTTTTTATTTAACTGACTTGACTTCTTATAAGAAGTTCATACGTATTTCTTACAGAGCAAGACGATAGATTTCAGCTGTCTCCGCTGATGTTAGCGGATAGTAACCTCCTATGCGTGCGCCTTTGTTCTCATGCAGTTTTGCCACGAGTAAGTCTATGTCCGGATCAGGCACACCCAACTGCTCAAATGTCACAGGCAGACCTATGGAGCTGAAGAAATTCCGTAAGCGACCTATTCCTTGGAGTGCGGCTTCCCGGTCGTTGACCGTATCGATACCGAATACACGTCTGCCGAACTGAGCTATCTTTGCCGGGCAATGTTCTGCCATATAAGTCATCCATGCCGGTGTGATTACGGCAAGTCCTGCGCCATGGGTTACACCGTAGACTGCGCTCACTTCATGCTCCATGAAGTGCGATACCCAATCCTCTGCACGTCCGGTGCCACAAAGCCCGTTGTGGGCAAGTGTTCCGCTCCAGAGTATGTTGGCTCTCGCATCGTAATCGGTAGGATTGGCAATCACCTTGGGCGCTTCCTCAATAATAGCTTTCAGAAGACCTTCGGCAAGGCGGTCGGTGACTTCGACATTTTCTGTCTGAGAGAAATAACGCTCAAAAATGTGCGCCATCATATCTGCTATACCGCTGGCTGTCTGATAGGGTGGGAGGGTGAAAGTAATCTCGGGATTCAAACAAGCGAATTTCGGGCGCAGTGCTGATTCGGTGCGTAGCGACAGTTTGTGCAACCCTTCCACTTTGGTGATCACAGAGTTTCCACTCCCTTCGCTTCCAGCCGCAGGAATGGTGAGGACAACACCTAAAGGCAATGCCTCCTTCACAGTCTTTTTACCGCAGTAAAAATCCCAAAAATCACCATTATAAGGCACTCCACACGCTATAGCCTTGGCAGTGTCAATAGCCGAACCGCCGCCCACAGCTACCAATCCGTCAATTTTCTCTGCCCGTGCCATTCCGATACCCTCATAAACCTTTGTGTCTATAGGGTTAGGCTGCACTCCACCGAATTCAACTGTCTTTATGCCGGCTGATTTCAGAGAATCTTTCACACGTTCTATGAGTCCGCTTCTCACTGCTGACCCCATGCCGTAGACTATCATGACCCGATGTGCGCCCATTGCTTTGGTGAGTTCACCCACCTGCTCTTCGGCACCTCGTCCGAATACATAGTGTGTCGGACTGTAAAAACTGAAATTATTCATAAATCGCATTAAAAATAAAGGTTTAGATAACCCTTTGGGCGGTTAACACCCGAAGCAATTATCTAAACCTTGAATTTGTCAATCTCTAAATTCTAACTATCCGAGATTATTCCTCTCCGTTAAGAAGTTCGAGCATCTTGATAGCTGATACAGGGATGCGTGTGCCGGGACCGAAGATAGCGGCAACGCCAGCCTTGTAAAGGAAGTCATAGTCCTGAGCGGGGATCACACCGCCGGCTGTAACCATGATGTCATCTCTGCCGAGTTTCTTAAGTTCCTCGATAACCTGAGGTATGAGGGTCTTGTGACCGGCAGCGAGTGAAGATACACCGAGGATATGAACGTCGTTTTCAACTGCCTGACGGGCTGCTTCAGCCGGAGTCTGGAAGAGCGGACCCATATCCACGTCAAAACCGCAGTCGGCATAACCGGTAGCAACCACTTTGGCACCACGGTCGTGACCGTCCTGTCCCATCTTGGCAATCATGATACGGGGTTGACGACCTTCGCGTTTAGCGAATTCTTCACACATCTGCTGAGCCTTTACAAAGTCAGGATCTTGCTTGGTTTCTGATGAGTACACGCCTGAAATAGTTCTGATTACTGCTTTATATCTGCCAACGACTTCTTCGCAGGCATCTGAAATTTCACCGAGTGTCGCACGGAGACCTGCAGCCTTGACAGCGAGGTCGAGAAGATTGCCCTTCTTGGTGCGTACACATTCGGTAATGTCGGCAAGTGCTTTCTTGACTGCTTCCTCGTCACGATGAGCCTTCAGGTCAACAAGACGGGCTACTTGGTCCTTACGTACCTCGGTGTTGTCGATTTCGAGGATGTCGATAGGATCTTCGTGGTCAAGACGATACTTGTTGATACCTACGATAGTCTGACGGCCTGAGTCGATACGAGCCTGAGTACGTGCTGAAGCCTCTTCGATACGCATCTTCGGAAGACCTGATTCGATAGCCTTAGCCATACCGCCGAGTTTCTCGATTTCCTGAATGTGTTCCCATGCGCGGTGTGCTATCTCGTTGGTGAGAGCTTCCACGTAGTAAGAACCGCCCCACGGGTCAACCTGCTTGGTGACCATGGTTTCTTCCTGAATGTATATCTGAGTGTTACGTGCGATACGTGCTGAGAAGTCGGTCGGAAGTGCGATAGCCTCGTCGAGTGCGTTGGTGTGGAGCGACTGAGTGTGACCCAATGCTGCACCCATAGCCTCGATACAAGTACGTCCTACGTTGTTGAACGGATCCTGCTCGGTAAGTGACCATCCTGAGGTCTGTGAGTGTGTACGGAGCGCAAGTGATTTCGGGTTCTTCGGGTTGAACTGTTTTACAATCTTCGCCCAAAGCAGACGAGCCGCACGCATCTTGGCTACTTCCATGAAGTAGTTCATACCGATAGCCCAGAAGAATGAGAGACGGGGTGCGAATGCGTCAATGTCGATACCTGCGTTGATACCTGCGCGGAGATATTCAAGACCGTCGGCAAGAGTGTATGCAAGTTCTATATCACAGGTTGCACCTGCTTCCTGCATGTGGTAACCTGAGATTGATATAGAGTTGAACTTAGGCATGTTCTGCGAAGTGTACTCGAAGATATCAGCGATGATTCGCATAGAGAATTCCGGCGGGTAAATGTATGTGTTACGCACCATGAATTCCTTGAGGATGTCGTTCTGGATAGTACCAGCCATCTCTTCAAGCTTGGCGCCCTGTTCAAGACCTGCATTGATGTAGAATGCGAGTACCGGAAGAACGGCACCGTTCATAGTCATTGACACAGACATCTTGTTTAAAGGTATACCTTCGAAAAGCACCTTCATGTCTTCAAGCGAGCAGATAGATACACCAGCCTTACCTACGTCACCAACCACACGTTCATGGTCAGCGTCATATCCACGGTGTGTGGCAAGGTCAAATGCTACTGAAAGACCTTTCTGACCTGAAGCAAGATTACGGCGATAGAAAGCGTTTGATTCAGCTGCCGTAGAGAAACCTGCGTACTGGCGGATGGTCCAAGGACGCAAAGGATACATGGCGCTGTACGGACCGCGGAGGAATGGGGGAATACCTGAAACATAGTTCAAGTGTTCAAGTCCTTCAAGGTCCTGCTTTGTATAAATGGGCTTGACAGGGATAAGTTCAGGGGTAAGCCATTCTTCCCCTGTGGTTTCGGGGACATGGAGGTCACCGAATGCGTCTTTTACAATGTCAATATCTTTGAAATTGGGTTTCATAATTATATAGGGGTTGAACGGTTCTTATTTTTTGAGAAGCTTGTCATTGAACGCACGGAGTGTGTCGAGCACGTTGCAGCGTACATGTACGAAATCATTTATGCCGATAGCCTTGAGGTCATCCATGCAAGCGGGAGCACCTGCAACGACAAATTCAGCACGTCCGTTGAGATATTTGAATGCTGCGGGAGCAAGTTCTGCGTATTCATCATCGCTTGAGCAGAGAACCACGATATCAGCACCCTTTTCAAGAGCTGCGTCAACGCCTTCCTCAACTGTGTTGAAACCGAGGTTGTCGATGATTTCATAACCTGCACATCCGAAGAAGTTGGATGAGAACTGAGCGCGGGCAAGACGCATGGCAAGATTACCGATAGTGAGCATGAACACTTTCGGACGGTTGGAAGCTGCCTCGGTAGCAAGACGGAGGGCTTCGAAGTCGCTTGCGGCACGTTTGGTGGGAAGACCTGCAGTCTCACAAGCTTCATCATGATGACCACATCCGCAAGAGAGTGAACCGTTAAGGTTTACGATCTTGTCAGCTGCCATCTCATTGATGTTGGGGTACTGGTTGGTTCCGAGAAGGATTTCCTTACGACGGGCAACGTCAGTGTGGCGCTTTTCAGAGCTTTCACGTATTGCTTTCTGAACTTCGTCATCGTTGCAGCAAGCGAGGAATCCACCCTTGTCTTCAACTTCAAGGAAAAGTTTCCAAGCTTCCTTGGCTATGGCAACAGTAAGTGTCTCCACGTAGTAGCTACCACCAGCGGGGTCGATAACCTTGTCAAGGTGGCTTTCCTCTTTAAGAAGGAATTGCTGGTTGCGGGCGATACGTTCAGAGAATTCATCCGGACGTTTGTAAGGCATGTCAAACGGAGTGACAGTGATAGAGTCAACACCTGCAAGAGCGGCTGACATAGCCTCAGTCTGGCTACGAAGCAAGTTTACATGTGCATCGTAGAGTGTCTGGTTGTAGCGTGAAGTAACGGCATGAGCCATCATCTTACATGCGTTCTCATCAGCGGGTTTGTATTGAGCCACGATTTGTGCCCAAAGCATACGTGCCGAACGGAATTTGGCAAGCTCCATGAAGAAGTTTGACGAAACACCCATGTTGAATTTTATGCGGCTCGCTACCTCGTCGGCGCTGCGGCCTGCATCGGTAAGAAGTGTCATCCACTGTGAACCCCATGCGAGAGCATAGCCGAGTTCTTGGAAGATGTATGCTCCGGCATTGCTGAGCATGTCACTGTCTACTGAAAGTACACGAAGCGCAGGAACATCCTTAACGGCATCAAGGATTTCGCAAGCCATGGCTGTTAGAGTGGCTGCGTCAAATGCCACACCTTTGCGAAGCGGTTTGCGGAAGGGGTTGAAGTCGATTGAGCCTTTGAATGTTTCAACACAGTCATGCTCCTTTACATATTCCACGAGAGCCTTGGCAAGCGGAAGCGCTTTTTTAACGCAGCAAGTGAAATTGACCTCCACAGCGGGTAGGTGGATATCTTTGAGAAGAGTTTCAAGAGTTTCCTTGGTGGGTTCTTCCACATGGAAACCGAGCGAAGTCACACCCTTGTTGAGCACATCGAGAGCCTTCTTGTTGGCTTCTTCGGGAGTGTCTGCAAGGATTTCTTGACGGGTGAGCCAGTCATTGTCGGTACGTGTACCGCGTACGTATGGGAATTCGCCTGGAAGTGAATTGGTGGTCTTGAAGTCCTCGATATCTTCCAGTCTGTACATAGGCTGGAGATTGAATCCTTCATTGGTGCGCCATACAAGTTTTTTATCAAACGGGGCACCCTTCAAGTCAGCTTCCACTTTGGCTTTCCACTCTGCAGTGGAAACCGGGGGAAACTGTTCAAACAATTTTTCTTTCTTTTCTGCCATGATTATGGTATTAAATATAGATGTTGCAAAAGGGTTAACTAAAGTTGATTATGCACGTGCAAAGGTAACATGAAAGTTCCAAAAGTCAAAAAAAACGCCAAAGAAAATCACTCATTAGGTCTTGCATATCACATCACGCAACATTTTGTGCAATTTTAGGCTATAAAGATTGGAGAATATCTTTGATTAATAGACGGTTTAATGGTAAGGCTTAAACACTGGGTACATATTAATAATGGAAGCGATAATAGTATATGATGCCTGTCGGTAACAATTATGCACCTTATAGTTAATAAATGCTTACCCCGCAAGTCCTATAATTTACCAAATCTATATCCCGCATGAGATAATATCTTTCTATTTTTGCGGTAGGAAACCAATATATCATGAAACGTTTAACCGAATTCAATTTTAACTTTAAATAAATGAAAAAGATATTTGTATTTTGTCTGCTATTTTCTAATATGATAGCTGCGGCACAGAGCAAAGTGGAGATGTTGCTTTGGGATGAGAATCCGGCTGACACTTCAGCTGTGAAGATAGAAGCCATAAGAGCCAATGATTTTACTTGCGACCCTGCCATAACAGCCTACGTGCCTAAGAAACCTAACGGAAAAGCAATAATAATGTGTCCCGGTGGAGCATACGCTTGGGAAGCTATGGATCATGAAGGACATGGCATGGCTGAATGGTTTAACAGTCAGGGTATAACATACGTGGTGCTTAAATATCGCCTCCCTCAGGGGAAATATGAAATTCCTTTGACTGATGCCGAACAGGCTGTACGACTTGTGCGTAGTCATGCTGCGGAATGGGGTGTCGATCCCTCTAAGGTAGGCATTATGGGCGCATCGGCTGGCGGTCACCTCGCTTCGACCCTTGCCACACATTATAGCAGCAAGGAAACTCGTCCCGATTTCCAAGTGCTGTTTTATCCTGTCATAACTATGGACCCAACATATACTCATGGCGGTTCAAGAGCCAATCTTTTAGGCGAAAAACCATCAAAAGAGTTGCAGGATAACTATTCAAATGAATTACAGGTAACACCCGATACTCCTAAAGCTTTCATCATGCTTTCATCTGACGACGGTGCAGTGCCCGTGGCAAATGGTGTTAATTACTACATGGCGCTTCTTAAAAACAATGTCCGTGCATCGCTTCACGCTTATCCCGAAGGTGGTCACGGATGGGGTTACGGTGATGGATTCATCTACAAACACCAGTGGAAAGAAGAACTTGAAAAATGGCTTAGAGAAGAGATTTGAATTAGATAATATATAGAGTTTTTTAAGGTAGAAAAATAGTTCGGTTATTGTAAAGAAAGGTGTGCTTCGAAGTGGTTTCGAGACACACCTTCATTTTTATTGTAATTTACAACCGCTATATAGAGCTACCTATATAAAGCTACTTACATATAAAGTTACCTATATGTAAAGCTGTCTGAATTGTAATAGAGCTACGGGAAGGTATTCTGTGTATTCCTAAATTAATTTTTAGTGTTTCTTAAATAGATTCATTGTATTTTTTCCCATACTTTGCCTGATATTCCGACGGGAGAATTCCGAATTCGTTTTTGAAATACTTACGGAAAAGATTCAAGTTGTTGAAGCCTGTCTGATACGTGATTTCAGCTATGCTGAGCTGACTCTCAGTGATGAGTTGTGCGGCACGTTTCAATCGGATTATACGTATGAATTCTATAGGTGTCTTTCCGGTAATTGATACCATTTTCTTATAGAGATGCACACGGCTCATGCCAAGCTCACTGCTAAGTTCTTCAACCGATAGCTCGCTGCTGCTTAGGTTTTCCTCCACATAGCGGATGGCTTTTTGCATCAGTTTTTGGTCAAGAGGTGTGATATTGATCTTGCTTGGAGATATTTCCATCGGCTCTTTGTGGGAATCACGGCGGTGCTGGAGAAGATTTTTGATTCTCCGGGTGAAAATGTCGAGATTGAACGGTTTGGTGATATAGTCATCCGCTCCGCTTTCAAGACCTTTCAATTCATGTTCTTTTGCAGCTCTTGCAGTGAGAAGTATTACTAGTATATGTGATGTGCGGATATCATTCTTCACCAGACTGCACAGTTCGTTACCGTCCATCTCCGGCATCATAACGTCTGATACTATTATGTCCGGCTGAAGTTCCGGTATGATATCCCATGCTTTTTTACCGTTGTCGGCTTCATGAACCACATAGTCATTTTTGAGACAATCTCTCATGAATTTTCGGAAATCGTCATTGTCGTCCACAATCAACACTACGGGACGCTTGTTGTCCTCAGCCACTTCCGTTGTCAGGACTGTTTTGTCATCGGATATTTCCACATTCGGTTCCTCTCGTGGAATATCTTTCTTTTCAACTTCCGCAGCATCATCCACCTTTTTAATAGGTATGTTGATGATGAACACGGCACCCTTGCCGATATTGTCACACACATAGATGGTGCCTTCGTGCAGGGTCACAAACTCTTTTACAAGATTTAGAGGGTGTTTAATAATGAATGTTAATATTCGGGAGCCGATTTAGCAGCA
>ERZ777305.2492-NODE-2492-length-15556-cov-3.118250_pt1 | contig 15556 bp, 14 predicted proteins | sample MGYA00374965_ERZ777305 | MGnify/ENA primary metagenome ERZ777305 (study PRJEB29328, sample SAMD00013331) | mouse gut metagenome | study: EMG produced TPA metagenomics assembly of the Metagenome analysis of fecal microbiota from mouse which was promoted... | reverse complement strand
AGGTCAAGGGTTCGAGCCCCTTTGCTTCCATTTCTTATGTAAAGAACGATAACAGCAGAACCCCAAAAGCCGCGTGCGGAACTGGAATAGAAGGAGATAGAATGATGAGAGACGTTTTAGACACTCACACCCACACCCTGGCCAGCGGCCACGCCTACAGCACCATCCGGGAAAATGTCAGGGCGGCAGCAGAGCGGGGACTTGAGCTTTTGGCCATTACGGAACATGCGCCCTGTCTTCCGGGAACCTGCCACGTGATGTATTTTCAAAATCTGCGGGTGGTGGAGCGGCATGCCTGCGGGGTAGAGCTTTTAATGGGAGTGGAACTTAACATTCTGGATGAGCAGGGACATGTAGATTTGGAAGAAGGGATTTTAAAGCGGCTGGACATTGCCATTGCAAGCCTTCATCTTCCCTGCATCCGGCCGGGCAGCCGGGAATTCCACACGGAAGCCTGTATCAATGCCATGAAAAATCCGTATGTCCATATTCTGGGGCATCCCGACGACGGCAGGTATCCCATTGACATGCGGGCGGTGGTGCAGTGTGCCAAAGAGCAGGGAGTGCTTTTGGAATTAAACAACAGTTCCCTGCGGCCGGGAGCTTCCCGGAAAAATGCCAGGGAGCAGGACGCGGAAATGCTGAAGCTCTGTATGGAATACCGGGCGCCTGTGGTAATAGGAAGCGATGCGCATGTGGATACGGATGTGGGGCGGCATGATTCGGCGCTGGAGCTTCTGGAGGAGCTTAGGTTCCCGGAGGAGCTGGTGGTCAACCGCTCGGCGGAAGAATTGAAGAAATATCTGGTATAAACCAGTGGACTTTAAAATTTTACTGTGCTAAAATATTTCAAAGAACATTTTTTGCTTGGTAAAAGGAGAGGGCCGTGAATAAGAAGATAAAGACAGAGGCAGTAGATTTTCTGTTTGAGGCAATTCTGAGCCTGGAGACGAAAGAAGAGTGTTATACCTTTTTTGAGGATGTGTGCACCATCAATGAGCTGCTTTCCCTGTCCCAGCGTTTTGAGGTTGCAAAGATGCTGCGGGAGCAGAAAACCTATCTGGAGATTGCCGAGAGGACAGGGGCATCTACAGCTACCATCAGCCGGGTGAACCGTTCCCTGAATTACGGGAATGACGGATATGATTTGGTCTTTGGCCGGATTACGGAGAAGTAGCGGTGCCGGACCCGGTCCGAATTTCATAAATAAAAGCCGGAGCATCAGAGCGATGCAACGGCTTTTTTGAATGCCCGGATATAGCTGGGATCCGTCCCGCAGCATCCGCCCAGGATGCGGGCGCCGGCCTGGGCCAGGGTACGCATGTGGAGGCTGAAATCAGAGGCGTTCATGCTATAGACGGCTTCGCCGGTCTCTGTGATTCGCGGCATTCCGGCATTGGGCTTGGCGATCACGGGGATCGATACCCGGTCTTTGATTCCGGCGATCACGGCTTCCAGCTGATCCGGGCCGACGGAGCAGTTGCAGCCTACGGCGTCGGCTCCGGCAGCTTCCAGTATTTCCGCTGCCTCGTAAATAGAGCCTCCAAAGAAAAGGCTGCCGTCCGCTTCTATGGTCAGGCTGCAGAGGACAGGGAGATCGCAGACGGAGGCGGCGGCATCCAGAATAACCATGGTTTCGTCCGCTGCCATCATGGTTTCTGCCACCAGAAGGTCCACACCGGAGCGGGCCAGGCAGGCGATCTGCTCCCGGTAGGCGTCGTAGAGAGTCTCATAGGACATTTCCCCCAAGGGCTCCATGAGCTTTCCGGTGGTGGTCAAATCCCCGGCTACCAGGGCGCGCCCTCTTGCGGCTTCCCTGGAGATGTGTACCAGAGTTTCGTTGAGCCGGCAGGTTTCTGCCTCCAGGCCGTGGCTTTTCAGGCTGATGGGGTTAGCCAGGAAAGTGGGAGCGTAAATCACATCCGATCCGGCTTCCACATAGGCTTTCTGAAGTTCTATCAGGGGCTTTGGGTGCTCTGCAATCCACTGTTCCGTGCAGACGCCCCTGGGCATTCCGGCTTTGAGCAGATTGGAGCCGGTGGCCCCGTCCAGAAGGAGAATGCCTTGTTCCATGCGTTGCTGAAAATCTTGTTTTGTCATAAATAATACCTCGCTTTTGTACAGTATAATACAAGCCAAGGCCTTCGTAAAGCATAAAACAAAAACAGTTGCTCCTCCAAAAAGAACGTGGTAAAATAACTATCTGTAAGTAAGGTAAATGTTCGCGGCTGACAGGCCGAAAGGTGTCAGGTGAGGAAAGTCCGGGCTCCATAGGGCAGGATGCCGGATAACGTCCGGTGGAGGCGACTCCAAGGAAAGTGCAACAGAAATGTACCGCCAGGAAACTGGTAAGGGTGGAAGGGCAGTGTAAGAGACTACCGCCCGCCTGGCAACAGGCGGGGCACATGTAAACCCCATCCGGAGCAAGACCGAAACGAAACATAAGCCGGCCCGGCTGTTTCAGGTAGGTCGCTTGAGTCTGCCGGCGACGGCAGAACCAGATAGATGAACATTCACGACATAACCCGGCTTACCGCCTTGCTTATGAAAGACGGGCTTCCGCTTATCCGGCGGCAGCCCGTCTTTTTAATCCGCGTCGTCGTCCGGATCAAACTCCGGCGCGGCTCCGATATTCTGGGTGTTCAAGGTCCGCCGTTTCAGGCGCTGCTCCTCGGACTGTTCCAGGATAAATTCCTTGATGGCCCGGGCGTTTTTAATATGCAGAAGCTCCAGGCGCGGGTGGGTTACGTCTCCGGTGCTGCACACAATGGTGCCCAGGCCGAAGATGCGCTCCATCAGGCTGGAATTCAGGGTGACATCCTGGATTTTGTACATGTAGCAGTCGTTTTCTCTTTGGTTGAGGAAACCTTCGTTGATGGTCAGGACCTCCTCTTTTATGGTGTAGGTAGTAAAGGTGAGGGGAAGTCCCAGAAAGACCCATCTTTTTTTCTCTTTAAATTCCATGGCAGTTCTCCTTGTAAAAAAGTACTTTAAAATGAGTATACTAGAAAAACCCTGATTTTGCAAAAACTATTTGAAATGGGAAGGATTTTGATGTAGTATAGTACAGGAATAAAAGGAAGCACCTGCGGGGAATACGCAGGAAAACAAATGGGAGGTATAGAATGAGACATGTAATAAGTCCGCTGGATTTTTCGGTGGAAGAGCTGGACAAGCTTTTGGATCTGGCTGCCGGCATTGAGAAAAATCCTGCAAAATATGCACACGCCTGTGACGGAAAGGTTCTGGCCACATTGTTTTACGAACCCAGCACCAGGACGAGGCTGAGTTTTGAATCGGCCATGATTCACCTGGGAGGCCAGGTACTTGGTTTTTCCAGTGCGGCGTCCAGTTCCGCAGCCAAAGGAGAAAGCGTTTCCGACACCATTCGCATGATTTCCTGTTACGCTGATATCTGTGCCATGCGGCATCCCAAGGAGGGAGCCCCCACCGTGGCTACGGCCGTCTCTTCTATTCCTGTCATCAACGCAGGCGACGGCGGACATCAGCATCCCACCCAGACCCTCACCGATCTAATGACCATACGTTCCTTGAAAGGCCGCCTCGATCACCTGACCATCGGTCTCTGCGGAGATCTGAAATTCGGGCGTACGGTGCATTCCCTGATCAACGCCCTGGTGCGGTATTCCGGCATTTCTTTTGTATTTATTTCCCCGGAGGAGCTTCGGATTCCCGACTATATCCGGGAGGATGTGCTGGATGCCAAAGGCGTTTCCTACCAGGAAGTGGAGCGTCTGGAGGATGTCATCGGAGGGCTGGATCTTTTGTATATGACCCGTGTGCAGAGAGAGCGGTTCTTCAATGAAGAGGACTATGTGCGTCTGAAGGATTTCTACATACTGGATAAAAAGAAAATGAGCCTGGCAGGAAAGGATATGCTGGTGCTTCATCCCCTTCCCAGGGTCAACGAGATTTCCGTGGAGGTGGACAGCGACCCCAGGGCCGCTTATTTCAAACAGGTACAGTACGGCGTCTATGTGCGTATGGCCCTGATTCTCACATTGCTGGAGGTGGAAGTATAATGGCAAGTATTTTAAATGTCGGGCGGATTGCCGAGGGCTTTGTGCTGGACCACATTGAAGCCGGAAGAAGCATGGAAATTTACCGGTATCTCAGCTTGGATAAACTGGATTGTACAGTAGCAATTATCAAAAATGCCCGCAGTGGGAAAATGGGCAAAAAAGATATTATGAAGATCGAGTGCCCCATCGATTTTATTGATTTGGATGTGGTGGGTTTTATTGACCACAACATTACGGTCAATATTGTGAAAGATGAGGAGATTGTGGAGAAAAAGCCCTTGCGGCTTCCCAAGGAGATCCGGAACATTGTCCGGTGCAGGAATCCCCGCTGCATCACCTCCATCGAGCAGGAACTGGATCAGGTGTTCCTGCTGACGGATGAGAAAAAAGAAGTTTACCGCTGTAAATACTGCGAAGAAAAGTATAAGAGAAAATAGGAACCTTGGCTATCCCTCCCGCAGGCTCAGGCGGCAGAGCAGTTCGTTGGTGATGGTTCCGGCTCGAAAGGCCAGATCTTCTGCCCGCAGGGTGCAGGTGCCTTCCGTTCCCAGAATGGTGACCGGGTCTCCCGGCCTGGCCTCCGGGATATGGGTGACGTCGATGAGGAGCTGATCCATACAGATATTTCCCAGAATCCGGGTTTCCTTTTGGCGTACCAGCACAGGAGCATTCCGGTTGGAGAGGCTGCGGGGCAGTCCGTCCGCATAGCCGATGGTGACGGCGGCTATGCGCATGGGGCGATCCGCCCGGAAGTTCCGTCCGTAGCTGACGCTTTCCCCGGGGTTTAGTTCCTTGATCAGGGAAATGCCGGCATGGAGAGAGAGCACCGGGCGCAGGGGGCAGGTTTCCAGAAGCTCCGGCTCCGGCTGGCTGAATGCGCCGTACATGGCGATGCCGAACCGGGCGTAGGAAAGCGGAAGCCCCGGATAGTTTAAGACCCCGTAGCTGCTCTGGAGGTGAAGCTTTCCCGGATCACAGCCCAGGCTGCGCAGCTTTTGCGCCGTGTCAAAAAAGATCCGGATCTGCTGCCGGGTAAAGGCGGCATCCTCCGGGTCCCGGCTGTCTGCCGCGCAGAGATGGGAAAACATGCCGCAGATACGCAGCCGGGGAAGGGAGAAAAGCCGGGCCAGATCTTCGATATGCTCCGGGCGCTCTCCCAGACGGTGCATGCCGGTGTCCAGCTTCAGGTGGATGCGCACGGGGACCATGGCAGCGTCGTTTAAAGCCTGAGCGTGGGAACAGTCAGCGGCCGTCTGAATGAGATTGTAGGCTGTTAACAGGCTGGCCTCCTGAGGCGGCGTATAGCCCAGAACCAGGATTTCTCCCTCAATGCCGTGACGGCGCAGTTCCATACCTTCCCTTGCCGTGGCGACGGCAAAGGCGGTGACGCCAATCTTGTTTAAATAAGAAGAAACAGGGATGGCCCCGTGCCCGTAGGCGTCTGCTTTCACGACGGCCATAAACTGGCAGCCTTCGGGAAGCCGGCTTTTTAAAAGGTGCACATTCCATCTGAGATTTTCAAAGTTCAGTTCTTTCCAGGCTCTCCGCTCCGGGAGAAGCCGGAAAATCATAGCGTCCGAATTGATTTTCGTGATCATTTCTTTTTCCTTTCGGCAAATTTTTCCTTTAAAACCAGCAGAAACCAGGAGAACATAAAAGTAGAAAGGGTGACTGCCAGAAAATGCAGCAGGCTGTTGTCTATAAAAAAGAGAAGCCCGGTGATTTTTGCCCCGGCCCGCACCAGAACAATAAAGAGGGGGTGCAGGAGATAGATAAGCAGGGGCAGAGCTTTGGGAAAATGTTCCGTCAGATCGGGAGGCTCTATATCCAGAAGGACGGAAAAGAGGAAGTACATCAGAGGCACCAGAGACAGATACATGCTGTCATGGCGCTGCACTTCCAGAAGGTGCAGGGTGATTCCTTCCGCCAGAATCAGGGCATAGGAGATGCCTAAGCCTGCCAGGGAGAGGGAAAGGGCAGGGCGTCTGCGGGAAGCCAGTACCCACCCCAGCAGCAGGAAGGCAGGGGCATAGAAAAGGCCGTTTCGCGTATATTCAAAAACGCGGAAGATTCCTTCGTAGCAGGTGTGAGCCAGGGAAGGATCCGGGAGGAAGCCGTAATAGCTGTCTCCGAAGAGCCCGGCCAGATAGAGAATGCCGGTAAGGGCGCCGGCGGCGGGCAGAGGCATGGAGCGCAGGAAGAGAAGGGTCAGGGCAAAACCAAGGAGCAGGGCCGGAAGGTACCACAGGTGGTAGAAGGTTCCGTCCAAAAGGAGCATTTTCAGGACGGACGCAATCCCGGCATCCTTGAAATGTTCCGCATAGATGCCTACAGGTATATAGAGAATCACGGAGGCCAGGTAAATCATCCCGATGCGCTTCAGGTAGAGGAGAGCCCTGCGGCCCTCCTCCAGGGCTTTTGGAAGGACAAAATATCCGGTTACCATAAAAAAGAAGGGGACGGCGGTGCGTGCCAGAATCCGGGTGAGGATAAAATCCCCTTCCGGGGAAACGGACTCCAGGGGAGAGGTGTGGATGGCAATGACCAGAAGCGCGGATAAAAGCTTCCAGTTGTTGATGTCGGAATAGATGTGCGTTTCCTTCATTGCTTTCACCTCCAAAGGGTAAAAATACAGCCGCCGGTGTTGGTTCCGGAGACGAGGAAGGGGGCGTCTGCGGGAAGCTGGACCTGCAGGGGTTCTTCCTCTAATTTCTGCCAGAAGATTTCAAAGGCCTGGTTTTGGATTTGGATGTTCAAATGTTTCCCTTCTGCGGGAAAGCCGGTTAAATACTCCAGATATTCCTCCAGGCAGAAGCCGTGCTGCTCCATCAGTGAGGCATGGGGCATTCCGACATAGCGGAAGTGCCACGGTTCCGGTGCGATTCCCGTGATCTGCTCCTTTCCCTCCGGGTAGCGCTCAATAAAGCCGTAGGAGGCCATTTTTGCCCGGAAGCTTTGGCAGATTCCTTCCCTGGGAAAGTAAGGGCGGAGAAAGTCTACAGGCCTGCGGTTTAAGGCCAGGTCTGCGGCCAGACCGGTCTGGTGCTCGCTGCAGTCCGGCAGGGCCACGTATTTCCGGGTAAAGTCCGGGCCGTTTTCCTTGAGGGAAGAGGAATAGATTTCCTCCTGGCCGGCTTTCGTCCGGTAGCCGCTGACCAAAAGCAGGGAGGAATGGCAGCCCAGGGCGCCAAAAAGGTTTTCCAGCACCAGGGCCGTCTTTTTCTCCAGAGGAATCCCGGTGGAGCCGAAGGTGCGCAGCTGCCCGGATTCCGGCCGGACTGCCAGGGGATGTTCTTTGTTTACCAGGATTAAGTTTCCCTGCTGTGTTGTCTCCCGGGTAAGGGTTACGCTTCTCATGGTTCCACCGCCAATCGGATCAGGGTCTCCAGGATGTCTGAAAAGGTCATGCCGATGCCTTTCAGCATATTGGGATAACGGCTGTGGGAGGTAAATCCGGGGATGGTGTTGACCTCATTGAAGACAATCCGTCCCTCCGGGGTGAGAAACATGTCCACACGGGCAAAGCCTCTGCAGGAGAGAATACGGTAGATGCGTCCGGCCGTCTCCCGGATGCGGTCCGCCGTTTCCTGGTCAATGCGGGCCGGCATATGGATGCGGGAGGTTTTAAGGGTATATTTTTCCGTGTAGTCAAAGAACCCCTGGGACAGCTCAATTTCGTCCACTTCGCCCAGGATTAGGTTTTCATTGCCCAGTACGGCGCAGCCTACTTCGAAGCCGGGAACGGCTTCCTCCACAATCACGCAGTCATCGTGAGTGAAGGCCAGGAGGATGGCCTCCTCCAGGCGGCAGGGATTGTCGATTTTGGTAATCCCGAAGGAGGAGCCGGCTTTTACGGGTTTTACAAACAGCGGGTAAGTCATGTGTTCTGTCATGGAAAATTGTTCATCCTGGGTGGGCATGCGCCGGAAGAGGACGGATTTTGGCACTTCGATGCCGTCCAGGCTCACCAGGGTATGGGCCAGATGTTTATCCATACCCAGGACGGAGCTTTTCATGCCGCAGCCGACGACGGGGATCCCGGCCAGCTCGCAGAGTCCCTGGACGGTTCCGTCTTCTCCGTTTTTTCCGTGGAGAACGGGAAAGACGGCATCCAGGCGGATAAGCTCCATTCCGCCCCCGCGCATAAGGTAAAGGCCGTGATCCGTCCGGTTGGGGGAGAGGAACACGGGTAAACAGGAGGCAGAAGCCCAGTGATCCGTGGGAATCTGATCCATATCGCCCTCGTAATAAAGCCAGGAACCCTCCCGGGTAATGCCGATGAGATGAATCTCATACTTGGTCTGGTCCAGGTGGGAGATCACCGAGTAGGCGGATTGAAGGGAGACTTCGTACTCCGTGGAGCAGCCTCCGAAAAGGATTGCAAGAGCTGTTTTATGATTCATAGCAAAAACTCCTTTCATACAGGAATACCCGAAGGTATTACATGGATTTTAGTATAAAGGGATCCGGTGACAGGGACGTGACTTCCCGGTGACAATTTTGTCATATGCCATGAAGCCTTTTTCAAGAACGGGACACGCAAAACCGGATCCGATAGCTGCATTGTATCGGATCCGGCGGGGAAATACCTATAGATTTTGTGATAGAGGCCTTAAGAAAATCTTAGCATGAGGTTTGTTTTTTATGAAGTTTTTGTGCTTTCGGCAGGCAGGGAGACGGAGAAGACCGTACCTTCCGGGCTGCTTGCGGCCGAGATGCTGCCTCGGTGGGCATTTACAATTTCTTTGGCAATGGCCAGCCCAAGCCCTGCGCCTCCGGTGCCGGAAGAGCGGGCGCTGTCCAGCCGGTAGAATTTTTCGAAGATGGCGTTTAAATTTTCCGGCGGAATTACGGGGCCCTGGTTGGAAAAAGTGATGTGGATCCATGCGTCTTCCTGCCAGGCACGGATTTGGATGACCGTGTTCTCATAGCTGTAGGCGGCTGCGTTTTTGAGAATGTTGTTGAAAACCCGGGCCAGCTTGTCCGGATCTCCGGGGAGAATCAGATCTTCCGGAACCTCCATCTGGGCTGCTTTCCCGGCAGGGGCCAGAATGGGATAAAATTCCTCCACCATCTGACAGAGCATATGGGCCAGACGGATGGACTCCCGGTTTAAGGGAATGGACTGGAGGTTGAAGCGGGTGATCTCGAAAAATTCGTTGATGAGCTGTTCCAGGCGGTAAGCCTTGTCCAGAGTGATGCAGAGATACTTGGCCCTTTGTTCTACCGGGAGATCCGGGGCTTCCCCCATGAGCTCCAGATAGCCGATCACGGAGGTGAGGGGGGGGTGCGGATATCGTGGGCCAGATAGACTACCAGGTCGTTTTTGCGCTGTTCTGCCTGTCTGGCATCCCGATCCCGTTTCTCCAGAATGTTTTTGCACTCGTTCAGCTTCAGTTCCAGAAATCCCATCTCCGGGGAGAGCGTAATAAGCTCCGATTTCTCGTCCAGCAGGGCGTCGCAGCCTGCAGAGATCTCGTCGAAGTATTCCGTCACCCAGCGGATAGAATAGCGGAATACGGCCAGCAGGGCAATGATAATGGCGATACAGATAATGGTTCCCAGATGATTGCGGAAAGTGGCCTGGTAGATGTAGAGAGCGTCCTTATAGTCCAGAAAGAAGGTTCTGCCCAGGAAATCCACCACGGCGTCCCCGAAGCGTCCCCGGATCAGCTCCCGCAAAAGAAAGACGATCCCCACGGCTATAAGCATCATGGAGAGCATTTTGCGGGTCATTTTCCGCTCAAAGGCCACATAGCTGCTTTTTCTTACGTTTTTTTTACTCAATTTTATACCCCACTCCCCAGACGGTTTTGATGTATTTGGGCTTTTCGCTGGAGTCGTTCATCTTCTCCCGCAGATGCCGGATATGCACCATAATGGTGTTGTTATTGTTGCTGTAGTATTTTTCGCCCCACACGTCGAAAAAGAGACGATCGGAACTGACTACCTCTCCCCGGTTTTTGCACAGGCTCCAGAGAATAGAAAATTCTGTGGGCGTCAGGGAGAGGGATTTTTCATTCAAGGTGCAGGTGTGGTTCAGTTTGTTGATCACCAGGCCGGAGACCGAGATGGTGTTTGGATCTTCCTCTTGGACCGGAGCGTTGTTATACATGGTAAAACGGCGGAGCTGGGCTTTTACCCGGGCGATCAGCTCCAGAGGGCGGAAAGGCTTGGTCATATAATCGTCTGCGCCCAGGGTCAGCCCGGTGATTTTGTCGATCTCCTCGTCTTTGGCTGTCAGCATGATAATGGGGAAATTATGGGTTTCCCGGATTTTCTGGCAGATGGAGAAGCCGTTCATGTCCGGCAGCATTACGTCCAGGACAGCCAGGGCCGGGGTTTCGGCTTCCAGATAAGCCAGGGCATCCCTGCCGTTGTAAAATTTGTGAACCGTATAGGATTCGTTGGCCAGGTAGAGTTCAATCAGATCCGCGATTTCTTTTTCGTCGTCTACAACTAAAATATCGGCTTTCATATATGTAAATACTCCGTTTCTTTTATGGTATTTTGTCCTATTATAGCAGAAAAAGAAAAGAAAATTTTTAATTTTTTGTGAAAAAATCTTAAGAAGAGCTGAACGGAGGAAGGGAGACGGACGATATACAGGATAGAGACAGCCGTACAGTAAAAAGGCTGTGCTTTTTACAGTACTGAAATCAGGAGGTTTATGGTGAAAGTTGCAAATTATTACGAGGACATATCTACGCCCCATGTCAACATCCTGCCGGACCGGGCTTATTATATTCCCTTTGAAAGTGAGGAGAAGGCCAGGAAAAGCCTGCGGGAAGAATCCGGCCGCATGCAGCTTTTAAACGGAAGCTGGAAATTTGCATGGTATCCCTGCCTGGACGCGGTTCCCCAGGATTTTTACACGGAAGGCTACGATCCCTGTGAGCTTGGGAACATCGATGTTCCGGGATGCTGGCAGACCCAGGGCTATGATAAGTACCATTATGTCTGCAACAGGCATATTATTCCGGCGGATCCGCCCTTTGTGCCGGCAGACAATCCCTGCGGGACGTATATTACGGAATTCAGATTTTCCAAAGATCCGCAAGTTCCGGTGACAGAGCTGGTGTTTGAGGGTGTGGATTCCTGTTTTTATGTATGGGTGAACGGAGCGTTTGCAGGCTACAGCCAGGTTTCCCATGCAGCCAGCATGTTTGACATTTCCGGCCTTTTGAAGGAGGGAACGAACCGTCTGGCTGTCCTGAATCTGAAATGGTGTACGGGTACTTATTTTGAGGTTCAGGATAAATGGCGGATGACGGGAATTTTCCGGGATGTCTATCTTTTAAAGAGGCCTGTGGTGCGTCTGGAGGATTTCTATGTGCATCCGGAGATTGCGGCGGATGGTTCTTCTGCCCTGCTGAAAACGGATTTTACCTTCCGGGGCCGGGGCGGAGTGATAAAGATCCGTCTGTACGGGCCGGAGGGAGAACCGGCGGGCGAGACGGAAACGGCCATAGAAGCAGGGGCGCAGGCAGAGCTGGAAGTTGCGGCTCCTAAGCTTTGGTCGGCGGAAGAACCGGTGCTCTACACTATGGTCTGCAGGCTGCCGGGGGAAGTCATTGCCCAAAAAATCGGCTTTCGCCGGATTACGGCAGAAAACGGAATCCTTCGGATCAATGGCCATCCCATCCGCATCAAAGGCGTAAACCGGCATGACACGGATCCGGTGACAGGTTACACCGTGAGCCGGGAACACATACGCCGGGATCTGATCCTGATGAAGCAGAATAACATCAATGCCGTCCGCACGGCCCACTATCAGAACAGTCCCCTGGTAACGGAGCTTTGCAATGAGCTGGGCCTGTATGTTATGAGCGAGGCGGACCATGAGCTTCACGGGCTTGCCTATTCCGGCGGGGATCTGGCTCCCATTGCCAAGAAGCTTAAGGAAGATGAGAAGGGAGGAGGCGGCTTCCGCTACTATTGTCCCCGGATCAATGACAATCCGCAGTATGAGAAAGCGGCGGTGGACCGGATGACAAAGAATCCCATCCGGGAGAAAAACCAGTGCAGCGTGATCTTCTGGTCTCTGGGCAATGAATCGGGATGGGGAAGAAACCAGGAGATTGCCGGGCGCTGGATCAAGGAGTACGATCCTACCCGTCTTCTGCACTATGAGAGTCTTTTTCCCGGCCAGGACCGGAAGCCGGATTACTCCTGTCTGGATGTGATGAGCCGCATGTATCCCAGCACCATGTGGATTGAGGAGAAATATGGAGACCGGCCGGATTATGACGGCTCCGAGGAATTGATCAGCAACAGCGATGCGTACACGGAGAACTATTATAAGGAATTTATGAAGGACCATCCCTTCCTGCTGTGTGAGTATATTCATGCTATGGGAAACAGCGTGGGGGATGCGGAGGACTATTTTGAATTGATGGAGCGGTACGAGCGCTTTGCGGGAGGCTTTGTCTGGGAGTGGGCGGATCATGCAAAATACGTGGGAGACGACCGCTTGGGAAAACCCATGTACCAGTACGGCGGGGATTCCGGCGAATTTCCGGCGGACGGAAATTTCTGCATGGACGGCATGACGTTCCCGGACCGCAGGCCCCACACCAGCCTGCTGGAGTACAAAAATGTGCTGCGTCCGGTCCGTGCCCGCTGGAGCCGGGTAAATGAGAGGCTTGCCCTGCGCAATATGCTGAATGTGGTGGATTTCCGGGAGGAGCTGTACGTTACCTATGAAGTCAGCCGCAACGGAAGGAAATTCGGGGAAGGCCGGTTTGAGCTGCCCTCCTGCGGGCCGGGCTGCGAGGCGGAGCTGCCGCTGGATTTGAAGCTGCCCCCGTCGGGGGAATGCTATCTGACCCTGTTTTACCGGAATAAGAAGGCCAATCCTGCCGTGCCGGAAGGCTTTGTCCTGGGGACGGATCAGCTGGCCCTTGAGACCCCGGCGCCGGAAGAGAATCCCTGGTATGTGCCGGAGACAGCCCTGGAAGGACTGGAGCTCCATGAGACGGATCGCATGGCCGTGATCCGCGGAAGATCTTCCCGGGGGGAATTTTCCTATACCTTTGATAAAAAGCTGGGGACTTTTTGCTGGATGCAGATAAACGGAAAGGAGCTTTTGGATGCGCCCATAGAGTACAACATTTCCCGGGCTCCTACAGACAATGACCGGGGATTCGGGATGGCATACCGGGATTGGAAAGAGATCGGCTATTACGATGCGGTGACCAGGGTTTATGAAAAGGATACGGCCGTGGAAGAGAAGGACGGCTGTGTGGAGATCCGGGTGCGCTTCGGCATGGCGGCGGTTTACCGGGCAAATGTCCTTACAGCCTGTTCTGTCTGGACCGTAAGCCCGGACGGGGCCGTAGAGCTTCGGTGCGAGGTGGAGCGGCAGACGGACTTTGTGCCTCTGCCCAGATTCGGGATCCGGCTGTTCCTTAAGAGGGAAGCCCGGAAAGTAGTTTATTTCGGATACGGGCCCTATGAGAGTTATATTGATAAGCACCGTTCCTGCTACAAGGCTCTCTTTGAAACGGATGCGGAGGAGCTGTTTGAGGATTATGTGCGCCCCCAGGAGAACGGAAGCCACTGGTTTGTGAAATATCTCAATGTGGGAAGCCAGGAAGGAGCAGGTCTTCAGGTGATTCCGGGAGGGGAGGAGTTCAGCTTTAACGTATCCCGCTATACCCAGGAGACCTTGGAGCGTACGGCCCATAATTACGAGCTGGTTCCCTGCAAAAGCATAGTGGTTTGTCTGGATTACCGGCAGGCCGGGATTGGATCCGACAGCTGCGGCCCGGCCCTTTTGGAAAAATACCAGCTGAGGGAGGAAAGGTTTACCTTTGCGGTGAAAATGCTTCCCAGGTGTTAGAAATTTTTTTGCTGATTTTGTCAAAATAGCCGGAGAGTGATATACCTCCGGCTGTTTTTATGATACTATAAAAGCACGAAAGGAGCGCCGGGCTGCCAGCAGGGGAGGCAGAGAACCGGCGCCGCGGAAAGGAGAAGACTTATGAAGAGCGAGGAAATCAAAAAGCTGTGCCAGGAGCAGGGGATCCGCATGATCGATTTTAAAATGACGGATATTGACGGGCGGTGGCGTCACATTACCATTCCGCTGGAGCGTTTTGACGAGAATATTTTCGTCTACGGAATCGGGTTTGACGGGTCCAATTACGGGTATGCAGCGATTGAGAAGAGTGATATGGTGTTTCTGCCGGATCCGGAAACGGCTTATGTGGATCCCTTCGCAGAAGTTCCAACGCTGACCATGTGCGGCAATGTGTGCACCATTGGGAAGGGGGAGAACAAGCCCTTTGACCAGTATCCCAAGAACGTGAGCCTGCGGGCGTTGGAGTACATGAAGGAAAAGGGAATTGCAGACCGGATGATCATCGGGCCGGAATTTGAATTTTATCTCTTTGACAATGCCCGGTTTGAGGTCACTCCACAGAGAAGCGGATACTGGATCGACACGAAGCAGGCAGAGTGGAACTGCAACCTGGGCACACCGGGCAACAACGGCTATGAGGTTCCCTATCAGGGAGGCTATCATGTAGCGGCTCCCCAGGATGTGGGCTACGATCTGCGCAGCCGCATGTGCATGATGATGGAAGATTGGGGGATCCGGGTAAAATATCATCACCACGAGGTAGGCGGTCCCGGGCAGATGGAGATTGAAGTGGAGCTGGCGGATATGCCTCAGATGGCAGACAACACCATGATCATCAAGTACATTATCAAGAATATGGCGGCCCGGGAGGGCAAGACAGCTACCTTCCTGCCCAAGCCTGTTTACCGGGAGGCAGGCAGCGGGATGCACGTGCATATGCTGCTGGAGAAAGACGGAAAACCTCTTTTTTACGATGAAAACGGCTACTCGGGCCTGAGCCGGACGGCCCACTATTTTATGGGCGGCCTTTTGAAACATATCGCCTCCCTGTGCGCTTTTACCAATCCGTCCACCAACTCTTTTAAGCGTCTGGTGCCGGGGTATGAGGCGCCTGTGACCATCGGCTATGCCACCTCCAACCGGAGTGCGGTTATCCGTATTCCGGCTTATGCCAAGTCCCCGGAAACGAAGCGCTTTGAGCTTCGCAATCCCGACGCCACGGCTAATCCCTACTACGCCTATGCAGCTATTCTGATGGCCGGCTTGGACGGCATTGAACACGAGATTGATCCGGCTGAAAACGGCTGGGGGCCCTACGATTTTAATCTTTACACTCTTTCCCAGGAGGAGCAGAAAAAGATCAAAGGTCTGCCGAAATCTCTGGGAGAGGCTTTGGATGCCCTGGAGGAGGACCATGAGTACCTGACCAGGGGCGGTGTCTTCCCTAAGCGTCTGATTGATGTGTGGGTGGCCCGGAAGCGGGCAGAGCTTAAGAGGCTGGAGCAGATTCCTAATCCGGCGGAGTTTCAGATGTATTTTGACCTGTAAAAGAATTTCATAACGAAGGCCGGAAGGGTGGCACATCTCCATCCAAACGTAGGCGGAGGTTCTGGGAAGCTAATCCCTAAGATGCACTAGAAAACTGCTC
>ERZ777305.2491-NODE-2491-length-15566-cov-3.457159_pt1 | contig 15566 bp, 17 predicted proteins | sample MGYA00374965_ERZ777305 | MGnify/ENA primary metagenome ERZ777305 (study PRJEB29328, sample SAMD00013331) | mouse gut metagenome | study: EMG produced TPA metagenomics assembly of the Metagenome analysis of fecal microbiota from mouse which was promoted... | reverse complement strand
CAGAGGAGCTAGGGACCTGTGCGGGGCTGGCATCTCCTGCATAGGCGTGCCCGGCACCATCGACAACGATATCGCCTGCACAGACTACACCATCGGCTATGACACTGCCCTGAACACAGCCATGGAGATGATCGACCGCATCCGCGACACCACAGAGTCACATGACAGGTGCAGCGTGGTGGAGGTTATGGGCCGCCGCTGCGGCGACATCGCCCTGAACACCGGCATCGCCGTAGGCGCTATGGCCACCCTGGTACCCGAGGTTCCATATGACTTCGAGCGGGACATTGTGGAGCGCATGAAGGCCGCCCAGCGGACCGGCAAGCGCCACTACATCATCGTTGTGGCTGAGGGTGTGGGCCACACCCAGGAGCTTACCGAACGCATCCAGGCCGCCACCGGCATTGAGAGCCGGGCCACGGTCCTGGGCCACGTACAGCGCGGCGGTTCCCCCACCTTGAGGGACCGTGTGGTCGCCAGCCGCATGGGCTATCACGCCGTGGAGCTGCTGAATAATGGTGCCTCCAACAGGGTTGTGGCCATGAAGGGCGAGCAGATTGTGGACTTCGATATCACTGAGGCGCTGAATATGCCCAGGATATTTGACGAGAACCTATATAGGGTGTCCGCAAGGCTTTCTATTTGAGATGAATTTTGATGAAGCCTTTTAACCAGTTGCTCCTTGTTAATTATTCTCACCCGGACTGTGTACCCCTTCTGAACATCATGCGTCTGCCGAAGGAGGAGGCGTTCCGCTTGGCGGAGGAACTTGCCAGGAAGCACCCGGAGGGCACTGCTTTCGGCGGCTCTATGAGGAGAACGGTGGGTATCAGGCCCTTTTGGAACAGTCCGGCTACCACTATGTAGAGGCCCAGCTTTGGAGCGACAGATATGTAAAATGAAAAAGAGAGGGCAGGCCCTTCGGCTTACCCTCCTTTTTTATACCCTTCGCTCTCTCAAAAGTCCGCACAGCGCCATTGCCGGGAGCGTCAGCCCGAACCACAGCACGGAGTAGGGCAGGCATACCTGTCCCATAATGTTCATGGGCATGTCGGAGTAATCCCATACCCCAAGGCCCATCACTTGATTTACAATAATGCCTGCCGCAAGCTCTACCCCAGTTATTAGCCCGGAGCCCGCAAGGCACCGGGTGAAAAGGCTGTGGCTCTCCAGCATTCCGCAACAGACATGATCGATAAGGCACAGGCATACCCCGCCTGCCAGGGCCATGGAATAGTGGGTATGGCCCCGCCAGGCCATCTCTAAGGTGGGATAGGCACAGCTGCCCGTTAAAAATAGAATACTGTCTTTTCTCATATCAACTACACTCCCTTACATTTATCGCTTTGATGCCGCTGCGATTATTATCCCCGGAGAAAAGAGAACTATTTTGCGTTTTTTCAGTAATATATTGACGATTTACTGAAATATCCTTGCTATTTTCCCCTTCTATGCCTATAATATTTGCAGAAGCGGGTAACCGCAAAATCAATCGAAAGGCGGGAAGCAAGATGAAAATTTTGGTAACAGGCGGTGCTGGATATATCGGCAGCCACACCGTGGTGACCCTTTTGGAGCAGGGGCATCAGGTGGCAATAGTCGATAACCTGTGCAACAGCAAGCGGGCTGCGGTGGAGCGGGTAGAGCAGATAACCGGCAAGGAGGCGGCCTTCTATGAGATCGACGTACGGGACGAGGAAAAGCTGCGGGAGGTCTTCATAAAGGAGCAGCCGGAGGCAGTCATACACTTTGCCGGGCTCAAGGCCGTGGGCGAGTCGGTGCGGGAGCCGCTGATGTACTATGAGAACAACCTGAACTCTACCCTGGTGCTCCTGAAGGTCATGGAGGAGCAAGGTGTGAAAAACATCATCTTCTCCTCCTCGGCAACGGTGTACGGCGAGCCCGCCACGGTGCCCATCAGGGAAGACTTCCCACTGCCCACCAGCGCAAACTGCCCCTATGGCAACACGAAGCTGATGATAGAGCATATCCTGGAGGACTACGCCGTGGCCCATAAGGACTTCAGCCCGGTGCTCCTAAGGTACTTTAACCCTGTGGGCGCCCATGAGAGCGGACTTCTGGGGGAGGACCCCAACGGCATACCCAACAATCTGGCCCCCTATATCGCCCAGACCGTGGTGGGCAAGCTTGAAAAGCTTCATGTTTTCGGCAACGACTATCCCACCCCCGACGGCACCGGCGTGCGGGACTATATCCATGTGGTGGATTTGGCGGAGGGTCATGCCGCCGCTTTGAAGCTCTTTGAGAACGGCCCCTGCGGCGTGAAGGTCTACAACCTGGGCACTGGGCACGGAGTCTCTGTGCTGGAGATGGTGGCCGCGTTCTCAAAGGCCGCCGGGAAGCAGGTGCCCTACGTGATAGACCCCCGCCGTCCCGGCGACATTCCCACCTGCTATGCGGACTGCTCCCTGGCCGAGAAGGAACTGGGCTGGAAAGCTAAGAAGACCGTTGACGATATGTGTGCGGACACCCTGCGCTGGCAGAGAAGGAATCCCAATGGCTTTGAGGATTAAGGAAAAGCTGGTGCTGGCCTCTCAGTCTCCCAGCCGCAGGAGGCTTCTGGAGCAGGCGGGGGTAGACATAGAGGTAATAGTTTCAGGCGCGGACGAAACGGTCCCGGAGGAATATACCCCCTCTGAGACGGTGGAATGTCTCGCGCAGCGCAAGGCTATGGCCGTGGAAAGGCTCTGCCCCGGGCGGGCCATTATAGCCGCCGACTCGGTGGTAAGCATAGACGGCATGATAATCGGCAAGCCCGAGGACGACGAGGCCGCGAAGGCTACCTTACGCAGGCTCTCCGGGCGGACCCACAAGCTGTATACGGGGGTTTGCCTAAGCGTGAGGGGAAAGCGCCGGGTATTCCATCAGGTTACGGACGTGACCTTTTATGAGCTTACCGGGGAGGAAATAGCCGAGTATGTTGCCATGGGCGAATCCACCGGCCGGGCAGGAGGCTACGGCATAGAGGGCATAGGGGTCATGCTGGTGAAGGAGATAGCCGGGGACTACTCCAATATCGTTGGGCTCCCGGTGGCCGAGACTTTGCGCCGCCTCCGCGAAATGCTCTGAGAAAGGCAAATACGAACCAAAACACCACCCTCTGCGTAAGATAGCAGGGGGTGGTGTTGGTATGCGTTACATACGAAAAAAGTTTCCGCGGCGTTATCGGGGCGGCGGTAAAAAGCGGCGCTGGGCGGTATGGCTGGTCCTGGCGGTAATAGTGATAGCGGTGTTCTGCGAGCGGGCCATATCCGGCGTTTCGCCGGAGCTTATAGAGGAGGCCGCCAGAGGGTATGTTTTGGAATGTATCTCCGAAGCGGTGGACGCGGAGATGGAGGAGGATAAGGGCCCCTTTGTGAACGTGGAGAAGGGGAGCGAAGGCCAAGTCTCATTGGTCAGCGCAGACCAGGAACGGCTGAACAGCCTGCGTGCGGGGGTGCTGGAAAGGCTCTCTCATTCCCTAAAGGGGCGAGCAACGGTCTATGTGCCGGTGGGCAGCCTCACGGGCGTGGGACTTTTTAACGGCAGAGGGTTCCCGGTGCCGGTAAAATTACAGCTTGAGGGCTCGGCCATTGTAGAGTTTTCAACAGAGTTCACCGGCGCGGGGATGAACCAGACCTGCCACCGGCTGGTGATGACCGTTCGGGCCAGGGCTTATTCGCCGTCCAAGCGCTTCGAGACCTCTGTTGAGACGGAGACCACCACGGTGCTTGCCGAGACCATGGTGGTGGGCGAGGTGCCGAAGATGAACCTGCAACAATAAAGATAAGGCCAGGAAGACGATGTTCCTGGCCTTATTTCATTTTGTAGGCTGATGAATAAGCTTCTTTAAGTCTACAGAGGACATTTTCGAGCGGTAAAGCTGAGTTTCGCCAGAATAGTAAAAATCCACATAATCGCCGTTTATGTCCACGATGGCGGTGGGTCCCGCCTGACCGTTTCGGGTGATGGTCAGGGTCATGTCGGGATAATAGGCGAAAAGGGAGAAGTCCTTATCTAAAGGCTGTGCGTCCTCGGTAACAGCGGCAAAGTCCTCAATGCGCTGCCGGTTCTTTGCATTGCTTGCGTTCAAGTGCAGAAGCTTTGTTTGGTGTCCGTAGCCCTGGGTCAGGTCCATTTGAAGGGTGTCCGGCGAAGAGCAGCATGGAAAAAGAAGGAGTAATAGGACTGTGCAGAGCGCACAGAGAAATCTTTTCATGACGAAGCCCCCTTCTACAAAAAATTACCAGTATTATTCTACCCCATGGAGTGAGAAATGTCAAGGTCTGAATCAAAGCCCCCGCTTTAGTTTCCCGCCGCAGGGGCAGCGGTAGCGCCAGGGGGATTTTACGGCCTTTGACATTCGCATACGCTTTATCTGTGCGCCACAGCTCTGACATTCCAAAATATATTTTATTTCCTCGTGCCGCAGGGGCCCAATAGGGGTTTCGGTCCTGACCGTGCGCTCTATCCTGTACCCAAGCTTTTCGTTTACTATCTGGGCGTAGGCCCTCCACCGGGCCCCGTGGTCCCGGCATTTCGGGCAGGTGTGCAGCAGCTCATGGACTAGAGTCTGCTTTAGTAAAGCCTCATTTTCAAGCACCTTTTGGGAGACCTCTATCCAGTAGCGGCCTGACTGGTAAAAGCAGCAGCCCAGCCGCCGCTTGGCCCGGGTATTCACTCTAACCTCCGGCTCCAGCCTGCTGGACACAGGAATTCCAAGAGCCAGGAGTTCCAAACGAAGTCCGGCCATGAGTCCGTCAAGTTCTCTTTGCAGCACAGTATACACCCCCGCCGATATATTATAGCAGGAGAAGGGAGAATTGACAAGGGTCAGCCGCCTTTAGGCTGTTTTTTGATTATCAGCTGTTTACCATCGGTGCGGGCGGTCATGATGAAAACTTCTGAAAGCTCAGTACCCTGGCATTTGAGCTGCTCCCGCAGCCAGTGGGGGTCCTTGCCGCATAATTTAAGGGAGTGCTGGGAAATACGCCCATCGCTTATGACCACTACCTCTAACGCCTCCTCCGGGACGTTTACCCCCGCCTGTTTGGGGGTAAGGAAGTCGGCGGCGGATTTTTTCAGCACGCTCAATTCGCCGTTGGTCTCGACAATGGCATAGGCCACCTCCTCCAGGGCAAAGGCGCCTGCCTGGCGCAGCTCCTCGAACAGATCCTCCGTGCTCATGCGCAGACGGCGCATCTGATCCTGGAGCACTCTTCCGTTCTGGATAACTATCATGGGATTCCCGCATACCGCCTGGCGGAACTTGCCGCATTTGAGCATGAGCAGCGATACGACTATTTCGCATACTACCAGCACCAGCATGGGTATAAGGCCGTTCCACAGCGGGTCGTCATGCTGCTGGATCGGCATGACCGCAAGCTCGGATATCAGCAGCGTGACCACCAGCTCTGAGGTTTGCAGCTGGCTTATCTGCCGCTTGCCCATAAGCCGCACGCTTATTAAAATGGCCACATACATAACGACGGTGCGCACAAGAGATATAAGCATAGTTCTCCTCTTTCCGATAATTACTATAATTATGCCGGTATTATCCCTCGCTCACGGCGGATTTATCCGTATAATCACGCTGTATTTGCCCAAACTATCCGTGATTAGAAATTGGGGGGGCGGGGAATTGGAGAAGGTTTCAGCGGCATTGGAGGACAACAAGAAATATTTGCAGGACGAGTTCAAAAACTCTATGGACTTTATGATGCGTGAACTGGACCTGTCCGGCACGGGCGCCGCGCTGTTTGCTCTTGACGGGCTGGTGAGCAAGCAGATCATTACCCTCAGCATATTGAACCCGCTGATGGAGGCGGGAAATATGCCCGGACAGGGGACGGAGCAGCTGGGGCATATTGAGCGGGCGGTGCTGGGGGCTGTGGAGCAAAAGCACGAGACGAAGATGGACCAGATACTCCTGCTGCTTATGAGCGGCTTTGCGGTGCTTATAATTGACGGCTGTGACGAGGCCCTGGTCTTCGGCGTACAAGGTTTTGAGAGCCGCGGTCTGGACGAGCCACAGAATGAGGTCATGCAGCGGGGGGCAAAGGACGGGTTTAACGAGAGCTACCAGAACAATATGGCGATGATTCGCCGCCGGATGAAGACCACCTCGCTGAAGTTTGAGAAGGCGGAGGTGGGCGGGAGGAGTCATACTCCCCTAGCCATATGCTATCTTGAGGGTATGGCCAGCCCGGAAATATTGAGAAAGGTGAAGGAGCGTCTGAAGGCCTACGACCTACAGACGGCCCTCGGAGCGGGATACCTCACCAGTTTTTTAGAACGAGGCGGAGTGTTCAGCGGCGTGGGGCAGACCGAACGCCCGGACGTGGTATGCGGAAAGCTGGAGGAAGGCCGCATAGCCATTCTGGTGGAGGGCACGCCCAGCGTCATAATAGTACCCTTCCTGTTCGTTGAAAATTTCCAGACCCTGGACGACTACCTGACAAGGCCCTTCTACGGCACCTTTATCCGCTGGCTGAAGTACGCGGCGTTCTTTCTCAGCACCTTCCTGCCGGGACTGTATGTGGCCATCGCCACCCACCACCCCGAGATGTTGCCTGAAGCCCTGCTTCTCAAAATATCCGAGTCGGAGTCTCAGACCCCGTTCCCGGTCATGGTGGAAACGCTTATCCTGTACTTCCTGTACGAGGTACTGAGGGAAGCAGGACTCCGCGCCCCAAAGTCCCTTTCAGCAACAGTGAGCATAGTGGGCGGGCTTGTGATAGGAGATACGGCAGTATCGGCGGGGCTTGTGAGCGCGCCGTCGCTGATGGTGGTGGCATTGACCGCCATAGCCGGGTATGCTGTGCCAAGGCTCTATGAGCCCCTGGCCCTTCTGCGGCTGGCGTTTTTGCTGGCGGGAAATTTCTTGGGCGTATGGGGCGTGATGATAGGATTGGTGCTGCTTTTAATGGACCTCTGCGGTACGGACAGCTTCGGCGTGCCGCTTCTGTCTCCGGTAGCTCCCTATAACGGCTGGCTGGCCTTTAGGGACGTGTTCATGAGGGCGGGCTGGCGGCGGCTGGCGAAGGGCAGCGCCAATGTTCAGGATATGCCGGGCAGCAGAGAAATAGGCGAATAAGGGGGGAGCGAGATGGTCCGTACCAAGATAAGTCAGGCTCAGTTTTTTGTGTCAATGTTCGTGTCGCACATTCTTGTCACCATTGCCCTAAACGCCAAGTATACCGGCGGCGAAAGTATCGTGGACAATATCGTGTCTTATGCTATTGCCATGATAGCGGCTGTAATTATAGCGTTGCCAATCTGGCTGTGCCAGAAACGTGGCACTGTGCCGGAGTTGGCGGTGAAGTCCATGGGGAGCGTGGGCTATATTGTGCCGGCGGCATACTGGCTGTACTTTGTGCTGGCAGGCAGCTCCTCTCTTGCGCTGTTTCAGATATTCCTGATGGACACAGTGAATCCGGGGTTTTCGGCCAGCCTTGTGACGGCCGCCATCATCGGAGTGGCCCTTTACGGCGCTCTGCATGGCATAGAGACCGTGGCCCGCTGTGCGTTCTGTGTGCTTATAGTAATGCTGCTGGGCTGCGGGCTGGTGTTCGGCATAGTGGCGGCGCGGTTTGACCCAAAGAACCTAGAGCCGCTCTTTCAGTACGGATACTCCCAGACAATCCAGGGGACTATACTGTTTATTGCGCGCACCTCTCTTTTTGCGGACATGGCGGTGCTGCTGCCCCAGGTAAAGGGGCGAAAGGGGTGGGGATTTGCGGGCTGGATATTAGGGACAGCCGCTTTTGTGTCCCTGACCCTCCTGCTTATTGCTGGGTGTCTGGGCAGGTACGCCTATACCCAGAACTTCCCGGTATACGTACTGGCCGCGCTGACAGAGGTGCGCTCCCTACAGCGGCTGGACGCGGTTTTCACCGGGGTGTGGATGATGGGACTGGTCATAAAGCTGGCGATGGACCTATATGCCTGCCGGGTGTGCTTTTTTTCCATCACTGGAAACAGGGAGAGGAAATGGCCGGTTTGCGGGACGGCCATACTATTATTGGGGCTGACAATGCTGGCGGTGGGCAATTCCACGGTACAGGGGTGGCTGCTGGACCCGTGGGCGCTTTTTCTGTGCACGGTAGTAAGCGGGTCAGTCCTGCCGCTTGTATCATGGCTTGCGGTAATAATTCGTGGGAAGGGGGCAGTGAAATGAGGAAACTGGGTGCGGCGGTTTTGGCGTTGGCGCTGTGTGTAAGCCTGTCCGGCTGTAGCTATCCCGAGCTCTATGAGAGGGTTCTTATCCACGGAATAGGGGTTGACTGGACCGGCGATGGCTATAGGGTGACGGTACGCTCCTCCGCTTCGGCTGAAGACGAGGGGGAGGAGCTGTTTGTCTCAGAGGGAGAGACAGTGCTGCAAGCTCTCTCAGATTTGTCCCTTACCACGGGCCGTGAGCCCTTCTATTCCCACAACTACCTGGTGGTGTTCGGCATGGACTGCGCTTTAAACGGTCTTGACGACTGTTTGGATTTCTTTGTACGGTACTATAACACAAGGCCCGCGGTAAAGATGTTTCTCTCCGCTACCACCGCCCAGGAGGTGCTGTCCACTGAAAAGGACGGAAAGCTCATGAAGATGTCCCAGCTCCAGGCCCTTGGCCGGGGCGGACAGTATAACGGCCAGGCCGCCGAAGTGGAGATACTGGACTTTGTAAACGCCGTGGAGGGGGAGGGCTCCTCCCCAGTACTTCCGGCACTTAGAACAACAGAAGAAGGTGTGGAGGTTTTCGCTACAGGCTATTTCAGCGGCTGTAAGCTGACTGGACTTATGGACCCGAGAGGGACCCGGGGATGGCTGGCGGCGACGGACAAGCTGAAAACTGGGGAACTGACTCTGGAGGACCCTGAGGGCGGTACGGTTACTCTCAGTCTGCGCAAGACCTCCGGGAGAATAAAGGTTGATAAAAGCGGCGGGCCCTCCTTTGAGGTAGAACTTGAGGTTGACGCGGATATCAGCTCTGCGGACCGGGTGCAGCTGGAGCGGCCGGACGCTTATAGCAGGATTGAGGACGCCGCCCGGCAGCTTCTGGAGGAGGATACCCGCGACGCTATCGAACAAGCCGTGATCAATGACGGCTGCGACATTTTCGGGTTTGGCAGGCTAATGTACCGCGAGGAACCGGGACTCTGGCGGGAGAATAAAGAGCGCTGGCCGGACCTGATGAGGGAATGCCAGTATCAGGTATCGGCCAGCGTGAAGGTACGCCGCTTGGAGCAGGAGAACAGGAACGGGATAGGCTAGAGCTTTAAAGGTCGATATAGATATTATAGTGCAGGAGCCAATAGTTTATCTGGATAAGGTATGCCAGCATCTGCGGTCCGGCCATCAGCTGGCCGAACCAGGGCTTTCCGTAGTCAAAGCTTTGGTTCAGCAGCGACTGGGCAGCTTCCTCCGACAGTATTTTGTGTATGGGCTGCATTTTGTCCCGCAGAATATAATGGAGCCTTTGCTTTAAGATCCGCTCATAACCTGGATTATGGGTCTTGGGGTAGGGGCTCTTTTTGCGCCGCAAAATCTCCTCGGGCAATAGTCCCGCTGCCGCGTCACGGAGCAACCCCTTGGGCTCACCTTTGGGGCATTTGAAGTCCCAGGGTACGTTAAAGACATACTGGGCTATGCGGTGGTCGCAGTAGGGAACCCGGACCTCCAGGCCGCTGTACATGCTACACCTATCCTTGCGGTCAAGAAGAGTTGACATAAACCATCTCATATTTAGATAAGATATCTGTCGCATACGCCGCTGCTCCAGGGTTTCTCCCTCAAGTACCGGCACATCGGCAAGAGTGTCCGTAAGCCTTGAGTTTACGTAATCCTCCATACCCAGCTGCTCCCTTATCTCGGGCTTTAGTAGGGATTGCCTGGTATCAAGGTTATTGCTCCAGGGGAAGTGGGTGCCGTCGAACATCTCCCTGCGGTGGAACCATGGGTAGCCGCCGAATATCTCATCCGCGCACTCGCCGCACAGAGCTACCACATGCTTCTCCTTTACCTGCCGGCAGAAATGCAGCAGCGATCCGTCTATGTCTGACATACCGGGAAGGTCCTTGGCTATGACCCCCTCAAACAGCGAGTCGGCAAGCCGGTCGTTATCACAGAGCAGCGTGGTGTGATCGGTTCCAAGTATTTGGCTTACCCTTTGCGCCCAGGCCTGATCCCGATCGGGCTGGAAGGAGGAGGGGGTGAAGTATTCCTCGTTGCCCTCAAATTCAAAGGAGTAGGTGGAAAGGCTTTTGCCCTGCTCCTTTAAAAGCTTCGCCGCTATGGCTGTCACAACGCTGGAATCTAGTCCGCCTGAGAGAAAGGTGCACAGGGGTACGTCCGCTATCATCTGGCGCTTTACGGTATCTACCAGCAGCTCCCGTACAGTCTGCACCGTGTCCTTATAGGTATCTGTATGGGGTGTGGCGGTCAAGTCGTAGTATTTGTCGTCACGCCAGCCCTCACGGTCAAAAACGGCAAAATGCCCGGGCCGAAGCTCGCTTATTCCCTCGAATACCCCGTGCCCTGGAGTGCGGGCGGGACCCAAGCCGAAGACCTCGCAGAGGCCCTCTCGGCCTATCACCGGGTTCACCCCCGGGAACTCAAAGAGCCCCTTTATCTCCGAGGCGAAGGCCAGCCGCTGATTTTTGAAGGTGTAGAACAAGGGCTTTACCCCGAAGCGGTCCCGGCAGAGGAAAGTGCGCTGCCTTATGCCGTCGTCTACAGCGAAAGCAAATATGCCGTTGAGCTTTTCAGGGCACTCCTCGCCATAGCAGAGGTAGGCGTTCAAAACCACCTCTGTGTCACAGTCGGTATAGAAGGTATAGCCCTGTCTTTCCAAATCAGCCCGCAGCTCGGCAGCGTTATATATCTCGCCGTTATAGGCGATAGTGCACTCCTTCCCCTCGCATACGGCGGTCATAGGCTGCTGGCCGTTCTGGGGGTCTATGACCGACAGTCGCATATGGGCCAGCGCGCAGTGGGCGGAGACGTGGACTCCATGTCCGTCGGGCCCCCGATGGGAAATTCTGCGGGCCATACGCCTGGCTAAAGCCATCCACAGATATTTTTCATCCAGTAAGCTGTCGTCATAGTCGGAAAATCCTGCAAATCCGCACATAAAACCAAACCCTTTCCAGTAAGTTAACATTCCCATTATATGCAAAGGTGTGTGCAGATTTCATCGTGAAATGACGAAAAAGACTACATAAGGCTACTGCTTTTTTGACTTGCCGTTTTCCTGAGTGCCGTCAGCACTTGCGATCTCATATAAAATCCTCTCGGCGGCAGCCCGCTTGGCGTTGGACTCCGCCGCCAGCCGCAGGGCTTCCCGCCGCAGGTCCGCTCCAGAACAGCAGCTTTGTTCCAGTTCACGGCAGGTCTCCCGCACCGCGCCCGTGTGCGCGTCAAGGAAAGCTTTATACAGCTCTGGGTCCATGGAACGGTCCTGAAGCAGAGTGCCGATGTCCTGTATTGCCAGTACCTGCTTTAACATACATATCACCGTCAAAGCGGCCATGTGCTCACGGCTGTACTTTTTCTTCTCCGGGTGGGGTAATACATTCTTTTTCACATAGTTGTTTATCATGGAGTTTGTAAGAAGCACATCGGCCTCATCCCGCTCGAAAAACCGCAGGCTGTCCCTAAGATATTGAAGTACCTGGTCTACGTACAGTGGAATGGCGGGCAGCTGTTCCCATTCTGGGCAGGAGAGCTTACTACCCTCTTTTGCCCAGGCTAAAATCCTTTCGTCAGCGTTCATAAAGCCCTCCGTTACAGTAAGTCCAGCAGACCCGATATTTTGCGGATACTTGTGATTTCCTCCACAGGCTCTATCCCAGGCATGGCCCGGATAAGCACAGGGTTTATCCCCAACCCTTTGGCCCCCGCCAGATTGCGGGCGCTGTCGTCGATAAAGATGGTGCTCTCAGGGGGCAGTCCCATCTTTGAGAGCGCGTCCTCATACATGCGCCGGTCCGGCTTGAAGGTGCCCAGCTCAAAGCTAAAGGTGATGCAGTCAAAATATTTCGATATATCCAGGTATTCCAGCAACGGCACAATGGACGGCCAAGTGTCGGAGATTATGCCCAGCTTATACCTACCGTGGACAGCCTTCAGCGTCTCGAGGCTGTCGTTGAACAGTCGGTAATTGTCCACCTTGTTATATACCTTGTCACCGGTCACTGTGCGCAGGTCCTCGTCTGTAAGCCCCAGCTCCGGCAGGGACACCGATACTGCGCGGTAGTATTCATAGAACTGCGCGTACTCCTCATCGGTGCTGTGCAGCAGGTGGTTCTCGTCCAGCCTGCGGCTGGCTTCGGCCATGGCCGCCTGGACGGAGGGTTCGCTCAGCCTGTCCTTTGGGAAATACCTGTAGGCAAGCTCGGAGAACCTCCAGCTGCCCGAGGGCGGGTAGATAAGAGTGCCGCCCAGGTCGAAGAATATGCCCTTGATATTTTTCAGCTTTTCCATATAGTCAGCTCCTTTGCTTTTTCCAGTATTGTAAACCATATCACGGGTTTTGTCAAATGTTTCCTCGCAAAAAAGTCTTGACAAGTAAACTTGGCGGTGATATACTGGGCTTATACCAAGTAAACTTGGCAAAAATATACCGGGAGGCAGCATAATATGAACAGGGAAGAGATACTTGAAAAGAGCAGGAGGGAGAATAAGAACCAGGACGTTTACGAGCAGGAGGTGCTAAAGCAGTCCAACGAAGTGGCGGCGTTTGTCATGGTTTTACTTGCGGCGGTATTTTGGCTGGTGCAGATTTTTACGGACGGCGGCATAAACTACGGCCTCTGGGCCCTGGTCTTCGCTCAAAATATGACAACCCTCTGGGTGAAATACACAAAGCTTCGCCGTAGGCGCGAGCTGATATTTGCAATTATGTACACCGCGGCAGTAATTTTGGCCTCTGCGTGCCATATCCACAAGCTGATCACGGCCCCCGCCGCTGTGTAAGGTGGTGGCAGTTTGGACGATAAGCTTGTACTGAAGAACCGCCTGAAAGAGGTTCGGGCTGAGCAGGGGCTCTCCCAGAGCCAATTAGCGGCGCTGGTGGGCGTGTCCAGAAACACCATCAGCTCCATCGAGACCGGACAGTTTAGCCCCACGGCGAAGCTTGCGCTGATACTTTGCATTGCCCTTGACAAAAAATTTGAGGAGCTTTTCTACTTTTGAGAGGGAAAAGCCCAAATGTTAATGTCCGTTGCTTGCGGCAACGGGCGGCTTTGCGTATAATAGAGCCAAAAATTGAAGGAAAAGAGGTTTTATCTATGCTGAGCGAAAACATCAGAGCCATAAGGAAGTCAAAGGGACTCTCCCAGGAGGAGCTTGCCGTCAAGCTGAACGTGGTGCGGCAGACCATATCAAAATGGGAGCAGGGGCTGTCGGTACCTGACTCGGATATGCTTATCGCCCTGTCGGAGGTTCTTGAGACGCCGGTGAGCACCCTGCTTGGAGAGAAGGTGGCCGAAGAAGAGGCCGACGGTTTGAAAACGCTTTGCGAGAAGCTGGAGGTCATAAACCTACAGCTGGCCAAGAGAAAGTCGGCGCGGAGAGAGGCGCTTTTTTGGCTGCTTGTCGCTGTGTGCGCGGCGGTGCTTATATGCTTCATTGTTCTGACGGCGCTGGGCAGCCAGTATCAGGACTGGGACTGGAGCGACCCGGAGCTCGCTATCGTCGGCACGGCATATCACGCTTTCGAGTGGGTGTTCATTAGGATAGCGCCCCTCCTGCTCATGGGCGCTGTGGCGGGCATTATACTGATAAAGAAAAAAGGTTAGCGGGAGTAGAAGGGAAAGGGACGGCCCCCATATGCGGGACCGTCCCTTTCCTTTTTTGAGCGTAAAAACGGTTGCCTTTCAGCCCGGCTTATGGTAAAATTTAAAAGATCAGTATTTATAAAGGAAAGGTAACGAGAAAATGAGCTTTGATAAAGAGGAAACACTGGAGCTTCGCCGCAGGGTGCTGAAGAAGGACTTCTCCCGCATGAACGACCGCCAGCAGCAGGCCGTTTTCCATACAGACGGCCCGGTGCTCATACTGGCCGGTGCGGGCAGTGGAAAGACTACGGTGCTTGTGAACCGCATAGCCAATCTGGTGCGCTATGGCAAGGCGTATGAGAGCACGTTTATACAACCGGAGTTTACTGAGACAGACGCGGATAGCTGCAAGAGCTATCTTAAGGGCGGGGAGATCTCGGAGATCACCCGGGCGCGGCTCTCGGTGTCGGCCTGCCAGCCCTGGCGGATCATGGCTATCACCTTTACAAATAAAGCGGCGGGGGGGCTTAAGGAGCGCCTCTGCTCCATGCTTGGGGAGCCCGGACAGGATATTTGGGCATCTACCTTCCACTCTAGCTGCGCCAGGATGCTTCGCCGGGACGGGGAGCGGCTGGGGTACAGTTCCCACTTCACCATATACGACACCGACGACAGCCGCCGACTCATGAAGGACGTTATGAGGGATCTGGAGATAAACGAGAAGACCCTCTCCCATAAATCCATACTCTCGGAAATTTCCCGGGCAAAGGACAGTCTGATATCCCCGGAGGAGTATGAATCCCAGGCAGGGGCGGACTTTCGCCTGAAGGTGATAGCTAGGGCCTATATGGCATATCAGCGGCGCTTAGCGGATTCGGACGCTATGGACTTTGATGATCTGCTGGTGAACACAGTGCGGCTCTTTGAGAAGTGCCCGGAGGTTTTGGAGTATTATCAGGACCGCTTTAAGTACATTATGGTGGACGAGTACCAGGACACGAACCATGCCCAGTACCGTTTTGTGAGCCTGCTGGCGGCAAAGCATAATAACCTCTGTGTGGTGGGCGATGACGACCAGAGCATCTATAAATTCCGAGGGGCTACTATTGAGAATATCATGAATTTCGAACAGGATTTCCCCGGGGCCATGGTGGTGCGCCTTGAGCAGAACTACCGCTCCACCCAGAACATACTGGACGCGGCCAACGCCGTTATAGCCCACAATCTTGAGCGCAAGGGCAAGACCCTCTGGACCGCCGCCGGTGCCGGGGAAAAGCTGCGCCTGCACACGGCGGAGAACGAGCAGGACGAGGCCGACAGGGTGGCAAGGGTGATACTTGACGGCGTGGCCAAGGGCAGGAGGTTCTCGGATTACGCTATACTTTACCGCATGAACTCCCAGTCGCTGACCTTCGAGAGGATGTTTGCAAAGTCCGGCGTGCCCCACAGAATAATCGGCGGCACCCGCTTCTTTGACCGCAAGGAGGTTCGGGACATGATAGCATATCTCAGCGTGATAAATAACCCCGGCGACGAAATAAGGCTTCGGCGCATACTGAACACCCCCAAGCGGGGCATAGGGGACAAGACCGTCGACACAGCTTCCCAGATAGGCCAGCAGGTGGGGGAGAGTATGTTCCAGGTCATAAGCCACCCGGAGGAGTATCCGGCCATAACGAAGGCCGCCGCCAAAAAGCTCTCCGACTTCTCACGGATGATGCGGGAACTGATAGATAAAAGTGAAGAGGGTATGGCTCCCAGTGAGCTGTATGCCGAGCTTTTGGAGCAGACAGG
>ERZ777305.2489-NODE-2489-length-15598-cov-8.024641_pt1 | contig 15598 bp, 15 predicted proteins | sample MGYA00374965_ERZ777305 | MGnify/ENA primary metagenome ERZ777305 (study PRJEB29328, sample SAMD00013331) | mouse gut metagenome | study: EMG produced TPA metagenomics assembly of the Metagenome analysis of fecal microbiota from mouse which was promoted... | reverse complement strand
CGAGATTATGTGCCGTGCTATGGAAGATATGAGGAATCAGACATTGAAAGAGGGAGCAATCAATTCCGCAAAGAGAATGTTGGCAGATGGGATTTTGACACTTGAAAAAATTGCGGAATACGCAGGACTTCCACTTGACGAAGTGAAAAAACTGAAAGCAGAACAGACAGCATAGTAAAACCGTAGGCCGGGAATCTAAAAACAGGTTCCCGGCCTTATTTTCTTGTCCTGAAATGTAAATTTTTTGTGAATTTGATTAAAAAGTCCTTTACAAAACGTCACTGGGGAGACTAACAAATGCCAGAAGTGGTGAGTAGAGTACCAAAAAAGAAAACTCCGTTATATAATGAATGTAGGTCTGGTAAACCACATCATATACAACGGAGAAATGTCCAATGGACAATTTAAGTTTAGCACATAGCAGGGATAATTGTACGTGTTATATTATATTTATTTCAAACTATCGTAGAAAAATGATGTTTGTAGCATCGCGTAAGGACGTAGGGGAGATTCCGGGTAAAAGAGCAATATGAGAGGGAGCGCATGGAAGGCGGTATGTGACTATATTTGTGCTAATAAATATATTTTATATAAAAAGTAATACTTTATATATAATAAGTAAAATAGGAAAATATGTTGTTATGAAATATTTTTAAAGCCACAAATTGATAGTTTATAATAAAAGCCACATATATTGTAAGTATGTGGCTTTTGTGTTATAATGCGAAAATGCAAAAGATAATTTAAGAAAGGGTATATATGGGAAGAGGTAAAAAGGTAATTGACGGACAGTTATCGTTTGATTTTTCACTTGATAAAGATAACTACGTGGTACAGGCGAATGATTTGATAGGTGGAAAACAGGCATTGAAATTGAATAGTGCAAAATTGATTAGGGCGGCGATCATGCAGATTGTTCCGGAAGATGATGAATTAAAACCTTATGTAGTCAGTATTAAGGAAATAGCAGAATTGCTTGGAGTGTCTGAAAGCAACTTATACAGGGATATAGACGATATAACAGACGACATAATTAAAAATCCGGTCTTTATACGACAGGCGATTAACCGTCAGATTAAATGGGTAAAGATTCCTTGGGTGTCAAAGTGTGAGTATAATTCTGATGTCGGGGTTTCCATTCAGTTAAATGATAACCTGAGACCGTTTCTGATACGGCTGAAAGAGCATTATACACAGTACACGCTGGATAATATATTGTGTATGAAAAGTGTATATGCGATTCGTATTTTTGAACTTCTGCAGGAGAGAATAATGACAAGGGTTTTGCCAAAAGAGGGGCAGTATATTGAGATATCCCTGCAGGAACTAAGGCAGTGTTGTGATTGTGAGGAAAAGTATCCCCGGTTTACGCATTTCAAGGACAGGGTGATTGAGCCTGCCAGAAGGGAAATTAATGAGCTCACTATGTTTCGGATGGAGTATGAGTATGTAAAAGAGGGTAAGAGTGTTGTTGCTATCAGATTTCACATGAACATGATGTACCATACGGTTACATGAAGTTCTGAAAATATGGTCTTTTGATGTGGACTAGAATAAGAATTGATAATTAGTATAAAATATATATTTAAAGTATTACTTATAATATAAAAACAATATAATAAATATTATATTGCTAAAAAATGAATGATATTGATAATTAATATGAAGTAAGAAACTGTTGAAAAATAACCGATACAGTTTGCGCAGGATATTTCTCCGAGGATAAATTGTTAAAAAACGTTTGCATAGCGGGGACGCCGAGTCTTTTTGACATGCATAATCTGAGAAATAGAAAAACAAGGATGCGTGAGTTATTTTTCTGTAGTGTCTATGTTCACTACATACTCGGCATCAACCGGGCGCGAGGACAGCGCGGGGGATAATGAAACTTGTTTATGCCTTCCCATAGACTTGCGGAGGAGTCCTGTGGTATGCGTCAGCTCCTGCGACGGCGGTATTGTCGAACTATGACAGATGTGCCAGCAGCGGTCTGGAATATACCCCGCCGGGGATGTGGCAAAATTGAAGCATCCGCACGAAAATGATGAAGCCCGATCCGGAAACGGCGGACATCGCCCGTAAAATATAATTAGCAAGAGTTTTATTTCAGATGTTTTTAAATAAGAATATCCATCTTGAAAAGAGTTTGCAGAAATAAAAAAACTTGTAATTTCCTCTTGATATTTTGAAATTATTAATATAAAATTTATATTAAAAGTATTACTTTTGATATCTAATTAAAGGAGAAAATATGAAAACAATAGCAATTGCAAACCAAAAAGGCGGAGTTGCCAAGACTACGACTACATACAACCTAGCAGCCGCAAAAGCCACTACGGGCAAGAGGGTATTAATGGTTGATCTTGATCCGCAGGCAAGTCTTACAATCAGCTGTGCAATGAATCCTGATTCAAATGAGTATGATGATGCAAATGTATGCAACCTTTTCGATGGGAAAACCAATCCTGCAGAATGTGCATTCAGTGTTGAGGCCAGTGGTATGGACAACCTATACATAATTCCGTCGAATATAGACCTGGCTGTGACGGAGACAAAGCTTGTAGTTGGAAGAAACAGCGATGTGCAGCTTCGGAAAGCCATTAAAAAATTTGAGCCGTTTTTTGATTACGTATTTATTGACTGCCCGCCCCAGCTTGGGACGCTTTTAATTAATGCCCTGGTTGCCGCAGATGAAGTTATTATTCCTGTAAAAACAGATTATCTCGCATATAGGGGATTAAAGGCGCTTTTGGATACGATCAGAGAAATACAAACCGGCGATGGAGACCGCTCATTGAATCCTGACCTGGTTTTTGACGGGATTATTGCGACATTTTATGAAAAGACAAATGATCAACAAGATGTACTTACACTTCTTGAAAAGATGGATGCGCCCTTGCTAGGGATTATTAAAAAGGCGGCAGATGTTCCCAGGGATGTTATTGATGGGAAACCGGTTGTCCTGAACCGGAAGGCGCCAACGGCGAAGGCATATATGGAAATAGCTGTTAAGATAGTATAATTATAATATTAAATGAATATTTCAATTATATAGTATAAATATTGAAAATATATAAAAAGTATTATTTTATATACCCGTGGAAGGAGTGCTTATGGGAAAACTTTTAGATAATGTTGAAGCGAAGGAAATATTGGAAAATAATATTCAGGAAAAAGTAAAGAAAAAATCTGTTGCTACGGATATTGCAAGTAATAATGGATCAAAGGATAAACAGATTTCTGCTAAAGTGAATGAGAGGATGTACGGATTGTTTACGCAGATTAATAAGGCGCAGGGTATCTCAAATAACAGCGCCTTGAATATGATTATAAGCAGATATGTCAGGGAAAATAAAGGTATACTAAAAGAAGAAGAGGAGATATAAAAAGTATTACTTTATATATTGTTAACATTTAAAAAGAATGTTGAAATTATATAGAAATAATATTTTTCAAAAACATTACAAGGGCAGAAACCCTGATAATTCAGGTCTGAGATGGCTGACTTTACATAACTATTTATCTTTTATAACATATAAATTGGGAAAATCTTCTGGTGGGCAGCAATACCAGTAACGTATTGCACGCTCCAGATCCAATAACTGCCACATAACAGTAACAGCCGACCTTTGCCGGAACACGTTTCCACCGTCTGGCAGATATCGACGCAGCTCCTCCGCTAAACCGTGCAGCCTCTGCTCCAATACATCCGCAGGCTGTCCCATGTCATCATCAGTACACAACGGCAAGCTTTCCCCCAGCCCGCAGGCGTCCATGTAATCGGAAAACGCCCACTGCAGATAATCATTCAGAAAGTCCTCCATATCATAAAATGCGTTGCTTCGGTCCTCACCCGTACCGTTAAATACCATGTCCGCAAGCCGCTCCACAATCTCCAGCGTGTAAAGTATACGCTCTGTGTCATCCGTGGGCATACGGGTTATTTCATCCTCATACCGCCGCTGGAAGTCCGCCGCGTACCATTTTGCCCTTGCCGCCAGTTCCTTACACTCCGGACATGCAAAGAACTCCTTCGCGCTCTGTATCAGCCTGTTGAGCTTTTCAAAATCCTTGTCCATAATACAAATCCTCCTTTAATTAACTCAAAAATAAGCTGGTTTTTCGATTTTTCAATCATACCGTGTATACAGTAACAAAGATTCCTTTAGCGCATCGTATATCTCCTCATGTCCAACTGCCTGCAAAACCTTACGGTCAAAAATTTCCCTGTCTGAATCCTTTAATTCGTCTTCTATATCCATAACATTTCGATTTTTAATTTTATCAAACAATTCCACTATCTCCAAAGCATCTGAATCTAATATAACCTGCGGGTTTATCATGTACATGTTCCTTAACTTTGTGCTGCTCACGCCTAATCCATCTGTTTCTCTGGCTGTCTCAATTACAAACATGCCAGATAAGGAATTTAACAATGCATGCACTAAATCTTTTGAAACATTTACATCTTTCACAATAATTTGTATAAACTGCTGATTTACAAATGTATTCTCCTCAGGCATGGATACAAATAAACGCTTGTCAGGATTAAGCGCCGTCACAAAGTCCGCTTTTGCCGTATCATCCAATTCATACCAGAATCCCCCCCGATGACTTAACACTTCTGGCAATAATTTACCTCTTCCATTTCTAATATTTTCATATTTTTCAATCCAATTCAGTGCTCCTGTATGCCCTGATTGTCGTAATTCATCTTTCGATTTATGACAGCAGAATACAGCACTGTCGGATTGTACCGTATATGATTTCAATAATGCCGGATTTCTAAGTGCCGGCTTTATATATTCACTTTCAATACCACTATTTTCGGGCGGATAAAACAGGGCATTCCATCCGCTGCGTTCCCCTCTTTTTATGGTAAGTATTTCTTGAATCGGGATTAAACATTCTTCCAATTTGCTAACCCATGATACGTTGTGAAACAAGTCATTTGATATTATTCCCTTATTGGTAATAACCTTGATCATATTCATAGTCCCCCTTTCCATTAATAATTCAATGTCTTTATCCATAAATTATTCTTTGGTATCCCGCTGTCTACGCCATCTCCCCCTTTCTGACAGCGGGCATTGCAACATATATCAGTCATCTGGTTAATTCATCAACAGGTTTTCCGTTGAAATGCACGATTTTTTATATACCAGCAAATTAACGGTAAGCATTACCCATCTTTGCAAGCTGTCCGCTGGAATAAGAAGAATAAATTCTTCTTATTGCCATGGCGTATTCCGCCTTATCAAAACTTTTTTCTTTCTGTTCTTTTATTGCGGCAAACAGTTTCCTGCTGAATCTTTCCGGTAATCCGATTAACCGCAGATGTTTAATTTCACCTGTCACTGCATTGATCAGCATCAGTGTGAGTGCAAGGCCCTGTCCCTCATCCAGAACCTCAAGTCTGGTAAGGTTTTTACTTAGGTGAGGTGTATATGGTGCATCCATCCATGGCAGATTTCCAATCTTTATGGTAAGCATTATCACTCCATATAATTCGACAAACCTGATCTCGAATTTTTTACCTGCGGCAAACTGCTCTATTTCATCCTTTCTCGGATTATTGAAATACACCTTTAATCCGGCACCACTGTCATCAATATCGAAACATGACCCTTCCTGATGATTTTTGAACTGCTCCACCACTTGTCCTACTTCATATCGTATCATATTTCTTTAACCTCCTTTCCCGGGTATTCAAAGGCTCCCGGAAATCCCATGTGCAACTGACCGGCTGCCACGATGGATATCCGATTCTGACAAGCTCGCCTAGGGTCATCGCTCATTCTCTGCTCCATCAATCCGTCGGGGCCGGGATAAAATTGTCACAGTACAGACCTTTGCGTCTTACTGCCGCCGGAAACATAGCAGCCCTTATATGTCTATTCCTTCTTAAAACCAGCAATTTTCATTATGTACTGCACTCTCTGAAAAAGGGCTTTCTGCCTTCCGTTTCCGGAACAATCCCAGTATATCAGACCTATGGATTTGAACATTCTGTGAGAAATCAACTTTATATTCTTTCAAATAGTAACCACCTTATATTCTTTTGTGGTAGCAATGTACATATATTTAGCTATTTCAGCCCAGAAAGATATTGTTTAACTATCTTTGCTCCAAAACCACTACGGTGTTGTCCATCTTATCGAGAAAAAGGTATCCTTCTGTTTTCCAGCTCCGTATCAGATGCTCCCTTTTCCTTCGCCCTGTGTTTCTGGTTTTCAGGGTGCCCCTTTATTTTTAATCATTGCAATTCCTGTTATTTTATGGCACCATAATATCTATAAACAGCCATTATCCGCTGGATTATAAGGAGATCATCAGAATAATGAAAAAAGTGCAAAAACAAAAAGAGTCCGAAAACGGGCAGAAGAAAAAGAATGAATTAACTAAAAAGGAACAGGAAGTCTGTGAGGAATTTTCTAAATGCCGGATCAGATACGGAATGACCCAGGAGGAATGGGCCAGAGCAATCGGCATCAGCCATGGACTGGTAAAAAGAATAGAATCTCATACAATCTCCTGCTCAAAGAAAACCATGACAAAAGTCCGTCAATATATGGATTCCTGTGACGTCTGCCCTGATATTCCTGACCTGCATGATTTGGAACATCATATCCTGTATTACATATTTCTGACACACATGGAGCGGCTCCCGAAAAAGGAAGCAGCAGAATATGCCGGAAAATGCGCCCGGTCGTTGCGGGACACCTTATTACATATGTCTGAATGCACCACAGCAGGCAAACAAAAAAATATTTACAAACTTATGGATATGTACCTTAAAGCCCTCAGTCGTGTCGTTTCTTCAACTAATGTGGCAGATGTGGAAATGAATTTCCCAGACATTACAAATGAACTTGCTTCCCTTACTGAGAAAAAAATCAAAAAAACAGCATCTCCTGCCGACACGGATATCCCTGCATCCAGCAATCAATTTGGCCAGATGTGCCTTGGTGACCTACAACTTTAGAATAGCGTGTTCCATCTCACTCTCATGAATATCAGTTTTGTGGCAGTCGTAAATATAATCTTTTCTTTATAAATCGCTTTATCAAACAAAAAAGTCCCGGATCATATCTTCCGGGACTTTTTGTGGCTGTCCTCTTATTTTATATACTCAGATCATCATTTTTCCGATTCCATGGGTTCAAGCTGTTTCACAATGTGTTGAACGGAGTAACTGGAAAGTACCCTTTCCAATTCCCTGTCATATTCTTTCCTGCCCAGCTTTTCACCTTCCTTTAGGGCTTGCCGACACAGTGGTCCTCTCAGTCCTACACTCGTTACCCACCTTTTCTCTCCTGATTCGGCATCAGACAAAACTATTTTCAGAGGAATCCTGTTTCCTGTTTCGGGATTATCTAATCTGGTTAAACACCTGGTCAGACCGGGTCTGCATGGTACAGCAATCCAGTTCAGTTTTCCAACCCTTACTGCAAAGAAAGATATATCTTCCAAATGCGCCATTCCTGTATAAATAATTACTCCCGTAGCGAACTCTTTCACTTCAGTCTGTGTGAGATTATTAAGGAATATTTTCATCACGATCCCATCGCGGTCAGTATCAAATATCACATGCTCCTGATTTTCCCTTAAACCGTCTCTGACCGGTTTTGTCTCACAACCTAAAATCATACTGTCCCTCACAGTTTCAGATGACTCTTCCATTTTTTGCATCGCCTCATACTGTGACAGCATATTCAGCATATAGATTCCAAAGCATTTTGTAAAATCACCGTCCCATAACCGTGGTGCAAGAATTATGCTGGAAAACACACAGTCGCAGATAAATGGTCCTGTGGGGTATTTTACAGCCGGAGCCGCCTCATCCCATGAAGCTTCATGAAATTTTTTAAAGTACTCACATGTCATTTCTCCATATTCTGCGTTAATGCTGCCTGCTGTTTCCAATAATAGTTCCTCGGGCATTTCCTTGTAGTACAGTGTTGCTGTATACCTTCCTTTTTCCAAATCTACAAAGCATCTGGCCTCTATACTTCCATACTTGTTATCCATAACTGATACGATTCCCGAAGTAACCGCCTGTTCCACCATTCTTTCCATATCAGTACGAACCCCGTCAGGTAATACTGAACCATCCGGATACTCCACCGTTTCTCCGCTGTTCACGTTAATGTGCTGAATATTATTCAAATAAATATTTACCATTTTTTCTCCTCCTGATACCAGGTATTCTAGGGCTCCTGGTAAATCCCTTATTATGTAATGGTCCGGCTGCCGGAACGGATATCCGGTTCTGACGAGCCTGCCTACATCCACCGCGCATGCTCTGCTCCTTCAATCCGTTGGGCCGGGATGAAATTGTTATGGTACAAACTTTATATTGGCAGCATCATTTTTCTGATTCCTCGGATTCAATCATCTCTACAACATGCTGAATGGAATAGTTGGAATATATCCGTTCCAATGCCATGTCATATTCATTCCTATCCGTTATTTTGCCTTCCTGTTTCTTTAGGGTACTGATCAGATTTTCGTACCATTCCCCTGTATACGTTACGCCCAGTGCCCATTCTGTTTTGCCTGTTCTGGCATCAGACAATACCAGTTTCAATCTGATGTTGTTATCTATGCCGGAACCGCCGAATTTTTTTAGACATTCGGTTAGACGGGGACTGATCGGTACAGCAAACCAATTGAGGTTTCCAATCTTCACTGCAAGCAGTGATACGGCATCAAGATTTACCACACTTGTGCCAATCAGTTTTGCGGTGGCAAATGCTTTCACTTCGGTCTGTGTCAGGTTGTCGAAAAATATCTTCATCATAATCCCATCACAATCCGTATCAAAAATCGCATAATCCTTGCTTTCCATTAAACCGACTCTGTTCGGTTCCTCCTCACAGCATAAAATCATACCGTCCCTCACAGTTTCAGATGATATCTCTGTTTCCTTTATTGCTTTATACCATGACAGCATCTCCAGCATACGGATTCCGAAGCATTTTGTAAAATTCCCGCTCCGTTGTGTGAACCAAGGTGTAAACATTACAGATGGAAACAAAACATCGCAGATAAATACTTCATGGGAACATTTTATGGGTCGAGCATTAATTCCCCATGACGCTTTGAAAAATACTTTCATCTTGTTCAATATTTTTTTCCCTGCTGTCATTGTAAGTGCTCCTGCCGTTTCCGCCAGTATCATTTCAGGAAATCCTTTTATGTACAGACGTGCCATATATACCCCGTTTTCCCAGTCTATAACGCACTGTGCCTCGACGCTTCCATCTTCAGTATCCATCACTGATACTACACCTGACGTCATTGCCTGTTCCACCATTTTTTCGATGTAGGGTTTCATCTCGCCAGGTATCACCGAGTTATCCGGATATATCGTTTTATTCCTGCTGTTCACGGTAATGTGTGCAATATTTCTTAAATCGCTCTTCATCATTTTTTCTCCTCCTATACTATACCGGGTATTCCAGGGCTCCCGGCAAATCCCTTGCGCAACTGTCCGGCAGATAAACATTTGTGGTTTTCTGCCGTATGTCCGGCTACCAGACGGATATCTGGTTCTGACAAGCTCGCCTGAGGTCATCGCTCATTCTCTGCTCCATCAATCCGTCGAGACCGGGATGAAATTGTCATGGTACAGTTCCTGCATCTGTCCGCAGGACGGAAATCGACTGACCTGCATTTCCAGGCCTGTTTTCCCTTACTGGCAGCGTCTTTGCATAAAGGGCTTTTTGCCTTCCGTCTCCTGACAATCCCAGTGTACCAGACGATTGAAATCAAATATTCTGTGAGAGATTAACTGCAGATTCATACTTCCAATAACTATATTCCGCACATACTATATTCTTTTATATCTTTAAAAAATATATTTTTGAATATATATTTCGAATGAATACTGCGTAATCTCCTTGAATCAAAGACCATTACGTTTGATATCCTCTTATTCCCGGTCATATATTCTTTTGCTTTCTATTTCTCAGACTTTGCCAATGATCCTCTGTCCGTTTATATTTTTCATGCTTATTTTCGAAGATATTGATGACACAATAGAAGCTGCATGAAAATAAGGGAAAGGCGTGTTTCATATCCAGTTGACAAATGCATGTTCACGAGCTGCGATGAAAAGCTTATAAATACGGCAAAGTAAGACGTATCTATTTCTGTAATTTGTCAACTAACCATTGCGGATTTTGAAACACGCCAAGGGAAATGATGAATATGAAGTATAATAAAAAACCAGCCGTCTATTGGCTGGTTTTTTATTATATTCGCTCTCTAATCGTTCCAGTATGTACCTAGACAAGTTTTTTCGCCTAACTTTTCGGCATCAAACCGTCATTCTGATATCACTATTCGGTAAATTACCTCTCGAACAGTCTCATTTTGTTTTTCAGTTCTCTCATTCCTTCTTTGTGCATTCCGTTTCATACTGAATAAGAAGTTTATCAATTTCTGCAACCCTTTTTAACAAACGCTCTTTCTCACTCAAAAGTTCCTGTTTGTTTATTTCGGTTTCAAGAACTTCTACAGTAATATCGTATTCTGTTGATTCTTTCTCGTAAATATTTTTATTTACATTTGAAAGGATAACCACGCTTCCCTTTTCCACAATGCTTTCCCAGTTTTTTACACTTCCACCGCTCATTGCCCCGCCATGAATGAAAGCAACATCATCTCCAATTCGTGCCCCGCTGTCACGGTTGTATGCATGTGCGATAACTTTACCGAACAAAACAACATCCCAATGCCATTCACTTACTTCCTCATTAAAGTACACTTTTAGAGATATTGTCTCGTTTTTCGTTATGTCGGAATAACCATACACGTTAATCATAATCTCCCTGGCAGCATCTATCGCTGTTTCGGGGATAACCCAACATTTTTTTTCCCTATTCCACGTCGCTTTGCCGATTCCCTTAATTGCATTCACAAAATATGGATTATACGGCGTGTAAACATTTGCCATTCCATTTTTAATTACAATTTCCATCGATATTTCCTCCTATACTATATCGGGTATTTCAGGGATCCCGGTAAATCCCTTGGGCATCTGTCCGGCAGATAAACACTTGTGGATTTCTGCCGTATGTCCGGCTGCCGGACGGATATCTGGTTCTGACAAGCTCGCCTGGGGTCATCGCTCATTCTCTGCTCCATCAATCCGTCGGGGCCGGGATGAAGTTGTCATGGTACAGTCCCTGAAACTGTCTTCTGGACGGAAACATGGAAGCCCATGTATTTCCATGTCTTCTTTCCTTACAATACTCTCTGCATGAAGGGATTTTTCCTTCTGTCTCCGGGACAATCCCAGTGTACCAGACAATTGAAATCAAATATTCTGTGAGAGATTAACTGCAGATTTATTCAAACAATAACCGTATTTCGTGCGCATAATATTCTTTTGTATTCTTTTTTAATCTATAATTAGATATTTTGCGCCTAAAAACAATTCTCACCTTCTCCGTAAAAACCACTATGCTTATATCCCCTTATTCCTGATCGGATGTCCCTCAGGTTTCATCTTTCCTTCCTGGTACTCCATCCGGCCAGAAACTAGACTCATGAACTGCATGTTATATGGATGAACGTAGGGGACACTCCATACAGATATCAATCTGGTAATAACCAGCAAAATAAATCTATTCTTTACATATCAGCCCATTAAACAGAAAAAGTCCCGGATTATATCTTCCGGGACTCTGTCTGTATGTATTCCTATGCTTTATACCCAAAACATCATTCTTCCGATTTCACGGATTCAAGTCTCTCTACAACATGCTGTATGGAATAGTTGGAGTATATCCTTTCCACTGCCCTGTCATACTCATTTCTATCCATTACCCTGTCTTCCTGCTTCACTAAGGCAGTATTTAAATCTTCATGCCATTTCTTTGTCAGCCTTATGCTCCTCACCCATTTTGCCTTACCAGTTTCGCCCTCATCCAGTACCAGTTTCAGCCTGATACTGCTATCCTTGTTCCAGACATTAAATTTTTTTACGCACTCACTCAGACAGGGTATATATGGAACAGCAATCCAATTAAGGTTTCCGGCCTTTACTGCAAACATGGATATACCTTCCAAATCTGTCAGCCCTATATTTAGGTCTTTTCCTGTTGCAAATTCTTTTATTTCAGTCTGCGTCAGATTATTGAAAGATATCTTCATTACAATCCCGTCATGGTCAACATTAAATGCCACATGATCCTGTTTTTCCATTGAGCTGCTCTTTTCATGTTCTGTACTGCAGCGCATGATCGTTCCTTCCCTCACGGCTTCAGATGATACCATTTTCTGCATTTCCTTGTACTGTGACAGCATTTTCAACATGTAGATTCCAAAGCATTTGGCAAAATCCCGCATCCATGTCATAATGTATGGCCCAAGAAAAAACATATCGTTAAAGAAAACATCGCAGATATAGGGGTCTCTGGGAGATTTCATATATGGAGCCTCATACCCCCATCCCAAACGCCAATGTGATTTCATCAGCGACCATAATTTTTTCATTACCTCCGCTGTAAGTGTACCTGCCGTAACCATTAATGGCATTTGAGGATATCCTTTTAAGAAAAGTGTTGCCATATATGTGCCATTTTCCAGATTCAGGTCACATTTAGCCTTGATACATGCATCTTCGTCATCCACTACTGACACCATACCTGATGTCATTGCCTGGCCAACCATTCTTTCGATATCAAATTTCATCCAATCAAGTTTCACTGAATCGATCGGAAGTACCACTGTTTCCTTAGTATTCATGGTGATATGTACGATATTTTTAAAATTTTTCTTTGCCATATTTTCTCCTCCTATACTATACCGGTATCCTGGGCTTCCGGTAAATCCCATGTGCATCTGTCCGTCAGATAAATCCTTGTGGATTTCTGCCGTATGTCCGGCTGCCAGACGGCTATCTGGTTCTGATAAGCTCGCTTGGGGGCATCGCTCATCCTCTGCTCCATCAATCCGTCGGGACCGGGATGAAATTGTCATGGTACAGTTTCTGTATCTGGCTGTCAAACGGAAACATGGAAGTCCCTGCATTTCATGTATGCTTTCCCTTACCAGCCTTGTTTCTGCATAAAGGGCTTTTGGTCTTCCGTCTCCGAGACAACACCAGTGTACCAGACAATTGAAATTAAATATTCTGTGAGAGATTAACAACAGATTCCTCTAAATAATAAATATATTTATGTATGATATATCTTTTTGTATTTTTTTACGGTGTATAATCAGCTATTTGATAGAAAGAAAAACAAATTTCCACACTTTATCCCATAAACGATGCAACAATATCTCCCTGTTTCTAAATTCCCTGATTCTTTCTTCCGGGGCGTAACCTGGTTGCTATTTCATACACCAGTCAAAAATAACATCATTAAGAACACCAATATAATATTAGTAGCATGATATAATCCGAAAAATTTGTATAGAAAAAGAACCCTGGGAAACAGGTTCTCCAAGGTTCTGATATTAGAATTTTATTCTGCAGATCCGCTGAATGCATGTAAGCATGTCTATATGTCTACAACTCCACAAAAACAACCCTATTCCCGTTTCAATGTGGATCTTTCGCACTACGACTGCCTGTCTGCATGCAGATCAATCCTGCTGCCCTGTTGTAATAATGGGTAAACCAAATACGCTTTCCACTTCCCTCACATATTCCTGCCACTGTAGTCCGCGATCCCTGCTCCCCTTAATCAATTCCCCGTACAGATATGCCCTAAATTTATTACCCTCTAAAGCTTCCCTGCTGTTATAGATTTCCGGCAGATCTATGGAAAAACTCCCGTTCCAGTTGTCATGCGGTCCGTTCGGGCTGTCTCCTTTAACAAAACCGGCTCCGCTGATCTTGTATATTGGAATCTTTAGAATCCTCAGTTCATCCTGGCACTCACCCAAAAGGGAATACATGGTTCCAAGCACATTAATATCCATTCCCCAGATAATATTCATTCTCGTAAAACACCATGTACATAATACGCCTTCACTCAAGTCTAACCCTCTTACATCCCTCTCGTCATAAACACTTCTGTATCCGCCGCATCGCGGACATGCAAACCGCACACTGGCAGGTTTTGATGCCTTCTTAATAACATCCGTAAACGACTGCCCCATAAGCTGGCAGTCGAATTCACGGTCAACCTTTCTTGCCATCATCCTCCATTTAGGACCATGTATGCCGGTATACGGGCTGGAATCATCCTCCGGGCATGTATGCAGCAGTTCATGGTAGAGCAGCTTTTTGAGTCCATAAATATCAGCTTCACTGCTCCCATATGCCTGTGATACCAGAATGGTAAATGTCCCGTCCTTATTCTTCCGGCACCGCCCGTATACGTTTTTTTCCCTTACAAACTGTACGGCTGTAACCTTTCCAACCGGCAGGTGAATGTTTTTTAATTCTTCCGCGCATTCCCCCACAATCTCCATGAGCCTCTGCGTATAATCGAGATAGCAGAACCTTCCGCTGTTTTTTGTACCTTTAGTGCCTGTTTCCCAGTTTGCCATGGGTTTTAAATTCAAAGATGCCCGCTCCAGGATGTGGCAGCCGTATTCGCGGTCCACTTTTGCGGCATATTTCTCCCATTTTTCACCATGATCCATACAGCCGCCGGCAGAATGAAGGAGCTGGTGGAAAATGACCGTTTTTATCTCTTCCAGCCCATACCGCGGACTCCTGTATATATTAGGTATATACAGGCCAAAAAGGCATTCCTGCACCTTAGCCAGCTTCCCTGTTACAAACCTGTCCCTGCACACCTTTATATAAGTGATGCATCCAATCGGAATGCCGAGTTTTCTAAGTTGAGATATACACTCGATCGCTATCTTTTCGAGATCCCACTTCCCTTTTTCATTTTTCCATTCATTGTCCACTCTTTACCCCTCCTTATCTTCTGTGCAAAATCCTGTATGTTATCTGGTCCGTGCCCGGCAACAAAAGTTTTCTCCCGGCATGTCATTTATCCTTCCAGACCCGCATATTCCAGAATCTTATGGCGGGCAAACTTCTCTATTTTTTCCAGATAATCTTCATGGTTCCAGTCAATGCCTTCATTTACTGTTTCAAAATCATTTGCCCATTGTACAAACATCTGTTTCCAATTGATGCTGTCAATGCTGCTCAGTTCCCTGTGTTTTTCCAGAAGGTCTGCATAAACAAGGGAAATCTCCACCAGATTCTCGGATGTCTTATTGTAAACTATTTCCCCCTGCCGCTTTCCCTCGTTCCCATCTTTGTATCCATAACACATTGTTACAGATCCTTTATCAATTTTTTCCACGCTTTTTTCGCCTCCTTCACAAACTGCCATCCATAAATTTACTTTCCCTGTAACTGTCTTGTTTCTTTCCGCAGCTGCCTTATAAATTCTGTCAACCATCAGCACCAGTACAGTCCCCGGCTTACGGCCTTCTTTTCCTGCACCAGCGCAATCTTATATCGGCAGCAAGATTTGCTGTCATCCCGGTCATGATATACTTATCCTCCTGCCGGATTCACCTGCCATGGCGGCGTTCTCTGTTTCATTTCCACCTCCTGTATAGCTGCACTTTCAGCTTTTTCCTGACACAACCATTATACTATACCGGG
>ERZ777305.2488-NODE-2488-length-15602-cov-11.314916_pt1 | contig 15602 bp, 15 predicted proteins | sample MGYA00374965_ERZ777305 | MGnify/ENA primary metagenome ERZ777305 (study PRJEB29328, sample SAMD00013331) | mouse gut metagenome | study: EMG produced TPA metagenomics assembly of the Metagenome analysis of fecal microbiota from mouse which was promoted... | reverse complement strand
TCAACGCACCGCTTTGCGGTGTTATCTTCGACGGCTCGCACCTTCGTGCGACCCCCGCAGCCGCCGAAGATAAGTTTTGAGAGAAATGCACACGCGACAGCCAAACCCGCGGCAGGAACATTTTCGATAAGCCGAGTGCAGAGCCGAACTTGTTCGGACTATGCCGAGGCGAGAAAATGACTGCGTAAGCGAACGATTTCGGACAAGGGGCGGTCGAAGCGACGAAGCGTTAAAAATCGGAGAACGTTTTCGATAAGCCGAGAGTAGAGCCGAACTTGTTCGAGCTTTACCGAGGCGAGAAAACGTCTGCGAAGCGAACTTTTGATTGCTTCAAAAGTGCCGCAGGCATCCGATTTAGCGCAGTCGCGAGACCGACCCCGAAATCGTTTCACCGCGGCGGCTTTTAACTGCGCTTCGCTTGTTTTCCTCCTTCGCGCCTCGGCAATTCATGCAAGCATGACTGCCCTCGGCTTGGCGTCGGTTGGCGTTACCTTTTGGCCGCGCAAAAGGTAACGTATATCTTTTGCTGCGACTCGAACAATTCTGCAACCTTTTGACCGCACAAGGTTACGCTAAAAGCTATTGCGGGATCCGCCGACGCACGTATATTATTATTACTCCAAAAACCGCAATATCCTTATTATACAATATGCCTCGCAGCCCGTTTTCCGAATTTTATCGGCCGCGCAGCCCGACAATTGCCGAATTGTGCTTATATTTGTAACCATACGCAATATCCGCCGAGGCGGAGTCGAGAGGCGAATTTTTTAACCCGAATAATATCAGTGGATTATGAATCTGACCAAACTTCTTACAATTTCGACGGCCGTTGCGGCAGGAGTCGTAACCGCGGCGTGCTGCGGCGCGAGCGAACCCGTCGTCACCTTCGCCGAAGCCGACGATCCCGCGCCCCTCGCGGCCGAGGCCGAAGCGGCGTGGAACGACACCCGCAAGGGTCTTCACGGCGCATGGGGCGATCCCGACCTGCGCTATCCGCGCAGCGAGGTGCCCCGAATCCTCGACGGCGAAGAGTTCGAGATCACGGCATGGAAAGGCGAGCGCGCCTCGGCCCAAATCGTGCTCTGGACGGCGGACGGCGCCGACGGCGTGGAGTGCCGCGTGGACGATTTCCGTTCCGACGCGGCCACGTTGCCCGCATCGATAGCCCGCACCCGCTTCGTGCGCTACACGGTAGCCGACAGCCTCTTCACCGTCGGCGGTCCGAGCATCCTCGCGGCCGACATGCTCGATTCGCTGTCGCGATTCGATATGGCACCGCGCACCGCGCGTCCCGTGTGGGTGACGGTTGAGGTGCCTCGCGACGCCGCGGCGGGAGTATACCGCTCGCAGATCGTGGCGACCCGCAACGGTTGCGGCAAGGTGCGTCTGCCCCTCACGCTGGTGGTGCAGGACCGAACTCTCCCCGCGCCCGAAGATTGGAACTACCACCTCGATCTGTGGCAGCACCCCACGTCGGTGGCTCGCGCACAAGGTCTCGAGGTGTGGAGCGACGCCCACTTCGAGGCTATGAAACCCCTCATGACCATGCTTGCCGACGCGGGACAGAAAGTGGTGACCGCCACGCTGAACAAGGATCCGTGGAACCACCAGTGTTACGACGGATACGCGAACATGATCGAGTGGACCCGCCGCAAGGACGGCACGTGGAGTTACGACTACAAGGTGTTCGACCGCTGGGTGGAGTTCATGTTCTCGCTCGGCATCGACAAGATGATAAACTGCTACTCGATGGTGCCTTGGAATTGCGAGCTCGACTATTTCGACGAGGCGCAGGGCAAGAGCGTCACCGTGAAGGCCGAGCCCGGGACTCCCGCATTCCCCGAGATGTGGGAGCCGTTCCTCGCCGATTTCAAGAAGCATCTGGCCGACAAGGGTTGGCTGGGCATCACCAACATAGCGATGGACGAGCGTTCGCCCGAGGCGATGGACGCCGCCGTGAAGGTGCTGGAGAAGTGCGCCCCCGAGATGGGATTCGCGTTGGCCGACAACCACAAGTCGTATAAGAAATACACCATGATGCGCGACGTGTGCGTGGCGCAAGGCCAGCCCGCCGACCATGCCGACATCGAGGCGCGCCGCGCGCAGGGTTTCAACACCACGTTCTATGTATGTTGCGGTCCGTTGTATCCCAACACCTTCACCTACTCGGAGCCATTCGAGGCGGAGCTTCTCGGGTGGTACGGTCTGGCATGGGATTACGACGGCATGCTGCGCTGGGCCTACAACTCATGGCCTGCCGATCCGCAGATCGATTCGCGTTACGGCACGTGGAGCTCGGGTGACACCTATCTGGTATATCCTCACGCCCGTTCGTCGGTGCGTTTCGAGCGCATGATCGACGGCATCGAGGCGGCGGAGAAGGTACGCGCGTTGCGCGCCGCGGGAGTCGACACCTCGGCCGTGGAGGCCGCGTTGGCGAAGATACGCGCCACGAACGTCAACGACCACAAACAGCCGTGGAAGCAGATAACCGCCGAGGCTCGCGCCGCTCTCGACGAGGCTTCGGCCAAGTAGCCGGCGCGTCTTGTTCGCATAGGTAAAGAGGCTGCCCGAGCGATGTTTCGGGCGGCCTCTTTATATACTGACCGATACGGACCGCGGTCGCATACAATAATCGGACTCGTTCTGTACGCAATAATTTCCGCATCGGGGACGTTTGGTTTTCGGACAGAAGAATAAAATATGTTTCCGTTTTATAATTGACGGCATTCAATCTTAAAAAAGCAAATTGATGTATCGAATAATGATTGTTTTCGCATTAGCGGGCATGACTTTTTTCGCGGGATGCGGAAAAAAGACTGCGATCACGATTCCCGAATCCCTAATCGGTACCACATGGGACGGCAACAACGGCGGTGTCGAGCGTTTTTCGCTTGTTTTCGCCGCGGACAAGTGCACTTTGACCAAATCGGCGCCGTCGCAAGAGGATGAAGTGAGGGTGTTCGATTATCGTTACGAGCGCCCTAATCTGGAAATGACCGACGTCTCGAATCCCGAAAAGAAGCTGACGGGAAAAATATATACCGACGGCGAATCATACTTATGTTTGAGGCTGAACAACGCCGATAATTCAGTCGTCTTGGGATTTTGGATCGTCAAATAGCATTATGATCGCCCGAGTTATCTTGGGTTAACTATTTATGTATTCTATTGTATACTATAATTTTTTATACTAACTTTGAGGTAAACAATCGTGGTATATTAAATTGAAAGTCTTATTATTGAGATACGGTATTTATTATACGTGGGTTGCATAATCTTAAAATATTAACAGTATGAAAATTACAAAATTTATTATGTCGGTTGCATTGGCAATCTGCGTATGCTCCTGCGAAAAGGAAATTTGCGAAGGCGGGGAACCCATTGATGTACAGATTGCACAAAATGAATCGAATGGAATGCTATCGTTCGGATCTGTAGAGGAAATGAAAGCACAGATTAGCGCCTTACAACAAATGTCGAGTGATGAATTGTCAGCATGGTATGCCGAACGTGATTTCGAATCTCAATATGACGCCCTTTATCGTGCTGCGGCAGAGGTCGAGCAAGCGCAGTCTCTCGATGAAGCACTGGCGATAAAAGCAAAGTTCACGCCCTATTTTCTCTATAACGAGAATCCTGCCGATGAAGAAATGTTCAATCCGTATTTACCGAATGAGAATAGGGATTATGCCTATGTCTGCAATATCAATGGAGAAGTGATGATCGCAGGCCAAATCGTAAACTTCAATACGATTACAGATATTAGAGACACGCACGAATATCAAATCACGCATGACATTATTACTCGGGCATCTGATCCTAATATTACCGATACTAATATTTTAAAACGAACGGTCGACAAACGTAAGTTTTGGGCGGAAGGACGATATACCGCTGAAAACCGATACGTACAAATCGAGTTTACGGCGCATAAAAAAGGCACGTTCGGTTGGAATAAGTATGCAACCTCATACCATATTCGAATTTCGGATTCTTATCGTGATTCCTCAAGATACGGATGGGTAAAATATGGCCATTTCGTATCGGGATATTTTGATGGAGTGGATCAGAATCTTTATACAGCAGCTGAAGGTTGTTGGACACCTGAATATAAATCACACACATTTGTTGATGTCGGACAAGTCAAGTCTGGAACTGTGGGGGCTATTCAATTATACATTTATTCACGAGGGACAGATGTGCAAGGCGAAGGTCCCTTGAATATATCTTATTATGCGAATTAAGCCTTTGGAATTTCTACTCTCAAACAACATAAGTCCTCTCTTATGAGGGGACTTAATACAAATACTTTTAACTGAAAGGTGAATAATTGTGGTTATATTTGGTTTCAACACAATATATCAATATATATTATAAATATTAAACAACCATGAATTTCAAAGCATTAACAGCAATACTGCTCGTCTGTATCTTGTCGGGCTCCTGTTCGAAGCAGCGCACTATTTCTATTCCGAATAAGTTGGCCGATACCGAGTGGTCCATGTGGACGCCGGAGGGGAAAATCGTGCTTAAGTTCACCTCGGAGACGGAGTGCGTATACTCGGAACCTTCGGGCGACGGGGAAAGCGGGCCGAAAGTGACCCGCTATGAATACGAATATCGAAAGCCCGATCTTTATCTTACCTCGCTGGATGCGGACAAACGGAAAATCTACGGAAATATCGAGCAAAAAGATCCGATGTGCATCGAATTGCAGTTGTATGACGAGGAGGGGACGGCTTTCTTTTGGGCAGGCAAGTCCGTATACTATCAACATCAATAACATTATGAATTTACGCCTCGATCATCTTATTAGTCGCCTCGCGTTTGCGGGCGTTATATTGCTCGCCGCCTGCGACGTGGATTACGACCTCGGAGCCCGCGATCGGGAACCTCGCGTGGTTGTGAACGCGCTGCTGACCCCGCAGGAGGATTTTGTAGTGAAACTCCATTGGAGCACGACCTATTCGGGCGACAAGATGAAGTTCCGGCCCGTGGAGAACGCCGATATCCGTCTGTTCGAAAACGGTGCGGAGGCGTTCGAGTGCGCCGCCTCGCCCGACGGCGAGACGAAAACGTCGTTCCGAGCCGCCGCGGGGCGCGATTACCGATTGGAGATCGACGTGGCGGGTTACGGCAAACTAACGGCCTCGACGACGATTCCCGAGCCGCCGACCGCGCGGTTGGACGCTACGAAGGAGAAGGGCCACTATCGCCATTTCGAACTCTCGACGCTCGATGCGCCCGCCGAGGCGAAGTCGATATGGATCAAGGGCACGGAGACGGTCGATCGCGGCGAGTATTGGGAGAATTTTCCCGAAGGCCGATATCAGGTCTCCGATATCTCGGAATATTACACCACCTCGCCTTTCGTCGACCAGATCAACGGCGTGAACGACACCTATCATGCGGAGGACAAAGGCTCCACGGTCGATTTCGAAGAGTTCCTGCGCATCCCCTATGAGAATCGCGAGGCGGTGCTGCCGCTGCGTTTCTCGGTCTGGGGCAGCAGCGACGGCATGACAAAATACAGCCACTCTTTTCGTATCATTACGGCCTCGGATGCCTACGACCGCTATATGAAATCGCGCTACAAGCAGGAGCAGAACTCGGGCTGGAACGGCGAAGGCAACCCGTTCATCGAGCAGATCACCGTATACTCCAACATCGAGAACGGATTGGGAATCTTCGCAGGCTACAACTACCATAAAACGCCCGAACTATGAGAAAAACGATCTTCTTCATTCTGTCGTGCCTCCCGACGGCCCTCGCGGCGCAACAGTCCGACAGCATCTACCGCACGCAGGCCATCGACTCCGTCGTGGTCACGGCGCGCAAACCGCTTATGGTCTATCGCCGCACGGGCAACATCGCCGTGGATGTCGAGCAGCTTAAATTCGCGCCTCTGTTCGCGGGCGAGAAGGATATCTTCAAGTTCCTGCAACTCCTCCCGGGCGTCACGGCGGGCAAGGACGGCATGTCGGGCCTGTTAGTGCGGGGCGGCAGCAACGACCAGACGCAGATCCTTTACGACGACGTGCCGATCTACAACCAGTCGCATGCGTTCGGACTGCTTTCTATTTTCAGCGGGGAGACGGTGCAGTCGGCCGAGGTGTCGAAGGGTTACATATCGCCCGCTTACGGTTCGCGGCTCTCGGCGCTGACGCAGATCCGCACGCGCGAGGGCGACCGCGAGGAGCATCGGCAGTCGCTCACGGTGGGAACCCTCTCGCTGGCAGGCACGGTGGACGGCCCCGTCGTGCGGGGCAAAGGCTCCTATCTGCTCTCGGCGCGCTACTTCTTTCCCGAAGCCGTGCTGGCCGCCTTGAAGACCGACATACGATACGGCTTTTACGACGTGACGGGCAAGCTCTCTTACGACGTCCATCGCAACCATACGCTCTCGCTGGGTCTCTATTCGGGCGACGACCACCTGAGCAACCAAGAGACGGACGCCTTCAACCGCTTCGGCTGGGGCAACACGACGGCTTCGCTGCGGCTCGCCTCGCGCTGGAGCGACCGCCTGCGCTCGACGGCGGTGGTCTACTATACCTATTTGCAGAATCGTCAGGAGGCCGAGTATCGCGATACCGACACCGAATCCCGCGGCAAGACGACTTTCAAAACGCACGAGCTGGGGGCGCGCCTCTCTTTCGAGCAGCGGGTGACGGCGGGTTATTCGCTCGATTACGGCGCGACGCTCTCTTTCCAGCAGTTCTATCCCATGCGGACGCGCGCCGTGACGGATGGCGTTACGATCGAGCGCGGCTATCCTGCACGGGAGCTGTTGTCGGCGGCCGTATTTCTGAATAATCGCTTCCGTCGGGGAGCATGGAGCGCCGACATCGGCGTTCGCGGCGCGATGTACGACAACGGCAAGGAGACCTCGTTCGCCGCCGAGCCGCGCGCGCAGCTCTCGTACGATTTCGGCGGCGACAATGCCATGTGGCTCTCGGCCACGATGAACTCGCAGGCCTTGGTGCAGTTCAACCGCTACTACTATTCGAAGCCCATCGACTTCTGGACGCCGTTCCAAGACGGCAAACTGCAACACGCATGGCAATTGTCGTTAGGCGGACGTACGCGGCTGCACGAACGCCTGACGCTCTCGGTCGAGACCTACTACAAGCGCATGCGCAACCTGCCGCTCATCTACGACAGCGACGACTACCTGCTGGGCCGCGGCGGATTCGTTTACGGTACGGGGCGGGCGTTCGGTGTCGAGACCATGCTGCAATGGCAGACCGAGCGGTTGTCGCTCACGGCTTCGTATGCCTATACGAACTCGCGCCGCCGATCGGACGGAGTAACCTATCCGTTCGAGTATGACATCCCGCACGACTTCAACGCTTTCGCGAGTTATGACGTGGTGAAGCGGGCGGGGCGTCGGCATACCTTGTCGCTCAACGTTGCGTGGCGTACGGGACTGCCGTACCGCCTGACCGACGAGGCCTACCCCGACACCGAGGGCAACCCGATTGTCGGCATCACGACCTACCCGTCGATGCGCATGCGCAACTATTTCCGCTCGGACGTAAGCTACTGTATGGAGCGGCAGAAGCGCAACGGCGTGCGCACGTGGCAGTTTTCGGTCATCAACATGACGTGGCGCAACAATCCCGTCAGCATCTATCCGCACCAAGGGGTATATAAGGCGACCGTATTGATTCCCATTATGCCGTCCGTCTCTTATACACGGACTTTCGGAAAGGGGCGGCGAAGATAGGTTTTGAGGTATTGCGGTTCGCAGAACCGTGCGGGCCGCAGCCTCGGCGCGCGGAGGCCCGCTATTGTTCGCGAATGCTCACACGCGAGCCACCGCAGGTTGCGACCCGAATATCGATGCACTTTTCATAAAACAGGCGTTACGCCTGCGCGCAGTTCGCCGCCGCCCCACCGCGGCGGACTGCAACTCGCACGAGGCTCGTTTCGTCCTCCGCCGTCGGCGAACATCTGGCTGGCGCGTGTGAATTATATATATAAATGCAGTTCGCAGAACTGCGCGGGCCGCAGCCTCTGCCCCGCGGAGGCCCGCAACTCGTTTTACACTCGTTCGCGATCTCCGCAGGCTGCTGCCCGAATATAGATTCGCTTTTCGTAAAGCCGGCGTTTACCTGAACCTTTTGGGCAGGCGGCCGGCCTTGAACTTGATGATACATACCCCTTTCGAGGTGTCGCCGTAAGAGTCGTATCGGCGGGCGTCGTCGTTCTTGATTATGGTCATCGACTCCACATCTTCGGCCTTGATCGCGCCTCCGAGCGTTTTTACGGCTCGGGGTTCGCCGCGCTCGTCCATTACAAGCAGCAACAGTTGGCCGCCCGCGTCGGCCGATTCCGCGGTTTCGGGCTTCGAGGGGACGCGGACCGTGCGGGCGTCGGCGGGCACTTGAGCGTTCTCGCGAAGCTCGACTATTATCACTCCGTCCGACGTGTCGCCGTATTTTTCGAACAGATTGCGCGCCGTGGCGTCTTTCATTACCGATACGGACCTGATGGCGTTGTGGTCGACGACGTTCAACGATGCGGTCGTATACTCCTTTCCGTCGTGGCGCAGCACGATGAGCGGCTTTTTGTCGGCGGACGCGCGGTTGTCGGTTATCCGCGTCGGAACGCCCGTCAGGGTCTTGCCCTCGGCGCGCGGATAGAATATGTCGTCTATCTTTCGGGGACGCGCGGGATCGTCCTGCGCCATTTTGCGCAGGGTCACCACTATCGCGCCGTCGCGGGCGTCGTCGCCGAACTGTTTCGCAGCCTTGTCGGCAGGCACCAACCTCACCGTGCCGATCAGATCTTTTCGGATTCGGTCGATATTGCCGCCTTGCAGAGCTTTCACCTCGTTTATGTTCACGTTCTCGATCCATGTGTAGGAGCAGCGGGGCTGCGCAGCTCCCGAGCGCGAGGTAGCCACCAGCACGCACGGCGAGCCCGCGGCTTCGCGGGTTTTGTACATTATGGCAGGTTCGGTGTCGGCGGCCTCGAACTCTTTGGCGGTGACGATGCGGCCGTCGAGTATGTAACCCGCTATCTCGACGGGATTTCGGCTCGCCGAGGCTGCCGCGGCGAGCAGCAGAGCCGCGAGCAGGAGAGATATTCGTCTTTTCATGGCGTCGTTTTTTGGTTTACGCAAAAGTAGCGCATTGTTTCGGCCCGAACCTCGACGGGCGGGTTAAATTATGTTAATAAATGTTAATGTCGGCGCGGCGGACCGCAAAACAGCTATCTTTGCAAAAGGAAAACGCCCTCGGGCGCGAAGATGGAGTCTTATGAATCGCGAAGTGTATCGCAACATATCGATAGTGGTGGCGGCGTCGTTGACGCTGCTGGCCGCCGTGCAATGCTTCTTCGTGTGGCAGCTGTGGCGCGACGCCGTGGCGGATTTCGAACGGCGCGTGTGGTCGGCGGCCTACAAAAGCGTCTATGAGGCGTTCCGCGCGGAGGATGCGCGGGCGGTCGGCTCCTCGGGCGTCATCGACCTCGACCTGAACGTTTTCGAGCTCTACTTTTCGGCGAATTTGCTGGAGGCGGACGCGCTGCAACCCTATGTTGCGGAGATCGTCGACCGCACGCGCGACGATACGGTGATTCTGCGCAGCGATAGCGCGATGCCGTCGAAAGATCCCCTGACGGCCGAAATAGAGATCGACGACGAGGGCGATATCGCGCTGCGGGTGCATGTCGAGATTCCCTATCGACGTTTCCTGAACGAGATGTGGGGCGTGCTGCTCTCGGCCGCGGCGATAGTTGCGCTCTTGGTTGCGACATTCCTCTGTCTGCTTCGCGTCATGTACCGCCAAAAGAGCCTCGACGAGATGCGTCGCGACCTGACGCACAACATCACCCACGAACTGAAGACCCCCATAGCGGTGGCCTGCGCGGCGTGCGACGCCCTGCGCAACTTCTCGGCCGACGCCGACCCTGCCAAACGCGAACGTTACATAGATATGGTGAGCGTGCAGCTCGCGCAACTCGCCTCGATGGTGGAGCATATACTGTCGGCCTCGCTGGTCGAGCAGGCGCCGCGACTGCGCAAGGAGCGTTTCGCACTGCGGCCCGTGCTGGACGACATAGCGGCGGGGTGCGCCGTGAGCGGCGGCAAACGCGCCGAGATCTCGGTGGAGTGCGACGAGGAGCTGCGCGCGACGGCCGACAAGTTCCATCTGACGAACGTCATCTCCACCGTAATCGACAACTCGCTGAAGTATTCGGGCGAAAGCGTGCGGATATCCGTGGCGGCGCGTCGCGCGTCGGCGGGCGTCGAGATCAGCGTCGCGGACGACGGCATAGGCATGGAACCGCGACATGCTAAACATATATTCGACAAGTTTTACCGCGTGCCTACGGGCGATGTGCAGAACGTGCGCGGGTACGGGCTGGGGCTCTACTATGCGCGTCAGGTGGCCGAGCGTCACGGCGGCCGCATAGGAGTGCGCAGCCGCAAGGGCGCGGGCACGACGGTAACGATAATACTACCCGACGATGGCCGATAAGATAAGACTTCTGATGGTCGAGGACGAGCGTATGTTGGCCGAGATTCTGGCCGACACCCTCTCCGACCGCGATTTCGACGTGCGCTTGGCTTACGACGGCGCCGAGGCGTTGGAGATCTGCCGATGCGAGCGGTTCGACGCCGTGGTGACCGACATAATGATGCCGCGCATGGACGGTTACGCCTTGGTGCGCGCGTTGCGCAGCGAGGGGTGCGACGCCCCCGTGCTGTTTCTCACGGCGCGGTCGGCCACCGAGGATGTGGTGCGCGGATTCGAATCGGGCGGCAACGACTTTCTGCGCAAGCCCTTCGCCATCGACGAGTTGATAGTGCGGGTTCGCGCGCTCGCGGGACGCGTGTCGGGCGTCGCGGCGACCGAGCGGCATTTCACCATCGGCCGTTACGAGTTCGACGCCGAGACGGGACGGCTCTGCCTCGACGGCGAGTGCGCGGCTCTGTCGGCCCGCGAGTCGGAGGTGCTGGCGCGCCTGTGCCGACGCAAGGGCGAGACGGTGGAGGCGGCGGGCATGCTGCGCGAGCTGTGGGGCGACGACAGCTTCTTCAACCTCCGCAGCCTTAATGTCTTCGTGTCGCGCCTGCGACGGAGGCTCGAAGCCGATCCTTCGGTGGAGATCGTGAGCGTGCGCGGCGTGGGTTACAAGCTCAGGTGTTGACGCGGCGCGGGAGGCGCGGCGCGGAAAATCGGCCGCCGCTTTCGTCGAACCGTGAAAATAACATATCTTTACATCCTCAAACAGAATTTGCGATGACCGTTTTGCCGCACAATGATTTCAGATTGCCTGCCGAGTGGGAGGCTCAGAGTTTCGTACAGCTCACGTGGCCCCACGCCGCGACCGACTGGGCTCCGTGCCTCGACGAGGCCAAGGCGTGTTTCGCCGCCATAGCCCGCGAGGTGGCGCGGCGCGAGGATCTGCTCATCGTGACCCCCGAGCCTCGGGCCGTCGCGCGGGAGCTTCGCGCGGCGGGCATAATCGACGGCGATCCCGTCGAGACGCGACAGGGCGTTCTGACGGTCCGCGCGGGCGAGTTCCGCATTACGATATTCGAGCGCCCCACCGACGACACATGGGCACGCGACCACGCTTTCCTCACCTGCGTCGACTCCCGCGGCGGCCTCGCGCTCCGCGATTTTCAGTTCAACGGCTGGGGCGGGAAGTTCGCCGCCGAGAAGGACGATAGGATAAACGCGGCTCTCTTCGCCGAGGTCGCGGATCGCGCGTCGGTAGTGTACGAGGACGACAGCGACACGATTCTGGAGGGCGGCTCCGTAGAGTCGGACGGCCGCGGCACGTTGCTCACCACCTCGTCGTGCCTGCTCTCCGCGGGCCGCAACGACTATGCCTCCGAGAGCGAGGCGGATGCCATGCTGCGCCGAAAGTTAGGCGCCGAAAGGGTGCTGTGGCTCGCGAACGGGTATCTCGCTGGCGACGATACCGACGGCCATATCGACACGCTGGCGCGTTTGTGTCCCGACGACACCATAGCGTATGTGCGTTGCGACGACCCCGCCGACGAACACTATGCCGCGCTGGAGGCGATGGAACGCGAATTGCGGGCATTCCGCACGTCCGACGGGCGTCCCTATCGTCTGCTGCCGCTGCCTATGGCCGACGCCGTGGTGCGCGACGGGGAGCGGCTACCCGCCACCTATGCCAATTTCCTCGTGGTGAACGGCGCGGTGCTGATGCCTTCGTACGCGCAGCCCGAGAACGACCGGCGCGCCGCCGAGGTGTTGGCCGAGGCTTTCCCCGACCGCGAGATCGTGCCCGTCGATTGCCGCGTATTGATCCGCCAGCACGGTTCGCTGCACTGCGTGACGATGCAGTATCCCGCGGGAGTCGCGCTTTGCGCGGAGGAGTGATGTCGCTATCCTCGGCGGCTCGCATCGAAGATGCGACCCCCGCAGCCGCCGAGGATAAATTTATCGAATAAATATTAAACTCACATACGATGAAAATCGCACTCATTCAACAGTCGATATCGCCCGATATCGAATCCAACAAACGCAAACTCGCCGAACGCATAGATGCCGCGGCGGGCGACGGCGCCGAGCTGGTGGTGTTGCAGGAGCTTCACAATACGCCCTATTTCTGTCAGGTGGAGTCGACCGACAATTTCGACCTCGCCGAGTCCGTCCCGGGCCCTTCGACCGAGTTTTACGGCGCGGTGGCGCGACGCAACGGCGTGGTGCTGGTCACCTCGCTCTTCGAACGTCGCGCGGCGGGCCTTTACCACAACACCGCCGTGGTGCTGGAGCGCGACGGCTCGGTGGCGGGACGTTATCGCAAGATGCACATCCCCGACGATCCCGCCTATTACGAGAAGTTCTACTTCACCCCGGGCGATCTGGGTTTCCGCCCCATACGCACCTCGGTCGGCGTGCTGGGCGTGCAGGTGTGCTGGGATCAGTGGTATCCCGAAGGGGCGCGCATGATGGCTTTGCAGGGAGCCGAGGTGTTGATCTATCCCACCGCCATAGGCTGGGAGAGCAGCGATCCCGACGACGAGAAACAGCGTCAGTTAGGCGCTTGGCAGACGGTTCAGCGAGGCCATGCCGTGGCGAACGGACTGCCCGTCGTGGCAGTGAACCGCTGCGGCCTCGAGCCCGATCCGAGCGGCGCGACGGGCGGCATAGAGTTCTGGGGCCACAGCTTCGTCGCGGGGCCGCAGGGCGAGATGTTGGCCGAAGCGGGTTGCGACGAGTGCGTCATGACGGTCGACGTCGACATGCGTCGTTGCGAGAACGTGCGGCGCTGGTGGCCTTTCCTGCGCGACCGCCGTATCGACGAGTTCGAACCCCTCACCCGCCGATTCATCGATTAATCCATTCTGTCGCGATAATCCGCGTACGTATATCGGCGCAACACCTCCACGCCGCCGTCGCCGCGCAACATGGCGATGGCGGGGTGGGTTATGCCGTTGAACATCGAGGTCTTCACGGTAGTGTAGTGGATCATGTCCTCGAAGATAATGTAGTCGCCCGCCCGCAACTCGCGGTCGAACGCCCAAGTGCCCATGTAGTCGCCGCTCAGGCAGCTGTTGCCGCCCAATCGGTAGAGATGCTGCCCCTCGCGTGCCTGCGCGCGCGCCTCCTCCGCGTCCGACGGCAAAGTCTCCGCGCCCCGCACGGTCGGTTGGTAGGGCATCTCCAGACAGTCGGGCATGTGGCAGGTGAAGCTCACGTTGAGTATCGCGGTGCGTATCCCCTTGTCCTCCACCACGTCCACCACCTGCGCGAGCAGGGGGCCCGTCTGCCAAGCGAACGCCGACCCGGGTTCGAGAATGAGCCGCAGGTGCGGGTAACGCTCGTGCAAACCGTTGAGCAGGCGTATCAAATGCTCGACGTCGTACCCCTCGCGGGTCATGAGGTGGCCGCCGCCCAGATTGAGCCACTCGATCTGCCCTAACCACGGCGCGAAACGCGCTTCGAGGTGTTGCAGCGTGTGCTCGAGGGCCGTGCTGTCCGACTCGCAGTGGCAGTGGCAGTGGAATCCCTCGATCCCCTCGGGCAGACGCTCGGGCAGGCGGTCGGCCGTAACGCCGAAGCGGCTCCCCGCGGCGCACGGGTTATAGAGATCCACCTCGATCTCCGAGTACTCGGGGTTTATGCGCAGACCGCAGCTTATCGGTTCGGCGGAGGCCTTCACCCTCGGATAGAAACGCTCGTACTGCGCGAGCGAGTTGAACGTTATGTGGCTGCTGCACCGCATTATCTGTTCGAACTCGTCGTCGGTGTAGGCGGGAGAGTAGGTGTGCGCGCGGCTGCCGAACTCCTCGCACGCGAGGCGCGCTTCGTTGAGCGAGCTGGCTGTGGTCGCCGCTATGTACTCGCGAAAGAGCGGGAAGGTGCGCCATAGGGCGAAAGCCTTGAAAGCGAGTATGATCTCGGTGCGGCTCTCGCGTGCGACGCGACTTATGAGCGCGAGGTTGCGGCGCAACAGACGCTCTTCGACTATGTAGCACGGCGACGGAAAGCGGCCGTAATCTTCGGTGCGGATGTCGGAATCGATCATGGTATTCGAAATTTATCTGCAAAAATAGCGAAAAAGCGGGCCAACAACGCATGCGGCTGACGAATAGGGCTAAAAATAGTCGTCGCCGATTGATTTTCGGTATTTTTTGATTATCTTTGCGCACCCTCGCTGTGAGGGTAACCGATTAAACACAATACGAAACAATGAAAGTTTGCGAAATTACAGGCAAGAGCGCAGTGGTCGGCAACAATGTCTCTCACTCGAACCGTAAGACCAAGCGCAAGTTCAATCCCAATTTGAAGACTAAGCGTTTCTGGTCGGAGGAGGAAGGCCGCTGGTTTACCTTGAAGGTTACCGCCGCCGGAATGAAAACTATTAACAAGAAAGGTCTGGCCGCAGCGCTGAAGGATGCTGTCGCCCCCAAGGCCGTTTACTAAACAACGCACTGACAAATGGCAAAGAAAGGCAACAGAGTGCAGGTGATACTGGAGTGCACCGAGCAGAAGGAGAGCGGCGTAGCAGGAATGTCGCGTTACATCACCACCAAGAACAAGAAGAACACACCCGATCGTCTGGAGCGTCGCAAGTACAATCCTTATCTGAAGAAGGTGACCCTGCATCGTGAAATCAAATAACATCGCGTAAATTATGGCAAAGAAAGTAGTTGCAACACTTAAGACGGGTACCAACAAGAAGTACACGAAGTGTATCAAGATGGTGAAATCGGACAAGACGGGTGCTTATGTGTTCAAGGAGCAGAACATCCTCGACGATGCCGATGTAAAGGCATATTTCGCCGCAAAATAATTTTTGCATTAGGCCGCGGGAGAGGCATCGCCCTTTCGTCGCAAGGCTTAATACAAAAGGCGTCTCGCAAGGGGCGCCTTTTGTGTTTTCATATATCGAGGTGTCGGCGCACCGCTCGGCGGTGTTATCTTCGGCGGCTTTTGGGTTGCTTTAGGCATTCGGGGCGCAGCCAGCGGCCCGAATATCGACGCGCTTTTCGTAAAACGTTACGCCTGCACGCAGTTCTTCGAATTGCATTAATCCACACGCGTCAGCGCACCGCTTTGCGGTGTTATCTTCGGCGGCTCGCACCTTCGGTGCGACCCCCGCAG